>Ga0233372_1000014_pt1 | contig 79918 bp, 69 predicted proteins | sample ElkDunMinimDraft_4_FD_191538 | JGI IMG/M metagenome (GOLD analysis project Ga0233372, IMG submission 191538) | Fecal eukaryotic communites from dung pellets of Tule Elk in California, USA - Elk Dung D8 | ecosystem: Host-associated > Mammals > Digestive system > Large intestine > Fecal | place... | reverse complement strand
CTCGTGCGGCCGTAGAGCCGCTCGTGCTCATGACCGCGCCCGTCGCGCCGCACATCGCGGAGGAGCTGTGGCAGCGGCTGGGCAACGACCGTTCGCTCGCGCGCGAGCCGTTCCCGGTGGCGGACCCGCAGTACCTGGTCGAGGACACGGTGACGTGCGTGGTCCAGGTCCAGGGGAAGGTGCGGGGGCGCCTCGAGGTGTCGCCGTCGATCTCCGAGGAGGACCTCACCGCGGCCGCGCTCGCCGAGCCGAACGTGGTGCGGGCCGTGGACGGGCGTCCGGTGCGCAAGGTGATCGTGCGCGCGCCGAAGCTCGTCAACGTGGTCGTCTGACGACTCCGCGCGTTGTCTGACACCTCCGGGGCCGGATCCCGGCTCCTGCATGCGCTCGCGGCGGCGGAGCGCGCGTTCGCGGCGCCGACGCTCGGCCTGCTGCACAAGCAGGAGGCGCCGCTCGTCGTCGCGCTGCTGTCGGCCGTGTTCGCGTCGGACCGGCCCGCCGTCGCGACCGAGCAGCTGCACGTCGAGGTCGAGGACCTCTGCGCCGAGCTGCGCGCGGCGGGCCGCGACGGTGTGCCCGCCGAGCCGGCGCGCGTGCTGTGCACGCGGTGGGTGCGCGAACGCTGGCTCGTGCGCACGCTCGACGACGCAGGCGAGGAGCGCTACCAGCTCAGCAGCTACGCGGCCGAGGCGCTGGACTTCATCGGGCGCACGCAGGGCAGCCGGGCCCTGGTCAGCGAGTCGCGGATCCGCACGCTGCTGGTCGCGCTCGAGGACCTCGCGAGCGACGCGCGGCCCGACCGCGAGGCGCGCATGCGGGCGCTGCGGGCGCAGATCGAGCAGGCGAGCTCCGAGCTGTCCCGCCTGGAGTCCGGCGGCGACGTCGAGGCCGTCGCGCCCGAGCGGCTCGCCGAGCAGCTCGACAACCTCCTGTGGCTCGTGCGCGAGCTGCCGACCGACTTCGCGCGCGTGGCCGAGTCGATCACGACGCTGCAGCGCGAGATCGTCGCGCGGCTGCGGCACGACGACCGCCCCACCGGCGTCGTGGTCGCCGACTACCTCGACGCGACCGACAGCCTGCTCGAACGCACGGCCGAGGGCCGCGCGTTCCTGGGCGCGATGGAGCTGCTCGGCGACCCGCAGCTCCTCGCGTCCCTCGACGCCCGGGTGCAGGCCGTGCTCACGCACCCGTTCGCGGCGCAGCTCCCGGTCGAGCGGCGGGCGGCCCTGCGGGCGCTGCGCGGGCAGGTCGTCGCCGCGATCGAGGTGGTGCTGGCCGCGCAGGCTCGGGCGTCCCGGACGGTGACCGCGCAGATCCGGCACCACAACCCGCTCCGCGACCGTGAGCTCGACCACGCGCTGCGCGAGGCCACGGCCGCGATGGCCGACTGGTTCCCGGCGACGCCGCGCGGTGCGCGCGTCGAGCCGCTGCGCTGGCTCGACCGGTCCCGGCTGGGCCGCCTGCGCGACTCGCTGCACGACCTGCGGCCCGAGACCCCGCCCGAGGCGCTCGAGGACTGGGCCGACGACGATCCCGCCGGGCCCGACCTCGACCTCCTGCGGTCGCTCGGCGGTCCGCGGCACGGCGAGATCGCCGCCCACCTCGCGTCCCTCCCGGACGGCGCGACGGTCGGTGAGGCGTTCGTGCGGGGTCCGCGCGAGCTGCGCCGGCCGGTCGAGCTGCTGGGCTACCTCGAGCTGGCCGACGTCGACGGCGCGGGCGACGTGCCCGCCGAGAGTCTCGAACGGGTGGCCGCGGTGCGGGCGGACGGCACCGAGCGTGTCTTCGTGCTGCCGCGGACCCGCATCCGGCAGCGCACGACGGGGGAGGACGGATGACCGAGACTATGTCGCCTGAGCAGGCCGAGCAGGCAGGCGAGACCGAGCAGGCTGCCGCGGTGGCAGGCCCGGCGCCGGACGCGACGTCGTTCGTGGAGCAGCGGCCCATGGAGGCCGACGAGCCGGTGCTCTTCGCCGGGGACACCGGGACGCTGCCGTACGAGGCGCGGCGCGCGTTCGCCCTGCTCCTGCAGCGGCGGTACGTCGCGTCGGCCGACCACCCGGCGGAGTGGAAGGCGCTCCTGGCGCACCAGCAGGTCCTCGAGTCCCGCTGCCACGACATGTTCGTCGAGCTCGTCGTCGACCGGGACTACGAGATCGCGTACAAGCGGCAGGTCCGCGAGGAAGGCCTCGCCATCCCGGTGCTGCTCAAGGACGAGCCCTATCGGCGGGTCGAGACGCTGCTCATGCTCTTCGTGCGCAACCGGTTCCGCCAGGAGCGCGGCGCCGGCCAGACGGCGGCGTTCGTCGACACCGAGGAGCTCGTGGACTACGCGCTCGGCTTCCTCGCGCACGACGAGACCAACCTCGCCGCGCGTCGTCGCGAGATCGACAACGCGATCGCCACGCTCGTGCGTGAGCGCGTGCTCGACGAGGTCGCGGCGGGGCGGTTCAAGGTCCTGCCCGTCGTCGAGATCCTGCTTCCGGTCGACCGCCTGCGCGAGCTGACGCGCTGGCTGCGCTCCGGCCGTGCCGCACCGGTCGCCGAGCCCGTCGAGACCACCTCCGAGGAGGACGAGTGAGCGTCACCGCACCCCGCATGGAGCAGTCGCTGTTCGGGCTGATCCCCACGGCGTCCGACGGGCGCCAGTGGATCGCGCGCAGCATGCAGCTCGTCAACTGGGGCGGGTACCACGGCCACCACGAGGTGCGGTTCGCGTCCACGGCCACGTTGGTCTCGGGCGCTTCGGGCTCGGGCAAGTCGACGCTGCTCGACGCATACATCGCGCTCATGATGAGCCACACGACGCCGTTCAACGGCGCCTCCAACGGTGCCACGAGCGGCCGGGCGCGCGGCCGCGAGCAGCGCAACGTCATCTCGTACGCCCGCGGCAAGCTGGACGAGTCGCGCGCCGACGGCGCGGCGTCGGCCCGCGACCGTGTGCTGCGCGGCGACGACGCCGACACGTGGTCGGCGATCGCGATGACCTGGGCCGACCAGTCCGGCAGCACGCTCACCGCGCTGCGCGCCTGGTACGTGCCTCGCGGCGCGCAGCGCAACGAGGACTGCGTGGTGGTGCGCGCCACGTCCGACACCGCGTTCGACCTGCGCGGGCTCGAACCGCTCGTCCAGGGCAGGTTCGCGCGTGCGGGGCTCGTCGCCGCGGGTCTGACCCTGTTCGACACCGACGTCGCGTTCGCCACGCGCCTGCACGCGATGCTGGGCATCGGGGCCGCCGGCGACGGCCACAAGGCCATGCAGCTCCTGGGCCGCATCCAGGCAGGCCAGCAGATCACGACCGTCGACGCGCTCTACAAGGCCATGGTGCTCGAGGAGCCCGAGACCCTCGAGGCCGCCGACCGCGCCGTCGAGCACTTCGACGAGCTGTCGGCGGTCCGGACCGAGATGCTCACGGCCAGCAAGCAGGTCGAGGTGCTGCGGCCCATGGTCCGGCTCCGCACCGAGGTCGACGAGGCCGAGGCGGCGGTCGCGCTGCTCGACGGGATCGGGTTCGACGCCGACGACCCTGGTGCGCCGACGCCGTTCACGGCGTGGCGCGCCGCGCGCGGGCTCACGATCGCGCGGGCCGAGGAGGAGTCCATCCGGTCGGCCCGCGCGGCGGCCGAGGAGCGCCGTTCGGCGGCCACCGCGCGGATCGCCGAGGCGGAGGCGCGTCTCGACCAGGTGCGCGAGGACCAGCGCCGGCAGGGTGGCGACGCCGTCGACGCGGCCGAACGCGAGGTCCGGCGTCACGAGGAGCGGCTCGCGGCGGTCCGGACCGCCCGGGCCGCGCTCGACACCCAGCTCGCGGTCCTCGAGCGGGACGTCGCCGGGCGGGCCGAGCTCGAGCGCCTGCACCGGGACGCCCGCGCGTTCGTCGACGCGCGGTCCGAGCACACCCAGGCGCTCGAGGACGAGGTGTGGGGCGCCCGCCAGGCGGTCGCCGACGCCGAGCGCAGGCTCGCGGCTCTCGAGAAGGAGCAGGCGTCGCTCGCGCAGCGCCGCGGCAACATCGGCGCGGAGGACCACGCCGCACGGTGCGCCCTGGCTGAGGCGGCCGGGCTGACGGTCGAGGAGCTGCCCTTCGTGGGCGAGCTGCTCGAGGTCCGGGGCGAGTACGAGCCGTGGCGCGACGCCATCGGGCTCGCGCTCGGAGGCTTCGCGACGACGCTGCTCGTGGACGCCTCCCGGCTGGCCCAGTTCCGGGCCGCCATCGACGGCGTGCCGTCGCGACGGCGGCTGCGGTTCGAGGGCGCGGCGACCGGCGTGCCGCACCCCGGGGACGGCGACCCGCGCACGCTGCCCGGCAGGCTCGAGGTCAAGGCCGGCCCGTTCGGTGGCTGGCTCGCGGAGCGGCTGGCCGAGCGGTTCGCCTACGTGTGCGTCGACGACCCGGCCGAGCTGCGCGACCACCGCAGGGCGCTCACGCGCACCGGGCAGACGTCCGACGGCACGCGCGGCGCCCACGGCGGAACCGGGCGGGCATCCGTCCTGGGCTTCAGCAACCGGCGGCGCCGGGAGCGCCTCGCCGACGACGTCGCCGCCGCCCGTACCTCGCTGCGCGACGCGGGAGCGGCGCTCGAGGGCGCTCGGCTGCGGCAGTCGGCGGCGACCGACCACGTCGTCGCGTACAGCCAGGTGCTGCGGTTCGGGTGGGACGACGTCGACGTCCGGGGCGCGGAGCAGGCGCTCGAGGAGCGCCGCGGCCGCCGCGAGGCGCTCGTGGCGGGCTCGGACGTCCTGCGTGCGCTGCAGGACGACGAGCGCTCCGTCCGGGCCCGCCTCACCGAGCTCTACCGGGAACGTGCCGAGGCGGAGAACCGGGTGCGCGCGCTGTCCGAGCAGTGGGCGGCCGTCTCGGACGTCGTCGACCAGGCGACCGACGCGGCCGAGCGTGCCGAGGCCGACGGGGTGACGACGTCGCCCGAGCAGGCCCGGCGGCTCGACGCGGCTCTCGACGACGTGCTGGCGAACGCCGGGCAGGCGCCCGCGTTCGCCGCGTTCAGCGCGGCGACGACCGCCGTCCTGCGCGAGCTGCGGCGCGACCGCGAGACCGCCGTCGAGGCGGCGCGCACGGCCCGTGCGGCGCTCCGCTCGGTCTTCGAGCGGTTCTGCGACGCCTGGCCGAACCCGAACCTCGGCACCGACCCGGACGCGTCCTACGCCGACTTCCAGCGGGTCTTCGAGGAGATCGAGAACCAGCGGCTCTACCAGCTCCAGGAGCGGTGGTCACGCACGATCGGCCGGCTCTCGGGCAACGACCTGACGCTGCTCGGCAACGTGATGAACCGGGCCGTGGCCGACATCCACGAGCGGATGGCGCCCGTCAACGCGATCCTCGCGACGCTGCCGTTCCGGGACGACGCGCACCGGCTGCGCATCACCGCCACGGTCACCGAGGCCGCCGACGTCACGTCGTTCCGCAAGCAGCTGCGCGAGCTCGCCGCGGTCCCGTCGGGCGAGCAGACACCGGCCGAGCGCACGCGCCGCTACGAGCGCATGGCGAGGCTGATCGACCGGATCCGGCCGGACGCCCCCGAGCGTCGCCGGCTCGTCGACGTCCGCGACCACGTGCGGATCAGTGCGGAGTGCGTGGACCTCGACGGCAACCACGTGAGCGTCTACGACCACATCGCCGGCAAGTCCGGGGGCGAGTCGCAGGAGCTCGTCGCGTTCATCGTCGGGGCGGCGCTGCGCTACCAGCTCGGCGACGCGGGCGCGGCCCGTCCGCGCTACGCGCCCGTGTTCCTCGACGAGGCGTTCATCAAGGCCGACGCGCGCTTCGCCGGGCGCGCGGTCGGGGCGTGGCGCGGCCTGGGCTTCCAGCTCGTCGTCGGCGCGCCCCTGGACAAGGTCAGCGCCCTGGAGCCGCACGTCGACGTCGTCCTGCAGGCGGTCAAGGACGACGGCGGACGGTCTCGGCTCGTGACGCTCGTGGGGCAGTGAGGGCGCCGGCAGAGGTCACGGTCGGGGGTCGGCAGGTGCCCCGGATGGGAATGTGCCCGGAGCGCTGTGTAGTGTCGAGACGTGACCGAGACGCCTCCTCTCATCGCCAGTCCTGAGCACTCCGTCGAAGGGTTCGTCAGCGAGTACCTGAGCGAGCTGACGTTCGCGCAGGGCACCACGCTCGAGCGCGCGTCGCTCAACGACAAGTACCTGGCCCTGGCCCGAACCGTGCGGCGCTACCTCATGTCCCGGTGGATGCACACGGTCAGCTACCAGCTCGAGGCGCAGGAGCCCGCCGTGGCCTACCTGTCGGCCGAGTACCTCCTGGGCCGCCAGCTCGACAACTCCCTCATCGCCACGGGGCTCGAGGAGATCGCCTCGGAGGCCCTGAGCAGTCTCGGCATCGACATCGCCGAGCTCCGTGAGGTCGAGGTCGAGCCCGGGCTCGGCAACGGTGGCCTGGGCCGCCTGGCGGCGTGCTTCATCGACTCGCTCGCGACCATGAACATCCCCGCGATCGGGTACGGCATCCGTTACGAGTACGGCATCTTCCGCCAGACGTTCGTGGACGGCCGGCAGGTCGAGGAGCCCGACAACTGGCTCGACAAGGGGTCGCCGTGGGAGTTCGCGCACCCCGAGCACGAGGTCACGGTCGGGTTCGGCGGCCACACCGAGAAGTACACGGACGACACCGGGCGTGAGCGCACCCGCTGGGTCCCGGGCTGGGAGGTCCTCGGCGTCCCGTTCAACTACATGGTGCCGGGCTTCCAGAACGGCCGGGTCAACACCCTGCGGCTGTGGAGCGCTCGCGCCACGCACGCGTTCGACCTCAAGATCTTCAACTACGGCGACTACGCCGAGGCGGTGCGGGCGCAGACGTTCGCGGAGAACATCTCGAAGGTCCTCTACCCCGAGGACTCGACGCCGCAGGGCAAGGAGCTGCGCCTGCAGCAGCAGTACTTCTTCGTCGCCTGTTCGCTGCGCGACTTCATGGAGCGCGTCCTGGCGCCCGACTTCGACCTGCACCGGCTGCCCGAGCGCATCACGTTCCAGCTCAACGACACGCACCCCGTCATCGCCATCCCGGAGCTCATGCGCATCCTGGTCGACGAACGCGGCTTCGAGTGGGACGACGCGTGGGACGTCACGCGGCGGTGCTTCGCCTACACGTGCCACACGCTCCTGCCCGAGGCGCTCGAGGTGTGGCCGGTCGAGCTCATGGGCCGCCTGCTGCCGCGGCACCTCGAGATCATCTACCGCATCAATGACGAGTTCCTCGCCGAGGTGCGCGCGCGGTTCAACGGCAACGAGCTCCTGGTCCGCCGGATGTCGATCATCCAGGAGCACCCCGAGCGTGCCGTGCGCATGGCCTACCTGGCGACGGTCGGCGGGTCGAAGGTCAACGGCGTCGCCGAGCTGCACAGCCAGCTGCTGCGCGACAAGGTGCTGTCCGACTTCGCCCAGTTCTACCCGGAGAAGTTCACCAACGTCACGAACGGCGTGACGCCGCGCCGCTTCATCCGGCTCGCCAACCCGGGCCTGTCCGCGCTGATCACCGAGGCGATCGGCGACGGCTGGGTGACCGACCTCGACCGGCTGCGCGACCTCGAGCCGCTCGCCCACGACGCCGAGTTCCGGCGCCGGTTCCGCGAGATCAAGGCGGCCAACAAGGAGCGCCTGGTCGACCTGCTCGCGCGCCGCGACGGCATCGAGATCGACTCGGACACGATGCTCGACGTCATGGTCAAGCGCCTGCACGAGTACAAGCGCCAGATGCTCAAGCTGCTGCACGTGGTGACGCTCTACGACCGGATCACGAGCGGCGATCTCGATCCCGCCTCGGTCACGCCGCGCACCGTCGTGTTCGGTGCCAAGGCCGCACCGGGCTACCGGATGGCCAAGGAGATCATCGCGCTCATCAACCACGTGGGCGCGGTCGTGAACGCCGACCCGGCCGTCTCGCGCGTCCTGCGGGTCGCGTTCCCGGCGAACTACAACGTCACGGTGGCCGAGACGCTGGTGCCGGCCGCGGACCTGTCCGAGCAGATCTCGCTCGCGGGCAAGGAGGCGTCGGGCACGGGCAACATGAAGTTCGCGCTCAACGGCGCGCTCACGATCGGCACCGACGACGGCGCGAACGTCGAGATCCGCCAGCTCGTGGGCAACGACAACTTCTTCCTGTTCGGGCTCACCGAGCCCGAGGCGAGCGCGATCCAGGAGGCCGGCTACCGGCCGTCGTCGTACTACGAGGACAACCCGTCGCTGCGCAGCGCCCTGGACCTGATCGCCAAGGGCACCTTCTCCGGAGGGGACGCGGCCGTGTTCGAGCCCATCGTGTCCAACCTGCTCAGCGAGGACCGGTTCATGGTCCTGGCGGACTACGCCTCATACCTCGAGGCGCAGGAGCGGGTCGAGGCGGCCTACGCCGACCCGGACGCCTGGAGCCGGTCGGCCGTGCTCAACGTGGCACGCAGCGGGTTCTTCTCGTCCGACCGGTCGATGCGCGACTACCTCGAGCGCATCTGGCACGCGCAGCCGCAGCTGTTGGAGTGAGCTCACCCGCGGTGCCGGGTCCCGCCGAGCCCTGAGCGGGTCCTGGCCGGGTCGGGACTCGGCCCCCCGGATCGTCCCCTATGCTGCGCTCTGCCTCGTCTGAGGCGGTCGTGTCGGGTGAAGGGGCTCGTCGGTGGGGTTGAGGGGTATGTGGGCGGCGGCTGCCGCCGTGGCCGTCGTCGGATCGTCTCTGGCTGACGTCTCGTCAGGTGCGCCCGCGGCTGCCGCGGACGCGGACTCGGGGCCGACGGCAGGCGTGGTCGTCGCGGCCGCTGAGGAGCTGCCCGGTCCGGTGGAGCGGGTCGAGCTCGCGGACGGCGTGGTCGTCGTCCAGGCGGCTGGTCAGGTGATGTGGCGGGCGGCCGACGACGCCGGCGGGGCGTGGTCCTCGACGTGGGGTGGGCTGCCGCTGACCGGTGAGCTGGTCGACGCCGAGGGCGACGTGGTGCTCACGCGGGTCGGCGCCGGTGGGCCCGGCACGCTGGCCTGGGCGTCCGACGGCGGCGGCAGCCGCGAGGTTCCGGCCGGCACGGTGCTCGGGCGTGGCGGGCGGTATGTGGCCTACCCGGCGGGCGCGGCCGGCGCCGGATGGCGTGTCGAGCCCGTGGCGGGCGGCTCCGCCACCGTGCTCGCCGCGTCCAACGGCCCGGTGGCCCTCTGGGAGGGCCAGGCGGCGGTCGCGTGGGGTGACACCTCCGAGGTGTCCAGCAACGACGCGCGGGACGGGGCGGTCACGCGCCAGCTCGGCAAGGCCTGCTGGAGGGCCGACGGCACGTACGCCGTCCCGCGGCTCGCCGACCGGACCGCGCGCTGGGTGCTCGCCTCGTGCGACGGCGTCCCGGTCGTCCTCGACGACGGCGGCGACCTTCCCGCGCCGGTCTACCAGTGGATCCAGGCCGGGCCGGGCGGCTTCGACCCGGACCGCCTGCAGGTGGGCGAGGGAGTCGTCGTCGGGTTCTCCGGCGGCGTCCTGACGGCCCAGCCCGTGCTCGCCGGGACGCCGACGAGGTTCACCGGGTCGGTCGCGTTCGACCTCGCCGACGACGGGCGCACGCTCGCCCACGTGGACGCCGACGGCGACGTGCGGGTCGTCGACCTCGCGCCGGTCGCGTCGGCCATGTCGACCACGGTGACCGACACCACGCGGCCACGTGTCTCGCCGCCGACGTTCACGGCCGACGGGGTCGCGGTCTCCGGTGCCTCACCGAGCGAGACGTACACGGTCCGGGCGCGCGGGTACGACGACGTGGATCCGTACGCGCTGTACCGGTCCTCGGGCCTCGCGGGCGTCGAGCTCCGTCACGGCCCCGGTACGACGGGGCCGTGGACGTCGGCGGGGTCCGGATCGGTGACCGTCACGTTCCCTGCCGGCTCCGAGCGGTGCTGGCAGGCGCAGGCCACGGACAACGCGGGCAACGTCAGCTCCTGGACCGAGCCGGCGTGCGTACGCGTCGACGACGGCTCCGGACCGGTGCTGCAGCCGGGGACGCTGCCGTCGGTCGTCAAGGGGCAGACCACGGGTACGACGGCGGTGCGGTACACGTACGGCGCGAGCGACAGGCTGGGCGTCGCGTCGTACGACGTCCGGCACCGGGTGACACCCGCGGGCCAGCCGACCGCCGCATGGGTCTACCCCTCGACCCACCAGGGCACGACGGCGACGTCGGTCACCGTGTCGGTCCCGAAGAGCACGGTCACGTGCTTCTCGGCCCGCGCCCGCGACCGCGCTGGGAACGTGAGCTCCTGGTCGGCCGCGCGGTGCGCCTATGTCGACGGGACGGCGCCGCGGGTCGTGCGGACCTCGCTCACGGGCCCGTACCTGCCGGTCAAGACCCAGGGCGTGATCGCCTGGCGACCGGACTACGTCGTGAGCGCGACCGACGACCGCGGGCCGCTCGCGTACCAGAAGCAGCGGCGGTGGACCCGGGAGGGGAGCACCCGGACGAGGTCGACCACGGACGGATGGACCTCTGCCCGCGAGCTCTCGGACTACCTGGGGTCCGGGGACCAGTCGTGCTGGCGTGCTCGCGCACGGGACGGCGTCGGACACATCGGCGCCTGGTCGGGGTGGCGTTGCACCCAGGCCCCGGTGGCGGCCCTGTGGGGCTGGGACCACTCCCGGAGCCGGGTCACGGACCTCGGCGGCACCCAGGTCGTCGTCGCGTCGAAGACCTCCAAGCCGCGCCCGCAGACCGACGAGAAGTACGTCGCAAAGAGGGTGCGCCTCAAGGTGCGCACCGGCCCGAACGAGGGACGGGCACAGGTGTACGTGGGCGAGCGGTACCTCGGGACGGTCTCGGGCAGGTCGTCGAGCGTGGGGTGGAAGTGGGTGACGGTCAGCGACCCCAGCGCAGGCGCGGGGCCCGTCCGGCTGGTCGCCCTCACGACCGCTCCCACGCGGGTCTCGACGTTCTACGCCATGTACTGGACGCCCTGACCCGCGGGGAATACCTCGCCGCCGGACGCGTTATGAGAATGGTTCTCAAGCGAGGAGGTGGCGTCCATGGCCGCACGAGCGGAACAGCGCCCGATCATCAAGCTGCGCTCGACCGCCGGGACCGGGTTCACGTACGTGACCCGGAAGAACCGCCGCAACGACCCCGACCGGGTCGTGCTGCGCAAGTTCGACCCCGTGGTCCGCAAGCACGTCGACTTCCGAGAGGGGCGGTGACGCCGTGAAGAAGAGCACCCACCCCACCTACGGTCCCGTGGTGTACCGCGACGCCAGTGCCGGGTTCGCGTTCCTGACGCGCTCGACGCTGGCCGGGCAGACCGCCGCCGGGCCGGGGCGGCCCGACCGGACGATCGAGTGGGAGGACGGCAACACGTACCCCGTGGTCGACGTCCAGATCTCGAGCGCGAGCCACCCGTTCTGGACGGGGAGCGCGCGAGTCGTCGACACCGCCGGGCGGGTCGAGAAGTTCCGCCAGCGTTACGGGCGGTAACACCCAGCGACAACGCGAAGGGCGCGGCAGCGACTGCCGCGCCCTTCGTCGTCTGTCGGTGTCGGTCGTCCGTCGGTGTCCGTCGTCTGTCCGTCGCCGGCCGGAGCCTCAGCGCCTGCGGGTGCCGAAGATCGAGCGGGTGATCTCGCGGACGAGCGTCGTGCCCGCGGTCGTGAGCACCGAGTCGAGCGAGGTCCGGGCCCGCGACGACGACCGCGTCGTCCGTGAGGACCGCGAGCGCGCGGCGTCGCGCTCGAGCTCCCGCCGCATCTTCTCGAGCTCCTTCTGGCGCTCGCGCGCCTCGCGCTCGGCCTGCTTCGCGGCGTCCTGAGCCGCCTTCTCGGCGGCCTCGTGCTGCGCGTGGGCCGCCTCCGCGGCCTCGCGCGCGGCGGTCTGCTCCTGGGCGCGGAGCTGGAGCAGCTCGGCGGCGGACTCGCGGTCGACGGGCGTGCCGTACCGGGAGGTGCCGGGCGACGCCGCGACCACGGCGTCGAGCACCTCCTGCGGCGCCGGGTCCATCGACGCCTGTGGCGCGCGGACTCGTGTCCATGCCACGGGCGCGGGGGTTCCCTCCTCGGTCAGCACCGTGACCACGGCCTCGCCCGTGCCGAGCGACTGCAGCAGGCGCTCGAGGTCGTAGGGCGAGTGGGGGAACGTGCGCACGGCCTGCCGCAGCGCGGTCGCGTCGTCGGGCGTGAAGGCCCGCAGCGCGTGCTGGACCCGGTTGCCGAGCTGCGCGAGCACGTCGGCGGGCACGTCCTTGGGGCTCTGCGTCACGAAGAACACCCCCACGCCCTTGGACCGGACCAGCCGGACCGTCTGGACCACCTGCTGCAGGAACTCCTTGGACGCACCCGTGAACAGCAGGTGCGCCTCGTCGAAGAAGAAGACCAGCTGGGGCTTGTCCGGGTCGCCCACCTCGGGCAGCTCCTGGAACAGGTCGGCGAGCAGCCACATGAGGAACGTGGAGAACAGGGCCGGGCGGTCCTGGACCCCGGGGAGCTCGAGCGCCGAGATGACGCCGGTGCCCTCGGTCGTGGTCCGCAGCAGGTCCGACGTCGCGAACGCCGGTTCGCCGAAGAAGGCGTCCGCACCCTGAGCCTGGAGCGCGACGATCTCGCGCAGGATCACTCCGGCGGTGGCCGACGAGATCCCGCCGATGCCCTTGAGCTCGGCCTTGCCGTCGTCCGAGGTGAGGTAGGCGATGGTCGAGCGCAGGTCCTCCAGGTCGAGCAGCGCGTACCCCTGGGCGTCGGCCCAGTGGAAGATCAGGCCGAGGCTCGACTCCTGCGTCTGGTTGAGGCCGAGCACCTTGCTCAGCAGCAGCGGGCCGAAGTCCGTCACGGTCGCGCGGATCGGCACGCCCGTGCCCTGCCCGCCCAGGGAGTAGAGCTCGACGGGGTAGTGCGTCGGCGTCCACTCCTGGCCGATGCTCGCGGCACGGGCGCTCAGGGCGTCCGACGGCGTCGCGGCCACCGCGAGGCCCGACAGGTCGCCCTTGACGTCCGCCAGGAACACCGGCACGCCCTGGAGGGACAGGCCCTCGGCCATGCCCTGCAGGGTCTTGGTCTTGCCGGTACCCGTGGCACCCGCCACCAGCCCGTGACGGTTGAGCATGCGCAGCGCGAAGCCGACCTGGACGGCCGGCACCGGCGTCGGCTCGCCGCCCACCTCGCCCTCGAGCAACGCACCGAGCGGGAGCGTGCCACCCCCGTAGTCGTAGCCCGACCGGACCGCGCGTGCGTGGTCCGAGAGCTCGTCGGTGCTCGCGGCGGCCGGGGCCGCCGGCTTCTCGGCGTCCTGCGCCGCCGTGGACGACGTGGATGCCTTGGCCTCGGCCGCCTCGAGCGCCGCCTGGGCCGCCTTCGCCTTGGCCTCGGCCGCCTCGGCCGCGGCCTGCGCGGCGGCCGCGCGCAGTGCGGCGAGCTCAGCGTCGTCCGACATGGGCGCACGGTAACCCCGGGCTCCGCGCTCGGCGACCGGGCCGGTGTCGCTACACTCCAGGCCTCATGCTCGACCGACCCGCCGCCCCCGTCACGCGCGTCGTGACCGACTCGACCGCGTGCCTTCCTACGAGCCTCTCCGGCGACGACCCCGCTGCGCCGGTCGTCGTCCCGCTGCGCGTGCACGCGGGCGACGACGAGCTGCGCGAGGGCATCGACGTCACCCCGGCCGAGGTCGCGGACCGCATCGCCGCGGGGCAGCGCCTGACGACCTCGCAGCCGGCGCCCGAGGACTTCGCCCAGGTCTTCCGTGACCTGGCGGCGGGAGGTGCGCGAGCCGTCGTCTCCGTGCACCTGTCGGGCGAGCTCTCGGGCACGCTGGGGGCGGCGGAGCACGCCGGACAGCGGGCGATGGTTCCCGTCCGGGTGGTCGACTCGCGCACGGTCGCGATGGCCCTCGGGTTCGCCGCCCAGGAGGCGGCCCGGTGCGCCGCGGCCGGCGGCGACGCCGATCACGTGGCTGCCCGGGCGGTCGAGGTGGCCGCATCGAGCGAGACGATGTTCCTGGTCGACTCTCTCGACCACCTGCGCCGTGGCGGCCGGCTCTCCGCACCAGCGGCCGCGATCGGGTCCGCGCTCGGCGTCCGGCCGCTGCTCGGGATGCGGGACGGGCGCATCGAGCTGGTGCAGCGCGTGCGCACACGCAAGGGCGCCACCGACCGGCTCGTCGAGCATGCCCTGCGGCGGGCGACCGCGTGCGAGCGGCCCGGCGTCGCGGTGCACCACCTGGGCGCTCAGGAGCGGGCCGAGGCGGTCGCGGACGCGCTGCGCTCGCGGCTCGGCGTCGAGCCGGTCGTGACCCCCGTCAGCGCCGTGCTGGGTGCGCACGCGGGGCCGGGTGCCCTGGCCGTCGTCGTCGCCGAGCTCGGCGGTCACGTCCACGCCTAGCGGTACGACCGCGCCGAAGCGGCCCACAACCGTGGGGGTTCCACAGGCCCGCGGCCACCGCCGCGTCCTGCTCCTCGCACGCGCCTACCGTCGCGGCCGTGATCCCCTCACCAGCCTCCGCCGTCGACGACCCACTGGACGACCCTCTGGACGACCCACTGGACGACGCCCTCGATGACGCCGTCGCCCGGCTGCACGCGGTGCGCCGGGTGGTGGGAGTCGATGCGACGGGCGTCGCAGAGCATCCGGCGGACGACGCCGCGGAGCTGGCCGACCGGCTGCGGGCGCGCCGCTCGGCCGGGCACGTCGCGGCGGCCTACAGCGCCGTGCACGGCCATGCGCTCACGGACGCCGACGACGGTCAGGGGTGGCGCTGGACGATAGGGCGCCGTGCGGCCGCCGTCGCCGCGGCTGCCGTGCTCCTGCTGGCGGTCGCCGTGGCCACGGTCGCGCTGCTCCCGCGCGGGGGCGTGGAGGAGCTCGCGGCCCTCGACGGGGCCCGGGCCGGGGCGGCCGACAGCGCCGCACCCGCGGCCGACCGGACCGAGCCGTCGGCCGCGGCGCCCCTCGCGGGGCCGGTCGAGGGCTCGGTCGAGGGTTCGGTTGCCGGCTCGGTCGTGGTGCACGTCGTCGGCCGGGTGGCCGAACCCGGGCTCGTCACGCTCCCGCCCGGTGCGCGCGTCGCCGATGCGCTCGACGCGGCGGGCGGGCCGACGCGTGCAGCCCACCTGGCTGCGCTCAACCTCGCGCGCACCCTCGTCGACGGCGAGCAGATCTACGTCCCGGCCAAGGGCGAGGTGGCCCCCGCCGCCGCGGCTGGTGGCGGCCCCGCCGTCCAGGACGGGGGATCGGGCGCGAGCGGGGTCGTCGACCTCAACTCCGCCGACGCCGCCGCCCTGGACGGTCTGCCCGGGATCGGTCCGGTGCTCGCCGAGCGGATCGTGGCATGGCGCACCGACAACGGACCGTTCACGACCGTCGAGGAGCTCACGGAGGTGTCCGGCATCGGGCCGTCGGTGCTCGAGGACATCCGCGACGCGGTCCGGGTGTGACGCTCGACCTGCGGCTCGCACCGGCCGTCGCCGTGGCATGGGCAGCTGCCTGGTGGCTCGTGGGGCCTGGTGCCGGGAGCATGGCGTCCGGCGTGGTGGTCGGGGGCGTGGGCGGGCTGGTCGTCGCGGCCGGGCTGCTGGCGTCGTCCCAGCGGCCCGCGGTCGCGCACGCGGTCCTGGCCCTCGCGTGTGCGATCGCGGTGGCCCTGTCGGTGCACGTCCAGGCCGCAGCGCGCGCGCCGCTGGAGGCGCTCGCGGCCGAGGGCGCGACGGCGGGCCTGGTCGGCAGGGTCGCGTCCGAGCCCGAACCGGACGCCTTCGGCGGCGGCGTCCGGTGGGTCCTCGCGGTCGACACCCTCGAGGCACGCGGGGCGACGACCCGTTCGCCCGCCCACGTCGAGGTGACCGGACCACCGCCCGGGCCGCGCTACGGAGCACGCGTGCGCGTGACCGCCCGGCTGCGCAGCGGCGAGCCCGGGGCGGGCGAGGCGGCCCGAGCCACCGCGGACGAGCCCGCGAGCGAGACGCGGCCGCCGAGCGCGTTCCTCGCCGGCACGCACGCGATGCGCGCGGCACTGCTGGACGTCACCGACGACCTGTCCGCGCAGGCGCGAGGGCTCGTCCCCGGAGCCGCCGTCGGCGACACGTCCCGCCTTCCGGACGACCTGGACGGCGCCATGCGGGTCACAGGGCTCACGCACATCACGGCCGTCTCCGGAGGGCACTTCGCCGTCGTCATCGCCACGCTCACGGCGCTCGGCGCGATGCTGCGCCTCCCGCGGGTCGCCCGGGTCGCCGTGCTCGTCGTCGCGTCGATCGCGTTCGTCCTGCTCGTGCGGCCCGAGCCGAGCGTCCTGCGCGCCGCCTGGACGTGTGCCGTCGCGCTCCTCGGCCTGGCGCTGGGACGGCCGTCCACCGGGTTCGCCGCGCTCGCGACCGCGGCGACCGCGCTGCTGGTCGTCGACCCATGGCTCGCACGGTCCTACGGGTTCGTCCTCTCGTGCGCCGCGACCGCTGGGCTCGTGCTGATCGCGGGACCGTTCGCCCGGCGCCTGGCGCCGTGGACCGGTGCGCCGGCCGGTCTCGCGCTCGCCGTGCCGGTCGCGGCACAGGCCGCGTGCGGTCCGGTGCTCGTGCTGCTCGAACCGAGCCTGCCCATGACGTCGGTCCTGGCGAACCTGCTCGCCGCGCCCGCGCTCGTGCCGGCCACGGTGCTCGGCCTCGCGGCGACCCTGCTGGCGCCGTGGACGCCCGGTGTCGCCTACGCCGTGGCGTGGCTCGCGGGCCTCGCGACGGGATGGATCACGCTCGTCGCGCGCTGGTGTGCCGGGCTGCCGCTCGCCACGCTGCCGTGGCCCGGCGGCGCGGGTGGCGCGCTGCTCCTGGGCGGGCTCACCGGAGCGCTGCTCGTCGTGGTGCTGCGCCGTCCCGCGGGACCCGGCTGGCCGCACACCTGGCGCGAGGCCGGGCCCCGGACGGCCCGCGCCGCGCGACGTGCCGTGCGGCGGCGACGCCGGTGGCCGCTCATGCTCACCCTCGCGCTCTGCGCCGGGTGCCTGGCGGTGGTCGTCGCCGTCCCGCGGCTCGTGCCTGCCGGGGACCGGGTGCCGGCCGACTGGGAGATCGTGGCGTGCGACGTCGGGCAGGGCGACGCCCTCGCCGTCCGTACCGGGCCCGCGTCGGCGGTCGTGATCGACGCGGGCCCGCCCGGGTCGGCCGCGGGCCGCTGCCTCGACCGCCTCGGGGTCGAGCGCATCGAGCTCCTCGTGATCAGCCACTTCCACGCCGACCATGCGGGTGGGCTCGACGGCGTGCTGGCCGGCCGCAGCGTCGACGCCGCGCTCGTGTCCGCGCTCGACCAGCCGTCCGACCAGGCGGAGCACGCGAGGGGGCTGCTCGCGGACGCCGGGGTTCCCGTCCGGGTCGCGGCTACCGGTGACTCGGGGACCGCGGGCACCACGTCGTGGCGTGTGCTCGGAGCCGACGCGTCGGGCGATGGTGGCGGCCGCGCAGGGGAGGAGGGCGGTGACGGCGCCAACGGCGCGTCGGTCGCGCTCGCGCTGCGCACGGCGCACGGGGTGGACCTGGTCGCGCTCGGGGACCTGGAGGAGCAGGGTCAGGAGACGCTCCTCGCCGGCCTGCGGGACGCCGGCGTCGCGGGCCAGGTCGACGTGGTCAAGATGGCGCACCACGGGTCGCGGTCGCAGTCCGCGGCGCTCGCGGCTCTCCTGAGCCCGCGCGTGGCACTCGTGAGCGTCGGCTCGGACAACACCTACGGCCATCCCACCGACCAGGCGCTCGACCTGTACGCAGGGCTCGGCGCCGCACTCGTGCGCACGGACGAGTGCGGCACGTCGGCTCTGGTGGTGCGCGACGGGTCCCTGGCGGTCGCCTGCTCGTGAGCAGTCGCGGGAGGCAGGGGTGTCACCGGAGCGTGGCAGGCTGTCCTCGTGCCTCCCGCGACCCGCAGCTCCCGCCGCCCCGGCCGCTCGCCGGCCAACAGCAGACCGTGGGACGACCCGACGCTCGCGGCGGTCGTGCTCGTGCGGGGGCCCGAGGGACTGCTCGCCGAGCGCGCTGTCGACGGCGTCGTGCGGCTCGCCCGCGAGCGGGACCCGGACGTCGAGCGCGTGGATCTCGAGGGCGCGGACTACACGCCAGGCCAGCTCGTGGTCGCGACGAGCCCGTCGTTGTTCGGCGAGGCCAAGGTCGTGGTGCTGCGAGGCACCGAGGCGGGCAACGAAGGGCTCGTCGCGGACGTCGAGAGCTACGTCGGCGCCCCGGACCCGGAGTCGACGGTCGTCGTGGTCCACGCCGGGGGGCAGCGGGGCAAGCGCATGCTCGACGCGATCATCGCGTCGGGCGCCCCCGTCCTCGAGTGCGACGCGATCACCAAGGACGCCGACAAGGTGCAGTTCGTCGGTGCCGAGTTCCGGGCCGCGCGCCGCAGGGTCGATGCTGCCGCCGTGCGCGCCCTGGTCGACGCGCTGGGCAACGACCTGCGTGAGCTCGCGTCGGCATGTGCGCAGCTCGTCGCCGACACCACGGGCACCATCACCGAGTCCATGGTCGACCGGTACTACGGGGGCCGGGTCGAGGCCACGGGCTTCAAGGTGGCCGACGCCGCGGTGGCCGGAGACGCCGGCGGAGCCGTCGCCCTGCTGCGGCACGCGCTCGCCACGGGCGCCGACCCCGTGCCGATCGTCGCGGCGCTCGCCCTGCGGCTGCGCACCCTCGCCCGGGTCGCGGCCATCCGCGGCGGCTCCGTCACCGCACGCGAGCTCGGCCTCCAGGACTGGCAGGTGCGCAACGCCAACCGCGACCTCGCACGCTGGACCCCCGAAGGTCTCGCGACGGCGATCACGGCCGTCGCGCAGGCGGACGCCGAGGTCAAGGGCGCCGGGCGTGACCCGGTCTACGCCGTCGAGAAGGCGGTGCTGACGATCGCGCGCTCACGCCGGGGCTGACGCACCAGCGCACAGGCCGCGAACGACGAAAGGCGCCGCCCCTGAGGGCGGCGCCTTCGAAGCGTACGGAGTGGCTCAGAGAGCGTCGACGGACTTCGCGATGGCCGACTTGCGGTTCGCAGCCTGGTTCGAGTGGATGACGCCCTTCGAGACAGCCTTGTCGAGCTTGCGCGAGGCGGCGTGCAGCGCGGTGGTCGCGGCCTCCTTGTCGCCTGCGGCGACGGCCTCGCGGACCTTGCGCACGTACGTCTTGAGCTCCGACTTGACGGCCTTGTTGCGCAGGCGCGCCTTCTCGTTCGTCTTGATGCGCTTGAGCTGGGACTTGATGTTTGCCACTGGAGGACTTCCTGGTGTGTTCGCCTGTCGGCGAGCGGATAGGTCGTAGAGGGCGGCCACAACTCCGGGACTGGGGTGGGGAACCCGTGGAGAGGAATTGCGGCGGTGCCCGCCGACCTGGGCGGACACGCAGCCACCAAGGATACCAGTGCGCGCGACCGCCGGGAAATGTCGCGGATCAGCCTCGTGCTCGCCGCATCGCCGTCACGACCTGGTCGAACGTGCGCCGGTCCATGATCGCACCCTCGCGCCGGACGGACTCCGGCGACACCCGGATCACGCGGTTGACGCGAACCTCGCTCGCGCGGCCGCGGGAGTCCCACGGTCCGCTGCCGATGTCCATCCACAGCCGCCCGTAACGGGCCTCCTGTGCGGCATCGCGGTCATGGTCCTTGCTCGTGAGCTGCAGCGCGAGCAGCCACGGCCCGTCGTGGCCCACCAGCAGCACCGGGCGGTCCTTGCCCCGTGTCGGGTCGTCCTCGTAGGGCACCCAGGTCCACACGATCTCGCCGGGGTCCGGGTCGCCGTCCATGCTGGGGGAGTACGACGGCGTGAGCGGCCCGGTGAAGTCGCCGACGTAGCCGTTGCCGGTCCGCCCGGCATCCGTGGGCCGTGGCCCCGCGGACGGCCGGCCAGTGCGTCGTGGCGGCGGTGACGGCGTCGTGCGCTGCGGCCGCACGATCGCACGCGCGACATCGAGGAGGACGTGGGCCCAGCGGTTCTTCGGCACGCACCGAGCCTAGGGCCGATGTGGCCGTCAGCGGCGTCCCCGGGCCTGCGCCCGCTTGGCCACGTACCGGCGCATCTTCTCCTCCTTGCCGCACTCCTCCATCGAGCACCACCGGCGCCCGCCGTTCTTCGTGGTGTCGAGGAACACGAAACCGCAGGACGGGCAGGTCTTGATCCGGTCGGCGCGCCCGTCGCGGAGCAGGTCGACCGCCGCGACGGCGAGGTACCCGACCGGGGAGTCTGCCGGCTGCCAGCGCAGCCGACCCTCGTCGAGCACGGGCTCCGAGCCGGCGACCGCGTCCACGTACGCGGTCCGCACCGCGACGAGCGCGTCGGCCGGCGGCGCCGTGCCGGCAGCGACGGCTTCGACGACCGTGCGCAGGGCCGTGCGCAGGAGCGTGGCCTGGCTCGTCAGCGCCTCCTCGTCACCTGGCCGGGGCGGGTCCGGGACGGGGACGCCGTTGTCCGCGCACCACGCCAGGAACCGCGCGGCCGACTCCAGCACGTCGGCCGCGGGGTCGCCCTGGGCGAACACCGCGGTGTTCACGAGGTCGAGGGAGACGTGCCCGCCGACGGAGCGTGGCGAGGAGTCTCCAGAGATTGCCGCATCTGTGACCATCAAAAGTATTGTAGCCGGTCACAAATCATGGTTACCATCGAAATGGCGATAGAAGGTAACCGCGACAGAGGTGATGACGATGGACACGTTCGGGCTCACAGCGGCGGTCATGGCCCTCCACCGTGACGACGACGCCCGGTACGACGGGTGGGTGGGGCTCAGCGCCCTCCCGTCGGCACCGGTGGTGCCGGAGCTGCGCCGACGGCGTATGTCGTTCGGGCTGCCGCTCGCGAGGTGGCTGGCCGGAGCGGCCGCGAGCGGGCGTCCGGGGAGGGCGGCCAAGGCTGCAACCGCGAGCAGGGCGCAGGTGGGCGCTGCTGCTCCCACCTGCGCGTGCCCTGGTACCGCGTGATCTGGTACCGCGTGACCGTCCGCTGAGCGCTCAGGCGGCGGCCAGCACGCTGCGGCGTGAGACCGTCAGCACCGGGCCACGAACGCAGCCAGCGTCGCGGCCATCGGCTCGGGCTCCCATGCGTGCATCGCACCGGGCACCCGCTGCGCCGTCGCGCCGGGGATGGCGTCGGCGACCGCGGCCGCGGCCTCGGGCATGCCGGGGAGCGTCTCGACCCCGACCATGGTCATGACCGGAACCGTGATGCGTGCCAGCGCGCCGTCCCTCAGCGCCTGGTGCGCCCACGTGAGCGACTGCGCGTCGGCACGATAGGAGCGCGAGACGGCAGCCGAGTCCGGCCAGCCCGGGGCGGCCTTCATCCCCTCGAGCCACTCGGGCGGCATGTCCTCCATGTACAGCTCGAGCGCGCCGACCACGTCGTCGGCGTCGAGCAGCGCCTCGAAGCCCTCCGCCCACGCCCGCGCCTGGTCGGCCGGGGACTCCAGCGGGGCCTCCCAGAGCGCGAGACCGCGGACCGGCAGCCCGGCGTCGGCGGCTCGCAGCGCGATCGAGCAGCCGGACGAGTGCCCGCAGAGCACGGCCGACCCGCCGGCGACGTCGATCACGGCCGCGAGGGCGTCGAGCTCGCGGTCGAGGTCGAGCCGGCCCTCGGCCGGGCTGTCACCGCGGCCCAACCGGTCGAACACGACGGTCGTGAGCCCGAGCCGGGCCGCGCGCTGGGCGGTCTCCGTGGTCCACGGATCCTCGGCGCGGTGCGGTCCCGCCCCGGTGACGAAGACGAGCGCCGGCCCGGAGCCGTACAGGTCGTAGGCGATGCGGTCGCCGCGTGCGGACGTGGCGATCTTGGTCACGGTCTCGGTCGGTGTCCAGGTCATGCTCGCTCCTCGTTCGGTCCGGTCGGATACCCGTACGACCCGGCGCAGGTGCGGGAGTCATCGATTCCGAGCGGTCGGCGTGGGCGCGGCGAGCGAGCGGCAGGTCAGGGCGTGATGCGGCTCGCGAGGACCCCGTCGAGCGCGGCCCGGTCCCCGCCGACGTCGGCACCGGCCTCCTCGGGCGTGAGCCGGCCCCACACGAGCAGGGCGAGCTCCCGGGACGGGGCCGTCACCGTGGCCACAGGCTCCGGCCCGGGCCCCCGCTCGTCCTCGTGAGCGCCGAGCATCCAGGTGACGCCGACGTCCGGGGCGGCGAGCGCGACGGTCTGCGCCAACGGCTCGATGCGTCCGAGCCGGACCTGGCGAGGCTGGAACATGGTCACGACCTCGTCCACGGCGTCGGCCCAGACCTGGGGCGCGACCGTGTCGACCGCGTCCGGCACCGGACCCACCGAGGCGGCGTGAAGGTCGTGGAGGTGGATCAACGTCTCGTGCACCTGGCGACGGTGCCAGAACGACGCCGGCCCGCGGCCCAGCAGGGTGGACGCCACGGCGTCGGGGCCCAGCCCGGCCAGCGTCTCGCGCAGCTCGGCCGCGCACGTGTCATAGAGCTCGACCAGGTCGAACGGTCCGCGCCCGAGCGGCGTCTCGCGGGAGCGGCGTGCCTGGCCGGCGGCCCAGTGGTGGATCCGGGCCAGGTGCTCGACGAGGTTGCGGACCCGCCAGCGGCCGCACGCCGGCACGCGCGCACCGGCATCGGACGTGCGGACCCCGGCGAGGAAGTCGCCCTGCAGTCGCGTGAGCAACGCCAGGTAGTCGGGGCCGGGGGTGCCGTCGGCGGGTCGCCCGGAGGCCGGGTCGACGCCGAGGTGGGACAGCGTGGGCTGCGACATGGCGACAGGCTCCCACCGCCCTCCGACACGACGGCGGCCGGGTGGGCCATGTCACCACCCGGCCGCCTGATCAGGGGACGCCGGAGCGTCAGCCGCCCGGCGCGTCAGCCGCCCAGGACGGCGTCGACCTCGCCGAGGAAGTCCTCGAGGTCCTTGGGCGTGCGCGACGTGACGATCGGGAACCCGGCACCGTCGTCGCGCACGACCGACTGGTCGACCCAGCTTCCGCCGGCGTTGCGCACGTCGGTCGCGAGCGACGGGTAGGACGTGAGGGTGGCGCCGGCGACCAGGCCGGCCTCGACGAGCGCCCACGGGCCGTGGCAGATCGCGGCCACGGGCTTGCCCGCCGCCGCGAAGTCCTTGACGAGCCGCACGGCTGCGTCCTCGAGCCGCAGGCTGTCGGCGTTGATGGTGCCGCCGGGCACGAGCAGAAGGTCGAAGTCGCCGGCCGACGCGGCGTCGATCGTGGTGTCGGACTGGACGGTGCGGCCGGGGTCCTTGTCGCCCACGAGCGTCTGGATCTCACCGCCGTCCACGGCCGCCACCACCACCTCGGCCCCGTGCTCCCGCAGGTGCTCGACGGGGACGACGAGCTCGTCCTGCTCGACGCCATAGTTCGTGACGATCGCCAGCGCGCGCTTTCCGGTCAGGTGAGCCATGGGGTGCTCTCCCTTCGTCTCGTGGTCGTGCGTTCGGTGGTACGAACCTAGGCACGGCGGTGCGGTGCTCGCACGGCGTCCGCCGTCGGCGGCCGGACGGGCGCCGAGCCCCGCCGGGCGCGAACGACGTGGGAGAATGGACGGGCCTGTTCAGCGGGCACACCCGGATCCGCATCCGGACCGCACCCGAACCCTGACCGACGGAGCGAGAACGCGTTGCCCATCCCCGGACCTGCGCTCAGCGCACGCATCGAGCCGAACGCCACGGCGCCCGAGCTGATCCGCAACTTCTGCATCATCGCGCACATCGACCACGGCAAGTCGACGCTGGCGGACCGCATGCTCCAGCTCACTGGCGTGGTCGAGGCGCGCGCGATGCGCGCCCAGTACCTCGACCGCATGGACATCGAGCGCGAGCGCGGCATCACGATCAAGTCGCAGGCCGTGCGCATGCCGTGGCAGGTCGGCGACCAGCCGCACGCGCTCAACATGATCGACACGCCGGGCCACGTCGACTTCACCTATGAGGTCTCGCGCTCGCTCGCGGCGTGCGAGGGCGCGGTGCTGCTCGTGGACGCCGCGCAGGGCATCGAGGCGCAGACGCTCGCCAACCTGTACCTGGCGATGGAGAACGACCTGGAGATCATCCCGGTCCTCAACAAGATCGACCTCCCGGCGGCCCAGCCGGAGAAGTACGCCGAGGAGCTGGCCAACCTCGTCGGCGGCGACCCGGACGACGTGCTCAAGGTGTCGGGCAAGACGGGCGAGGGCGTCGAGGTCCTGCTCGACCGGATCGTCGACCTCGTGCCCCCGCCGACCGGGGACGCCGACGCCCCCGCCCGCGCGATGATCTTCGACTCCGTCTACGACACCTACCGCGGGGTCGTCACGTACGTGCGCGTCATCGACGGTGCCCTCAACCCGCGCGAGCGCATCGTCATGATGTCGACGCGCGCGACGCACGAGCTGCTCGAGATCGGCGTCATCTCGCCCGAGCCCAGCCCGACGAAGGGCCTCGGCGTCGGAGAGGTGGGGTATCTGATCACGGGCGTCAAGGACGTGCGCCAGTCCAAGGTGGGCGACACCGTCACGAACTCGGCCAAGCCCGCGGCCAAGGCGCTCGGCGGCTACAGCGACCCCAAGCCCATGGTCTTCTCGGGCCTGTACCCGATCGACGGCTCGGACTACCCGGCGCTGCGCGAGGCGCTCGACAAGCTCAAGCTCAACGACGCCGCGCTCAACTACGAGCCCGAGACGTCGGTGGCCCTGGGATTCGGATTCCGTGTGGGGTTCCTCGGGCTGCTCCACCTGGAGATCGTGCGCGAGCGCCTGGAGCGCGAGTTCAACCTGGACCTCATCTCGACGGCGCCCAACGTCGTCTACGACGTCACGATGGAGGACGGCGAGGAGATCAAGGTCACCAACCCGAGCGAGTTCCCGACGGGCAAGATCAAGGAGGTCCGCGAGCCGGTCGTCAAGGCGACCCTCCTCATGCCGACCGAGTTCGTCGGGACCGTCATGGGCCTGTGCACCGAGCGCCGTGGCGTGCAGCTCGGCATGGACTACCTGTCCTCGGACCGCGTCGAGATGCGCTACTCCCTGCCGCTCGCCGAGATCGTGTTCGACTTCTTCGACCAGCTCAAGTCCCGCACGCGTGGCTACGCGTCGCTCGACTACGAGCCCTCGGGCGACCAGTCGGCCGACCTCGTCAAGGTCGACATCCTGCTCCAGGGCGAGCAGGTGGACGCCTTCAGCGCGATCGTCCACCGCGACAAGGCGTACGACTACGGCGTCCTCATGACGGGCAAGCTCAAGGACATCATCCCGAGGCAGCAGTTCGAGGTGCCGATCCAGGCCGCGATCGGCGCGCGCGTCATCGCGCGCGAGACGATCCGCGCCATGCGCAAGGACGTTCTCGCCAAGTGCTACGGCGGCGACATCTCCCGCAAGCGCAAGCTCCTGGAGAAGCAGAAGGAGGGCAAGAAGCGCATGAAGAACATCGGTTCCGTCGAGGTCCCGAAGGACGCCTTCATCGCCGCGCTGTCCTCGGACTCGTCGTCCGGCAAGGACAAGAAGAAGTAGGCGTGCCCGCTCTGCCGCAAGGCGTGCCCGCGCCCGACGACGGCTCGCTCCCCGCATCGATCGCCGGGCCCCGCCCGGGCGCGTTCGGGGTCTACGTGCACGTGCCGTTCTGCTCCGTGCGCTGCGGGTACTGCGACTTCAACACCTACACGGCGGCCGAGCTGGGCGGGGGAGCGAACCAGGCGGCGTACGCGACGACGGCGCTGCGGGAGGTCGAGCTCGCGCGCAAGGTCCTGGCGGGTGCCGGCCTGCCGCCGCGGCCCGTCTCGACCGTGTTCTTCGGGGGCGGCACGCCCACGATGCTGCCGGCGTCGGACCTGGTGCGGGTGCTGCGCGGCGTGGACGACGCGTGGGGCTTCGCGCCGGGCGTGGAGGTCACGACCGAGGCGAACCCGGACTCGGTCACGCCCGAGTCGCTGCGCCTGCTGGCCGACGGCGGGTTCACGCGCGTCTCGTTCGGCATGCAGTCGGCGGTGCCGCACGTGCTCGCGACGCTCGAGCGCACCCACGACCCTCGCCGGGTGCCCGACGCCGTGCGGTGGGCGCGGGACGCCGGGCTCGACGTGTCGCTCGACCTGATCTACGGCACGCCCGGCGAGTCCCTCGACGACTGGCGCGTGTCGCTCGACACCGTGCTCGAGACCGGCGTCGACCACGTCTCGGCGTACGCGCTCGTCGTCGAACCCGGGACCAAGATGCACGCGCAGGTGCGGCGTGGCGAGCTCGCGCTGCCGTCCGACGACGACCAGGCGGCCAAGTACGAGCTCGCGGACGAGGCGTTCGGCGCGACCGGTCTGACCTGGTACGAGGTGAGCAACTGGGCCCGCGGCGACGAGCACGCGTGCCGGCACAACCTCGCCTACTGGCGTGGCGACGACTGGTGGGGCGTAGGACCCGGGGCGCACTCGTACGTCGCGGGGCCGGACGGCGCGCCCGGCGTGCGGTGGTGGAACGTCAAGCACCCGCGGCGGTACGCGGCGCTGCTGGAAGGGGGCCGCTCACCGGCCGCGGGCCGCGAGATCCTCTCGCCGGCCGAGGCTCAGCTCGAGCGGGTCATGCTCGGCGTGCGGCTGCGCGACGGTCTCGACCTCGGGGCGCTCGACGACCGCGGACGCCACGCCGTCGCCGGGCTCGTGGCCCGGGGACTGCTCGACGGCGTCGCGGCCGTCCACGGTCGTGCCACGCTCACGCGGCGCGGCCGGCTGCTCGCCGACGCCGTCGTGCGCGAGCTCAGCTGACGAAGCGGATCGAGACCGGGTAGCGGTAGGGCTCGTGCCTGCTCGCGGCGACCGACGCCATGATGCCGCAGACCAGTGCCAGCACGAAGGCCGCGACCAGGATGAGGATCCCGATCACCGCGAAGAGCGTGATGAGCCCGACCACGTACGCGATCAGGAGCGTGACCTGGAAGTTCAGCGACTCCTTCGCGTGGTCGTCCAGGTAAGGGCTGCGGCCGCGGAAGACGAGCCAGATGACGAGCGGGGGCAGCCACCCGAGCGTGCCGGCGGACAGCAGCGTCAGCACCAGCGCTCCGATGTGGCTCAGGACCGCCCACGTCTGCTCGTCGGACGGCGACAACGGTGGGCGAGGCGGGTACGAGGGCTGGCCATACGGAGCCGGGCCGTAGGAGGGCTGGCTGTGCGGCGGCTGGCCGAACGAGGGCTGGCCGTACGCGGGCTGGTGGCCCTGCGGCGGCGGGGTCCCGTGGGGCGGCTGAGGGCGCTCGGTGCCCGGGTCTGTCGGCTCGCTCATCGTGTCTCCCCTCCGGGCACCTTCCAGGTGTGGGCGCCACGACGCATTGTCTCGCAGCCGGTTGCGGTGGCGGTAGGCCGTGAGTGCCGCGAGAGTGGTTGCGACCTGCAAGTTCGAGGGAGGCGCTCCCATGAGCGAGAACACCGGCGGGCAACCACCGCGCGATCCGGGCGAACCGGAGCGCACCCCGGACCCGTGGCAGCCGCCGACGCAGCCGCCGACCGAGCCACCGACGCAGCCGCCGACCGAGCCACCGACGCAGCCGCCCACGCAGCCGCCGACGCAGCCGCCCACACCTCAGCAGCCTACGTACGGCCAGCAACCACCGGGGTACGGCCAAGAGCCGCCCGGGTACGGTCAGCAGCCGCCGGGTTACGGTCAGCAACCACCCGGGTACGGCCAGCAGCCACCGGCATACGGCCAACCGCCCGCGTACGGCCAGGCCGGCCACCAGGGTGGCTACGCGGGCCCGCCGTTCCGGGTCGGGGAGGCGGTCTCGTACGGCTGGCACAAGGTCACGTCGAACCTCGGCCCATGGCTGCTGGTCTCGCTGATCCTGCTGGGTGTCTCGGCCCTGTACAACTGGCTCACGGGCAGCTTCGACAGGTCGTTCGACGTCGACGACTACACCAGCAGCACCGACCTCGCCGCCGCCGGTGGCATCACCGTCGCGACGGTGCTGCTGGCCCTGCTCGGGTCGATCCTCAGCTATGTGATCACGGCGTTCCTGACCCGCGGCGCGCTCGACGAGACGACGGGCAACCGGCCACGCGTCGGCGCGTTCTTCCGCATCAGCAACGTGCTGCACGTGATCCTTGCAGCGTTCATCGTGACCATCCTGTCGAGTATCGGGCTGATCCTGTGCATCCTGCCGGGCCTCGCCGTCTACATCTTCTCGACCTTCGTGTACTACTTCACGCTCGACCGGGGTGAGGATGCGATCACGGCGATCCGCTCGAGCTGGTCGCTCGTGGCCAGGAACTTCGGTTCGGTGTTCCTGCTGCTGCTGGCGCTGATCGGCGTCAACATCCTCGGTGCCATCCCGTTCGGGCTCGGCCTGTTCGTCACCATCCCGCTGAGCTACGTCGCGGTCGCGTTCGCGTACCGCCGTCTGATCGGCCAGCAGCCCGCCTGACGCCCCTCTGAGCTCACGACCGCCATACCGCGGCCGGCCCGCACCTATGGAGAGTTGCCTCGGCGACCCACCCTTGACTTGCGGGGCGGAAGGCGGAGGATGGCGAAATCCGTCCGCGGCGACGACGCCACGCATACGTGACCCGTGTCGCCTCGGTCCGTCCCGGTCCAGGGAGGAAGCGTGCAGAGATCTCGCAGGACAGCGGTCGCGATGATGAGCGCCGCAGCGTTGACGGCCGCCGTCGCGGTCAGTGCCCAGGCAGCCGTACCGGTCGACACGACGGAGCTGCGCGACGCCGTGACGTCGGACGCGATCATGGACCACCTGGCAGAGCTGCAGGAGATCGCCGACGGCGCCGGGGGTACCCGGGCCAGCGGCACCGAAGGTTACGCAGAGTCGCTCGACTACATCGAGGGTCTCCTCGTCGCGGCCGGCTACGAGGTCGAGCGGCAGGAGTTCCTCTTCAACTCGTTCCGCGAGCTCGGCGACCCGGTGTTCGAGCGGGTCTCGCCCGACCCCGAGGCGTACGTCGAGGGCGAGGACTTCTTCACCGCGGAGTACTCCGGCAGCGGCGATGTGACCGCGGCGCTCGAGCCCGTCGACGTCGTCCTGCCTCCGGGCGCGGAGGCGGGCACGTCCACGAGCGGCTGTGAGCCGGAGGACTTCGACGACTTCACGGCGGGCAGCATCGCCCTCGTCCAGCGTGGCACGTGCGACTTCTCGGTCAAGGCGCACAACGCCTTCCTGGCCGGGGCGGTCGGCGTGGTCATCTTCAACGAGGGCCAGGAAGGGCGCACCGAGACGCTCAACCCGACGCTCGGGTTCGAGTTCTCCGACGACCTTCCGGTGGTCGGTACCTCGTTCGAGGTCGGCAACGAGCTGGCGACGCTGGCTGCTCAGGGCACGGTGACCGTCCACCTCGTGACGCAGACCGAGATCGCCCTCGACGTCCCCACGACCAACCTGATCGCCGAGACGCCGACCGGGCGCGACGACCGGGTCGTCATGGCGGGCGCACACCTCGACTCGGTGGCCGAGGGGCCGGGCATCAACGACAACGGCACCGGCTCGGCGACGCTGCTCGAGACCGCTCTGCAGATCGCCCAGCTCGACATCCAGCCCCGCAACACGATCAGGTTCGCCTGGTGGGGGGCCGAGGAGGCCGGCCTGGTCGGTTCCCAGAACTACGTCGACAGCCTGACGAAGCGAGAGACCAAGGACATCGAGCTGTACCTCAACTTCGACATGATCGGGTCGCCGAACTTCGCCCGGTTCATCTACGACGGGGACGGCTCGGCGTTCGGGATCAAGGGTCCGAGCGGCAGCGACGACATCGAGCAGGTCTTCGAGGACTTCTTCGACTCCGAGGGCCTCGCGTCCGAGCCGACGGCCTTCGACGGGCGGTCGGACTACGACGCGTTCATCACGGCCGGCATCCCCGCGGGCGGCCTGTTCACCGGTGCGGAGGACACGAAGACCGACGACCAGGTCGCCCTCTACGGCGGGCTGGCCACGTTCGACGGCGAGCCGGTGGCCTACGACCCCTGCTACCACCAGGCGTGCGACAGTCTCGACCCCGTCGCCGACGGCGCGGACGCCGACCTCTACGAGGCACTGAACGACGCGTACGGCGGCGCGCTCGAGTACGGCGGCGTGATCAGCAACGTCAACACGGCCGCACTCGAGGAGATGTCGGACGCGGTCGCGCACGCGATCCTGACCTACGCCATGTCGACGAGCTCGGTCAACGGCACGGCCAAGGCCTCCGACCGTGCCGCCCAGGTGGCGGGCGAGCGGATGGGCGCCCACTTCCGGCGCTGACGCCTCGCGAGCCCGGCCCCCGTCCGCCGTGTGCGGGCGGGGGCCGCGCTCGTCGCGGGCTCGTCCACCCGGTCACCCGGGGCCGCGCGGCCCCGGGCCGTCAGGTCGCCCGGGACTCGTGACCGACGGAGCTCGCCAGGAGCTGCCGAGCCGCGGCCTGGGCGTGCCTGGCCGGCTCGGGCGACCCGGTGATCGCCGCGGTCACCATGGCACCGTTCGCGAGGACCACGAGCTGGTCGGCCAGCTCCACGGGCCGGCCCGCGGCTTCGACGAGGTCGCGGAGGTGGTCCGCGAGCGCCTGCTTCGCCGTCCGGACGACGTCGGCCACGCCGTCCGACGACGGGCCGAGCTCCGCGAACGAGTTGATGAAGGCGCACCCGCGAAAGTCCGGCTGGCGGAACCAGTCGTACAGATAGTCGAAGACCGCCAGGACCCGCTCCGCGGGGTCCGTCGGGGAGCCGGTGTAGCCGGCGAGGTCCGCACGGATGCGGTGGTCGCGGCGGCGGAGCACGGCCTGCACGAGCTCGTCCTTGGAGGGGTAGAGCTGGTACAGCCGCTTCAAGGAGACGCCGGACGTCCCGCGCACCTCGTCCATCCCGACGGCCTGGATCCCCTTCTCGTAGTAGAGGCGGTCGGCGGCGTCGAGGAGCTGTTCTTCGGCGGTCCCGCGGTCCATGTCGCCCACACCCCTTGCATTGGAGAACGTTCGTTCCCTACTCTAGCGACATCAGCGGAGAACGAGCGTTCTCCGATCGAGGGGAGTGTGTCGCATGTCCAGTTTCACCACCCGGTACAGGCAGGCCGACGTCGACGGGCGGTCGGTGTTCTACCGTGAGGCCGGCGACCCCGGCCACCCGACCGTCGTGCTCCTGCACGGGTTCCCGACCAGCTCGCACATGTTCCGCAACCTCATGGCCGACCTGTCGGACGAGTTCCATCTGGTCGCGCCGGACCACCTGGGTTTCGGCCGGTCGGACGCCCCGCCCGTCAACGAGCTCGACTACACCTTCGAGAAGCTGACCGAGGTCACCACCCGCCTGCTCGACCAGATCGGCGTGGGCCGCTTCGCGCTCTACGTACAGGACTACGGCGCGCCGATCGGGCTCCGGATCGCCAGCCGCGACCCGGGCCGCATCACCGCGCTGGTCAGCCAGAGCGGTAACGCGTACACCGAGGGGTTCACGCCGTTCTGGGACGTGCTGTTCGCCCACGCCCAGGACCGGGCGGCCCACGAGCCGGCGGTCCGCCCGCTGCTCGAGGCCCAGGCGACCCGGTGGCAGTACACCCACGGGGTGCCGGCCGACCGCCTCGACCGGCTCTCGCCGGACACCTGGCTGCTCGACCAGGCGGGTCTGGACCGGCCGGGCAACAAGGAGATCCAGCTCCAGCTCTTCTACGACTACCAGTTCAACATCCCGGCCTACGAGGACTTCCAGCGCTACTTCCGTGACCACCAGCCGCCCACCTTGGTCACCTGGGGCAGGAACGACGAGATCTTCGGCCCGGCCGGAGCCCAGGCCTTCGCGCGGGACCTGCCGGACGCGGAGATCCACCTGCTCGACGCCGGCCACTTCGCCCTCGAGACCCATGGGGACGAGATCGCCCAGCTCCTGCGGGGCTTTCTCCGGCGGGCCCTCTGACCATGGGCTCCCGGGAGGAACCCCTGCGCATCTCCGTGCCGTACCGGGCGCTCGGCCAGGTCCGGATGGCTCCCGCGCTCGGGGCAGGCACGGTCTTGCTGACCGCCGTGCTGCTCCTGGCACTCGTCACGCGCACCACGGGACTCGGCGTCTTCGCGCTCCCGTTCGTCGCCTCGGCCGCCGTGGTCGCCATGGCGCCGACCGCACCACCGGCCCGGCCGGCAGCCGTGGTGCCCGCCTACGCCGCGGCGGCCGGGGTGGCGCTCCCGGTCGCCGCCCTCGCCGGGCCGTCGATGTACGCGGCGGCGGGCGCGGCGGCCCTCACGCTGGTCCTCATGGTCCTGCTGGGCGCACCGCACGTGCCCGCGGTCGTCGCGGCGGCGGCGATCGAGCTCAACGACGTCGGCCCGGCCTACGTGCTGACCGCGCTGCTGCCGGCACTGGTCATCGTGGTCGGAACTGCCCTGCTCGTGGCCCGCGTGCTGCCCGCGTACTCCTATCCCGCGTCCTGGCGGTGACGGCCTCAGTCCGTCGTCGTCACGAAGTCGATGAGCTCCTCGACCCGGCCCAGCAGGGCCGGGTCGAGGTCTCTGAAGTCGCGGACAGACCGCAGGATGCGCTGCCAGGCGCGGGCGACGTCCTCCTGCGACGACGCGGGCCAGCCGAGCTCGCGCAGGATGCCGCGCTTCCACTCGGTGCCACGCTCGATGACGGGCCAGCGGTCCAGCCCCAGGCGCTCGGCCTTCACGGCCTGCCACACGTCCACGTAGGGGTGTCCGAGCACCAGGACCGTGCCGCGGGGCACGGTCGACAAGGCCGCGTCGGCCAGCCGCCGCTCCTTGGAACCGGGGACCAGGTGGTCCACCAGGACGCCGACGCGCCGCTCGGGCGTCGGCCCGAAGTCGGCGAGCGCGTCGGCGAGGTTGTCCACGCCGTCGAGCATCTCGACGACGACGCCCTCGACCCGCAGGTCGTCGCCCCAGACCTTCTCGACGAGCTCGGCGTCGTGCTTGCCCTCGACCCAGATCCGCGAGCCCCGGGCCACGCGCGCGCGTTGCCCGGCCACGGCCACCGAGCCCGACGCCGTGCGCGTGGGAGCCGCCGGTGCGGGCGCCGTCACGGGCGCGGTCAGCTCGACCGGCGCGCCGTCGACCCAGAAGCCCGGCCCGAGCGGGAACGACCGCGTCCGGCCGCGTCGGTCCTCGAGCACGACGAGGTGCACGCCGCCCGACTTCTCGACCCGCACGACCGCCCCGACCCAGCCGGTCGTGACGTCCTCGACCACCAGGCCGGTCTCGGCGGGCAGGGGTCGTGACGTCGGGCGCCGGCGGTGGTGCGCGGAGCCCGGACGGACGCCGTCGGCGGTCGTCGAGGCGAGGACGTCGGAGCCGTAGCGGTCATGCACGAGCCGGAGCCTAGGCGCGCCGCACGCGCGGACGGGCGCGGACACGCCCGCGAGCGGTCAGGACGACCGGGCGCGGACGGCGGCCTCCGTGCGGCTCGTCACCCCGAGCTTGCGCAGGATCGCCGAGACGTGCACCGACACCGTCTTGGGGCTCAGATAGAGGCGTTGGGCGATCTGTCCGTTGGTCAGCCCTTCGGCGACGAGGTCGAGGACCTGGGCCTCGCGGGCCGTGAGGCGGGCACCGTCACGGTCCGTCGTGGGCTGCGTGTCCGACAGCCCGGCGTCGGCGAGCAGGGCGCCGGCACGTTCGCGCACGAGCCTGGCGCCGATGGCCTCGGCCTCGGCCACGGCACGCTCGAGCTGCTCGCGGGCGCCCGCGCGGTCCCCTTCGGCGAGCAGCTGCTCACCCCATCGCCAGAGCGCGTACGGGCGCAGGAACGCCGGGCCGGGCAGCTCCGTCACGGCTGACCACGGGCCCTCGCCGAGCTCGGCGTCGAACACCGCGGCCCACACCGCGTACGTGGGCCAGCCGACGAGCTCGCCGAGGGCAGCCCGGTACGGCCCCACGTCGACCGGCTCGCCGCTCGCGCGAGCCGTCGCGAGCACCCGTGCCGCGAGGGCGAGCGTCGGCAGGTCGTACGGCGCCGAGCGGTCGTGGTCGGGGGCCACGAGGACGGAGACGAGCCGGAGGGCCTCGGGCAGGTCGCCCCGCAGCAGCGCGAGCTCGCTCAGGGTGCGCGTGACCCCCGCGCGCACCTGGAGCTCGAGGCGGCCGAAGCGCTCCCAGGTCGCGCGCCGGGAGCGCGCCATGGCGTCTGCCTCGTCCAGGCGTCCGCGCTGGACCAGCAGCCAGAGCCAGTTCTCCTCCACGTAGACCGAGAAGACGCTCGGCGCCAACAGCTGGGTCGCCCGCTCGTACCAGTCCGCGGCACGCTCGAGCTGTCCGAGGCCCACGAGCGCCTCGGCGGCGTTGCCCTCGAGCATCGCGCGTGAGCCCCAGCCGGCGCCGCGCTCGCGGGCGAGCTGCGCGCCCTCCTCGGCGAGCTCCAGCGCCCGCGCGTACTCCCCACGCAGCAGGTGGACGTCGGAGGTGTTCGTGAAGTAGCGGCCGAGCGCGAGCCAGCTGTCGCCCGCCAGCTCGCGCGCACGGTCCAGGTCGTCCAGGCCGCGCTCGTCGCCCCGATGCACGCGGCTCGTCCCGCGCATGTTCAGCGCGAGGGACGCGACCGTGGGGACGCCCGCGGCCATACCGGCCTCGTAGGCCAGGGTGCCGGCCTGGATCGCGGCGAGGTCGCGGCCGCTCAGCATGTCGGCGCGGGCGAGGTCGAGCAGGAGCCGCGCCCGGACGTCGTCGGCCGTGCCCGGCGGAACGAGCTCGAGGGCGCGCTCGATGAGCTCCTGACCCTCCGGCGAGCCCGCCTGCCACGAGATGACGGCGGTCGAGTCCAGCTGGCGTGCCAGGCCCGCGGGGTCGTCCGCCGGCCACGCGTCGAGCGCCTGGTGGGCGAGCGCGAGCGCACGGTCGAGCCGGGTCGAGTCGCGCAGCGACTCCGCGACGCGGGACAGGAGTGCGGCGTGGTGCACGCCGGTGACCTGTTCGGCGTCGGGCACCTGCTCCCACAGCTCGAGAGCCCGCTCGCCCAGCGCGACGGCGGTCGACGTCGCCGCGGCGTCCTGCGCCGCGTCCTGCCCGGCGACGGCCGCGGCCAGCGCGCGGTCCGGCACGCGGCCACGCCACCAGTGGTCGGCGACCGCAGCCAGCGTGGCGACCGACGGTGGGCGCTGCTCGAGCACCGAGGCGTACGCCGCGTGCAGGCGGCGCCGCTCGCTGGGCAGCAGCTCCGCGTAGACCGCCTCCTGGACCAGTGCGTGCCGGAACGCGTAGCCGTCGTCCGTCGCGAGCAGCACCCGGGCATCGACCGCCTCGCGCGCGGCGTCCTCGCTGTCGGCAGCCAGCGGCGAGTCACGGAGCGCCGCGGTCAGCAGCTCGTGCGAGGCGCCCTGGCCCGCGGCCGCGACGGCCCGGCAGAACGCACGGGCCTCGGCCCGGAGCTGCGTGTAGCGCAGCAGCAGGATGTCGCGCAGCGAGTCGGGCAGGTCGGTGCCGAGGAAGCTGACGAGCTCCTCGACGTAGAACGGGACGCCCTCGCTGCGCAGCGTGAGGTCCTCGAGCTCGACGGCGTTCGCGGCCGGATACCCGTTGCCGTTGCCGTTGCCGTTGGTGGCGGTGCCGGTCTCGGTGCCGGTCCCGGTGCCGGCCTCGACGTCGAGCAGCGCGCGCGCCAGCTCGAGCACCTGGTCGGGTGCGAGACGAGCGAGCTCGACCTGGGTCGCGAGCCGCGCGCGCTGGAGCTCGACCAGCGCGGGGCGCAGGGGATGGCCCCGGCCGACGTCGTCGCTGCGGTAGCTCAGCAGGAGCAGCAGCGGTACGCCAGGCATGGTCCGCGCGAGCCGCATGGCGGTGGCACGGGTGACGTCGTCGGACCAGTGCAGGTCCTCGAGCACCACGACGACCGGCCGCTCACGCGCGACGTCGGTCAGGAGCTCCGAGACGACGTCGGGGAGGCGGCCCGGGTCGGTGCCCGTGCGCTGGTCGGTGCCCGAGCGCAGGATGCCGGGCTCCTGGACGCCGGCGGCGCGCGCGGCGAAGCCGGGGACCAGGGCGTCGAGCACCTCGGCCGCGGGACCTGCCGCCGCGAGCGCGCGCTCCGGCCCGATCGCCTGGACGACGCCCCGCACGACCTCGGCGAGCGCGGCGTAGGGGACCGGGCCGGAGCCCGAGTCCGCGCACTGGCCACGCACGATCAGCACGTCGTCGCCGGCCGAGGCGGCGAACTCGTCGAGCAGCCGCGTCTTGCCGATGCCCGCCTCGCCCGCGACGACCACCGTGCGCGCGGCACCGCCGCGCGCGTCGTCCAGCGCGTCGAGCAGGGCCTTCAGCTCCCGCGACCTGCCCACCAGGTGGGCTCTGATACCCGGCATGGCACCATCGTGCCGCACCGGGAGCAGGGCGGACGCTGCGCTCGTGGCGCTCGTCACGGGTCAGGCGAAGCGCGTGGGGACGAGCTGGCGGACGCGCCGCGGACGGCCGGCCCGGGGGGCCTTCGCTCGCGGGTGCTGCTCGCCGGCCCGCTCCCGGACGGAACGACGCCGCTCGTTCTCGCGGTCGCGTCGCTGCTCGTCGGTGCGGAAGATCTCGAGGTGGGTCCAGGCGTCCATGGTGCTGCTCCTCGGCTGGTCGCCGTGGGCCGTTCGCCCGTGGCGTGATGTGCTTCCAGCCTCGTGAATGAGGTACCCCGGGCACATCGGGCGACCTCCCTATCTTTGCGTTCCCGCCCGGACGGCGACGCCTGCCCGCCTAAGGCATACCCTCAGAGCCGCCACCAATGCGGGTGCCGTCCTGCGTAAGATGGCACTCAGCGACTCAGAGTGCTAATAGGGATGCCATGGCCACGCGGGAGGAGGACGAATGAGCGAGGACCGCCGGCTCGAGGTCCTGCGTGCGATCGTCGAGGACTACGTCCGCACGCGCGAACCCGTAGGGTCGCGCATCCTGACGGAGCGCCACGGACTTCGCGTCTCGCCCGCCACGATCCGCAACGACATGGCCGCGCTCGAGGAGGCCGGGTACATCGCCCAGCCGCACACGTCCGCGGGCCGCGTGCCGACCGACAAGGGCTACCGGCTGTTCGTCGACCGGCTCGCGGAGGTCCGGCCGCTGTCGGCCCCGCAGAAGCGCGCGATCGAGACCTTCCTGTCCGAGGCCGTCGACCTGGACGACGTCCTGACCCGTGCGGGCCGGCTGCTCGCCCAGATCACGGGCCAGGTCGCGGTCGTGCAGTACCCGTCGCTGCGGCTCTCGGGGCTGCGCCACCTCGAGCTGGTGCCGCTCGGCGAAGGCCGGATGCTCGTCGTCGTCATCACCGACACGGGGCGCGTCGAGCAGCGCTTCCTCGACCCCGGGCTCGACGACGGGCGCGACCCGCTCGACGAGGCCACGCTGGCGGAGCTGCGGGTCCGCCTCAACGCGGCCGCGGCGGGCAAACGGCTCTCGGAGCTGGCGACCGCGTTCGCCCGGGTGCTCGAGATGGTCGGACCCGAGCTGCGGCCGGTCGTCCAGAGCGTCGCCGACCTCGTGATCGAGACGCTCGGCGAGGAGAGCGAGGAGCGCATCGTGCTCGCGGGCACGGCCAACCTGGCCCGCGCCGAGATGCGGTTCGAGCAGGGGCTCAGCCCGGTGCTCGAGGCGCTCGAGGAACAGGTCGTGCTGCTGGGCCTGCTGACCGAGATGGCGGCCGACGGCGTCGCCGTGCGCATCGGGCACGAGAACCGGCTGGACGGCCTGACCGAGGCGTCGGTCGTCGCGTCGGGGTACGGCACCGACGGCGACACGGTAGCGTTCCTCGGCTCGGTCGGGCCCACCCGCATGGACTACCCCGGCACCATCGCAGCCGTCCGCGCCGTCGCACGATATCTGTCCCGAGTCCTGCCGAACTGAGCCGTAGCGCCTGACCCGCCCGAGCACACCGGACCTGAACCCGCCTCGCGCACGTCACCGAAGAGAGACCTGTGACCGACTACTACGAGATCCTGGGCGTCCCTCGCGACGCCTCGTCCGACCAGATCAAGAAGGCGTACCGCAAGCTCGCGCGCGAGCTGCACCCGGACGTCGCCGGGGAGGCGGGTGAGGACCGGTTCAAGGACGTCGCCCGCGCCTACGAGGTGCTGTCGAACCCCGACAAGAGGCGGCAGTACGACCTCGGCGTCGACCCCACGGCGCCCGGTGGCGGCGCCGGCGGGTTCGGCAACGGCTTCGGCTTCCAGGACATCTTCGAGACGTTCTTCGGGGGCGGCGCCGCGCAGACCGGCCCCGTCCCGCGGGCACGCCGCGGCCAGGACGCGCTCGTCCGCCTGGACGTCGAGCTGGCCGAGGCGACGTTCGGGGCGAAGCGCGAGCTCCAGGTGGACACGGCCGTGGTGTGCGGCACGTGCGGCGGGAACGGGTGCCGACCGGGCACCTCGGTCAAGACGTGCGAGGTCTGCCAGGGCCGGGGCAACGTCCAGCGTGTCGCCCGCTCGTTCCTGGGCCAGGTCATGACCACGGCTCCGTGCGCGGCCTGCCAGGGATTCGGCACGATCATCCCGGAGCCGTGCGCCGACTGCTCCGGCGAGGGCCGCGTGCGCTCGCGGCGCACGATCGCCGTCAACGTGCCCGCCGGCGTCGACACGGGCACGCGCATCAAGCTCACGTCGCAGGGCGAGGTCGGTCCGGGCGGCGGCCCGGCCGGCGACCTCTACGTCGAGATCCGCGAGAAGCCGCACGACATCTTCGTGCGCCGCGGCGACGACCTGCACTGCACGCTCCCGGTACCCATGACGGCTGCCGCGCTGGGCACCGTGGTCGAGCTCGAGACGCTCGACGGCCTGCAGGAGATCGACCTGCGCCCGGGCACGCAGCCGGGTCAGGTCGTGACGCTCAAGGGTCTCGGCGTCGGGCACCTGCACGCGGCCGGCCGCGGTGACCTCAACGTGCACGTCGACGTCCAGGTACCGACTGGCCTCGACGAGCAGCAGACCGAGCTGCTGCGCTCGCTCGCCGAGCTGCGCGGGGAGGAGCGCCCCGACCCGCGGCTCGCCGCCGCGCACCCGGGCGTGTTCTCGCGGCTGCGGGACAAGCTCAGCGGGCGCTGACCGGTACCCCGGACGACAGCAGAGGAGGGGTCGGATGAGCGCACCGGTGTTCCTCGCCGAGGGTGCCACGGTCCTGTCGGCGCTCGCGCCCGGGGACGTCTATCTGCTCGACGGCGCGGAAGGGCGGCACGCGGGTGTCGTCCAGCGGCGCGGGCCGGGCGAGCGCATCGACGTGGTCGACGGCGCCGGCACCCGGGTGCACTGCCGGGTGGAGTCGGTGACGGGTGCGGAGCTGACTCTGCGCGTCGAGGAGGTCGTCGTCGAGCCCGCGCCCGACGTCGTCGTGACGCTCGTCCAGGCGCTCGCCAAGGGTGACCGCGACGAGCTCGCCGTCGAGGCGGCCGTCGAGGTGGGTGTCGACGCGGTGGTGCCCTGGCAGTCCGAACGGGCGGTCGTCGTCTGGCGCGGCGAGCGGGCCGCGAAGTCCCGGGCGCGCTGGGTGGCCACCGTGCGCGCTGCGGCCAAGCAGGCCCGGCGAGCCTGTCACCCGCCCGTCGCAGAGGCGCTCACGACGAAGCAGCTCGCGGCGCGCACGCGCGAGGTCGTGGCCGACGGCGGCGCCGTGGTCGTCCTGCACGAGGAGGCGGCGACACCGCTCGACGCGGTCCCGCCGCCCGCGCCCCGGGCCGGATCGGGCCCGGCGCCCGAGCTGCTCGTCGTGGTCGGGCCCGAGGGCGGGATCTCGGACGCCGAGCTCACGGCCCTGACCGACGCGGGCGCCGTGGCGGCGCGGCTCGGCCCGCACGTGCTGCGCACGTCGACCGCGGGCCCCGTCGCGATCGCGCTGCTCAACGTCCGCCTGGGCCGCTGGTCCTGACCGCCCTCGGCGGCGCGAGCGGCGGTAGCGTTGCCGCATGACCAGCACCGAGGCCGCCGACTGCCTGTTCTGCAAGATCGTCGCCGGCGAGATCCCCGCCGACGTGGTCGCCAGCAACGACCGCGCGATCGCGTTCAAGGACATCGACCCCCAGGCCCCGGTGCACGTGTTGGTGGTGCCGCGCGAGCACCACGGCGACGTCTCGGTGCTGGCCGCGTCCGACCCGGAGCTGCTCGCCGCGGTCGTCGGGCTCGCGGACCAGGTGGCCGGCGAGCTGGCCGACGGCCAGTACCGCCTCATCTTCAACTCCGGCCCGCGGGCCGGGCAGAGCGTCTTCCATGTCCACGGCCACGTGATCAGCGGCGCCCAGCTCGGCTGGTCGCCGGCCTGATGCCCGCCCCGCCCGCGGTGCGCGGGGCAGTCCTGGCCGCGGTGGCCGCCGGCGTCCTCGCGGGGTGCTCGGCAGTCCCGGCGTCGGTCGAGCCGGACCGCGTCGCCGCGTCCGACGCCACGCCCGGCTCTGCGCAGTCGAGCCAGCCGTCGAGCCCGCCGGCCGGTGCACCACCGCGAGCGGCCGCGCCGTCGGGGACTCCGAGCGCGTCGAGCGCGCCCGAGCCCGTGGCGAAGCGCACCTACCAGGTGCCGGGGCCGTACCTGAAGATCGTCGACGAGATCCGGCCCGCGACCGGCGCGGGCGCGGTGCTGCGCGCCGAGTTCAACGGTGCGCGCGTGCGTGCCGTGGCCGACCGCCTCGGGGTCGAGGAGTACCACCAGACGATGTCGCCCGGCCTGCGCGCCGCGGTCCGCGATCTCCAGCGCACGCACGGCCTGCCGGACACCGGCGACGTCGACGAGCAGACCTGGCTCGCCATGGGGCTGCCCGCCCGCGGTTGGACGTCGCTCGACCGGTACGTCGCACCGCTGCGGGTGGACCGGCGCTCGACGCGGGCGGACCACGTGGAAGCCATGATCGACACCGCCCTGACCTACCGCGGCTCGCGCTACGTGTGGGGCGGGTCGAACACCCCGCGCGTGGGCGTGGACTGCTCGGGCCTGGTGCTGCAGAGCCTCTACGGGGCCGGGCTCGACCCGCGGCCCCTGACCACGGTGCGGCACACCGAGCCGGGGTTCCACCTGTCGAGCAAGCTCTACCACCACGACGGGTTCAAGCACGTGCCCGTGGCCGAGCGTCAGCGCGGCGACCTGCTGTTCTACGGCAGCCCGAAGATCTACCACGTGGCGATCTACCTGGGCGACGGCCGCATGATGGAGGCCGTCGGCTGGAGCACCGCGCGAGTGGCCGACGTCCGGCTCGCCGACCTCATGCCGACGGCCGTGCGGCCGTTCCCGTGAGCTCTGCTGTGGGCTCTGCCGTGGGCTCGCCTCTGAGCGATCCCGGCCCCGCGGGCGCCTCCGCAATGCCCGTGTGCATGTCGCACCGCCTCGATAGACTGACGTGCACCCGGTGACCCACCGGACGACTCGTGACCGAAGGAGTGCATCGGCGACAGCCGGCCTATGACATCGACACCCAGCCCTGGTGGCGCGCCTGCGCGCGTCGAGCACTCGTCCGAGCATCGAATCGTCGTGCCCCCGCACATCCCCATGGTCGCGCTCCTCGGAAGCCGAGACGCCGTCCTGCGCGCCGTGGAGGACGGCTTTCCCGCCGTCGACGTCCACGCGCGGGGCAACGAGCTCGCCGTCACGGGACCGGCAGGAGACGTCGCACTCGTCTCGCGCCTCCTCGACGAGCTCATGGAGGTCGCGGAGGCCGGCACGCAGCTCACGCCCGACGTCGTCCGGCGGTCCGTCGCGATGCTCAGCGCCGCGACCGCGCAGCGGCCCGCGGAGATCCTGACCTTCAACATCCTGTCGTCGCGCGGACGCACCATCCGTCCCAAGACGGTGGGGCAGAAGCACTACGTCGACGCGATCGACGCCAACACCATCACGTTCGGCATCGGCCCTGCCGGGACGGGCAAGACGTACCTCGCGATGGCCAAGGCCGTCCAGGCGCTGCAGTCCAAGCTCGTCAACCGGATCATCCTCACGCGGCCGGCGGTCGAGGCGGGCGAGCGGTTGGGCTACCTGCCGGGCACGCTCAGCGAGAAGATCGACCCGTACCTGCGCCCGCTGTACGACGCGCTGCACGACATGATGGACCCCGAGGCGATCCCCAAGCTCATCGAGGCGGGGACGATCGAGGTGGCTCCGCTGGCGTTCATGCGCGGGCGTTCGCTCAACGACTCCTTCATCATCCTCGACGAGGCCCAGAACACCTCGACCGAGCAGATGAAGATGTTCCTGACCCGGCTCGGCTTCGGCTCCAAGATGGTCATCACGGGCGACGCCACGCAGGTCGACCTGCCGGGCGGGACGACGTCGGGCCTGCGCGTCGTCGAGGACATCCTCACGGGCGTCGACGACGTCGAGTTCTGCCGCCTGACGTCGTCCGACGTCGTCCGGCACCGGCTCGTGAGCGACATCATCGACGCCTACGCGCGGTGGGAGGTCGTCGCACCCCGGCCGGACCAGCGCGGTCCGAACCGGCGCCGGCCCGACCGCCGCGGCCAGGACCACCGACCGGAGAAGCGAGAGGCCCGCGGTTGAGCATCGAGGTCAACAACGAGTCCGGGGTCGAGGTCGACGAGGCCGAGTTCGCCGAGCTCGGCCGGTTCGTCCTGGACGCCATGCACGTGCATCCGCGCAGCGAGCTTTCGATCATCCTGGTCGACACCACCGTGATGTCCGAGCTGCATGTGCAGTGGATGGACGAGCCCGGGCCGACCGACGTGCTGTCGTTCCCGATGGACGAGCTGCGGCCCGGCCGGGACGGCGAGCTCAGCCCGCCCGGCACGCTCGGTGACGTCGTCCTGTGCCCGCAGGTGGCGGCCGAGCAAGCCGTGACCGCCGGGCACTCGACGGCCGAGGAGCTGCTGCTCCTGACCACGCACGGCATCCTCCACCTCCTCGGCTACGACCACGCCGAGCCCGAGGAGGAGAAGGAGATGTTCGCCCTGCAGCGCAAGCTGCTGCTCACCTTCCTCGCGGGCCGATGAGCGTACCCGTGGTCCTGCTGGTGCTCGTGGCGGTCGTCGGCCTCGCGCTGGCCGGGATCCTGTCCGCCGGCGAGGCGGCCGTCCTGCGGGTCACCCGGTCGTCGCTCGCCGACGCGCAGGCCGACGCCGAGGCGAACGACGACGCACAGCCCGCCGCCCGGCACGCACGGGCCGAGCGGGTACGGCGGGCACAGGCCCTCGTGGTCGACCCGACGGCCGCGGTCGCCTCGTTCGCCCTGGTTCGCGTGCTCGCGGAAGCCGTCGCGCTCGCGGCCGTGACACTGCTCTTCACGGCCTGGTTCGACACCTGGTGGCAGGTCCTCGTCGCCATGGGGGTCGCCGGGCTCGTCGCAGGCGTCGTGTTCGTGCGCCTCAGCCCGCGCACGCTCGGGTTCCGCCGCCCGACGCGCGTGCTGCTGGCCCTCTCCGGGCCCCTGGCGATGGTGCACAGCGCCGCCGCCTGGCTCACCCGCCGCTCGACCGCCCGCATCCCCGACCTGCCGCCCACCGAGGACGAGCTGCGCGAGATGGCCGAGCGGGTGAGCGAGAACGAGGCCATCGAGGCCGAGGAGCGTCAGCTCATCCGGTCGGTCTTCGAGCTCGGTGGGACGCTCACGCGCGAGGTCATGGTGCCCCGCACCGACATGGTCACGGTGAGCGCGCAGACGCCGTTGAGCAAGGCCATGCGGCTGTTCCTCAAGTCCGGCTACTCGCGGGTGCCCGTCGTGGGCGACTCGGTGGACGACCTCATGGGCATCGCCTACTTCAAGGACGTCGCGCGCGTGCTGGACGCCGACCCGTCGGCGTCGGGCCGAGCGGTCGCCGAGGTCGCCCGGTCCGCCGCGTTCGTGCCGGAGTCCAAGCCGGTCGACGACCTGCTGCGCCAGATGCAGGCCATGCGCTCGCACATCGCCGTCGTCGTCGACGAGTATGGTGGGATCGCCGGCCTCGTGACCATCGAGGACGTCCTCGAGGAGCTGGTGGGCGAGCTGACCGACGAGCACGACACCGTCGAGGTGGCAGAACCGCAGAAGCTGGACGACGGCTCGTTCCGCGTGCCTGCACGTCTGCCCGTCGACGAGCTCGGAGAGCTCTTCGACCTGCGCCTCGACGATGACGACGTCGACACCGCCGGCGGCCTGCTCGCCAAGGCGCTCGGCAAGGTCCCGCTCCCGGGCGCGACCGCGGACGTCGGCGGGCTGCACCTCGTCGCCGAGCGGGTCGAAGGACGCCGCAAGCAGCTCTCGACCATCCTCGTGTCGCGGGCGGCCGATCCCGGCTCCGGGCCCGAGGGAGCAGACTCAGCAGCGAGCGGCAGCGCCGCCTCGCCAGACCAGAAGGACGTACGCACGTGACCACCACCGACCAGCAGGCCACCCCCGAGCATCGTTCCGGCTTCGCCTGCCTCGTCGGCCGACCGAACGTCGGCAAGTCCACGCTCACCAACGCGCTGGTGGGGGAGAAGGTCGCGATCATGTCGGCGCGTCCCCAGACCACGCGCCACACCATCCGCGGCATCGTGCATCGCGACGACGCCCAGCTGGTGCTCGTGGACACGCCCGGCCTGCACCGCCCGCGCACGCTCCTGGGCGAGCGCCTCAACGACCTGGTCAAGGAGACGCTCGGCGAGGTCGACGTCGTCGTGTTCTGCATTCCTGCCGACCAGAAGATCGGCCCGGGCGACAACTTCATCGCCCAGCAGCTCGCGCCGCTCATGGAGGGCCGCCGAGCGGTGCCCGTCGTGGCGGCCGTCACGAAGGCGGACCTCGTCGACAAGGGCGCGCTCGCCGAGCAGCTGATCGCCGTCGACCAGCTGGGCCGGGCGCACGGCCACGAGTGGGCCGACATCGTGCCGGTCTCCGCGCGTGACGGGTACCAGGTCGCCGAGCTCCAGAACGTGCTGATCTCGCACCTGCCCGAGGGCCCCGAGCTCTACCCGGACGGCGAGCTGACCGACGAGCCCGAGCAGGTCATGGTGGCCGAGCTCGTCCGCGAGGCCGCGCTCGAGGGCGTGCGCGACGAGCTGCCGCACTCGCTCGCCGTCGTCGTGGAGGAGATCACCGAGCGCGAGGGCTTGTCCGACCCCGACCGGGGCCGGCCGCCGCTGCTCGACGTGCGGGTCAACCTGTTCGTCGAGCGCGAGAGCCAGAAGGCCATCGTCATCGGGCGTGGTGGTTCGCGCCTGCGCCAGGTCGGCACGACGGCCCGTCTGGGCATCGAGAAGCTGCTCGGCACGCGCGTCTACCTCGACCTGCACGTGAAGGTCGCCAAGGACTGGCAGCGCGACCCCAAGCAGCTCCAGCGCCTCGGCTTCTGACCTGCCGGCCCGCTCCGCTGGGCGGACGGGCCAGGACTTTGTCGGACCACACGAGTAACATCCGTTCGTGGTCTTTCGGACGGTAACGACGAGCGCAGTGATCCTGGTCGGCCTGGCCGTGCTGGGCGCCGTGGCCGGCCCGCAGTGGAATCCCGACCCCGTGACCGACCACCTCCAGCCCGCGACGCCCGACACGACGATCAACGGTGCCGACCCCGCGTCCGTGGACGACGGCACGATCGGTGCGGTGGGCCAGTTCGACGTCGTCGAGACTGCCCTGACCATCCCGCTCGACGGGGCGGAGGTCAACGGCATGCTGCGCCAGCCGGTCGACGAGGAAGGCGAGGTCCTCGACGACCGTGCCGGCGTCGTGTTCGTGCACGGAGCCGGCACGGGCCTGTCCACCCAGGCGTTCCGGCAGGCCGCGACGCAGCTCGCGAGCGCGGGCGTCGTGACGCTCGTCCCCGACAAGCGCCTGGACACGTACTCGACCCGTGACCGCGACTACGTCGCCATGGCGTCCGACTACCTGCGCTCGGTCGACCTCCTGCGGGAGGTGGACGGCGTCGACCCCGACCGGGTCGGGGCCTACGGCGAGTCGGAGGGCACGTGGATCGTGCCGATCATGCAGGTCGAGGATCCCGAGATCGCGTTCACGGTCCTGGTGTCCGCCCCCGTGGTGCCACCGCGCGAGCAGGCCGCCTTCGCGGTCGACAACTATCTGCGCAACACGGGCGTGCCCGCGCAGGTCTTCCGCGCGATCCCGCGAGCGGTCGGGATGCAGCTCCCGGGCGGCGGCTTCGACTACGTCGACTTCGACGTCCGGCCGTGGCTCGAGCGCCAGACCGCGCCCGTCCTCATGGCCTACGGCACGGCGGACCCGTCGATGCCGATCGAGCAGGGCGCGCGACAGGTCATCGCGGACACCGCGATCAACGGCGACAGCGCTCCGGTCACGGTGCGCTACTACGAGGGCGCCAACCACGGCATCAACGTCCCGACCGACGAGGGGTTCCGGCTGCACCCCGACTTCGCGCGCGACGTCGCCACGTGGATCCAGGGACTGCCCGGCACGGCGGAGGCGTTGCCGCGCGTCGCGGGCGACTTCCCGGACCAGCTCTATCTGGCGTCCGCGGTGCCGCAGCCCCGGTGGTGGGGCAACGGCGACATCGTCATCGGCGCGGTGCTCGCCGGGTGCGCCCTGCTCGTCGTCGGCCCGCTCGTGATGGGAGTCGACCTCGTCGTGCGCCGGCTGGCGCGCCGCCGGGCGGTCGGTCTCGGGCCGCGTCTCGCACCGGGCCTCCGCTGGGCGCTGCTGGGGCTCGGGGCCGGCTCGGTCGCCACGATCGTCGCGCTCGTGGTGTACCTGGTCGCGGTCGCCCGGCTCGCGCTCGACTACGAGCGCGACGACCTCGTGGTGCAGGGCGGCTGGGTCGGCGTCCGGCTGCTCGGCGTGGCTGCCGCGGTCGCCGGTGCGCTCGTGGTGCAGCGCGCCGCCGACGCCCGTGCCGCACGCCGGGCCGCCCTCACGGGCGCCGCCGAGGCGCGCGAGCGCGGCGAGGCCGTGGCCCTGCCGGCCGCCGCGTTCGGCATCGCCCGCGGATGGTCGGCGTACCTCGCGTTCTGGTGCGTCGTGGTGGGCTCGCTGGCCCTGCTGACGACGCTCGCGTACTGGGGCGTGTACCAGCTCGGCATCTGACGGGGTGCGCACTCGCCGCGCGCGCCACCCGACACGATCGGGACGGATCGGGTAGAAACGATGCGGGCCTCGTGCTTCGCGGGGCCCGACACCCGACGACGAGGAGACAGCATGACCGACGACGCACCCGACGTTGCCCCGACCGAGCGCGCACCGTTTGCGGGCGTAGCGGTGCGGGACGTCGTGCGCGACGTCGTCGCCACCATGGCGCTCCTCGTGGCGCTGCCGATGCCGTGGGACGTCGTCCACCGGGGCAGCGACCGCCTGGAGATCGTGCTCGTCACCGTGGTGGCGCTGCTGACGATCGTGGCCCCGTACGCGCTCCGTGCCGGCGTCCTGCCGCCGTCCTGGTCCGGTCTGACGACCGCGCGAGCCCGCGTCATCGGCACGGCGCCCTACGCGGTCGTCGCGCTCCTGTACCTCCTGCTCGACATCGTGCGGCAGGGCGAGGGCGGCTTCGGCGCAGGCGCCGCGCTCGGTCTCGCGGGCGCGGTGCTGGCCGCCGCACCGCGCTGGGAGCACGGCCTGACAGCCGCTGCCGGGGTCGTCGCAGTCCTCGCGCTCGCGACGCCGGTGATCGCCGCCGTCGACGGCGACGGGGTGGGCGCGATCGTCGGTGCGGTGCTCAACGCGCTCCTCGTCCTGGGCATCCTGTGGCTCACGGCGGTCGCCTTCCGGCGCGGCGACCTCGCGGGTGGCATCGTCCTGGTCGGCGTGGGCGCCGTGATCGCGCTCGAGCTCGCGCTGCTCGCCGGTGGGTCCGACCAGCCCTGGTTCGAGAGCGTGCACGGCCAGCGGTTCGGCCTGCTGCTGCTGCCGGCCGTCGCGGCGTTCGCCGTGCCGCGCGTGGCCGACCAGGTCGCGGGCGCCGGGCCGGACATGACGGTTGCGGGCACGGTTGCGGGCACGGCGACGGGCACGGACCGTACCTACGCGCTCGGTGCGCGGTGGGTCGCGGTCGCGGTCCGGGCGCTCGACCTCGTGATCCTCGTCGCCGCCTTCGTCGCGCTCGTCGCGGTCACCGGCATCGTGGTCGACGGCCCAGGTGTGAACCTGGTGCTCCGGCTGATCGTGGGCGTCCTGATGGCCGTCGTGGCCGCCATCGCCCGGCGCGCGCTGGTGCGCGACCCTCGAAGCGGGCACACCACCGCGGTCGGTGCCGCCTGCCTCGTCGTGGTGCTCGGGATCGTGATCGTGATCGCCCGCGCCGGGGTCGGGACGCGCTCCAACGTCGAGGAGATGCTCGTCGCATTCGGGCTGCCGGCCATCGTGCTCGCCGCACTGCTCGTGCCGCCGTCGGTGCGCGAGCTCATCGCGTCGCCCGCGCCCGTGGACGCACCCGTGGCGGCGCCGGCCGACGGCGCACGGCCCGGCCCGGACGCCGCCACCGTCCAGCTGTCGGGGGGATACTCGGGAGCACCGCAGGGCGCCTGGCAGGAGCCGACCCTGCCCGCGGGCCCGGCGTCGGGCACCGGTGCCGAGTGGGACGGCGCGTCGCAGGTACGGGTGCAGGGGCAGGCCGGGCAGGCCCACGAGCAGCAGTGGTCCGGCTCGGTCCAGCAGGCGGCCGGTCCCGAGTCGACCCAGGTCATGGGCCCGGTCGGGACGCCGTCGGCGCAGGGCGCGCGGAACGGCGCCCTGGCCGAGGAGCCGGCGGCCCCGGAGGCGGGGCAGGCGCGCGCGGACTCGACGCAGCTGCTGCCGCCCGTGGCCGACGTCCCCGGGTCGCGGTGGAACGCGGCCCAGGCGCTCGACCCGACGACCCCGCTGGCCGACCTCGCGCTCATCGTGCAGGAGGCTCCGCACCTGCGCCCGCACGTCGCCGCGAACCCGTCCACCTACCCCGCGCTGCTCGACTGGCTGGGTGCCCTGGGCGACCCGGCCGTCGACGCGGCGTTGCGCGCCCGGCGCTGAGACGCGATGGCGGCGGATGCCGGGCGGTCCGGTGACGGGCCGCACATTCGGTGTACGGTGACAGCGTGCATCGCACGGTGAGCCTCCTCCTTCGATGCCGCGCCGGGGCCCTCTGAGGCCGGACCCTCGTCGCGGCTGAGTTGGTGTTGCCGGCCGACTGGTCCCAGACCGGGACCTCCGGACCGAGGTCGCCGAGCCACCCCCACGAAGGACGCACAGCCATGCAGAAGACCCACGCCCCGCACGTCCTGACCGGCATCGCCGCCGTCAACCCGCAGCAGCGTTCGCCGATGCCCTTCGAGCGGTACACGCCGTTCCACCGGCAGATCGATGTCACGCTGCCCGACCGCACGTGGCCCGACCGGCGCATCACGACGGCGCCGCGATGGTGCGCCGTCGACCTGCGCGACGGCAACCAGGCCCTGATCGAGCCCATGAACGCCGAGCGCAAGCTGCGCATGTTCGAGCTGCTCGTGGAGATGGGCTACAAGGAGATCGAGGTCGGTTTCCCGTCCGCGTCCCAGACGGACTACGAGTTCGTCCGGCTGCTCATCGAGTCGGGCCGCATCCCGGACGACGTCGTCATCCAGGTCCTGACGCAGTGCCGCGACCACCTGATCGAGCGCACGTACGACGCGATCCGCGGCGCCAAGCAGGCGATCGTGCACATCTACAACTCGACGTCGGTGCTCCAGCGCGAGGTCGTCTTCCGCAGCGACACCGACGGCATCGTCGACATCGCGCTGCAGGCCGCGCGGCTGTGCCGCAAGCTCGAGGAGACGCTGCCCGAGACCACGATCTACTACGAGTACTCGCCCGAGTCGTACACCGGCACCGAGCTCGAGTTCGCGGCCCGCATCTGCAACGAGGTGCTCGAGGTGCTCGAGCCGACTCCCGAGCGGCCGGTCATCATCAACCTGCCCGCCACGGTCGAGATGACGACGCCCAACGTGTACGCCGACTCGATCGAGTGGATGAACCGGCACCTGAACCACCGCGAGAACGTCATCCTCTCGCTGCACCCGCACAACGACCGCGGCACCGCGGTCGCCGCCGCGGAGCTGGGCTACCAGGCCGGTGCGGACCGCATCGAGGGCTGCCTGTTCGGCAACGGCGAGCGCACCGGCAACGTCGACCTGGTCACCCTGGGCATGAACCTGCTCAGCCAGGGCATCGACCCGCAGATCGACTTCAGCGACATCGACGGCATCCGCCGCACGGTCGAGCACTGCAACCAGCTGCCGGTGCACGAGCGTCACCCGTACGCCGGGGACCTGGTCTTCACCGCGTTCTCCGGGTCGCACCAGGACGCCATCAAGAAGGGCTTCGAGCACATGGAGGCCCGCGCGGAGCTGGCGGGCGTGTCCGTGGAGAAGCTCGACTGGGCGGTGCCCTACCTGCCGATCGACCCCAAGGACGTGGGCCGTTCCTACGAGGCGGTCATCCGCGTCAACAGCCAGTCGGGCAAGGGCGGCGTCGCCTACCTGCTCAAGAGCGAGCACAGCCTCGAGCTGCCCCGCCGGCTGCAGATCGAGTTCTCGCGTGCCGTCCAGGAGCACACCGACGCCGCGGGCGGCGAGGTTACGGGCGAGGACATCTGGCGCATCTTCACCGACGAGTACCTCCCGGTCGCGCCGGGCAACCCGGCAGGCCTGGAGCCGTGGGGCCGCCTCAAGCTGCGCGAGACGCGCACGGTCACGGGCAGCGACGGGACGACGAACCTGTCGGTCGACGTGTTCGACCGCGGCGAGGAGCACACGCTCGAGGGCGTGGGCAACGGGCCGGTGGCGGCGTTCGTCGACGCGATCCAGCACGTCGGCGTCGACGTCCGCGTGCTCGACTACGCCGAGCACGCCCTGTCGGAGGGCGGGGACGCCACCGCTGCCGCGTACGTCGAGTGCTCGGTGGGCGACGACGTCCTGTGGGGCGTCGGGATCGACTCGTCCATCACGACGGCGTCGTTGCGCGCGATCGTCTCGGCGGTCAACCGCGCCGAGCGTGCATGAGCCGGGACGCCGCCAGGGACACCGAGTGGCTTGACCGAGCGGTCGCCGCGGCCACGGCGAACGTCGCGGACGGGGGCGGCCCGTTCGCGGCGCTGATCGTGCACGACGGCGCCGTGGTGGCGACGGGGGAGAACCGCGTGACCCGCGACCTCGACCCCACGGCGCATGCCGAGGTCGTGGCGATCCGGGAGGCATGCCGGGCGCTCGGCACGTTCGCGCTCCAGGGCGCGACGCTGTACTCCTCGTGCGAGCCCTGCCCCCTGTGCCTCGCCGCGGCGCTGTGGGCGCGCGTCGACGCGGTCGTCTACGCCGCGGACCGGGACGACGCCGCACGGGCCGGCTTCGACGACCGCGCCTTCTACGAGCTCCTCGGGCGGGACCGGCGCACGTGGCCGACCGACGTGGTCGAGCGGCGCGTGGACGCGTGCACGGCGCCGTTCGAAGCGTGGCTCGCGTTCGACGGACGCACGCCGTACTGACCTCCTGGCGCCGACGGCTGATCCCGACGGCTGAGACCGACGGCTGAGACCGACGGCCCCGCGCCGGCGGGTGAAATCCGCCCGCCGGCGTTGCCCGGGCACGGCCCACCGATGGCAGGATGCGCGCCGTGATGATGCGCACACGGATGTGGCTGCTGGTGAGCGGGACCCTGGGCGCTCAGCTGTTCCATCTGGCGTCCGAGACCGGGTCGAGGTCGTGGTGGGAAGACATCGGTAGCACCGCCTCGGCGGTCATGCTCCTCACGGCCGTGCGGCACCCGCGGCTGTCCGACGAGCGGCCGGCGGACCAGCAGGTCGTCGTGCACGGCGTCGAGCCGGCGGACCGCGCGCGGGTCCTGGCGCTGTTGGGCAAGACCTTCCAAGCGCTCGTCGACGGGCTCCCCACCGACGTGACGAGCGAGCCGTGGCCGGTGGTCTCGCGCCTGACGCAGCGGCGCGCGGGCCAGGTGGTGGCGTACCTCGCGGACTACGGCGTGCGTGCGGAGGGACTGCCCGACCCCCGGGTCAGGGCGCATCGGGGCGTGCTGCGCGCCGCGCCCCTCGTGGTGGGCCTGGGCCTGCTGCTCGCGAACGGCACGCTCGTCCACCCGAGCATGCTGCCGCCCGTCCTGCACGACGTCGCGCTCGTGGCGGCGTGGCTCCTGACGGTGGGGTCCACGTACGTCGTCGCCGACCTGGTCCTCGCGGGCCGCCCGCCACGGCCGTCGGACTGGGAGCCCGTCGTCGAGGTGACGGGCCCTTACGACGTCGAGCTGGTGTCGCTCCCCGGCCACCAGCGGATCCACCTGATCCACGCGCTCCGTGCGGTGCTCGACACCGAGTTCCACGAGGCCGAGCGGCTGGTCGAGGCCGACCTGCCCGCGGTCGTCGACGCCGGTCTGTCGCGGGCCGAGGCCAAGCGTCTCGCCACGGCGATCACCGCGTTCGGCGGCTCTGCCGTCGTGGTGCGGCGCGACGAGCACCAGCCGGAGGAGTCCTGACGTCTCGTGCGGCTGTCGCCGACCGGCGGGTCCACCACGCCCGCCGCCACGAGCGTGCCGGTCCTGTGGGTGGCTCGGGGGAGAATGGCCCGGTGCCCCTGTACCGAGACGACGCGATCGTCCTCCGCACCCAGAAGCTGGGCGAGGCCGACCGGATCGTCACCCTCCTGACGCGCGAGCACGGCAAGGTGCGGGCCGTCGGGCGTGGAGTGCGGCGCACGTCGTCGCGGTTCGGTGCGCGGCTCGAGCCGTTCATGGCCGTCGACGTCCAGCTGCACACGGGCCGCAGCCTGCACACCGTGACCCAGGCCGAGACGGTCGGTCCGTACGCGCGCTCGATCTGCTCGGACTACGGCCTCTACACCGCCGGCACCGCGATGCTCGAGGCCGCTGACCGGCTCGTCGAGGCCGAGCACGAGCCCGCCGTCCAGCAGTACTGGCTGCTCGCGGGCGCGGTGCGCGCGCTGTCCGAGAAGACGCACGCGCCGGGCCTCGTCCTCGACTCCTACCTGCTGCGCGCGCTCGCGGTGGCCGGCTGGGCGCCGTCCTTCACCGACTGTGCCCGCTGCGGGGAGCCCGGCCCGCACCACGCGTTCTCGGTGGCCCAGGGTGGCGCCGTGTGCGGACGGTGCCGGCCGCCCGGCTCGACCGCGCCCGCACCGGAGACGTTCCGGCTCCTCGGCGCCCTGCTCATGGGGGACTGGGAGACTGCGGACGTGTCCGAACCGCGGCACCGCAAGGAGGCCGGCGGGCTGGTCGCCGCATACTCCCAGTACTACCTGGAGCGCACGCTGCGCTCCTTGCGCATGGTCGAAAGAGAGCTGTGATGCCGCGCACGTATGCCGAGCCCTACCCCCACCCGTCCGGCGCCACGCCACCAGCCGTCCCACCACAGCTCGTGCCGCAGCATGTCGCGATCGTCATGGACGGCAACGGCCGGTGGGCCAACGCCCGCGGGCTGCCGCGCGTCGAAGGGCACAAGCAGGGCGAGAAGTCGCTGCTCGACGTCGTCGCGGGCGCGGTGCAGATCGGCGTCAAGCACATCTCGGCCTACGCGTTCAGCACCGAGAACTGGAAGCGCTCGCCCGACGAGGTGCGCTTCCTCATGAACTTCAACCGTGACGTCATCCGGCGCCGTCGCGACGAGATGTCCTCCTGGGGAGTGCGGATCCGGTGGGCCGGCCGCAAGCCGAAGCTGTGGGGCTCGGTCATCAAGGAGCTCCAGATCGCCGAGGAGATGACCAAGGACAACGACCGCTGCACCCTGACGATGTGCGTCAACTACGGCGGTCGGGCCGAGCTCGCCGACGCCGCCGCCGCGATCGCGCGCGACGCCGTCGCCGGCCGGCTCGACCCCAGCCGGGTGTCCGAGAAGACGATCCAGCGCTACCTCGACGAGCCCGACCTGCCGGACGTCGACCTGTTCCTGCGGTCCTCCGGCGAGCAGCGGACGTCGAACTTCATGATCTGGCAGGCCGCCTACGCCGAGCTGGTCTTCCTCCCCGAGCCCTGGCCCGACGTCGACCGCCGGCACCTGTGGCGCGCTGTCGAGGAGTACGCGCAGCGAGACCGTCGCTACGGCGCCGCGGTCGATGCCGCGAACGCCGCGACGCGCCGATGACCCAGTTCGGCTCGCCGCCGTCGTGGGCCCGGTCGAGCGCGGCGACGACGCCGCCGCACACGTCGCCCTCGGTGCGGGTGCCACGGACCGCGAGCCCGGCGGTCGAGGCGCTGGCGGCCGACCCGTCCCCCGAGCGCAGGGCGTCGTTCTGGCGGCGGGTCGCCTACGAGGGCACACCGCTGGTCGAGGACGTCGACGGCAGCCCCGACGAGCGCGTCTACACGTTCGTCCACCGGGACCACACGGGGGCCCGCGGCGTACTCCTCGACGTGAACAAGCTTGCGGACGCGAGCACCTACCGGGACGCGCTCATGTCCCGTGTGCCGGGCACGGCGTTGTGGTCGGTGAGCCTGCGCATGCCGGCGGACTGGCGGGCGAGCTACGGGATCTGCGTCGACGACGGCGGTGGCCCGACGGTCGACGAACGCACCGCGGCACAGCTCGAGGAACGCCGGCGCCGCACCCTGGAGGTCACTCCGGCGGACCTGAAGCGTGACGTCGACGCCTGGTACGACCTGCTGCTGCGCAGGGAGCCCGACCCGCTGGCCCGCGAGCATGCGCTGCTCGGGCACGAGTCCGTGGCGTCGGGGCCCGCGGCCCCGGCGCTCCCCGGCGGCATCGGCGGGATCGTCGTGGGGGAGCAGGCCGCGCCCGGCGCTCGCGGCCGGACCATGCCGGACTCCGGGCTCGGGCCGGGCCGCAAGGCGTGGTGGCACGTGCCTCCCGTCGAGCCGGGACCGGACGGCTGGGACGTCCTGGTGCTGCTCGACGGCGACCGGTGGCTCGGCGCGGGCCTGCGGGTCCTCGACCAGGTCTTCGCCGCCGGGCTGCTGCGGCCCGCCGTCGTGCTCCTCGTGGCCGGTGGCGACATGTCCGGCCGGATCGCGGACCTCACCTGCTCGCCCGACTACGTCCGTGCGCTCGTGCGCCTGCTCGCCGGTGCCGACCCGCGCAGGCTGGGCGGCGTGGTGACCACGCACCCCGCCCGCACGACGATCGTCGGTCAGAGCCTCGGCGGGCTCACGGCGCTCTACGCGCAATGCGTCGCGCCCGAGCGGTTCGGGGCGTCGGTGTGCCAGTCCGGGTCCTGGTGGTGGCCGACCCGACCGTCCGACGCCGGGCCGCAGCCGGGGGAGTGGCTGCGCGGCGCGGTCGAGACCGCCGCGCAGGACGCGGCGTGGCGGCTCGACCGGGTGTACCTCGAGGTCGGGAGCAGGGAGTCGGTGCTGCTCGACCCGACCCGGCGCCTGCGCGACGCGCTCGACGGGCGTTGCGAGCAGCTGCGGTACTCGGAGTTCGAGGGCGGGCACGACCTCGCCTGCTGGGCGGTGAACCTGCCCGGTGCGCTGATGTCGCTCGCCAGGTAGTCCACGAACCAGCGAGCCCCGGCAGGGACGGTGCGTCCGTCCCTGCCGGGGCTCGTGCGTGCCTGGCGGCGGGGTCTACTCGGCGAGCACGCCGGAGAGCGTGTCGACCAGAGCGGGCATGCCGCCCTCCCACGTCACCGAGAGCGCGGTCGGGGGCGAGACCGCCGAGGTCTCGACGCGCCCGACGACCTTCGCCACCATGCCCGCCTTGACGGCGGGGATCGCCTGGAGCTTCGTGTTGTCGTCGAACGCCTGGGCCTCCTCGGGCGAGTAGGTGTACGCGACGACGACGTCCGAGTCGAGCTTGTCGAGCTCCTCGTACGACAGCGTGTAGAAGAACTCGCTGTCGGCCGGTGCCAGCTCGTCGACGGCCGGAGCGGTCACGAGGCCGAGGCCCTCGAGGAAGCCCGCACGCGGGTCGACGGACCGGTAGACGTAGATGAGGCCCTCGGCCGGCGAGTCCACGATCGTGGCGACCGTCTTGCCCTCGAACTCGGGGTGCGCCTCGGCCTCGTCGGCGAGGTAGGCGTCGATGTCGGCGACGACCTTCTCGCCCGCATCGCTACGCCCCAGCGCATCCGCGGTGATCGTGATGATGTCGTCCCACGGCGTCTGCCAGGGAGCCTCGGGGTAGGCGACGACCGGCGCGATCTCGGACAGCAGGTCGTACTGCTCCTGCGTGATGCCCGAGTAGGGCGCGATGATGACGTCCGGCTGGGCCTCGACGAACTCCTCGTAGGGCACGGTCGCGCCGGCCTCGGCGTCGGTCAGGACGATCGGCTTCTCCGCGCCCGCCTCGTCGTAGGCATCCTCGACCCACGGCAGCAGGGCCTGCTCGCCCACGGTCCAGGTCTGCTCGGCGACAGCGACCGGGTACACACCCGCTGCGATCGCGGCCTCGGTCGAACCCCAGCCCCACGTCGCGACGCGCTCGGGCTCGGACTCGATGACCGTCTCGCCGAACGCGTGCTCGATCGTGATCGGGAACTCGTCGGTAGCGCCGGAGGCGGCCGCACTCGGCTCGGTGGTGCCTTCGGTCTCGCTGGACGGGGTGCCGCTGGCGCAACCCGCGAGGGTCAGCGCGGCCGCGGCGGCGAAGCCGGCCACGGCGGTCAGAGGACGGCGAATACGCACGGGTACTCCTCGGTGTGCTCACCCAGGGGTGAGGGTGGTTAGTGAGGCAAGGCTAACCTCAGAAGCGATGTGTTGGGAATGCCGCCCGTGGTTCCAGGCGCGCAGAGCGCCGGTGACTCTGGTCACACGGGCACGGGCACGGGCGCGCTCAGTCCTGCGCGGGCCGGTCCCGCCGTTCATGCCGTCCGTGCCGCCCGATCGGCACGACGAGCGGCGTCCCCGACACCGGGTCGGGGACCACGCGCGCCTCGAGCCCGAACGCGCCGAGCACGGCCTCGGCCGTGAGCACGTCGCTGGGCCGGCCCTCCGCGACGACCCGCCCGGCGCTCATCACGACGAGGTGGTCGGCGTAGCGCGCCGCGAGGTTGAGCTCGTGAAGCACCATGACCACGGTCGTCCCGCGGTCCCGGTTGAGGTCGCGCAAGAGGTCCAGCAGCTCCACCTGGTGGGCGACGTCGAGGAAGGTGGTCGGCTCGTCGAGGAGCACGATGTCGGTCTCCTGAGCCAGCACCATCGCGACCCAGACCCGCTGCCGCTGGCCGCCCGACAGCTCGGCCACGGGCCGGTCGGCCAGGTCTGCGACCCCGGTGGCGGCCAGCGCGCGCATGACCACGACGTCATCGTCGCTCCGGTGCCGTCCGAACCAGCCCTGGTGCGGGTACCGGCCGCGCCCGACGAGCTCGGCGACGCGCACGCCGTCCGGCGCGAGCGACGACTGCGGCAGCACGCCGACGGTCCGGGCCAGCTCCTTGCGCGACATGCCCGTGACGTCGCGCTCGCCGAGCGTCACGCGCCCGCTCTCGAGCGGGTGCAGGCGGGCCAGCCCGCGCAGCAGCGTCGACTTGCCGCAGGCGTTGGGCCCGACGATGGCCGTCACCCGCCCCGCGGGCAGCTCGAGGTCGAGATCCTCGATCACCCGGCGCCCGTCGTACCCGATGCTGACGGCGTGGGCGCGCAGCGGGTCGCCCGAGGGCGAGGTGCTGGACGGCGAGGTGCTGGACGGGGACGTGGACGACGAGGCGGTTCGGGGCGAGGCGGGGGACGGCTCCTCGGACCGGGCCGACACGGCCAGGCCGGGCGACGTGGAGGCGGTCATGGGCGGGACTTCCTCTCGTTCATGGCCAGGAGCCACAGCAGGTACGGGGCCCCGACGAGCCCGGTGACGATCCCGGCGGGCACGGAGATGCCGAACAGCGCGTGCTGGCCGACGACGTCGGCCGCGAGCACGAGCGCCGCTCCGGTGACCGTGGAGGCCAGGAGCGCGGCACCGCCGTCGTCGAGCAGGCGCCGGGCGATCGCGGGTGCCACGAGCGCGACGAAGGCGAGCGGTCCGGCGAACGACGTCGCGAGCGCGACGAGCGCCACGGCGAGCAGCAGCGAGCCCACCCGGGCCAGGTCGGTGTGGACGCCGAGGGCACGGGCGTGGTCGTCGCCCAGCGCGAGGGGACCCTGCCACCGTGCGGTCGCAGCGATGACGACGCCGATCACCGCGAGCCCGGTCGCCAGCACCACGAGCTCCGTGCCGCGGACGTCGGCCACGCTCCCGACGGTCCAGAGCAGCGCGGACTGAGCCTCGCGCTCCCCGGCGCGCGCGAGGAGCCACGACAGCAGCGACGAGCACAGGTAGGCGAAGCCGACGCCGACCAGCACGAACCGGATCGAGTGCAGGCCGCGTCGCCACGCGAAGAACCAGATGAGCAGCGCCACCGCGGCCGCGCCGGCGAACGCCGCGGCCGACACCGCGAGGCCTGTCACGCCCAGGGCCAGCAGCCCGAAGACCGCGCCGAGGCTCGCCCCGCTCGCGATCCCCAGGATGTCCGGGCTCGCGAGAGGGTTACGAAGCGTGGTCTGGAACAGTGCGCCGGCCAGGCCGAAGGCAGCCCCGGCCAGCACGGCGGCCTCGATGCGCGGCAGCCGGAGCCGCTGCACGACGAAGACGTCGGTGTCGTTCCCCAGCCCGAAGAGCGCGAGCAGCGCGCGGCCCGGCGGCAGCGACGCCGCGCCCAGCGTCAGCGCGAGCGTCGCGAGCGCGACCGTGAGCACCAGGCCCGTGACGACCACCACGCCCAGCCGGCGCCGCTGTCTGGCACGCAGGGCGGTCACGGGGTGGGCGTCGAGCGGCTCGTTGGCGCCCGGCGAGCCGGGCGACAGCGGGGTCACGGTGGAGGTCACGGTCACACCCCCGCCACGGTCCGGCCGCGTGCCACGGCCACGAGCACGGGTGCCCCGATCGCGGCGGCGACGACGCCGGCCTCGAGCTCGGAGCGGGGCAGCACGAGCCGCCCGATCACGTCGGCGCCGAGGAGCATCACGGGACCGAGCACGGCCGACAGGCCCACGACCCACCGGTAGTCGGTCCCGACGAGCCGCCGAGCGGCGTGCGGCACGGCCAGCCCGACGAGGGCGATCGGGCCGGCCAGCGCTGTCGCCGTGCCGGAGAGCAGGACGATGGCGAGCCCTGAGAACGCGCGGGTGACCCCGACGTTCTGGCCCAGGGCGCGCGCGACGTCGTCGCCCAGCGCGAGCATGTTGAGCCGGTGCGCGAGGGCTGCCGCCATCACGCCACCCACCAGGAGGAACGGCCACAGCTGCGCGACGGTCTCGAGCCCGCGGCCGGTCAGGGAGCCCACGACCCAGAAGCGGTACTGGTTGAACGCGGTGGGGTCGCGCAGCAGCACGATCGTGGTGAGCGGGACGAGGAACGCCGTCACCGTGGCCCCCACGAGCGCGAGCCGTACCGGCTGCCCGGCGCCGACGGAGAACACGACGACGGCCGCCGCGGCGGCACCGGCGAACGCGAACCAGATGTACCCCGCGGGCGAGGTGACGCCGACCAGCCAGAACGCGCACACCACGGCCAGTGACGCGCCGTGGTTCAGGCCGAGCAGGCCAGGGTCGGCGATCGGGTTGCGGGTGACACCTTGGATGAGCGTCCCGGCGAGGCCGAGGGCGATACCCGCGGCGAGGCCGACGAGCGTGCGGGGGAGCCGCTGCCCCAGCACCACCTGGTGGTCGATGCTGTCCGCGACCGGGGAGGTCAGCGCCTGCCAGACGACGCCCGGGTCGATCGCTCGGACGCCGAGCGCCAGGCTCGCGACCGTGATGACCAGCAGGCAGGCGACCGCGACGACACAGGCGAGCACGCGCCGTCGCTTGCGTGCGGCGACGGCTGGGGGTGCCACCTCACCGGAGACGACGGTGCTCATCAGATGACGCTCCGGAGGGTGAGGTAAGCATTGCCTAAGTCTGGCACACGCGTCAGACCCCTGCGGACCTCGATCGCCGACGTCGGACGCGCCAGACCACGACGGCGGCGGTCACGGCCACCACGAGCACCGCGAGCGTGACCGGGCTGCGGGCCGCGAGGGCGATGGCGCCGTTGATGGCCGCCGTCCCGATCGTCGTCCAGATCGCTGCCCAGGCGGCGCAGCCGAACAGCAGCGCGACCAGGTACCGGGGGTAGGGCATGCGCAGGTAGCCGGCCGCGAGGTTGACGAGTGTCTGCACACCGATCGTGAAGAAGGACAGGGTGACCGCGATCGGACCCCAGCGGTGCACCCGCTCCAGGACGGCGATCGCACGGGGCCGGGCGAGCTGTGCCGCGACGCGGGTGTTGCCCGTGCCCCGGGCGACGCCACGACCAGCCCAGTAGGTGGCCTGCGCGCGCACCATCACGATACCGAACGCGGCGAGGTAGACGACCCAGTACGGCACGCCGGCGATGGTGAAGACGCCGGCCCCGGCGTCCGTGGCGGCTCCGACGGTCATCGCGTGCTGCACTCCGTGCATGTGCCCCAGAGCTCGATCGTGTGCTCGATGTCGTCGAAGCCGTGGGTCGCGGCGACGCTCGAGGCCCACGACTCGACGGTCGGCCCGTCGATCTCCACGGTGCGTCCGCAGGCACGGCACACGAGGTGGTGGTGGTGCTCGCGGCGTGCGCACCGGCGGTAGAGGCTCTCGCCGTCCTCGGCGCGCAGCACGTCGACCTCGCCGCCGTCCGCGAGCGCCTGCAGCGTGCGGTAGACGGTCGCGAGGCCGACGCGGTCACCGCGCCGCCGCAGCAGCTCGTGGAGCTGTTGCGCCGATCGGAACTCGCCGGTGTCGCCCAGCACCTCGGCGACGGCGGCCCGCTGGGGCGTCATGCGGGCGGAGGCGGACGGCTGGCTCATGCGACGCACTCCTCGTCGGTGCCGTTCGGGCGGGCCCCGCCGCGCACGCCGCTCGCGGTCCGCGCCAGCTCGACGTCGTCGGGGATGTCGGGGTGCGGGTCGCCGGTGGGCCGGCGGCGGGCCACGAGCGGCCGCCCGAGCGCGACGACCACGTAGACACCGATCGCGAGCACGACGATCGTGGCGCCGGGGGACAGGTCGTTCCAGTAGGTGATCCCGAGCCCGACCAGGCAGACCGTCATGCCGACGACCGACGCGACCAGCATCGTCCGGCGGAACGAGTGCGTCACGACCTGCCCGATGGCGACCGGCACGATCATCAGCGCGCTCACGAGCAGCAGCCCGACGACGCGCATCGCGACCGTGACGGTCAGCGCGGCGACGACGGCGACGGCCATGTTGAGCGCCCAGGCGGGCAGGCCGGACGCGACCGCGAACTCCTCGTCGTGGCTCACCGAGAACAGGGCCGCGCGCAGCCCGAGGCCCACGAGCAGGATGAGCGCGCAGAGCACCACGGTGAGCACGAGGTCGGTGTCGGAGACGGTCGAGATCGACCCGAACAGGTACGACATCAGGTTGCCCGACGAGCCGCCCGCGAGGCCGATGAGGAGCACGCCGCCCGCGATGCCGCCGTAGAACATGATCGCGAGCGCCAGGTCCCCCGACGTCCGGCCGCGGCGCCGCACGACCTCGATGAGGACCGACCCCACGACGGCCGTGACGACCGCGCCGGGCACCGCGAGGACGTCGTCCGGCACGAGCCCGAGCCCGGCGCCGACGAGCCAGCCGAGCGCGACGCCCGTGAGCGCCACGTGACCGATGCCGTCGCCGAGCAGGGAGAGCCGGCGCTGGACGAGGTAGGTGCCGACCACGGGCGCGCTCACGCCGACGAGCAGCGCGGCGAGCAGCGCACGCTGCATGAACGGGTCGGTGAGCATGAAGCCGAGCTCGGCCAGGATGGTGCTCATGAGCGGGCCTCCCGCCCAGGGAAGGGGCCGTCCGCGAGGCCGTGGTCGTCGGTCGGAGCGGGCTCGTGCGGGTGCACGTGGTCGTGCCCGACGGCGTCGTGCGCTCCGTGCGGGCGCGGCGGCGCGCCGTCGTGCACCACGCGGCCGTGGCGTAGGACGACCGCACGCGTGACGAGCGGGGCGAGCTCGCCGAGCTCGTGCAGCACGACCAGGACGGTCAGGCCCTCCGCGACGAGGCTCGACATCGTCGCGGCGAACGCCTCCTGGCTGGGCCGGTCGACCCCGGCCACGGGCTCGTCGAGCACGAGGAGCTCGGGCTTGCGGACCAGGGCGCGGGCGATGAGCACCCGCTGCTGCTGGCCGCCCGAGAGCAGGTGGGTGGGGTGGTCCGCGCGGTCGGCGAGGCCCACCAGGTCGAGGGCGGCCCGAGCCACGTCGCGCCAGCCGCGGGGGAGCCACAGCCGGTGCGCGTGCAGGAGGCCCGACGCGACGACCTCCTCGGCCGTCGAGGGGACGCCGCCGCCCGCGCTGACGCGCTGCGGCACGTAGCCGATCTTGTCCCACGCCACCTGCCCGGCACCCGCGCGCCGGCCCCCGCGCGGTGCGCGCAGCGGGCTGCCGAGCAGCCGGACGTCGCCCTCGGACGCGGGCAGCACGCCCACGAGCGTGCGCACCAGGGTCGACTTGCCGGAGCCGTTGGCGCCGAGCAGAGCGACGACCTCACCGCGCTCGACCCGCAGGTCGACGCCGCGCAGGATGTGGCTCGCGCCGAGGCGCACATGGACGTTCCGTGCCTCGACGGCGGGCGCGGCCGTGGTCGTCGGGGCTTGCGACGCGGTCAGTGTCACGAGCAGGCCAGCCCTTCCTGGAGCGCAGCGAGGTTCGCGCGCGTCACCGACTCGTAGTCTGCCTGCCCCGAGCCGTCGGTCGGTGCGTCGGGGGAGAGTCCTTCGAGCGGGTCGAGTGTCGCGGTGCTCACACCGAGGTCGGCAGCGAGGGTCTCGGCGACCTTGGGGCTCACGAGGGTCTCGCTGAAGATGGTCGTGACGCCGTGGTCGCGCACGACGTCGCCGATCTCGCGCACGCGCGCCGGGGAGGGCTCTCCCTCCGGGTCGAGCTGGACGATGCCGACCTGCTCGAGCCCGTAGCGCTCGGCGAGGTAGCCGAACGCGGCGTGCGAGGTGACGAGCGTGGCGCCCTCGCAGCCGGCGAGGCCCTCGGCGAAGTCGGCGTCGAGGGCGGCCAGGCGGTCCTCGAGAGCCTGGGCGTTGGCGGCGTAGGTCTCGGCGTTCTCGGGATCGGCTTGCGCGAGCTGGTCCGCGACCGCGTGCCCGACGGCGGCCAGGCGCGTCGGGTCGAGCCAGAAGTGCGGGTCGAGCGCACCGTGGTCGTGGCCGTCGTCGGCCCCCTCGGTGTGCTCGTGGTCCCCCTCGTCGGCGTGCTCTCCCGGGTGCGCCTCGAGCGTGACGACGTCCGCGGCGTCGACGAGCAGCTCGGGCGCGCGGGTCTCGACGCCCTCGTCCACGGCGGGCTGGAACCCGGAGAGGTAGACGACGACGTCGGCCAGCCCGATGTCGCGGAGCTGGGCGGGCGCGAGCTCGAGGTCGTGCGGCTCGGCCGCCGGCGGGGTGAGGTTGTCGACCGTGACGTGCTCGCCGCCCACCTGCTCGGCCACGTACTGCAGCGGGTAGAACGACGCGAGCACCTTCACGTCGTCGGACCCCGGCTCGGCGCCCGCGTCACCGCACCCGCCCAGGGCGAGGGGCACGACGAGCAGCGGAGCGGCCCACAGGACGCGACGACGATTCATGAGAACGATTCTCGCTCTAGTTGAGAATGATTGTCAAAACCGTGCTGGCGGACCCTGTGGCCCTCGGCTCTAGGGAGCGAAGACGCAGAACTCGTTGCCCTCCGGGTCGGCCAGCACGTCCCACGGGATCTCGTCGTCGCGCCTGCGGAGCACCGTGGCGCCGAGCGCCACGAGCTCGTCCGTGCTGCCGACGACGTCGACGTGCATGCGGTTCTTGGTCGTCTTGGGCTCCGGGACGGCCTGCACCCAGAGGAGCGGGCCGGCGCCTGTGGGGTCCACGATCGGCACAGGCCGCTCCGCGGGCCGCACCCAGCCGTCCTCGGGCGGGTCGACGTCGTCCAGGCGGCGGTAGCCGAGTGCGGCGCACCACCAGTCGGCGAGAGCCTGGTGGTCACCCGCGTCGAGCACGAGGTCCTTGAAGCGTGCAGGCATGCCGTGCAGTCTGTCGCGGACCGACAAAGCACGCCAGGTCTCCACGCCCGCGCCGGTAGGCTGGGCCGCGACATCTCACCGGCCCCACGAGCCACGTGGTGGCCTGACCCCCAGGAGTGATCCAGTGGCCACTGCGCCGTCCGCGACCGCCAAGCTCGACGCCGTCGTCTCTCTCGCCAAGCGGCGAGGTTTCGTCTTCCAGTCGGGTGAGATCTACGGCGGAACCCGGTCCGCGTGGGACTACGGTCCCCTCGGCGTGGAGCTCAAGGACAACATCAAGCGGCAGTGGTGGAAGGCCATGACGCGCCGCGACGACGTCGTCGGGCTCGACTCCGCCGTCATCCTGCCCAGCCAGGTGTGGGTCGCCTCGGGTCACGTGGGCGCGTTCACCGACCCGCTGACCGAGTGCCTGAGCTGCCACAAGCGGTTCCGCGAGGACCAGATGATCGAGGAGTTCGAGGAGCGCAAGGGCCGCGCGCCCGAGGGCGGCCTCGCCGAGATCTCCTGCCCGAACTGCGGCACGCGCGGGCAGTGGACCGAGCCGCGTGACTTCAACATGATGCTCAAGACGTACCTCGGCCCGGTCGAGGACGAGTCCGGTCTGCACTACCTGCGGCCCGAGACCGCGCAGGGCATCTTCGTGAACTTCGCGAACGTCGCCGCGGCCGCGCGCAAGAAGCCGCCGTTCGGCATCGCGCAGATCGGCAAGTCGTTCCGCAACGAGATCACGCCGGGCAACTTCATCTTCCGCACGCGCGAGTTCGAGCAGATGGAGATGGAGTACTTCGTCGAGCCGGGCACCGACGCACAGTGGCACCAGTACTGGATCGACACGCGCATGGCCTGGTACACCGGCCTCGGCATCTCGCCCGAGAACCTGCGGCTGTACGAGCACCCGCAGGAGAAGCTGTCGCACTACTCGACGCGGACCGTCGACATCGAGTACCGCTTCGGCTTCACCGGCAGCGAGTGGGGCGAGCTCGAGGGCATCGCGAACCGCACGGACTTCGACCTGTCGACGCACGCGAAGCACTCGGGCAAGGACCTCATGTTCCGCGACCTGGTCTCGGGGGAGAAGTACTACCCGTACGTCATCGAGCCCGCGGCCGGCCTGACGCGGTCCCTCATGGCGTTCCTGGTCGAGGCCTACGCCGAGGACGAGGCTCCCAACACCAAGGGTGGGACGGACAAGCGCACGGTGCTGCGCCTCGACCCGCGCCTGGCGCCGGTCAAGGCCGCCGTCCTGCCGCTGTCGAAGTCGGCCGAGCTGCTGCCGACGGCGGAGAAGCTCGCCGCCGAGCTGCGCGAGCACTGGAACGTCGAGCACGACGTCACCCAGGCCATCGGCAAGCGCTACCGCCGCCAGGACGAGATCGGCACCCCGTTCTGCGTCACGGTCGACTTCGACACGCTCGAGGACCAGGCGGTCACCATCCGCCACCGCGACACCATGGCGCAGGACCGCGTGTCGCTCGACCAGGTGGCCGGGTACCTCGGTCAGCGCCTCGTCGGCGTCTGACCGCCTCCCCGCGCCCCGGCCCTCAGGTGCCGGGGCGCGGGCAGGCAGCACGGGAACTTCACCGGCGCGGACGCCGCTGACACCGAGTTCCTCCGGCGAGGAACGGGTTCGGGCGGTGGACCTCCGGCAGAAAGCCGGTCCGACACTCCTCCTGGGTGCCCATTCCGTGGCAGGATCGCGCCATGGGAACAGAGCCGTCCTTCCACGAGCCTTGGCACCTGCGCGCGGCGTTCGCGCGGTCGCTCTCCGACATGTACGGCCACGAGGTACCGGCCTACACGACCCTGCTTGAGGTCGCTCACCAGGTCAACGCCGACGTCGTGCGCGCGGAAGGGTCCGACGCCGAGCGCCTCGGCTCGATCGAGCGCGTCACCGCCGAGCGGCACGGCGCGATCCGCGTGGGCACACCCGCGGAGATGAACCAGGTCGCGCGCATCTTCGGCGCCATGGGCATGCACCCGGTGGGCTTCTACGACCTGCGTGACGCGTCGTCGTCGTCGGTACCGGTGATCTCGACGGCGTTCCGCCCGGTCGATCGCGAGGAGCTGGCGCGCAACCCGTTCCGCGTGTTCACCTCGATGCTCGTGCCGAGCGACCGCCGCTTCTTCAGCGCCGACCTGCAGGAACGCCTCGAGCGGTTCCTGGCGGGGCGCGAGCTGTTCGGCCCCGAGCTGCTGGCGCTCGCGGACCGCGCCGAGGCCGAGGGTGGCCTCCCGGCCGGTGACGCCGAGGAGTTCCTGCGTCTGGCCACGGCCGCGTTCGAGCTCTCGCGCGAGCCCGTCGACCAGGCGTGGTACCGCGAGCTCGAGGCCGTCTCCGCCGTCGCCGCCGACATCGGCGGGGTCGCGTCGACCCACATCAACCACCTGACGCCGCGCGTGCTCGACATCGACGCCCTCTACGAGCGGATGGAGGCCCGGGGCATCACGATGATCGACGCCATCCAGGGCCCGCCGCGCTGGGAGGGGCCCGACGTGCTGCTCCGTCAGACGTCGTTCCGCGCGCTCGCCGAGCCCCGCACGTTCCGGACGCCGTCCGGCGAGATCGTCGAGGACGCGCTGCGGGTCCGGTTCGGCGAGGTCGAGGCGCGGGGCATCGCGCTCACGCGGGCGGGCCGGGCCCGGTACGACGTCGCGGTCGTCGAGGTGGACCAGCTCGCCGCCGACCTCGGCGACGAGCGCACCGAGGCACGGCGCCAGGAGATCGCCCGCGAGGTCTGGCGCCGCACGTTCCCGGCCTCGGAGGCCGGGCTGGCCGCCGACGACCTCGGGTACTTCACCTACGAGGCGGGCGCCGACGGCGCGGTCACCCGCGAGCCCGTCGTGTACGAGGACTTCCTCCCGCGCTCCGCCGCGGGCATCTTCCAGTCCAACCTGACCGAGGAGGGGTCCAAGGACGCCTCCCAGGCGGCCGAGGAGCGCGACGCCGACTGGATGTCGGGCGCGATCGGCCGCGACCTGCACGACCCGTTCGAGCTGTACGCGCGGCAGGTCGCCGCCTCGCTCGACGCCGCCGCGACCCGGCTCGGCGTCGACCCGGATACGCTCGCGCAGGGCACGACCCCCATGAACCACGGCACCAACCAGCGCACGGGAGCACAGGCATGACCACCAGCGAGACCACCACGACCGCCCTCACAGCGGAGCTGCGCGACGCCGCGCTGGCCGCGCTCGAGCGCATCGGCGCACCCGTGAACCCCGCCGCGGACGGCCTGCCCGTCGTGTCGCCGCTCTCGGGCGAGACCATGCTCACCCTCCCCGCGGCCGGTGCCGACGAGGTCGAGGCCGCGATCACCGATGCCCACGAGGCGTTCCTGACGTGGCGCTCGGTACCCGCGCCGGTGCGCGGCCAGGTGATCAAGCGCCTGGGCGAGCTGCTCGCCGAGCACAAGGCCGACCTCGCCGAGCTCGTGACCATCGAGGCGGGCAAGGTCACCTCGGAGGCACTGGGCGAGGTGCAGGAGATGATCGACATCTGCGACCTCGCCGTCGGGCTGTCCCGCCAGGTCGGGGGCCGCACGATCCCGTCCGAGCGGCCCGGCCACCGGCTCATGGAGCAGTGGCACCCGCTCGGCGTCGTGGGCGTCGTGAGCGCGTTCAACTTCCCGGTCGCGGTCTGGTCGTGGAACACGGCGGTCGCGCTCGTGTGCGGCGACACCGTGGTCTGGAAGCCGTCCGAGAAGACGCCGCTGTCCGCCGTCGGTGCGGCCGCGCTGCTCGACCGCGCGCTCAGCGAGGCGGGCTTCCCCGCGGGAGTGTCGCGGCTCGTGCTCGGCGGTCGTGCGGCGGGCGAGGCGCTCGTGGCCGACCGCCGGGTGGCGCTGCTGTCCGCGACGGGTTCGGAGCGCATGGGCCAGCAGGTCGCACCGGCCGTCGCGGCGCGCGGCGGCAGGTACCTGCTCGAGCTCGGCGGCAACAACGCCGCCGTGGTCGCGCCGTCGGCCGACCTCGACCTCGCCGTGCGCGGCATCGTCTTCGCTGCCGCAGGCACTGCGGGTCAGCGGTGCACCACCATGCGCCGGCTCATCGTGCACTCGTCGGTCGTCGACGAGCTGGTCACGCGGCTGGAGCGCGTCTACGCCGGTCTGCCGATCGGCGACCCGCGTGCCGACGGCACGCTCGTCGGGCCGCTCGTCGACGCCGGCTCGCGCGAGCGCATGCTCGCCGCGATCGAGGAGGCCAAGGCCGACGGCGGCACCGTCGTCGTGGGCGGCCAGGCGATCGACGTCGAGGGCGCGCCGAACGCGGCGTACGTCGCCCCGGCCGTGGTGCGGATGCCGGCGCAGACCGCCGTGGTCCAGCGGGAGACGTTCGCGCCGATCCTCTACGTCATGACGTACGAGACGCTCGACGAGGCGATCGCGCTGCACAACGACGTCCCGCAGGGGCTGTCGAGCGCGATCTTCACGCTCGACGTCCGCGAGGCCGAGACGTTCATGTCGGAGGCCGGCTCCGACTGCGGCATCGTCAACGTCAACATCGGCACGTCGGGTGCCGAGATCGGCGGCGCGTTCGGCGGCGAGAAGTCCACGGGCGGCGGCCGCGAGTCCGGGTCGGACTCGTGGAAGCAGTACATGCGCCGCGCGACCAACACCGTCAACTACTCGACCGAGCTGCCCCTCGCGCAGGGCGTCAACTTCGGCTGAGCCGTCACACCCCGGTCTGTGCCGCTGTCGCCTGCGGCAGCGGCACAGGCCCGTCGCGGCGGCGGTCGCGCGCCGCCGGCACCTCAGCGCCTCGGCGGCGGGTCGGTGACGACCATCGCCACGGTCGCCGCGACGACCCCGGCGAGGGTGACGGCCGCGCCCATCGGGATCCCTGATCCGGGGTGCGCGTCGTACGACATGTAGTGGCCGTTCACCAGCGGCGTGATGAAGTAGTCGGTGAGCGGGTTGACCACGACCGTCGGGATCAGGATGCCCGCGATCAGGCGGCGGGGAGCGCCCGTGCGCACGAACAGCGCTGCTGTGAGCAGGGCCGCGGCGGCCGCGACGCCCCACAGGCTCGAGATCTGCGCGGACCACGTGGCCCCGGCCTCGTGGCTCTGGATCACGTTGCAGGGGTCGCTGTCGTAGTCCACGCCGAAGCAAGGCACCCAGTAGGCGACCGACGACGTCAGGATCCGGAGCCCGCACGTCACCGCGACGACGGCGTAGACCAGGGCCACCCAGCGCCACACGGCGACCCTGCGCCACCCGCCCCGGAGCGTCACGGTGCTCTGCCGGACCTCGTCGACCTCGTCCATGGCACCATCGTGCGCCTGGTCGCCACCGTCGGCGGGGCGAGGCACGGATGAACCGGCCGTCAGGGCGGGTGATCCGGTGCCGAGCGCCGTTTGCGACAATGGGTGGCGTGACCTCCACCCTGGACGCCCCCGCCACGACGGACGCACGCGTGCTCCCGCCACTGCGGATCGGACCCCTCACGGTCGACACGCCCGTGGTGCTGGCCCCCATGGCCGGCGTGACAAACCGCGCGTTCCGCACGCTGTGCCGTGAGGCGGGCGCCTCGCAGGGCTTCGACCCCGGCCTCTACGTCGCGGAGATGGTCACGAGCCGCGCGCTCGTCGAGCGCAACGTCGAGTCGCTGCGCATCGTGAGCTTCGGCGACGACGAGCGGCCACGGTCCGCGCAGGTCTACGGCGTCGACCCCGCGACCGTGGGTGCGGCCGTCGGGATCATCGCGGGCGAGGACCGTGCGGACCACGTCGACCTCAACTTCGGCTGCCCCGTGCCCAAGGTCACGCGCAAGGGCGGCGGCTCCGCGCTGCCGTGGAAACGGCAGCTCTTCACCGACATCGTCAAGGCCGCGGTCGACGCGGCCGAGCCGTACGGCGTCCCCGTCACGGTCAAGATGCGCAAGGGGATCGACGACGAGCACCTGACCTACCTCGAGGCCGGCCGCATCGCGGAGGGTCTGGGTGTTGCCGCGGTCGCGCTGCACGCCCGGACCGCCGCCGACTACTACTCCGGGCAGGCCGACTGGACCGCGATCGGGCGTCTCAAGGAGACCGTCACCAGCGTGCCCGTGCTCGGTAACGGCGACATCTGGTCGGCCGAGGACGCCGTGCGGATGGTCCGCGAGACCGGGTGCGACGGCGTCGTCGTCGGCCGCGGGTGCCAGGGCCGTCCGTGGCTCTTCGCCGACCTGGCCGCGGCGTTCAACGGCTCCGACCATCGCGTCCGGCCCGGCCTGCGCGAGGTCGCCGACGCGATCTACCGGCACGGCGTGCTCATGATCGACTACTACGACGGCGACGAGGGCAAGGGCATGCGCGACCTGCGCAAGCACATGGCCTGGTACCTCAAGGGCTACGCCGTCGGGGGAGACGCCCGCCGCGCGCTCGCGATGATCTCGACGCTCGACGAGCTGCGTGAGCGCCTCGACGCGCTCGACCTGACGTTGCCGTACCCGGGCGCCGACGCCGAGGGGCAGCGCGGCCGGGCCGGCTCGCCCAAGAAGCCGCACCTGCCGTACGGGTGGCTCGACTCGCGCGACCTGGACGCCACGTTCGAGGGGCGTCTGCGGGAGGCCGAGCTGAGCGTCAGCGGAGGCTGAGCTCCTTCACGTACCGGCGGCACGGCAACACGGCTGACGAGTGATCTCAGACGTCGGCAGCCCTGGCCCGAGGAGGACCAGGGCTGCCGACGAGGGACGTCAGGCCCGGAGCCACACCGTGGTGTCCACAGGGACGCGCACCTGCGGGTCCGCCGACCGGTCCGTCATGACCGGGCCGGACGAGAGCAGCACCTCGGTACCCGCGGGCAGCACCACGGGCGCACCGCCCAGGTTGGCCAGCACGACGACGTCGCCGTTGCGGAAGGCGACGACGTCCGGGGAGTCGGCGAACTCGTCGACCCAGGCGAGGCCACCCGTGCCCAGACCTTCGGAGCGCCGGACGGCGAGCGCCGCGCGGTACAGCTCGAACGTCGAGTCGGCGTCGCCGTACTGGACGTCCGCGGCGTAGCGCGCGAACGACTCGGGCTGCGGGAGCCACGGCTCGGCCGCGCCGAAGCCGAAGCCCGGTGCCGAGGCCGACCAGGGGAGCGGCACGCGGCAGCCGTCCCGGCCTGCCTCCGCACCCTCGGTGCGGAAGAACGCCGGGTCCTGACGGACGCCGGCCGGCAGGGCCGTGTGCTCCGGGAGCCCGAGCTCCTCGCCCTGGTACACGTACGACGACCCGGGCATGCCGAGCATGAGCAGGCTCGCGGCCCGGGCCCGGCGCAGGCCGGTCTGCTCGTCGGGCTGCGGGTCGGTCGCGAAGATGCCGTTGGGACGCGCGCCGGCCTCGGGTAGCCCCAGCCGCGATGCGTGCCGGACGACGTCGTGGTTGGACAGCACCCAGGTGGTGGGCGCCCCGACCTCGTCGTTCGCGTGGTACGACGCCGCGACGACCTGGCGCAGCGTGGGCGCGTGCCAGCGGGAGTTGAGGAACGAGAAGTTGAACGCCTGGTGCATCTCGTCCGGACGCACGTAGCGGGCCAGGCGGGACAGCGGCTCGACCCAGGCCTCGGCGACGAGGCAGCGGTCGCCGTCGTACTCGGCCAGCACGCGGTGCCAGGAGCGGTAGATCTCGTGCACGCCGTCCTGGTCGAACATGGGACCGGCGTGCCCGGCGCCCGTGGAGCCGTCCTCGGGCGCGCCCGGGTCGGTCCCCTCGGTCATGACCGCGCGCTCGTTCCAGTCGGGCAGGCCCGGAGCCTTGACGAGCCCGTGCGCGACGTCGACGCGGAACCCGTCGACGCCCTTGTCGAGCCAGTAGCGCAGCACGTCCTCGAACTCGGCGCGCACCTCGGGGTGGTCCCAGTCGAGGTCGGGCTGGGAGGTGTCGAAGAGGTGCAGGTACCACTGCCCGGGCGTGCCGTCGGGTGCGGTCGTGCGCGTCCAGGCGGGGCCGCCGAAGACCGACTGCCAGTTGTTCGGCGGCTCGTCGCCGCCCGGGCCGCGGCCGTCGCGGAAGATGTAGCGCGCCCGCTCGGGTGACCCGGGCTCGGACGCGAGCGCGGCCTGGAACCAGACGTGCTGGTCGGACGTGTGGTTCGGCACCAGGTCGACGATCACGCGGATGCCGCGCTCGTGGGCGCCGTCGAGCAGGGCCTCGAAGTCGGCGAGCGTGCCGAACAGCGGGTCCACGTCGCGGTAGTCGGCGACGTCGTAGCCGGCGTCCTTCTGCGGGGAGCGGTAGAACGGCGAGAGCCAAACGGCGTCGACGCCGAGCGTCGCGAGGTGGTCGAGCTTGGACGTGATGCCCGGGATGTCCCCGATGCCGTCCCCGTTGCCGTCCGCGAACGAGCGCGGGTAGACCTGGTAGATCACCGCGTGCCGCCACCATTCCTGGCCGGCGCCGGGCTCGTGGACGGTCTGCCCGGCGGAGAGCGCCGTCGGCGTGGTGGTGGTCGGCTCGATGCTCGTCATCGACGGATGCTTCCTCACAGGTCGGGGGGCTGGGCCAGCGGCGAGTGTAGGGCTACGTGTATGCGTTGCTGCAAGCGTTTCATACCGGCTCAGCTCACGCGCGGGGCGGCGCCCGTCGAGCCGCGGACCACCAGCTCGGGGGCGAACAACAGCTCGGTGCGGGGCGCGCGGTCGCCCGAGATCTCGGTGAGCAGGGCGCTGACCGCCGCGCGGGCCATGGCCTCGACGGGCTGCCGCACGGTCGTCAGCGGCGGGTCGGTGAACGCGATGAGCGGGGCGTCGTCGTACCCCACGACCGACACGTCCTCGGGGACGCGCAGGCCGCGCGCCCGCACTGCGCGGACCGCGCCCAGCGCCATCAGGTCCGAGCCGCAGACGATGGCCGTGTGTCCGGCGTCGAGCAGCTCGGCCGTGGCGGCCTGGCCGCCCTCGAGCGTGTAGAGCGTCGTGACGGCGTGCGTGCGGGCCCGCCCGGCGTCCTCGGCCAGGCCGTGCCGCACGAGGAGCGACGCGAACGCCTCGAGCTTGCGCTGTGCCGGCACGTACCGCTCCGGGCCGATCGCGAGCCCGATCCGCTCGTGGCCGAGCGAGACGAGGTGGCGCACGGCCAGGTCGACGCTGGCGATGTCGTCCGGCGAGATGAACGGCGCGTCGATGCCGGGCGCGTACCCGTTGACGAGCACGATCGGGATGCCGCGGGTGCGCAGCACCTCGTAGCGGCCGTGGTCCGCGCGCGTGTCGGCGTGCAGGCCCGAGACGAAGACGATCCCGTCGACCGAGTGGTCGACGAGCGTGCTGACGTACTCGTCCTCGGTGGTGCCGCCCGGCGCCTGCGTGCACAGCAGCGGCGTGTACCCCCGCTCGGCCAGCAGTGACTCGATGGCTTGGGCGAACGCGGGGAACACGGGGTTGGTGAGCTCCGGGACGAGGAGCCCGATGAGGCCGGCGGACCGGCCTCGGAGCGCCTGCGGCCGCTCGTAGCCGAGCACGTCGAGCGCGGTCAGGACGGCGTGCCGGGTGTCAGCCGACACGCCGGGCTTGCCGTTCAGGACGCGCGACACCGTCGCGGTCGACACGCCGGCCTGCTCGGCCAGGTCGCTCAGACGGGTGCGCACCCGCGAAATGCTAATGGGGGCCACCGGACCTCCTCGTCCCGATCCGGCGACCGGACGTCGTCGGACGCGCTGGGTGTGCAACGCGTTGCTGAAAAGTTATCGCAACGTGTTGCGATTCGTCTGCACCCACCCGTAGGTTTCTCCTCGCAGGGCATGACGTCCGCCTGGCACAGTCGAAATCCAGGCGCGTGCCAACCTTCGATGAAGCTGGAGTACCACTGATGCGACGGAGCATCCTTCTTGCCGCGGCGGTCACCTCGACGCTCGCGTTGGCCGCGTGTGGAAGTGGCTCGGCCGAGGAGCCGGAGGAGCCGACCGCCGGCTCGAGCGCCCCGGCAGCCGCGACCGGCTCGCTCACCGTCTGGGTGGACGAGACGCGTGAGGCCGCCGTCGCTTCCGCGGCCGAGTCCTTCGAAGAGGAGACGGGGACGACCGTCGAGATCGTCCAGAAGAACTTCGAGGACATCCGCACCGACTTCCTGGCACAGGTGCCGACGGGCGAGGGCCCGGACATCACCGTCGGCGCGCACGACTGGCTGGGCGAGCTGACGACCAACGGTGTCGTCGCCCCGATCGAGCTCGGCGACGCCGCGAGCGGGTTCGAGAGCGTCTCGGTCGAGGCGTTCACGCAGGACGGCAAGGTCTACGGCCTGCCCTACGCGATCGAGAACATCGCGCTCATCCGCAACACCGCCCTGGCCGACAGCGCGCCCGCCACCTGGGACGACGCGGTCAAGGCCGGCAAGGAAGCCAAGACCAAGTACCCGCTGCTGATCCAGACGGGCACCGAGGGCGACCCCTACACGTACTACCCGTTCCAGACGTCGTTCGGTGCTCCGGTCTTCGAGCAGAACGACGACGGCTCCTACCGCCCCGAGCTCGCGCTCGGCGGCGAGGCCGGCACGGCGTACGCGAAGTGGCTCGCCGAGCAGGGCAAGGCCGGCGTGCTGAGCACCGACATCACCTACGACATCGCCGTCGAGGCGTTCAAGAACGGCGAGGCGCCGTTCATCGTGGGTGGCCCATGGATGCTCGAGCAGTTCGCCGACCTCGACCTCGCGATCGACCCGCTCCCGAGCGCCGGCTCGGAGCCTGCGCAGCCGTTCGTGGGCGTCCAGGGCTTCTACGTCAGCGCCCAGAGCGAGAACGCGCTCATGGCCAACGACTTCCTGGTCAACTTCATGGCGACCGACGAGGCGCAGACGGCGCTGTTCGAGGCCGGTGGCCGCCCGCCGGCGCTGACCTCGGCGGCGGACGCCGCGTCGAGCGACCCGATCGTCGCGGGCTTCCGTGAGGTCGGTGCACAAGCCGTGCCGATGCCGTCGATCCCCGAGATGGGCTCGGTGTGGGCATTCTGGGGCGTGACCGAGGCGAACATCATCTCGGGCAAGTCCAACCCGGCCAAGGCCTGGGACAAGATGGTCACCGACATCGAGGGCGCGCTGGGCTGATGTCCGGCACGGACACCTCCGCGAGCGCCGCCGCCGTCGCCCTGCGCGACGGCGGCGGCGCCGCGTCACCGACACCGCGCCCGACGTCGGGCGGACAGGCAGGCCGGAGCGACTCCGGCTTCGGCGTGGGCTTCGTCGTCAAGCTCGTCCTGATGGCCGCGCTGGACGCCCTCGGCGTCCTCGCGATCCTCTCGGCGCTGAACGAGGAGTCCTACGGGATCCTCGCCGCCGTCGTCGTGCTGCTCGTCGCGGCCAACTGGGTCTACTTCAGCAAGCGCACGCTGGCGCTGAAGTACCTCCTGCCGGGCCTCGCGTTCCTGCTCGTCTACCAGATCTACGTCGTCGGCTACACGGGCTGGGTCGCGTTCACCAACTACGGGGACGGGCACAACTCGACCAAGGAGCAGGCCATCGAGGCGCTCCTGGTGCAGAACGAGTCGCGCGTCGAGGGTTCGCCGTCGTCGCCGCTGACCGTCGTCGCCGACGGCGACACGCTGGGCTTCGCGGTCCTCGACGACCAGGGCGACGTCCTGGTCGGCACGGCCGAGCAGCCGCTCGAGGCGGCACCGGACGCGGTCGTCACCGACGGCCGGGTGGCCGAGGTCCCCGGCTGGACGGTGCTCGAGCGCAACCAGGTGCTCGAACGCCAGCGGGAGGTCACCAACCTGCGCGTGCCGGTCTCGGACGACCCCGAGGACGGATCGGTCCGGACCCAGGACGCACGGACGGGCTACGTCTTCGAGTCGGTGCTGGAGTACGACGCGGCGGCCGACACGATGACGGACACGACCACCGGCGTGGTCTACGAACCGAACTCGGAGGGCCAGTTCGAGGCCCCTGACGGCACCACGCTGAAGGTCGGCTGGCGCGTCCCGGTGGGGTTCGACAACTTCGCCACCGCGTTCACCGACTCCCGGTACGCGGGGCCGTTCGTCCAGATCCTGCTGTGGACGGTCGTGCTCGCCGTCGCCTCGGTCGTGGGCACGTTCCTGATCGGCCTGTTCCTGGCGATCGCCTTCAACGACGAGCGCATGCGGGGCCGCAAGTTCTACCGCACGCTCGTGATCCTGCCGTACGCGATCCCGCCGTTCCTCGCGGCCCTGTTGTGGTCCGGGCTGCTCAACCGACGGTTCGGGTTCGTCAACGAGGTGCTCCTCGGCGGGGCGACGATCCCGTGGCTCACCGACCCGTGGCTGGCGAAGCTCTCGCTCATCGGCGTCAACCTCTGGCTCGGCGTCCCGTACATGTTCCTCATCTGCACGGGCGCGCTGCAGTCGCTGTCCACGGACGTCTTCGAGGCCGCCAAGATCGACGGTGCCAGCCGGTGGCGCACGTGGCGGTCGATCACGCTGCCGCTGCTGCTGGTCTCGACGGCGCCGCTGCTCATCTCGAGCTTCGCGTTCAACTTCAACAACTTCACGCTCGTCTACATGCTCACGCGTGGCGGGCCGAGGTTCGAGGACGCGTCGGTGCCGCTCGGGCACACGGACATCCTCATCACGATGGTCTACAACATCTCGGGGCTCGACGGCACCGCGCCGCGCGACTACGGCCTCGCGAGCGCGCTGTCCATCGTGATCTTCCTGATCGTGGCCACCATCTCCGCGATCGCGTTCCGGCAGACCCGCAAGCTCGAGGAGCTGAGCTGACATGACGAGTCGACCCGTGAGAGCAGACGCCTCCTACAAGGTCCGCCGCATGTCGTTCGCGCGGTGGTGCCGCGAGCTGGGCTGGCGGCACCTGGTCGGCATCGTCGCGGTGGTCTTCGCGGCGTTCCCGATCGTGTACGTCGTGTCGGCCTCCCTCGCCGAGAGCGGCACCCTGACCGGCTCCAACGACCTGTTCGCGGAGATCGACGGCAGCAACTACGCCGCGCTGGGCGAGACGCGCTTCTGGACCTGGATGGGCAACACGCTCCAGATCGCGATCGCCACGGGCGTGGGCACGGTGCTCATGGGAGCGGCCGCCGCGTACGCCTTCTCGCGGTTCCGCTTCTCGGGCCGCAGGATGGGCCTGACGTCGCTGCTGATCATCCAGCTGTTCCCGCAGATGCTGGCCTTCGTGGCGATCTTTCTGCTGCTCATCGGCCTGGGCAACGTGGTTCCGGCGCTCGGGCTGAACAGCAAGCTGGGCCTGATCTGCGTATACCTGGGCGGCGCGCTGGGCGTGAACACGTTCCTGATGTACGGGTTCTTCAACACCGTGCCGCGGGAGCTGGACGAGGCGGCCAAGATCGACGGCGCGACGCACGCCCAGATCTACTGGACGATCATCCTGCGGCTCGTCTCGCCGATCCTCGCGGTCGTGGCGCTCCTGAGCTTCATCTCCACGTTCGGAGAGTTCGTGCTCGCACGGGTGCTGCTCCAGTCGGAGTCGAACTGGACGCTCGCGGTGGGCCTCTACGGCTGGGTGTCCGACCTGCTCGAGGCCAACTGGGGCCTGTTCGCGGCGGGCGCCATCATCGCCGCGATCCCCGTGCTCGCGCTGTTCCTCTTCCTGCAGCGGTACATCGTGGGAGGACTGACGGCGGGCGCGGTCAAGGGCTGAGCCACTGTGACCGGCGTTGTTGTGGCGCCGGTCACAGTCGGGTCCTAGCCTGTGCGTCATGACCGACGAATCGCGCACGTACACCCCTGACCTCGGGCGACTCACCGAAGCCGCCGACGACTCCTTCTCCGTGCGTCGCGCGTACGGCGAGGCCTATCAGCTGGACGGTCAGCTCGTCATCCCGGTCGCCAAGGTCTGGGGCGGGATCGGCACGGGCGCCGGCGGGGGAGCGGGGACGGGCTCCGGGCACGGCTCGGGCACCGGCCACGGGGCGGGCAAGGGCGAGCTGCCCGGCTGGAGCCGGTCGTTCCGGTTCGGCTCCGCGCCGGCCGAGACGACCGAGGGCGCGGAGGCGTCGGCCGGCTCGGTTCCCGACGCCGGGCGCCCGGGCCGTGCCGGCGGCGACGCCCAGGGCGACGCGCAGGGCGAGGCGCACGGTGAGGGCCATGGCGAGGGCGCGGGTGGTGGCGGAGGCTACGGCGTCCGGGTCAAGCCGCTCGGCGTCTTCGTGGTCTCGGGCCAGGGCACCGCCTGGAAGCCCGTGCTCGATCTGAACAGAGTGATCCTCGGCGGCCAGGCCGTCGGGGTCGCGTTCGCGCTCGCCCTGGGGTGGGCGCTGGGCCGCCGCCGTCGCTGAACCGTCCTCCGGTCGGTCGAGGTGGTGACCCGCCGACCGACGAGAGGACGACATGTCGCACGACCGCACCACCCACCTGCTCGACGAGCCGCACCACGACGGCTCGGCGTCCTACGTCCCGGACGGCGTCCCGGCGCTCGGGGACGAGGTGCCAGTTCGGGTCCGGGTCCCGCGGACGTCCGGGGTCCGCGACGTCTGGCTGCGGACGGTGCGCGACGGCGAGCCCCGGCTGACCAAGGCCACGCGGGACGGCGGCGACGAGCACGAGGACTGGTACGCCGCCGACGTCGTGGTGCACAACCCTGTGACGCCGTACCGCTTCTTCCTCGACGTGCCGGGCGGCTACCAGTGGCTCGACGGGCGCGGCACGCACGCACGCGAGGTGCCCGACGCCGCGAGCTTCCGGCTCACGACCCATCTGCCCGCCCCGGACTGGCTGGGCGACGGGTTCGTCTACCAGGTGTTCCCCGACCGCTTCGCCCGCTCGGCCGCGGCCGACGCGCGGCCGAGCCCCCACTGGGCGGTCCCGGCGGCGTGGGACGACGAGCCCGTGGGCGAGGGCATGCTCGCCGGCACCCAGTTCTACGGTGGCGACCTGGCGGGCATCGCCGAGCACCTCGACCACCTCGAGGCGCTCGGCGTCGGGACCCTCTACCTCACGCCGGTCTTCCCCGGCCGGTCGAACCACCGCTACGACGCGTCCACGTTCGACCATGTGGACCCGCTGCTGGGCGGCGACGACGCGTACGCGGCGCTCGCGCGCGAGGTGCACGCGCGCGGCATGCGGCTCATGGGCGACGTCACGACCAACCACACCGGCGCGGGCCACGAGTGGTTCGAACGGGCGCTCGCCGACCCGTCGTCGGACGAGCGCGGCATGTACCTGTGGACCGAGGAGGGCCGTGGAGACGCCTGGCCGGGCTACGCCTCCTGGCTCGGTTACGCCTCGCTCCCGAAGCTCGACTGGGGCTCGCCCGAGGTGTGGCGGCGGATGCTCACGGGCGACGACTCCGTCGTCGCGCGCTACCTGCGGCCGCCGTTCGAGCTCGACGGCTGGCGGGTCGACGTCGCCAACATGACGGGCCGCTGGGGTGCCGACGACCGCACGCACGAGGTCGCCCGCGCGCTGCGCGACGTCATCACGCGAGAACGTCCCGACGGCGCCCTCGTCTCGGAGCACTTCCACGACGCCTCGCACGACCTGTCGGGCGACGGCTGGCACGTCAACATGAACTACACGGGGTTCACCCGGCCCGCGTGGTCCTGGCTCGCGCCGGCCGACTCGCCCGTGCCGTTCATGGGCCTGCCCGTGAGCGTGCCGCGGCGGCCCGGTGCCGCCATGGTCGCCGCCATGCGCGACTTCGACTCCGCGGTCCCGTGGAAGGTCACGGCCCGGCAGTGGAACATGCTCGGCTCGCACGACACGCCGCGCCTGCGCTCCATCGTCGGCTCGCGAGACATGGTCGAGGTCGCCGCCGCGCTGCTGTTCACCTACCCGGGCACGCCCGTCGTCTTCGCGGGCGACGAGGTGGGTGCCACGGGGACCAACGGCGAGCACGCGCGCACGACCATGGCCTGGGACCAGGCCGCCCGGGGTGGCGGCCCGCGCTGGGACGCCTCGACCTTCGAGGTCTACCGCGAGCTCGCGGCCCTGAGGCGGTCGTCCCGTGCGCTGCGCGACGGCGGGCTGCGCTGGGCCGTCGTCGCCGACGACGCCGTCGCGTACCTGCGCGAGGCACCGGGCGAGCGGGTGCTCGTCGTCGTCGCCCGCGAGCCCTGGGAGGGTGCCCGGCTGCCGCTCCACCTGGCCGCCGGAGCGCCCGAGCGCCTGTACGGCGGCGTCGGGCTCGACGTGCGCGACGACGGACTGCACGTCGCGGGCGACGGACCGGGCGTCGGCGTCTGGCGTCTCGCCTGACCCGACCTCACCTGACCCGACCCACCCACACCCACCCACCCAGCTGCCGAACATGGGGTTGGTCGGGGTTCGGACCTCCGAACCCCGACCAACCCCATGTTCGGCGCCTGACTACCGCATGCTGGAGGGCCGCGTCAGGGAGTCGAGGTACACGTCCGCGACGTCCTCGGCCTTCTTGACC
>Ga0233372_1000013_pt1 | contig 80555 bp, 108 predicted proteins | sample ElkDunMinimDraft_4_FD_191538 | JGI IMG/M metagenome (GOLD analysis project Ga0233372, IMG submission 191538) | Fecal eukaryotic communites from dung pellets of Tule Elk in California, USA - Elk Dung D8 | ecosystem: Host-associated > Mammals > Digestive system > Large intestine > Fecal | place... | reverse complement strand
AAAATTAAAACGGTCGTTAAATTTTTACTAAACGCTGAATCAATTGTAATTGTGTTTCCATTAACATTTGTAACACTTCTTTGTTCATATGTTGGCTCATCGCCTTCGCTATCAACTAATATACACCCCGTTGTTACTCCATGTCCATCAATCAATGTTAGTGTAGTACCAGACATGTTTGAAATTGATACTTTTTTTTCAAACTCAACTGCATCGCCGCCATCAACACGAGCAAACATTCCCGCATATTTATGCGATACGTCTTCCCATGTTCCATACAACTTCATGTCTACTGGAGATGGACACAATGGATATTGGGTATAAACAAACCCAACCGGATATAAAACATCGGCTAGAAATTTCATATTAGGGATTTCGTCTGATGGACTTGAAGGTTTATTCACAGGCTTCGCACCTAAAATTACACCATCACTATTTCTTAATGCAACAGTATTAGGATTAGGATAACTAGAATAAATAGCTTCTAGCCAAATTATATCAGTTTCATTGATTATAATATTATCAGTTAAAGTATAAAAAGATTTTCCTTTGTTTGTTTTTCCATCAGAAATAATAAAAAGTTGTTTTGTTATTTCTTGATTAAACCTTACCCATGAACTACTTGTAACTTGGTATAATCCATTTTCTTTTTGATTTGTTTGATCTTTAACAAGAACAAACTCACCACTTGTTACTTGTACACTATCTATAATTTGTTCATTTGACAATTCAATATTTGAAGTTGTTGCAGATTTAACAACTACAGGACTTACAGTAAACTTAGATAAAACTCTATTAGTCGCAGCTGTTGGATCAAGGTTTTCCTCTAAATATTTTACTCTGGTTGTCAACAAATTTAATGAATTAGAAAGGGCATCTGTAACAGATTTCACAACTACATCATTGTTTGCTTTTGCAATATAACCTGTTGATAATGAAACTGTGCCATCTTGAGATATTTTTAATACATCTACCCCATAGAAATTTAAATAAGCAAAACTTACATCATCAGTTGTTTTTACTCCAATTCTTAAAGCGTTACTAAGAGTACTTCCTTCTGAATTTAATATATCCGACAGAGAAAGTTCGCCTTTAAAATTAAACTTTCCGTATTTTAAATATTCATTAAACAGTTCTGTTATTTTTTCTGCACAAATTCGCAAGCTTGCAGAAATACTAGTTGTTCCTAAAATTTTATCATTATTAATAGAAATCTCACTTGCAGTAAGAATTTCATTTCCTGTAAGTTGATTGCCATTTTGTTCAGTTAAGTTTATTTCTCTTTTACCAATTATATTAGTTTTATGTGTACCATCTTCATTATGATCTGTTCTAAATCGTTCATTAACGTCAGATATATATTTAATGTTATATACAGAATCTTTATCATTTGTCCATTCTGTATTTCCCATATCTTTAACATCGGCAGTAATATTATAAATATCTTCATCATATAATTCTTCTGAATTTGCTATATAATGAACCTCGCACAATTTTACATACCCATCATCTACTGTTGGGGCTTGCCCTGCAGTTCCTTTTTTTACAACAATATCTAACGTTAATCCTGTTTTTGTGTTTACTTTTTGATATGTAATCGTGTCATTATCCAAATCATTAAAAGCTCTTTGTTGTAATTCATATTCTTCCATTACACCTTTTACTTCGATAATGTCGATTCTATCATTTTCTCCCGCAGAAATAGGAATTGAGATATTTGTTAATTCATCAGCGATTCCGAATGGCATACCTGTTGCGTGGCAAACTCCAAAAAGGGGAGCAATTTTTAGATTAAGGCCATTGTAAACAGAAACCTCACCCCCGATAACAAAGTTTTTATCGGCCTCAAAAATCATTTTAGAAAATTTAGATAAATTATTTATTATAGAAGAAAAAGAAAAATTAAAATCATCAGCTTTGACAATTTCATTTCCTTGCACAATTCCAGTTGTGAAAAAAGAATTTTCGTTTTGTTCAATACTAACAGTTGACATAATACCCTCCGATGTCGGCTCGAACAAAACAAAAAAAAGACAGTAGGCTGTTAGAGCCGACTGTCTTTTATATACACATCGTTTTTTATACTTTATATGTTATAATTAATTATATATTACTTTTCTTTCTTTTTCAACTATCTTGATCTCGATTTACGATTTCTAAATAAGCTTTTACTCCTACAGCTTTCACATATTCTAATAAATCTGCATACAAATCTATTGCAAAACCACTGTTAGCACCTGTTAAATATGTATCATCGTAATATCCAGCTAGCTCGTAATTTTTAATTTCTTCATTTGGATCTTCACTCCCAGGAGATAAGGCTAAGGCGTTTTTTGCTGTTGCTCCCGTAAACTGAACAAACAATGTAAAAGATTTTTTTCTCTTTTTTTCAAAAAACATTGGATAATCAAAATAAGTGTTTTCAGTACCAGAAAATTTAACATTTACAGAATCACTTTTTGCCTTAAAATAAAAACTCGCACCACTCCATTTATCAGAAGTAAAATCTTTTCTTGCATCACTTTCTCTATAGATTTCTGCTTTGTGATCCCACTTATAAATTTTCCCATTTTCAACTTCTATCGACACTTGCCCTTTGTAAAAAAAATGAATGTAATAACCTTTATCTACATTTGTATTTACAGTTTGGGAAATTGTTCCATCATGAAATAAAATCCCATTTGTTTTTGAAAATCTAGCTTCTTTTGATAATTCGGCGTTTTCAGAAACCCATCCTTCTAAATCATCAAAAACATAATTTTGAAATTTATTTTCACTTTTATCGTTAGTTTTTTCTAATAAATAAATCGTATCTACGTTAAAATAGTTTTTAAATGTATGCAAAATGTTAGGAGCAGTTCCCCATGTTACATCACCACCGCGAACAAAAATTGCCTTAATTCTATCCAGGTAACTTTTTTCTTTTTCATCTGTAAATCGTTCCAAATAAGTAAAAAAACTAGAGATATATTCAAGAGCAGTTCCTTTTGAATCATACACATTGTTTATATTTTTCCATTCTTTCATATAATTAACAATATTGTATAATTCTTTTTCTATTGCTCCTGTTTTTTGATCATTTGCGATAAACGCTGAAAAAAACTTTCCACTTTTACTTAAAGTTGAAGGAAAGTTGTTTTTTAACTTTTCTGAAATTGTCATTTTTTACTCCCAATAATCATATGTAAAATTCACGTTTCCTAATCTTGCAATTTGATGCTCGTTAATTGTAACATCTGTATTTGTGATTGAGTTCAACGTTAAATTTTTGATGTTTTTTACATAACTTCCTGTATTTTTAAGTGCTGTAATTATATCTGCATATATAACATCTTCGTTAATTAAAAGACTATTGATAGTTTTTTCTACAGTTTCTTTCAATGCGGCATCTGCAAAGTTTTCTTCTGCTCTATAAAGAGTTATTTTTGCTTCTACATCAATTGCAACTTGAGTACAAGGTTCTAAGTCGATTAAAACGCCGCCAGCTCTTAAACCTGGATTAGTACTATCTTCTGTACCATTAACAATGTCTAATAATTCTGATTTCAAATCTTCGGATAAATTTCCAGTACCATCGTCAATATAAATAATTGCATCTGCCCCTGTTTCCTCTACTGCATCTTCTACAACGCTAATAGATCTAACTTTAGGATTTGCTAATAGTCCTGCCATAATTCCATATTTATTTGTTCCCTGTAACCCATTGATATAATTCTTAAATCTTGCCTGCATTTCTGTATCGCTTTCTTCATCTGCCCCACCTATTGCTTTTTTTGAATTTGTTACTGCAACTACAGATGAAGGAATAGAAGATTCAATAGTATTAATTGTTCCAGAAGAAACATTGTACTCTGTTCCTATATCTTCTGCTTGAGCAAAAACAGTATTTGAATTAATTTCATTAGGTTGTATTCTTGCTACTTCCGAAGTAAAAAATCTAAATGTTCCATCAGAAATAATTGTATTAGATGGAATTATTACTTCATCACTAGAAGGCGTTGCTCGTGAAAAATATACTTCAACATTTGCAGCTTTTCCGTTTTTTTTCTTGAAATTAAAAATACTCGTTGCAATTTGTGTTAAATTCTGTTGAAATCCAAGTCGAGTATCTATATAAGCTTCTTCTAAAACATTTGCAACAGATTCAAAAGTTGTTTTTACCATTGAACCTTCGTTCAAGTCTGACACTTTAGAATTTACAATAAAATTGTTTTTCATATTTTCTACAAGTGTATTATAATCGTTTGTTTCCATGTATTCTCCTTAAATTAATGCAGATAAGTTTTTTACACCACCTACAACTGTATTGTACACTACATTGACTTGTAGTTGTTCTCCGTTTTTACTTTCCCATGTTAAACTTTCAATGCTATCTACACGAGGATCTGCCAATATTGTTTGTTCTATCGAACTTGTAATATACGAACTAATAGCAGATGCACTAATCGAGGGAACACCAACTTCATTTCTAATTCCATATACAACATTGCGAACACGAGAATTTATAGTTGTCGTTAATCTATTTAAAATTGCTTGATTTAGATTATTTACACCACTGATTTTTTCTAAATCGCCATTTTTAAAATTAAAATCTCCATTAACGATTTTAAAATCTTGCCCATAAATATCTTTTATTCCTGGCTCGTGATAAACTTCATTAGCTTCTAACATATAATTTGAAGATGAGTTTATGTTGGGAATATAAACAACAGCTCCTACCTCTAAATTTTCTAAACTAATATGATCATTGTATAACTGAATTATTGATGCATAATCTGGCGTTCCATAATATTTTTGTGAAATTGATGCCCACGTATCACTACTTTTAAAAGAATATTCTTTATACCCATTTATAATAATTAAACTATCATCCTCATTTTCTGTTCCAGGTTTTACAATTCCATCAACTGAATTACCATTAATATTAATATTAACAGCCTTTGCAAGGGCATTACTATGTTTATTTATTCCGTTAAAAAGTTTTTTACCTTTATCGTATAAATCTTGTTGTGCAATCTTGAAATTGCTACATATTTTTTCATATTCTACATTGTTATGAACAAAATTATCCCACCAATCTCGCATATCTATGCACGACTGAACCAATTTACTTGTTGAATTAAATAATTGTGTGCATAAATTTGTAGGCCATAATTTTAATGTACTTTCTAACACTGTATCATGTAATGCAACTACTTCTGAAACAACATTACTAATAGATTCAATACTGCCAGTTAATAAATTCATATAATTAGATAAATTTGTAGAAACATCTTCGACATTTGTAGATACAATACTTACCAATTCAGAAAACTCTTCAATATACCCCAAGTAACTTTGTAAAATGGAAAGTTTTTCTTTTAAAAACTCGTTAAATGAATTAAACTTTTCTACTAAATTATTTAATTTTTTATTCTTTTTAAGTAATTCCAATATTTTATTTTTACTACTTATTTCCATTGGGCAGCCGATTGCGTTTAAGGTATAAAAATAAGTAAATGGCATATCTTTACTTCTGCGCACAGTAAAATCTGTTACGAATATTTGCCATGCTTTAGGATTTTTTGCCCCACTTCCTTTTTTCCCATTGTCTAAAGAGTATAAGAAAACTTCCTTCCCTTGCAAGTTTGAAAAATCCCCATATTTTTTTAATAAATCTCGCAAATAGAAAATTTCATCTTGGCCAGATAAAAATTTCTGCCCTTTGTTTCCTTGGTAGATTATTTTCAAACTTTGATTAATTGTAGTTCCTGCCAACGAAATTTTAACTGTATCATTCCCATAATCGTCAATTACAGAGCCACCAAATGTTTTAGTTTCGTTGATTCGTTGAGAAAATACAAATTCTTCACTTTGAGGAGGAACTGAAAACGCAAAAGCATCTTGCAAATTCCCGTTTTTGTGAAATTCTATTAAATATGCCGATTTCCATAATTTTTCATTTAAATATTGCATTATTCTACCTCTACTTTATCTTGCCCAGCATCACTTACCCAAATTGTCAATGTATCTGTTGCAGGATTTGAACCACTTGTACCCGAAATTACAACTTCACACATAGACACGTTACTTGTCCTTATATTTGTTAAGCCCATCACATTTTTATCAGCTAAACATATTTTTTTATTCTGATTATTTACCCTTTTACTTGTTCCTACTAATGTAGAAACAGTTTGTGATGTGCCATTTTTATCTGTAATTAAAGATGTTTGAGCACCTGTAATTTGAATGGATAAACTCAATAAAACAGGGTTTGAATCAACCTTTATATTAGAAGATAATTCAGGAGTAATTATTGCACAATTTTCTATATCAACAGGTACATTAAGAGAATCTACACATTTAAGTTTATATTTAGATGTTGCGCAAAATAACATAAACTACTCCTTTGCACTTATTGACAGATAATTATTAATATTCACGCCTTTTGAATTAACTTGAATTAAATTATCTTTATTTTCTATTTCAAACTCGTTTTCCTTTATGGAAAAATGATTTTCTAAGATATTTAATTTTATTTCTTTATCATCAGGAATGATTTTAATTTCATTATCCCAAACTTTTACCAAAATCTCTTTTTCTTTTGAATTTTCATCATCCTTATTTATATTTATTTCTAATAGAATCGTTTTATCATTACTTTCAAAAAGCAAATTTCCTGTTTCATAATTTTCTGAAATATACCATCCACTCTGTGTTATTTTTTCTCTGATTATATTTTTTTTCTCGATTTCTTTTTGATTTTCCTCATCTGTTTTATTTTCATCAACTTTAGTAAATAAAACTTGTGTGTCGTTTTCATTTATTGGATAACCAGAGCACAATACGAATGCTGATGTGATATTATTATTAGGAACTAAAACAAAAACACGCGATCCAATTGTAGGTAAATTTTTCTCACAACAGACATAATCTTTATTTTTATCAGCATTTATCCATTCACGAGTAGCAATTTGAATTCCTTGAAATTCTAATCCCTGGTCGCTAATAACTGTACATGTATTAGTGCTAGAATTAACTTCACTAACATCTCCCCAAAAGCCAATCCTATTGTTATATCGTTGGTGAGATTGTAGTTGAGTTGGCATTGCATGTTCGTAATGATAATTTATTTCCATTTATTCTTTCTCCAATAATTCCGCCCAAGTTTTTGATAAATTTTGTTTTTCATTTTTGCAAAATTCTCCATCTTTATATTTTCCACCACGTTCAAGTTTTAAATTAATTTTACATGGTCCGTTATAACTCCAAGAATGTTGTTCTTCCGTAACATAAAATTCGTTATTACAAAGTTCAACTTTTTCCCCAATAGTTGGCTTTTTAGTTCCATCATTTAAATTAATAAATGTTACATCACCTGAATACATATCACGTAAATTTTCGTATGCTTCTTTTAATTTAGTTGAGTACTCTTTAGAAATATCAACTGTTTTAACACTTTTATTTTTTGATGGGATATACCCTGTTATCGAACAATCAAATGGGATGAATCCATATAACTCAACTAATTCCTCTACAACTTGTACAACACTATTACCGTTCTTTCCTGTCGAGTTGATAACTTTAAATGTTGAGCTATCTAAAGTTGAACCTTGCGGATAAGAAAAAAATGCAGTATAAATATTTGTATCTGTTTTTGTCAGCGTATAATCTGTAATCAACGCAGGATTAATAATAGTTTTTGTGAGCCCCTCCCATTTATCCTTTGCATATGGTTTTTCCCGGATGTAAAATGTGTTCGTTTTTAAATCACAATAAAATTCATATAACTCTCTAGGAAACATTTCATCAAAATAAGAATAAACACTACATTCAGTTTCGTTATATAAGTTTCTTGCAATTTGATATTTCATTTTTAAATCACAGTCTAAAAACTCTACAGGCTTTTTATGGCCTAATTTCTTGCCTTTCGCTAAGTTGTAGCTTTCTCCATCATTGTCATCATGAACAACACCAAAAATAAAATTAAACAAACGCTGAATTTTTGTACTTGCAACTACTTTTCTATTGTTATTTTTCTTCCATTTTTTATTTTTATAAACAAACCCATTTGATACATAATAGAAATTAAGATAAACTAATCTAAAAATTTCCATCACATCAACGCCATCAGTGTTATTTTTATTTAAAAATAAATTTGTTATTCTTCTTGTTAATTCAGAATTTGAAGTATCGGAAACAAAAGACTGTATGATTGATAAATCTGTGTGAATTTTAAACATTTTGAGAAGTGAACTTGCAGAAACACCTGAAATTGTTATAACTTTGTTAAAAGCTCCTGCAGTTGCTCCAAAAGAAATTGTTCTAATAACTCCCCAAAAAACACTTTCCCCATTTTCAGTAATTTGAACCACATCAAGTTCTTTTACTTTATCTAAAAAATATTCACCACTGTTTGTTTTTGTATCTTCTTTTATTGTTATTGAAAATTGAGATTCAATATCTGAAACTGTGTTAGAAAAAGAATAAGATAAAACATTTGTTCCACTAAAATATGTGGATATTGGAGAAAATTCATAATAAGGCTTTAATCCTAGAGCAGTAGGATCTCTATCGCCTGTTGTTTGTTCGTATGATTCTTTATTTGTATCGTCAAAATTAGCAAGGTAATCACCAATACTAATTTTAAAATCTGGTGTGTTTATCTTAACTTGCATACTATCACTGAACATCAATACCCTCTTTGTGATAGCTGTTTTTTCAAAACACACTACTTAGTAAAATTTTATATTAGTTTAAAATCTTTGTCAATTATCTATCTTTTAGGCATTGTAATAACAGCAGGTTTTTTCCCTTCGTTTTCAACAAGTATTTTAAGCTGTTCTACTAACATTGCTAAAATTTCATGGTTTCTTTCGTTTTCTTCAATGGCCATTGGACGCAAACGCCCTTTATCCTTTTCGCTAGCTGTTGAATATTCATTGTAAGCCTTTGATGATCCTAAATTATTTGCTTCTGCGAGTAAATTGCCAAAATTAGTATTAAAATCTTCTCTTGAATTTAAATATTTCCGTTGTTCTTCACTATAAGATGCATTAAAATAAGCAGAAAGAAATTCATCCATATCACCACGAGAAATTACATCTTTACCATTTAGTGTTCCTTTTAGTTTTTTGTTATTAGCTAATTTTAAATCTTTCCCATCGTAATTAACAACAGGCTTTTCTCCACCTGTGTTTTCTACTATTTGACCAAGCAATGAAATATATTCAGGGAAATATTTTGAACCCCATTCAGAAACTTGAACTGCTATATTATTTAAAGAATCTTTTACAGCAGTTTGTTCTGTTTTAATATTTTGATTAGCGGTAAGTTGTTTAAATTCTTGAGCTGTATAATCTTTCCCACTAATACTCATTTTATAAAGTTGTTCTGCACTTGTATAGTTTAATCCTGAAATTTGTTTCCAAGCGGCTATTTGTTCTTCTCTGCTATAGCCATACATGTTTTGCATCGTGTTAGACAGAGCCTTAAATGTTTCTGGAGTTAAACCTTCTTCCATTAGTTTGAAAGTGTTTATTGCATCCCCACCACTTAATCCCTGTAAAGCTCTAAAAACTAAAACTTGTGAATTACTTGATAAATTAGTAGCATTTGCTAATCCATTATTAATAGAATTTAACCGTTGAAAACCTTGTTGTCCTTGCCAAAATGGGCTATTATCAGAAAGTTTATTAAACATAACCATTGTATCAGAAACTTCTTTAGTTGATTTTATGTAACCCTTTGAGATGCCATTTTCGATTACAGATTGTAAACCATCTAAAAATTCTCCGTATTGATTTCGTTGTAATCCACTTGCTACAGCCGCACTATAGGCGTAATTCATATTACTAATAGCATTTCCCTGCCCATATCGGCTTTGAGTACCTAAATAATTAATTAATGACGTTCTATCTGCACCTGTATATCTACTTGCAAGTATGGCGGCATTTGTTAATTTTCCAGCTTCCCCAACAGATGAAATTCCATATTGACCAAACATATTAGCATAGTTCATAAATTCATCAATATCTAGTCCTGTGCCTTTTGAACTTTTAAGTAATGATTTTTGCACATCCCACATATTAGACGTTAAACCGTATCTCATGTAAGATTCATCCATTACTCCTAATCTACTAACATATTTATCTACTTTTGTTTGTCGTTCTTGAATTGCAGCAATCTCTTTTTGAGTATTGGCATTGATTATTGAACCGGAAATATTATTGATTATTTGTGAAATTAACATTCCACCCAATGGTCCTAATGGCGAAAAACTTGCTCCAATTCCAATCACATTTCCAATAGTTTGAGCTATAGTATTCCCACGTTGCCCTCTTCCACTAACATCTTCAATCATTGCACCATAAGGATCTGCATTCATTTGTCTTATCCTTTTTCGTGTTTGAGATGTTTCGTATTGAGCCATCGCAGTATAAATTCCTGTGCCTATATTCACAAGTTGTGCAATATTTTTTAAATTTTCACCGGAAAACAATTTCCTGTCTTGTTCTTTTTTTTCAGGTCTATTATTGTTAAGTCCTGCTGTATTATCTTCTATTGCTTTGGTTAAAGATGTAATCCCATCAATAAGATATTTACTTTGTTCTCTTTTGCCTAAATATGTCATAGGTCTGTCGACAGGTCCAAATTCTGGTTCGAGTAAAGGCGTTGGTTTAATTGTAATTTTAGGCATCACAATGGGGTTTTTATTATCATTAGAAGTAAGTGGTAAATTATTTATTCCATTTACTAACGATTTTATTTCTTCAATCCCTTGTCTTACACCTGCAATATTTAATCCAACATCAATCGACAACGCCATTTATTCTCACCCCATTATTTTATTTTCGTTTTCGCAATTTGTTCCTCTGTATAACCTAATTCGCGTAATTTATCAGCATCAACTTCATTTTTTGCTTTTTCTTTTGCTTCTAAATATGTGTATCGCATTGCATCTACAGAATAGTTTAATGCAAATTCACCACATATATATGCATAATCATCGTCTATTTTATTCGGTGGAATCTGCCAACCCTTCAAAGAGGCTTGGCTTATCAACATTAACATTGTTGTTATTGGCAGCCATTCCTTTATTTCCTTCTTGCGTATTCCCTTCAAGTATGTTTTGTACTTCAATCCGAAATTTGTACGCTTTTGCGTACACCTCCGAAATGAAACTTTCTAATGGGATGTCGCTCCATGTAAAATTAGTTTCTTTTTTTGCGTTTTCAAACCAAGCCGGACCTGAAAGAACGATAACATCTAATGTTGCCGTTTGCGACATTAAAGCATAAATCCCTTTATCCATTGTATCAATTGTTGCATTTCCTAACTTATATGCTAGAATTCTTCCAATCTTTTCTAAATCATCTACGCGAGGATATTTTACTTCAAAAACTCCTCGACTTGTTTCAATTTTTTCAGTAACATCTTTCCCTCTAATAATATTATTGAAAAGATTTTCTTTTTCATTTTCTGTTAATTCAACATCATTAATTTTTGGTAATTCTTTAATTTCCATATTTTCACCTTGTTTTTTTTATAATGATAGGGCGTAAAAACGCCCCATTAAGTTATTGTTCAAGATATGCAGCACCGCTAGACATATATAGTCCTTCTGCTGAAATATCTGCCTTCACATATGAGCCTGCATTAACAGTAATTCCAAAACTAGATGGAATTACATCTTTAAATGACGCTAAAATCAAACCTGTCTTTTTGTCATAAAAATCCATATAATCAAATTTTGTTGGGATTTCCCCATTGATAAAATCTTCTGAATCTGGATTAAATGATTCTAATGAATAAGTTCCTGCACCATTAATTGTAATACCTTCATTATACATAGCAGGAACTGCTAGAAATCCTGAAAGGTTTAATGACACTGAAATTGATTGTGGATCAATTGATGCGGGCATAATTGCACCACATACTTGAGCCCTTTGAAGTTGAATATTTTTTGTTGCTCTCATGGAATCAACCATACCAACTTCTTTAGCATCTGCCGCAGTTGAACCAACTCTAACCCAACACGATGTACCAATGGCAACAGCATGCTGTCCTACACCATACATTAATTTAGATGCTGCGTTACTATTTCCTGGCATTTTTCATCTCCTATACTTCAACTGTTGATTTATAAACGTGATTAGTAGCTGTAATAAAAGCAAAATTGAGTGGCGCAGTTAAATATCTTGCGAAGGTAATATAAATTTTATCCCCGTCAATTTTAACTGATTTATTCCAAACATTTTCATTGCTATCCGATGGAATAATAAGTCCTGCACTTGCCCAATCTTTAGCAGCATCATTCAAAGTTGCTAATATAGATGCAGTACTTAATACATTTGGCGAGCCTACAGGTCTTGCAAATCTTTTTCGCAAATCTCGATTCATATACAAATCTTCTCGTGTCATTGAGCGTTCATTTGAAATTAAATCTTCTGACTGATAAGTTGTTAATGATCGTATGACAACAAAATTAGAAACATCATCAGGCGATGGATTACACACAACTACACCACCTTTGATAAGTTTTTCCATATTTGGAAGTTGGCGAGTTTTTGCAAAACCAAGTACTTTAAGAGTTTTGTTTGTCAAAGGCATATTAATTGAGATTGAACTTTCAATTCCTGCCAACATACAAGCTAACTTTGCACCTGGTGCTGTCTGTGTTGCGCCAGTAATTGGATTTGCAACAATAACAGTGTCTGCAGCATATGATACTAGTTTATTATTAAATTCTCGCGCTTTAGTTAATGCTTCTTCATCTGTTTGATTGATTGGACCACCAAGCCAACAAGTTCTTTCTTTTCGATTAATTGTTGACGACATTGTAGTACAATGGTTAGCAATTAAAACTTGTACATCTTCATCAGTTGATGGAGTTGCAATAATTTGAATGTCATGTGCTTCAAGTTCGGCTAAGGCATCACTCCAATCTTCAATTGTAGCAGGTGTACTAGAGCCTCCAGTAAAATAAACAAACGAGCTATTATCTGGAACAGTTCTTGTTTGTCCATTATCTTCAACTGCTGCAATATATTCAATTGATGAAAGCACGTCCTTAAAAACTTTGAAATTTGAATATAAAATTACAGGTTCTGAAATATCAATACTTGAAACAGTATCTAATTCCTTTGACAATGATTTTTCATCTGTATCTTGTGAAATTGCTGTGAAATAATCAGTATCATTGATTTTTGTTACAATATCTGTAATAGTTGGAAAATCGTCAAACTTGATTATTTCTGTTATTGCACCGCCTTCTTCATCAGTACCACTCAAAATCATTGAATCGTTATTAATTGTTACTGTTGGTTGCTCACAAGTTCCAATTACTTGTAAAGACGGTTTGATAATATTATCATGTTCAATTACAGAATCTTTGAACACTACAGTAACTTTTTTTGATTTTTCGATAGAACCATCTTCTACTTTAATTTTAAGCTGATTTGTTTGCGCCGAATAATCCCAAGCAGTCAATGTTAATACATCAACATCTCCACTTTTTAAAGTAGCTTTACCTTGTGTTCCTTTGTTTACTCGAATTGCCATTACTTTTTGTGGCACATATTCATTTGAGCCAGAAAAAGCAAATGCAACACCTTCAAGCAATTCTCCACTCCCTAAAACTGTTTGTGCATCACCAATTGTAGCAAACTCATATACATTTTTTGGCTTTCCACTACTCGCAGTACCGATAATACATAAGTTACCTGCTGAAACACCTGATGGAGAAGTTACATTATTAGATCGTGAGTAAGAACCTGGAACAAAATGTTCAGTTCTTTTCCCTGCACTTTCAAAAATAGCTGGACCTACACCCATTTTTCCCTCCTTAATTATTAATTTGTTTTTTTGTTTAACAAATCTTGTACAATTTCATCCCACTGTGAAACAGTGTAAACTTTCATTGCGTATTTTTTCTTCATTAAATTTGCAATCTGTTTATCTTGCGGATGAATTTGTAAAAACCTAGTAACTCCGATTTTTGTTTTTTCTGAAATTGCCATTACAGAAGTTCCTCCTATCGCGTTATTTATCCCTAGTTTCTTTTCAGTTTCATCTGCCTTAATATCAGATAGCTGTTGATCAATTACTTCTTGATTTAATTCTTCCGTATTAATTTTCCTTGACATGATTTATAACCTCTCCTATTATTTCATAATTTATTTCTTTAATATCAGTATCTAAAATTATTTGTGAAACGTCATAATCTACATCAAAAGAAATATGACTGCCATATAAAACACAATCAAAATCAAAATTATAATTCTGACCTCGTTCACCTATTACACTATTTTCAAAAATAGATGGATGAAAAAATTCATATGTTTTATACAAAATTTCTTCCAAAGAAGAAGCGATAAACAATCTAAGATGTTCATACAATTCGTTTTTTAACTGATTATTTTCAGCCCAAATCTCAATTGATATATTATCACGCCTTCTTGTATCTATTTTAATTCCACAAATTCCACCATCTTTTTCGCCTATTGTTCTAGAATTTGCTATTTCTTTTAATTTAGAAATAGTTTTTTCGTCATATACAAGTACGAATCCAGGAATTTTTTCTTTTACAATTTCTCCATTTTTTTTAACAAGTTCTTTTTCTCCATTAGAATTAATTTTCATCTTATTTCTTTGTGTACTGTTAATAATAAAATCAATATCCTTTGCTGTTAAAAAAATACCTTGTGCTTGAGCAGGCATATTTGCTAAATCAGAAGGTTTTTGATCCCTTTGAGATGAAATTACAATTGATGGAAAATTATCACTAGCTCTTGCATGATCATCTACAATCATATGCGCGAAAGGATGTTCATTTGTTACTGATATATGAAAATTATTATAAACTTTGTCTAATTGTTGTTGATCTAAATATTTCTTAACAATATCAACGAGAGCCTGTTCTATAATAAATCCCATATTTAAATAATAAATCATTTAAAACCTCAAAAAAAAAGGCAGCTAGAAACTCAAATAAAATTGAATTTCTAGCTGCCTTCTGTAGCACACTATATACAATAATTTTAATTTATTATGCATAAATTGTCAATTATTCTAATTTAGATAAATCGTTTTCCATTGCTGTAACAAAATTTTCTTTATATTTTTTTGCATAAACTTCTCGTAATGCGGAAATAAAATTAACACCTTTTTGTCCGTCTTTCCAATATAGCCAAGTACCTTGTTTTGAATTTGCAGAAATGATTCTGAAAGTCCAATAAGTACTTTTCCCGCTATCTTTCATTCGTACCATTCCTGCACTTCTATCATTCCACCCCGTTAAACGATCTCCCCAAGAATAATTACTTCTTTCAATATCTTCCCCTTTATAATTTTTTTCTATATGAGTATAATTTCCATTGCCATCAGGAGCACGCATACTTTTTTCAAGTTTTTTTACGCTAGTATTATATTCTGCCATAGGAATATAACTATTCCATCTTCTTTTAGTATCTTTTCCATTTGGAGTGCCCCATCTGAATGGTATAATTAAATAAGGAACACCTTTTTTACTTACTCTACTTTTTTTTCCATATGGGTGAGTTTTTTTCATATCATAATAAACTGGGTCAGTTCCTTTTGTAGCCTTTTCCATTTCAACACTATCAGAATAAACAGTGTAATTAAAATCTCTGTTTTTTATAATTTTAACAGATTCAATCATATTCTTGTTTGTTTTTTCCAGAAACTCTACTCCCGGCAAAGATTCTTCTTTTAACAAATAATTAATCCATGTGTTTTTAATTTTATACGCAGTTCCTTTTACATGTTGTGCCAACCCTGGTAATGCGGCCTCTGTAAATCCTGTAGGAAATTCTTCTGCAAGTTTATCAATATCATCTTGTGAAAAATTAATTTCAAATAACTGCATTACATTGCTCCATCAAAACCTTTTGAATAAATTTCTTGTCTATTTATTCCTACACTTTCGCTATATGTAGTTTGTAATTTTACAACTGCTTTTTTTGGAAATCTTTGATTTTCGGATGTTCGAATTTGAGGAATATCTTTTACAACTTTATAAGTTGGTAAAACTCGATAAATAATAGAATATACATCACCTTCTGATGGGGAATTCTCGCCAATCCATTTAATTTTATTCGTTCCTGTTAAAATGAAATCTTTACCTTCTGTAAAAAACACTTCTTTGTCATTAACTATCATTGAACAACTTATTATATCAGATACAAAGAAAACCCCTATTGTATCAGTTTCATAATCTTGCCTAACCAAAACTTCTTTATTAGTGTATGAACCAGCCAAAACTGTTAAAATATCATCGTTAGATACATCACATTCATACGGATAGGTAAGAATTGCATCTCCTTGATAATCAATAACTTGTTGTAAATCAGATTTGCTTAAATTTTGATTTAATAATGCAAAAATAAAAGGTTGTATAAATTCAACTTTCTCTAAAGTTAATGGCAATTCAATAGGCAAAATTTCTTCTTTTTCGTTTCCTGTAACAGGATCTGTTACAATTTGTTTTTGATTTTCAATTCTAAACATGTTTAATCGAAATTCTAAAGGTTGATAACTCACACCGTTTGCATCAGTAATTTTTTCAATTGAAACAATATCACTTTTAGCATTGTAATAAACGCCATCAACTGTTGGTTGTAAATTTACTAAATTAGGAATTTCGTAATACCCATTTTTAAATGTATTAACTTGGATTTTGTCTAAAACTTTTATAATAGATTGCCTAAAAACAAAAGTAACATAACTTCCTTTTGTGATTGGTTTAGTTGGAAATATTTTTATATAATTCCCCCATTTTTCTGCATCATATCTCTCACCTGTTAAATCATATACTTCAATTAAATCACTATCTTTGAATCGTTCTTCAACTTCAAAAATATTTGAGCCATCATTCATTGCAGTTGAAAATCCAATTTGACTTTTTTGAAAAGTATATGTATAACCTCTTCCTTTACAAATTTTACAATGAATATCTGGTTGCATTGAATTTTTATTTACACACGAGCATTTATTTGCAATTCTCCATCTCACCCATTGGCCATGGCGTTCAATCAAAGCACAATAATTATCTTTCCCTAAAGTAAGTTTAACCGGTGAATTTCTGCCTAATCCTTGACCCATTTTTTACCTCTACTTATAAAGAGATTCATTAGAATAAATTTGATGATATTTTTTAGGATTAAATAAACCTTTTAAATCAAATTTTCCTATCCTAATATTTTTAATATTATGATACCCAATTAAAGGAGGGCACCAAGTTACAATATCATTCCAATGTGAATATTGTTCAATATTGTTAAAACATCTTTTGGCTTTTAATTTAGTAAAAAAACTAAATAATGGTTTTGGACTGCCAAATGTAACTAAATTAGGTTTAATTCCTGTTGCTTCAAAAATCTCAATTCCACATATTTGAGCAATTGCTCCACCAAAACTATAACCACAAACTTCGACTTTATAATCAGGGCAATAATACATACAATTTAAAATCGAATGCAATATTAATTTTTTGCTACTTTCCCAGGCAGCCCACCACCCAACAGAAAACCAATATGGACAACCGCCTATTACAGTAGGAAATATCATAAAAAGAAAATTAAAAAACCAATCTAATTTTGAACAACTTCCTTTAAATAAAACTCTTATCTTTTGTTCAATATCATCAACTTCGATTCCCCAATCTAAATCTTTTCCTGTTTTTCTATACTTGAAATTTATTATCTTATTAAATAAATCATATGGTTTCATTTTTTTACTCCTCCCTTGTTATAAAAAAAATCGGTTTTGAACAGACCGAAAACTGTATGCGAATGGCAAAAAACTAGGAAAAACCATTCTATAATGCCCCAATCGGCAAAAACCCAAACCGATATTTATTGTCTTTTATATAAGTTTCTACTTCTTTTTGATATACCGCAATTCTTGCACCAAAGTATGCCGATGTAGCCGACTGTGTTGAACTAAAGGATTCTGAAATTCCATCCATTGATAAACTTGAACTCGAAAAACCACTCATCAAACCATCACCAATAATATTTAATAAAGAAATTGCCGCAACCTTAGCTATTATTTGCCTTAAATCAGATGGCACACTGTCGGAGTTTTCGTACCCTGCCGAATAATCAATTGCATAAAAAAGATGATTTCTTAAAGTTTCATTACCATATCGTCCTAACGCTGTATTAATTCCTATTGTTGTATCAGACTGTTTATATGGTCGACTTAAAAACTTTAAAACTCCCTTTTTTCTGTCAATTACAGTTGAAGTTAATAAATCTTGTTTATCACCTGTCCTGTTAATTAATTCTAATTTTTCAACATTAATAATAGGTCTATGTTTTGTCTGAATCATTCCATAACGTTGAATTTTTCTAGGTGAAAAATCATAAAGAGATTCTTCTTCATCATAATCAACACCTTTCACTAAATTTCTATCTTCTGCTTGACTTTTTATTCTTGTTTTTATAATGGAAATATTTAACATTCTTTCCATATATCTTGTTGCTTCATTGATAAAAAACTGTATTTGAGCATCATCGAAAAATTGTCCATTAGTTGCTTTAAAGTCTGTACCCCACAAATAAGTAAATCGACAATCATCAGGAGTAACAACACTGCCCCAACTTCCTTCTGGAACAGAATAATTCCCAAAAGTATACCCTATAGCTGATGGAGTACCAAATTTTACATATTCTGAATATTCATAATCTGTATCAGTAGGATTTTGTATTAAAGATGAAACAATTCTGTACTCGTAAATTCCATCCTTTAAATCAAAAGAATCAACAAAATCGCCTTCTTGTAAAAAAAGAAATTCTGCTAATTGTTCTGTTGTGTCTACAAATCCGTTGGAAGTCAAAGAAAGCCACTTAGCCCCTTTATCATACAATGCTCTTTGTAACATGTAAGACCCTTCCCCTTTTATAGTAACTAAAATTTTGCTTTTTGTACTTTCAACGGAAATTGACATTTTTACCTCATCATTTTTTAACTAGTTCATAGCCTGAAATAGACAAAAGTTTTTTTGCAATATTTTCATCAACTTCTGCAATCCCCTTTTCATTAAAAGTGATAGTGCCAACAGTTGAAACAACAGATTTATTAATCAAAGTTTCGCATTTTATTTTTACTTTCCCTGTAGAAAAGTTTTTTTCATTTTTTTCTTCAACCTTTGTATCTGTTTTTATATCCAATTTAACATCTTTTGTTTCATTGTTTACATCCCCTACATCACTAGTAGGAGGTGCAGAATCAATTACTCTAGCCATCTATCTACATCTCCTATTTTTAAGTTAGTAAAGGCCGCCTCTGTAACCTACATTTTTAATTAATGCACATTGATTTGGAGCACGAACTTCAAGCATACCATACAATGCAACTACACCACGATGAGCTAAACTTGAATCTGTAGGAAGATCAAAGTTAGAAATTCCCATCAACTGTCCGAAACTAACATTTGGAGCAAGTGTTTCTGTTGTTGGTGTAACCAAAACTACTGATGCAGTACCTGGCAAATCTTCGTTGTTATCAACGAATGTTGTTTGTGCACCGGTTTTCGCAATTCGTTTCATTTCCATTAATTTTGTTCCGTTTGCATTAGAACGAGTAATAATATAACCTGTTGCCGCAGCACCATTTGTATCAGCTGTAATTGTTAAAGTTACTTTTTCACCCTTTGCAACAGCAACAGGTGATGAAATAACCTTGCCTGCTGAAATTCCATAAGAGTTAATAGCGTGAACTGCATATGTGTAATTTCCATCAAATCCATCAGTGAACTGTGAATCAGATGATTCTGACGGAGTTGCAGTAACTTCTGTTGGAGTATTAGGTCGTTTAGCAGAATCACCACAAGCCACAATTTCACCTTTCACCTTAAACATTTTATCTGCACCACAATCATCAGTAATTTTAATTGTATCATTAGTTGCAGTTATAATGTCAGGAAGTTTGTCCATTGCAAATTGAGTATCTTTTGTTGTGAAACGTAATCTGTCAGAGTACAATTTCTTAAATTGACTAGAAAGAATTAATGGGAAATAAGCTTCTTTCAAAGCTCCGCCTTTAGATGCGACTGTTTCTGCCAAGTTATCGAAAAGATCTTCCCCTGCATTAATTGTATTATTTTTTTCACCAATTTCTAATCCACGAATATCAGTAACAGTAGCACACAAATGTTTCTTATCTGCATCTACAACAGTTTTTGCAGAATCTTCAATAATTTTTAAGAAACCATCGTATTGTTTTGGATTAACCGAACTATCCCCATGGAAAATAGCTCTTTCAGTTCCTTTTGTTACACGAAGAACTGCTGCAACTTTCGATGCGTTGATTGGATTTTCTGCATTGTTTGTAAGGCTTAAAGGATGTGAAACTTGCCATTTACTTGATGTGTATTTTGTTTCATAAGTCTTACGAACAAAATTTGGATCGCCTTCAGAAGCTTGCTCACCTTCTCCAATAAACAAAAATTCATCATCACCTACACCAGTTTGTTGATTTACCTGATGAACTGTTGAACTTACAGGCTGTTTATGTAATTTGTGAAATACTTTACAATCTTCTTGCTGAACATCTAATACAGATACCAATGTAGCTTCAAGATCTTCTCTTTGAAGTGCTCGGCCTTGTTCAAAAGTTGCAGCATCCGTTCCATATCCAGCTTCTAATGCTTTTTCTAATTCAAGATTTTGTGAATCTACAGAATATTCATTATCAAAAATATCCATTTTTTTCCTCCTATCTATTGTTTTTTACAATTGTGCAAATTTTGTTCCAAACTTTTGGATCTAGTTTTTTACCTTTCATTGACTTTTGGAATTCTGAATTATAAAATTGAACTTCATTAATTCCAATTTCACCTGATTTTGCAGCTTTTACAAGAGCAGATTTTAACACTTCAAAATCTGCCATAGTTGGCATTTGAGAAACTGTATTATTTTCTGAAATAGACTTGTTCATAGTTGTTACAGTGTTTCTCTTTTCAGGCAAATTAAGAAATTCTTTTAAAGATTTTGTTACTTCTAACAAAGCCTCTTTTGTTTCTCTTAATTCTGATTTCAACATTGCATTTTCTTCTTTTAATTCATCTGTTGTAACACATACAGACTTCATAATTTCTGTTGCATCAAGATAATCAGATGATTTTTTTACGCCACACTTTTTAACATCGTTATCATCGTCATTATCGTCATTATCATTGTCTGATATGTTATCAAGGTTTAAATCATCATCCTTCCCCATATCATCATCCTTTTCTTTTGGGTTTTTGTTTTCATCTTTTCCAAAAGATTTTAGTAATTCATCCAATTCGGATTTAAACTGACTTTTAGCCATTTTTATCCCTCCCTGTTTAATTATTTCAGCAGAAATATATTCTGCGTCAGATTTTTTAATCCCTCTATTTATTAAAAAAACCGGAATGTCAGTTTTTTTAATTTCTCCATCCATAAAGGCTTTTACACATTCTTTTATTGATATTTCTTCGTTTTTCTTTTTTAGTTCATCTTCTTCATCAATATCTGCAAAGTTCCCATCAGAAATATCAAGAAGTTTTACGGTTTCATCTTCTAAATCTTCATTCTGCAAAGTTCTGCCACTTTCCATTGTTAGTGAATCTGTTCCACTTCCTGCATTTAGAGATTTACAAAAATCAACCAGTCCAATACTTTTAGCGAATTTAGCACTTCCTACAGTCCAATTAACAGGACTACAAGTTAATGCTAGGTCATTCCACATAAATTCTGTTACAGTTTCACTTCCATCTGCATTTTTTCTGATTTTTGGCATTATTCCACCAATAGAAGCTTTAACTCTTGTAGATTTATTTTTAAGGAGTTTAATATAATCTTTTGCAGCTTCTACACCTTTATACAAAATTCCTTTTACAAAAGTTGACTTCCCATCTGTACGAATTGAAATAGGTTCGCCTATAATTTTATCTTTATGTGTTTCTACAGAACCATCTGGATTCCTTGTTTTATGCAAGTGGTCATCAGAAATCACACCATTACTTAAAAAATACTCTTTCGATTTTAGTAAGGCACTTTGTAATGTAATTTGATTTTGTAAATCCAGGTTTTCGTTACTAGCCTCTACCTCAAAAATATAATTACCATTACTATCTTCTTCGCCTTTAATAGATTTACAAATATTTTCACAAATTAAAATTTCTTCTTCCATTTTTTAGCACCAAAAAAAGATTTAAAAAACAAAAAAGGCAGCCACGACTAAATGTCATGACTGCCTTTTAGCACATCAACACTATAAACTAATTTTATTACATAATATTTTTTTTGTCAACAATAATTATTGTAATTTTATTTCTTTATTTCATCGTAATTTACTGTATATATTTTCCCATTTGCACCTTTAACTGTAACCCCTAGCACTCCTATAGCTGTTATTTTTCCATTCAAACCTTCTCTACCTTGACTTGAAAAGTTTATCTCTTGTCCAACATTAAAATCTTTACTTTTTGTATTTTTGGCATATTCCTTCTCTTGAATTTTATTATACAAATCTTTCCATTTTGATATTGTATATTTAGAATGAAGTTTCTCTAGTTGTATAGTAAATTCTCTATAATTTTCTTTTTTCAATTTCACCATTCTATTAACATCAGTTGCAAAAGACGAAGTTTCATCAGGAACTTTCAATTTACTTGTTTTTTCTTTTACTTCTACTTCTTGTTTACCCTTTTGTTTTTCATTTTCAATTTCTTCACTAGGATTAACATAAATAGTTCTCATTACCCCATTTTTATCAGGTCTTTGAACTTTTTGCAACTTTCCATAATCCTTTTTCCCATAACCTTTTTCAATCAATTCGTCATATACATCTTTCCTGATTAAAAACTTGACCATAATTATACCTCCTAAACATAAAAAAAGGCAATTATCAACAATCGTTTGCTTTTATGATGTTGATAACTGCCTTCACTAGACACATTATTTAATAAAAAACTATCACATATCTATTAATTTCTCGCTTCTTATAAAAAATTCTATCTTATTCTTATATCCCCATATTTTTTTAGATATGCTTTTAACGCTTTAACAACCTCTTTAGGTGTATTTTCTTTTAAATTTTCTAATGTTTCATCTTTACTTGGATCAATTAAATATTTTCGCCAAGGAAACATTATTTCATAATCGCCTGGATTTCTTGTTATCATTCTTTTACCTCTTAATTGCATTATATTCCATTTTTGCAAGTTGTACAATCTTTTTACTAAATGGGCTTGCGTTTTCTCCATATTGATATACATCAGCAAAGGCTTCTGCAAATAGTTCATTATCAGTTTCTTCTGCATAATCAGAAATAGTAAGTTTTGCATCTTCATAAGATATACCATTTAATTGAGTTTGTCGTATTTGTTCGTATGCTTTTTTACAAATTTCTACATCAGAATACATTCCATTATTTTTTAATAATGCTGCTAAAACATGAGCACCTTCATGATACCCAAATGATTCTGCATTTAATTGTTCATCCCCTGCATGAAAATATATATTCTTATCTTCCTCTTTTTTTGTTCCGTCTTCACTTATAAACTTAGATCCAAAACTGATTTCTATTGGTTTTTCATTAATAAATTGAACACACATTATACAGTTATCTCTCGTAATCCCAATTCTTGGGATTAATTTTTGAACTAAAGGAAACTCATCGAGAAATTCAAGTAACCCAATAGAACATTTTTTCGTATCTTCAAACATTGCTCTTTTTTTTAAGTCGTCAGAAACTTCAATACCATATTTATTAACTATATTTTCATAATCATCAAAGTTTCTTGCTTTATTTAATATGTTTTTAGAAGTATCTCTTTTATTATATTCTTTGTGATAATTTTTAAATAAATCAATCCTTTTTTCAATATAGTTTGCCGCATTTACTACCTTTTTATTAGGAATCCCTTTTGATATTAAAAATTCTGAAACCCTTTCAATAACATTTTCTGTCGTAACATCTTTGTTTAGTATTTTTCGTAATACAGTTTTATATTCTTTTTGAACTAGTTTATCTCCAATAAATAATTTAAAATAATTTTGTATAGATTTATTGTTTCCTTTTAGTACACCTTGGTTTGGGAACTTTATAATACTTGTAATAAGATTTTCTCTCTCTTTAGAAATATCAGAAATATTATTAAAAGTAGTTTTGCTTGTATTAAGTTTAGATTTGCTTTCATTCACAGCATTTTTTAATTCTTCAACAATCGGTAATAACTTTCCATCTGTGCCTGTAAATCTATTCATATTTTGCATTATTAACTCTAACAATTCATCAGTGCTTTTTACATTTAAGATTTTTTTCTTAATAATTGCTATAGATTGTTTTGCACCTCTTGAATCAGTTTCATATATTCTTCTCCATTTTCCTGGAGCAATCTTTTTATATTTTACACCATTCCAAGTTCTAACTTCACCTATATTTGCTAATCTTCCCTTTTCAATAAAATCAAACATATCTGAAAATGATTTTGAAACACTTTCTTGTTTGTCTAATATTTTCAAAAGTTCTTTTTTGAAATATTCTAGTTTTTTATTATCCACATTGATGCTTTTTACAAAATCAAAGACATCTTTAGTGCAATATAATTTCCCTTTATAAATAATAAATTTCATCATATTCCCTCTGATTAATACCCACACTCTTCAAAAGCATTAGCCACTTTGTATTTAATCGAATTAAATTCAGATGGGTTTTCTGCTGAATAATCTGAAAATAATGATTCGTTATTGATTTCTTCAATAACTTCATCTTCATCTTCAAAATCATTACAGAACATAATAATATCTTCTAAAGATTTTTTTATATCTTTTGTATTGATAATACGATTTTCTAATTCAGCACCATCTTTTATTGGTAGTAAGATAACAGCTTTATTATCACTTTCAAATTTCACTCTGCTTTCGTTATCTCCAGGAATAACTTGCATCTTTACATTACTTAATGGACCTAAAAAATTTTGTATTGTTTTTAGGTGTTCTACAGAAAAATATCTATCCCCAATTTTCACAATAGCATTTTTCTTTTCATCTTTACCCTTATAATCTTTTCCAACTACGACCTTTTTAGGAGCTGCTTTAATAATTGCATCAATACCATCTGGTATATCACTTTCTTTCTGACCGTTTATTACAAATACTTTATCCATATTAGTGATTTTATCTGTTTTAGTAGGTTCTTCAAATTTTTCTCTACTACACAACATCACCCTTCCATCTGTTGTAATAGTCCAATCTTCTCCATCTATGTTATAGTTATGTTTTGCAAAAAGTTTTCCTCTTTCTGTAGTACCAGCATTCTTTATTGCTTTCTTTTCAAAATCATCAAAAGTCTTTTGTTGTTTAGGTGTCATTTGATTCTGTATGTTTTTACTATTTTCTTTATTTTTACTTTCTTCTTCTTTATTTGCATATTCATCAGCATATCCAATGTTTTTTTCTCTTTCAGAAATTTTTTGACCTTTAACTTGTTTTTTCAGTGTAGAATAACCAGTATCTCCGTATTTTTCAAAAATCTTATCGTACAAACTGCCTGCCATTCCACCTTCTAAGTTATATGCCAAAAAATCTATAAATTTACTTTCTGCGTTATCTTGATTTTTCTCTGCGGCTAACTGTCTTATTACATCTTCGAATTCTTCCACTGTTTTAATTGTTTTCTTTGATTTTATATCATCTAGTGAAAAATTATTTTTTTGTTTTTCTGTTTCGGATTCTTTATTTAGGATTTGTATTTTTTCTTGTGATCCATTTCTATATCCCATTCTTATTTGTTTAATATTTTCTTTTATATAACTTTCTTTTATTTCAGGATATTTTTCATGAACTTTTTCCGCAACATTGTCTTGCCAATCTAAAACACTTGGCTCTACAACAGAATTTATAATATCAACAATGTCTTGTGTCATTCTCAAACCTTTCGGTTTACCTGTATTTTTATCATAAATTACAGCGAATTTATTTGGATCTGTGTTCCATTCTTCCCATACATCACCTTTTACTTCTTTTACAAATTTAGCATTATCTGTATATTTTTCATCTTGCTTTTTACTTTTTCCTTTTGGATAATCAGGCATAATTTCTTTATATTTAGCCATTCCCTGATTTTCTATAAATTCTTCTCTAGCATTTTGAAAAACACTTAATGCAGTGTAATATTCATCAGTTCCTTCTTCTGTATTTCTTACAACATCAGCTAATTGTAAAAGTTTTGTTTTTGGATTTTTCATTGCATCTTTTTTTTCTGTTTCTGTCATTTCATACGGATTATCTTTTTCAGAAAGATTGTGTTTATAATATTCATATTCTTTCTTTTCAGTTGATTCATTTAATTTATCTAGTAATTTTGAATAGCCATCTTCACCTTTTAAATTTTTTTCGTTCTGAATTAGTCTTTGCCTTTTTATATAATCCTCAACTTCCTTTTTTGTATTAAATTTTTCTACTTCACGACCACCTTCTTCTGTATAAACATAGTATTTGCTACCCATTTTCTGAATTGTAGCTTTGTCGTATTTATTTGGTTTACCCTTACTTTCAACAGGTCCACTACTTAATTTTTCATTCTGTTCATCTACAGCTGCTCTAATCTTATCTAATACATTTGTATCTTCAAATCTTTGTTTGTGTTCCAATACAAATCTCATCAATTCTTCTACATCATCAATCTTTTTTACTTTTGCAATTAATTTACCAACAGCAATGTTTGTTCCTCTGCCTTCTTTTTCATACATTCTAGCCCATTTTCCAGGAGCAATCTTTTTGTATTTTTTACCCTTCCAAACACGAACTGTACCAATTCCATAACCTGCTTTTTCAATCCATTCACCAGAAATTGATTTTTCTAAATAAGACATATTCTTTTCTTCATTTTCAAAATGACTTAATGCTTTCTTATATTCTTTCTCGTCTTGTTTTTTCAATATTTCAATTACTTCTCGTTTTAATTCTTCTAACTTGTTTTTACCTAACGATTTTAAAATTTCTTTTGCTACTGATTTTTTAATTAAGAATACCATTTTCAAACCTCTTAAAATTTAATTTAAAACAAAAAAGGCAGCCACAACCTCTTAGGTTATGACTGCCTTCTCGCACATCATTATAAATATTATACTTAATAAAACTATTTATGTCTACTTTTCTTCTGTCAGTTTTTCATAAATCAAATTAAAACCAAAATCTTTCCATTCACCTTCAAATTGCCTTGCTTTTTTATCCCATTCTGGATCAATTAAATCCAAGACTTCTGCGAACCTTGTTGCAATAACATCTGTAATTAATTTTAATATTTTTTTATTCATAATATCTCCTAGAAAACCATTATCTAATATTTTTTTTAAAATCACTCAACTTGTAGTTGAATCTAAGAAAAATATCTTAAATCTTCTAAAATAACATCTTTAAGATACCTCATACATCTTTTGTCATTAAATGTAAAAAAGTTGATGTCTAAAGCTCTTTTAATAATATCAGAAACAATCTTTGGAGTAATTTCATCAAATATTCCTTTATATTCACTTGCTTTATCTAGGCTTTTTTCAATTTCTGTATTGTCGTATTCTTCAAAATCTGCACCTTCTTCATTTAGAGCTTTTACTCTTTTAGCTTCTAAAACAATAATTTCTGTCAAAAGGTCTAATCCTTTACTTTGTTTTTCTGTCATCATTCTTCCTCCAAAAAGCAGCTTCATTTTATCACAATTCGTTTTAATGTTCTATTTATCCTATTTTCAAAAAAAATTATTTTCATAATTTAATCTCCTTGCAGGTCGCACTACACTTATAATATACACTATTTAGTTTACTATGTCAAGAAACAAATAAACTTTTTTATTGTAATTTTATATTTTTTTGTTGATTATTTCCACTTATTAGTTTATTATCAAGATATGAATGAAATTAATATTAAAGAAATTATAGAAATTGGCTGCATAAAAAATAATATCAGGATTACAGATCTAGCTAAAAAGTTAAATACTTCTAAACAAAATCTGTTTAACAAATTATATAGAAATGATTTAAAACTAAGTGATATAATTGAAATTTGTGATCAGTTAGGAATTGAAATAAAGTTTCTTAAAGATGGGAAAGAATTATAAAAAAAAGACCTTGCGTTTAACAAGGTCTTATATATCACTCTTTTAAAACTAGTTGCAGATTTTATTATAAAACATTTACACCATTTTCAAGTTCTTTCATTCTTTTTTTTGCATATTCCCCTGTACAACCTCCCCAATAAGGATCAATATGCTCAGTTGGAGCTTCTGGTCAAAAATCAATGTCTAAAAATGTCTAACTTGTAATTAATTTAGACATCTTAGACATTAATTTAGACATTATGATTTTCTAATATAGAATCTGCCATTTTTAATAAAGAATAAAGGAAGTGATTTTTTTATTTCTTCACGATTCTTTAATATATCTAAAGATTTTCTAATTGCATTTTCATTTCTGATTACTTCAAATAATTCATCAAAGGCTTTATTTATTTTTACTCTGTCTTTTTCAGTTGGATATGGAAACCATTCCCCTAAATAAACTGTATTATCAGCATGACCTGAAAGATAATCATTTTTCTGACCTTTTTCCTTTAATTTATCAACTAAATAAGCTTCAAATGCTCTTGCAGCCATTTCTACAGGTTCAGACCAATATTTTTTAGATCTCCCAATATCTAATTTTTTTGAATCTTCATAAAATCTTGAAACAATTCTTCCTGTCTTTACAGAAACTTCTCCACCATTAGATTTATCAGCCTTTGTATCAAAGTATGCAACTGCCATAGTTCGATACTTTTCATAATTTTTAACTGTATCTTTCATGCGTTTTTGTTCGTATTTACCCATGCGACTAATTTTTTCTGAATTGTTATGAATAAGATTTATTGTATCTTTATACCTTTCATTAATTACTGATATTGCATCATCAAGAGTTTTTGCATTAGCTAATTTCTTATAAAAATCATTACCATAACTATAATATGCAGCCTGGAATGGCAAATCTTTTTCAAAGAATTTTTTTGCTGTTTCTACATCTATAGATTTATATGTAATTACTTCTGTTTCAGGAGTATCACCTGTCATCATTGCATCTACAAGATTAATAAATTTATTTCTTACATTATGAGCAAGTTCATTATCTGGAATATCATCATGCAACCTATATTTTTTACTTGCTGCTCTTGGATCTGACATATATACACTGACATTTCCACCTGTAATTGCTTCGGCAATCATATTATCAAAACCATGAAACCATTCATGCCCTAGAGAACCACCACCTTTGAATTTTGTAATATTAATTACTCGTTCAACAGGTTCATAATGTGCTAAGGCTCTACCATGTCCTCTAGCACCAACAGCAAGAGCCAACCTTCCATTAAGAGATACTTGATCATCTCGTATCCCCAAAACATCACATAAATCAGCGAAACCATTCGCTAAATTGTCTATATGCCATTTAGCACTAACGGGATCTGATTGTACATAAGACCCTGTTTGAATATCCCTGAAATTAAATGCTTTTTTTAATTCTTCTGTAGATTTAACAGAAACATTTCTACCTCCAATCCTTTCTATGGTAGATGGCACAATCATTTCAAAAGTTCTCTTTACTTTCCCCTCGATTATCTCAGATTCCGGTTTTGCTTTTTTATTAGTTTTTTTATCAATCCAATCCCAATTTTCATATTTATCATATTCTTTATCTCTATATTTATAAGCATAAGTTTCGTAAATTTCGCCATTAGGTTTTGTTGCTTGTTTTTCATCATAAACTGTCAGATTGTTATAATGTTTTTGGAATGTTTTTGAATAACGCAAATCTGCAAAATCCCCTAGTTCTTTCCAAACTTGATAAGTAACATTATTATTCATAATGATATTTTTTGCGTTTTCTCTTGCTGTTTTTAATTTATTATTAGCTTTATCTATTTTCTCTTGTAAAATACCTTCTGAGGAAATATTTATAGGCCACCACATATTACTTGTATCAATTTCAATATCTATATTAGGATTATTATAATTAGGATCAAATTCACGAATTTTCTCACTAATTTCTTTCTTTAATTCTTCCCTATATCTCCAAAAAGCCTTTCTTTCTTTTTTACCGAGATTCTTATATTTTGGAACAAGTTCATTCCTACACCATTCCATAACAGATTCTCTAATTTTTTTCTTCTCTTTAATAATACCATCTCTTTCTTGTGTTAGTTTATTAACTTCTGGAACTCTTAAAATCTGAGAATCAAATGTCTGATTATATTCACCATAAACATCATCAACAAACTCTTTTACATCTTGTAAAGTTTTACATTCAGAAAGTCTTTCCTTTACTGTGTTTATAGCAATTACATAATTCTTACGAGCAGTAACATCATGACCTGTAGGTTCTTTTGGAATTGCGGCAAATACTCTACTTGCTAAATACGCTGCCCTAGAATCCATTCCTTTTTCTTTGAATGAATTATAATCAATATTTCCAAGAATATTTGATTTTGTAATTTGTTGTTCTGCATATCTAGGATTTTCTTCAAGTGTATTCCAATCTATTTCTTCTATACTTGTTCCTTCACCACTTTCCTTTTTTATTTTCCAAAAGTCTTGAATCTTTTCTTTTTGAGAACCTGCAATATAACCTGTATCTTTATAAGCATAGTTTTCCGCATTAGGATTAAGAGAAACTGAATCTTCCATAGCAGAAACTCTCTCCCCATAATTTATTCCTATTTTAGGTAGTCCTGCTTTTTCTCTTGTTTCCTTTACTTTCTTTTGTTCTTTTTTTGTTTCTTCTTCTGAAAATGGTTTTGCTGCGTTTTGATTACCGAGCATGGCATTATGTCGATTCTGCCATTCATCAGTATTCATATATGCAATTTCATTTTTAAGTTTTTCAATTCTATCAAGGGTTTTTGTGTTCTCTGGATTAGCAAAACCGAGATTCTTACTTTCTTCTTTGAGTTTCTTCAACTCTTTTTTCTTTTCATCAACAGTCTTTGTTTCATCAACTTCTGGAATATGATTTATTTCACTCCAAGAGCTTGATTTTATATTACCACGATAATAAACTTTACCATCATACACAAAAGCAAGTTTATTATTATTCATGGCCTCTGTTGCTGCTGTTGTAAAATCTTTCATTTCCTGTTTCTGAACATTTGTATTATTTTTAGCTCTTATTGTATCAAGAAGTTCTTTAATTTTCCCACGGATTTTCTGAACTTTATCAAATGCTGTATCACTTCCACTTACTTTCCTAGCTGGTCCTGCGACTGTTACAGATATAGCCTTTGCCTGGGCTTTTAACTGTTCCGTTGTAAGTTCAAAAAGTTTTTGTTTAGCTTTCTGTTTTTCTTCATCTGTCAAATCCCATGAATTGATAGCCTCAATTCCGCCAAGATATTCACGATTAATAGCATCTCCAGCTTCATACATATATGAAGAATTATTTGCATTTGCAATTAACTCTGTATCAAGCGACAATCCGTCAACGAAATTCTTTTTTGCATCATTCTTTGGCGGTTCATCACCCCCACCTTTAATCTTTTCTACATACTCTTTTACTTCATCAAGGTTTATATTTTTAACATCTATTCCTTTTAATTCTTCCATAATTGAATAAATACTACCTTTAGAAGCTAAATTAGGATATTTATATCTTAATTTTTCATAATAATAATAATCATTCATTGTTGGATTAAATTCTTTTTCTTTGTACAATGCTAAAGCAAGAAGTTTTTTATCCATTTCAGAAAAACCTTGTTTTACATCAACAAAATCTTTCTTAGCATTATCATTACCAAGCATGGCTATAGAATTCCCATGTTCACTATTGACATTTTCTATATTTGTGGTATTATTATTTATGTAAGGTGTTGTTACCTCCTTGGTATATTGGTTACCTATGGACTGTAATAGCACCTTACTTTTTTCTTTATTTTCATATTCAACTATGGAATCATCTTTTATCCATTCCATAAATACAGTATTCTGTTTATCATATAAACTTCTTACAGAATTTACATTTGTACGACCTTCTTTTCTATCTATTTCAAGAATTGTAATTATAGGTCTATTTTCTACATAGTATTCTGTAACAATAATCTTTTTCCCATCCTTACCTTTCAGTATATAAACAGGATTTTCAAGTTGATTAGGTAGATCCTTTAAAATATCAACAGAAATATTATGACCATGATAAACATTTAAATCATTTTCTAAAATCTTTTTCAAAACAGAAGGTGTTATACTTATAGGATTATTTGGAATACCATGTTCTTGCAAAATTAAAGGTGTTGTATCTAAAAGATTTACAACCTTATCAGATTTATAACCATTTGTAATAAACTTATCAATAAAGTCAACGAAATTCTTTTTTGCATTCTGGTTACCTAACATTGCAATTTTATTACCTTGTCCATCCGTTGTTTCTTCAACTGTATCATTAGAAGTATTTAGCCCTGTTACAACTTCTTGTATTTTACCATTTACATCAGCTTCATTTGTTACACTTTCATTTGAAATTTCAACTTTGTTTAAGTCTTTTGCAAAGAATCTGCCTAAACCTCCATCTTCAAAACTTACCATAACCATATTGTCATTTACTTTTTTTGTTACAGTTCCTTTTCGCCCATTAAAATTTACAGTATCACCAACGCTAACTCCGCTATTAACAGATTCTACACCATTGTATAAACTCCAAACTTTACGCATTAAAGATGGGTTGGGTTTCCAGGTTGCCTCTTTTTTCTCTGTTTCAATTGATGTTTTAATTTCTGGAGTTTCTACTGCTGCTGTTTCCATTCCGGGAATATCAACTTTTTCTACGACTTTTTGTTTGATAGGTGTTTTAAACTTTTCAGCATTATCTTTATTTGAAAATCTTTTATCCCATTTTGCTTTGTGGCTCAAATATTCCATACAATGCTGATACCACGTCTTTTTATCTGCTCCATAATCTTTTTCTATGTTTTGAGTTTTATAGGAATTTTCAATTTTTTTTACTTCCTTTTCATTTCCCTTGAAAAAGAATTTACCGATATTTTCAAGAAGTTTTTCTGCACTATCTTTAAGCATATCTGTCAAATAATAATATTTATATCTAATTACGGTAGTTTTCCCTTTACTTGTTTTTACTTTTTCAGGAACTTCTTCCCTATACATGTATTTACCACCAACCATTTCACCCTTTTTCGCCTTTTCTATGTAATTACGATAAAAAGAAAATCCTTTTAATTCATTCAAATTAACAATAATCTTTGCCATTTTTCCCATCCTTTATTCTAAGCTTAAAACAAAAAAGGCAGCCACGACTAAACATCATGACTGCCTTTAAGACACATCCTAATAATATATTACATTTTTTTTCATTTGTTTTCAATAACAAAAACATATATTCCTATCGGTAAAAGACACAAAAAATAACTTATTATTAAAAACACATCACTGATATTATAATTCAGCCCAAATTTAACAACTGATGCCCCAATAACGCAAACAATTCCAATAATACAACTTAAAAAAAACATAAATTTCTTCATAAAAAATCCTTCTTTTTTGCGTAACAACTTATACCATAAAGTTGTTATAATGTAAACTATTTCTATTATTTTTTCTTTTTTTTGTCATAATTACTCTCCTCATTCAATCCTAAAATTTCAACATCCCCGTTTTCTTTTATTAGCATTTTGAAAGCATCTTTATTTGGAGAAAAGTGTGCACAATTTAATTCGATGCGTATTCCTTACAAAACCCATCGCTAGGTTGATACTGACAGAATTCTAAAGGGTAGTTACAAAGTTCTTGACACTCTAGAAATAATTCACTTTCTGCTTTGAAAAGTCGTTCTTCTGCCTTATTTGCTTTAATTAAAGCCGATTTAACTTTCTGAGTCATTTTCGTTCAGTCTCCTTTGGTGATACAATCGCTTTCCAAGCGATAACATCTGTCAGTCCAACCATGTGTTGATAACTAAACTCTTGTGTCGAAAAATTGTATTGCCCAAGTACAAGAAATAAGCAATCAGAGCCTTTCATTTTTGTTACTAAAAGAAGTGTTTTACTCATAAGAAAATCTGTTTCTTTCGGTAAACATCCATCTTTTACATAATGCCATTCATTAGCCTTGTTATAGCCGAACTCCGCACCAACCAAAAGGGATTATATTACCCTTGATGTAATCTTCGTCTTTTCAGTCAATCGTTTTAAGTATCAAAAACATAGTTTACTCCTATTTTACACTTCACCATTTGGATAAATTGGTCTCCAGTTTAATACATTATCCAAAACTTTTCCATCTTGATTTTTCCAAACCGAAGATTCTTTCTTATCATCGACCCAAACATTTTTGGCAATATCGAATCTTCCATCATCTAATTGAACTAATAACCAATTTTTATCATCATTTTCATATAATCTTTTTATAGAGGGCTCACCTTCATGATATGCCTTATATTCTATGAAGTGCAAACAGCTATCAACAAAATCAGAGTCATCTTCACCAACCATTTTATTCAAAAGCATATTGACAAAACCTTGCTTAGACAAATCATTATCATCAATCAAAGTAAATGCTGGAAAGTTAAGTCTATTAATTTCTTTCAAAACTGCATAAGCTCCAGATTTGAATAAATCCTTAAATAGAGTTGTTGATTTATCATCTGATTTAACTTTTTCAAAATATTTTTCTGTTAAGGTTGTGATATTCATAATTTACTCCTCTGGTATCTCACGCCATTCTTTAACTTTAAATCCGCTCACTTCATCTTCCCCTATATTTTCCAAAAACTTAAACTCTTTCGTGCTAGGGTCAAACCATAAGAAAGCATTAAATGTTTCTTCTGATTCATAATAAAATACTTTACACCAATATTCTTTTTTCTCTTTCGGCAAATCTCCGTTAGTAACGATGTGCCATTGTTGAGAGTGTTCTTTTTTCTCATAAATACCCGATTTAACATATCCACCTTTTATCAATCGTTTGAGCATTTCTTCTACAGTAGGTTGATTTTCTTTTCCACCATCGATATATGCTTGTTTTATATCTTCGGAAATATCTAAACTTTCGGACAAAGACGGATTATCATATTCTGTGAACTGTGTTTTATTTGCATATTCTTTTGCTTTCTTTTCTAATTCTTTATCTGTCATTCTTTTACCTCCTTTTTAATTATTCTCGATTATCAGGAAAAATTATATTTTCAATTTCTTCTTCTGTCATATTTGTAAAATGTTTTTGCAAATTACCAAGAATTCTATTAGCTTGAATATTCAAAGCGTCTTGAAAAGCGTCTTTTACAATATCTCCAGAATCATGAATTGCAGGAAGTTCACCTCTTTTGTATCTGCTCCACAAATCATTTGTATTATTTATTTCTACTAGATTTATCGCTCGTTCAATGCAATCTATTTTTCGTTTTAATTTACGTAATTTTTCTTTTGCTTCTTCTGTATCTATGGTTCTATGATTGCAGAATCCAAGTGGGTCATTTTCATAAAACTTTATAAAAATTGATTTTTCTTTTGTGTCTTGTACGTATTTCATTTTGTTTTCTCCCATTTATCAAATCTTTTCAACGCAATCAACAAATCAACTAAAGCCTTAATCAATTTGTAACAATCACTTTCAATAAGTTTTTCGTTTTCTTCTTTTGTCATTTTTTTTACTCCATCATTTGTTTAATTATCTCAACAGAAACTCCGTTTTTATACTTTTCTTTTATCGCTTGGATTTTTTCAAGTGGATTTATATATTTTTTTCCACTTGCTCTAATATCATATTTCATTCTGTTTTGCGTCCACGAATAAACTTGATGGTAAATTTTTCTACATTCCGACCCCATACAAATAAATCCTTTTGTTACTGCTCCACACAAAACACATTTATTTTTAATTGGTGTATGAGTTTGTCGATATAAAGCACATCTTTTTTTGTTGGCAACTTTTCTGCATTCATCAGAACAGATTGTTTGCCTGTAATCTCTTGGAGAAAAAATAGCACCACAAACTTTACAAGTTTTCATTCTGCTACATCCTTTATAATGGACTCAAATAATTTATAATACTCTAAATGTTTTTTTATGCTTTTATTATAAAAAAATCTGCGTATTTTAGAATATAAAATTACTATTGGAATAAAAACAAAAGGATAATCGCAATATCCGTTAACATAAGCATTGCCTAATCCGTGTTTGCAATATTGGATTATATCTTTCCCATTACTTTCATTAGACTGGTCTAACTCGTAACAATAACGACATTTTTCGCAAATCATTCTTTCACCTCATCAAAGTATTTTGAATCTTCATTAAAACTGCTCCAACTTGTGCAAGTTCTTTTATTGAATTAATTGTAAATATATTGAAACTATCATCAACAGAATATTTTATAATTTTTGTTTTATCTTTTTTGATATAAGTCCAAATATAATCTATTTCATTCTTTAATCGTTTTATACAATCTTCAACATCTTCTACTTCTTCCAAAAGAACTGCACACCCCTCGTGAAGTGAGTGATATTTTTCGCCAAACTTTTCACAAGCATTTTTGTATTCTGCTTGGATTAAGTCATTTACTAATTTTTCTGTTTCTGGACTAAAACTCATTTTTCTAATTCCTTATTTTCTTTTTTTATTTCTGCTTCTGCGTCGATTCCAGAAATTTCTTTAAAAATTTCATTATTCCAGTTAGGAAGTTTAAGAAGTTTTTTATGTTCTTCTTTACTTGCTTTATCCCAAGCCAATCTAAACGCTTCTTTGTATTCAAGAGATTTTAAAAAGCCACCACAGGTTTTTATCTCTTGTTTATGTTCTTTTTTTTCATCTCCTATAATCTCACGAAGGATTGTAATTGAATTCGTTCCGTACTTGTCGTCTTGTTTTATATATTCACCTGCGATAATTTCGCAAATTCTTGATTCTGAAAGTTTGTAATTACTTTCTTTTTCTATAGCAAAAAGTTCTCGACAAAAATGAAATACTTTGTCAGTACAACATTCTAAATCTTCTTTTTTAGTGTCTTTTGTGTAAGTTTTTCCAACTTCAAACCGGAATCCTCGACAACATAAATTTTTGTCAAATGCTTTGTATCCTATCATACCTTACCTTACTCCTTTAAAATAAAAAACCTATCACCTTTTTTCACCTAGTCATCTAGGGTTGCGTTGAAAAAAGATAATAGGTTAGTAATAGTCTTAAACAAATACGCAACTCTTTATTTAAAACAACTAGTATTAAAATTAATACTAATAATCAAACTATAATATAAAATTTACGACTTGTCAATAGATAAAGTTTTAAATTTAATACTCAATCAACCTCCGGATAATACCTAACCCACGATCCACGACAATAAGGATGCAATATCCCCATAGGCAAATCTCCATCTACTTTACCTTCCCATATTGCATAATCAGCATACTCATCCTTGATATGTTCATCATCCAAAGGAACTTTGCTATAAAGTGCAAGTTTCCCTTTTATTTTTTTACATTTTGAACAAGTGTTATCATCTATCACTTCAAACCTTTTAAAATAGATTTTTTCATTTTCGTCTGAATTAAAAACTTCTTCTTTGATATATGCATTATTAACTGTATTTTGGATTTCACTATCTGCAATTTTTTGAAAATCTCGATTAAGTCCTACACACTTATCAAACAAATTTTGAGAAACAACTCTCTTCGATTCTTTGTTTTTAATTCCGTCAATAATAACTTGCTGGATTTCATTTTTAAGAGAATCTTTTACCCTTGATATTCTTTGCCCTACACTCTGCATCGCAACTTCAATTCTTGCTGCCCGTTCCCTTGATATAGGTTCACCAATAATAGTTTTTAAATTTTTTATATCATCCGAAATCCAATCAAAATGTTTTCGTTTATATACAATGTCCGAAAGTTTTTTCTTCTGAATTGCTTCAAAAGAATTAGTTTTTGCAAGACGATCTAAAATCAGTCCTAACGTTTCACCTTTTAAAACTATTTTTTCACCATACCCCATATAATTTTTATTAAGCATTTTTTCTAATTCTTCTACAAATTTATCCCACTCTGCTTTTTTCACAGGTTCTCCTGTTTCAGGATTGTATATTATTTTCCCTTTATGAATTAAATTTGCTTTTCTTACGATAGTAATTTCAGGTAAGTCAAAAAATGAAATTACGAAATTATAAATCTTTTTTGTTTTTTCAGTAATTTCATTAACAATCTGATTTGTTAAATCTTCCTGACTGGCATATACAAAGGCCTCTCCTTTACTTGCCTTAACTTTAGTATCTAATGTAAATGCCAATGAATGTACAGCTTTTTCAATTTTGTTTTTATCAAAATCAGTAATTCTCATTAAAATATCATTATATTTTCTTGAGAAATCTAATTTTTTTGAAATATGCTCAATTACAAAAGGTTTGTTATTATAAATAGCGTTTAATGCCTTTTCTACTTGCTCAACTTTTCTTTGCTTATTATTTTCAGTAATATCAGTTATTTCAATATCAAAGGATTTGTGTATTCTACTACCTTGTTTTGAAAATACAAAAGTTTTGAATTGTTCTACAGTTAATGTTTCCATACTTCCAAAAAATCCTGGTCTATCATATTGTTTCATATATGCTTTTTTGGCTGCATCTGCACTTTCAAAACACAACATACATTTATCTTCATCGTATTTATGAGTAATAGGATTGTTTTGATGAATTACATAAACTTTTTTTGTGTTTTTATCTGGTCCAACATAGCAATTATGTGTTACAAGTCCATTTGCAATATATGTCTGTTCATCAGTCTGAATAGCAACAAACTCCCCGGTATATGGCTTTATATCCACAATTTCCAATGGCTCATATCTATAAGTTTGGCCTAAAAAGTTTCTTTTCTTTTCAAGAGCTGGCTTAATAATTTGAGTAAACTCCATTGTTATATTATCAGCCATATAATCTGTATGTAATTTAATTTCATTGTATCTTTTTACTGCTTGATAACCCAATTTATTAATACATTCAATTGTAAATTTCATAAATTCATCTTGATTTTTGGTTTGAGTTATCAGGAATTCATGTCTACAATTCAAGCATCCATCTGTATCAAATAAACCAGCGATATAACCACGACACCATTCAAAAGATTTAGGATTTTTTACAAGAATTGATTTAATATATCTTATTTTGTTTATACCTCTAATAGATAATATAGCTAAATCCATTTTAGATATAACTTTTCTACCATCTGCTAATAAAGAATTTGTCTGTCTAGGTTTGTCTATTCTTATCTTAGATGTTTCTAAACCTAAATCATTCCAATATTGTTTTACTCTATGTATAACATCAATAAAAGCAACGCCTTTTCTAATATCACAATAAACCTGTTTTGATTCATCAAAATTATAACATCCATCGCCGATATAAGCTCCAAAGAGATAACCCTTTTTATAATCTTCTGTTTCTTCAAAATTATGATGATTGTAAATCATTACAAGTTTATCACCAATTTTTAATTCATCAGCACGCTTCCAATACTTATCTCTTGTCTTACCTTGAAAATAATAATGTAAATGACCTTTAGTAGTTCTCAGTTTTACACCATTTTCAAGAGTAATATCTAGCATATCATCCATACCTTTTTTGACATGAATAACTTTAGTTTTAATCTGTTTTCGCTGCTTATGCTGTTGTGTTTCTAATTTAATTCCAATAAGTTCGTCGCCTTCTTTTATATCTGCAGCACTTTTTTCAGTATAATCAGCCATTAAGATTTTTGTTTCTGGGCTTACACAATCTAAGTGATCTTTGTCTACTCCTACAGTTCCCCTAATATATCCATAATCATAGTGCATTAAAATTTCCCACTTATGACCATCTGAATCTACACCACATCTATAACTTCCTTTTTTATTTTCAATGGAAATATCCATGCCATAAAGTCTAGTTCTACCTTGTAATTTATAACCAGAATAAGTAAGGGATTTATTTACATTTCTACTTGACAAATTTATCAAATGTGGTATTATAGAGTCGGTGGTAGAAAAAGCCTCTGTTTTACAAGCACCTACCTGACCCGCCTCGAAAGTGGTCGTTTGAAAATCCTTGTTAAATAACAAGGATTTTTTTATTTGTCTATCAATAAATGAAAACACAAACCTTTTTCTTTCATTATCCCACGCAACAACAATTTCCATTCCACATGTTATGTTTTTATTTTTCTTTTTGTCAAAATATGTAACCTTGTTAATAATTCCATAAGTAGTTCTTTCTCTTTCTGAAATCTTATCTAATGACCAAGCATGATTGTATTTACGTGATTTCATAAATAGAATACCATTTTTAAGAACATCTTCAACAAAAGAAAGATATTGTAACTTATGAATTTTAGCTTCCTTTGTTCTAAATACACCGTTTGTTTTTTCTGCATGTTCTGTAGTCATATCTTCAATGTAAATATTTGCATTTCCTAAAGCCGGACAAGTAAGTTTTCCTTCTTCTGAAAGTTTTGTTAATCTTTCAAGCTCTGCATCAATCTGTTTTTCTGTTGTTAATGGTTGAATATCTTTTATTTCTGTTGTCTTATTTGTTAGAGCTGTTGTTACATCTCTAAATGAATGTATTTTTTTATCAACCCCTTTTGGATATTCATATCTCCATTCACCATTATTCATTTTCCATCGTCTTATATATTTATGTGATTTCTCAATATCATCTGCTTTATCACTCTGAGCAAATTTCATTTTCAAATCATAATAAAATTTCTCTGTGGGATTATCTAAATCATAATAACAATCATCAGGAGTTACACCTATATTTTTATTTGACTGTAATTTGACTGAAACTTGCTTATTTTCAGAAAATAAGTCCGATTTTTGCAGATTTTCTGCAAATTCGGGCGTTATATCATCATTTTTATGAGTTTTTAATTTGCTTGTTATTTGATTTGCAACAGATTTTTTAATTACTAGTTTTCCCATTTTATCTCCTTTTAAATAAACAAGGGAAATTTCCCTTAATTTTCCATTAATTTCCCTTATTTTGACATTTTCTTTTTACACAAATTCTTTAATCTAAACTTCCAATCACAAATAGAGTATTGATCATAATGCTTTTTATATTCCCCACCACTACCAACTCTTTCTTTGCGACATCTTTTATTTGCTTGTCTTTTCCAGTATTGTTTGTGTTTGCCATTATCTTTTACTATTGGTGTTTTTCGATAACTTCTACTCATGATTAAATTCTCCACAATCACATTCATCATCAGGTTCTTTATTTGTAAACAAATCTTGGCACAAACAAAAACCTTTATTTTGTTTTAGAGCTTCCTTATGTTCGTACTCTCCGATTTTGTCAGTTTCTTCTACCCACCAAGTACAATTTTTACAAATTTCATTCATCGCCCTAAATCCTTAATAATGATTTGTTTATATCTTCTGAACTTTCTTCAAGTCCACTATAAGCATTAGTATTTTTGGAATCTTCTAAACCACTGTAATCATTGTTAGATTCTTCGTTAGTGCCTTCTTCATCTCCATAATTCTGCCAATCATCATTATCCTCTGTTCCTTCTTCACCCATTCCCCCCATATCGCCCATACCTGTTTGAGCTTGTGCAGCCTGGAACATTTGTACAAGTTGACCATTCATTGGTAAGTCTGCCCCGTTTTCAATCTTTGACAAGTCTATAGGGTCTAATCCTTTTTCTGCTCTTTTTTCGTTAATACTTTTCCAGGTTCTAACTTCTTTTTCGTCTAAATCTGCTACAGTGTTTGGATTGTCTTTTTCATATCCTACAAATTCTAATACATAATCAGGATTTATTTTTTTAACGATTTTATTTATGTAAGATTCAAGAAATGTTAATAAATCACCTAACAACAAAGATTTACTAGCCGACATTCTGTCTGCTCCAGAGTTTTCAAACATTGTTTGTGATTTTTGGCTTTGAATTCCTAGTTCATCCATTGAACAACCAAACATAGCAACTACAGCACTAGTTAAATAGTCATTCCATTGTTGGAATTCCATTTCTCTGTTGTTTCCGTTTAGTTGTTTCCATTCAATACTTGCTTCTTTATCTCCTGCTGGAATTATTGGGATTCTCCACTGATTAAGTGGCCCACCACTCATAATTTCAGCAATATAATCTTCCATTTCTTCAATTCGTTCAGAAGTTGCATCTCCGCTAATTAAAAGCATACCTTTAGGAAGTTTGTTTTCTGTAAAGTTTCCGGCATTATATACAAAAGTATTAATAAATGATGTTATTAAGTCTACTGCTTGTTCTACATATGAATACCCATATTGAGAATGGTAAATATCTGTTCTTGGATTTTCAAAATCAAAAAGCATTGTATCAGTTGTATATCCGGCCGCAGGAATTCCATCTACAACTTGAATATATTTCCAATCTGTTTTTACATTTTTATTTGGGATTACTTTTTCAACTGTTGCAGCATCTACAGCATAAAAAGCACATAACTTTTTATCTTTTGTGTACTGTAATTCTGTTGCAACTTGATCAATAGTTAAATTATCACGCACAATTTTTATACAATATTTAACAAAATCATCTCTATCTGCATCTTCAAAGTTCCCACAGTTAATAATAAAATCTCTAATTTCATCTCTCGTTTTATCGGCTTTTTGTGTCTTTGTTAAATCTTCACCCTTTTTATAAATCAAAAAGCCCCTAGAATTTCTATCTGTTACAGGTTTTAAGAATGGTTTGATTTTCTTTTGGATGTGATTAATACAAGTATTAATAATCCATGCTTTTTGAGCTACTTTCCTTAAAGTTGCACATGGGATTCCCCCGAATTGTACACGTGATATAGTTCTAATTCCATGGAAAGCATTTTCAGACACAAAATAAGGATCATAAAAAATAGAATCTGCATTATCAAGCGTTCCTTGCCCCAGGAAAAAATCTTTATTGAAAATACCGTTTCCATTTTCTTTTTGGTTATATGCAACCCTTTTTCTTAATTCTTTTTTTATATCAATTTCTTTAAAACCGCCCATTTTTATTACTCCTAAACAAAAAAAAAAGACAGCCACTTATCCCATGAAAGATAAATGACTGTCTTTTTGACACATCGTTCATATTAATTTTATTACATGTTTATAATTGTTTCAAGTGTTAGTTTTTCAATTTGTATTCATCATAAAAACTATCTATCACTTTTCTTATTGCATCCTTATACTTTTTTGACAATTTCAAGTACTTAATAAAGCTTTTAATTGTTTCCATATTTACCTTCCTTTAAGTTAGTTTCTACTCGTAATCGGGTAAAACACTTTCATCAATTTCTGTATTTAATTTTTTTGCTAAATAAACAAGTCCTTTACTAGTTGTAAGTGTTACAGGTTTGTTTCCGATTTTTTCGTTAATAAACTTTACAACTACCTTAAAATTTCCATTGTTAATTTGTTCTTGTTTTGGTGAGTTATCAAGATTAAGAATCTGCATAGCTCTTAATTTTTCAAACAATTTAATATTTCCGTAAGGCAATTTTAGAGCTTTTGCTGTTTGGTTCATTGTGTAACAACCTTTACCATCTGCAATACGATTTACTACACTTTCTGCAAGTTCTGCTCTTGCTCTAATTATTTGTAGTTCTTCTTCGTATGCTTCTTGTGCTAAATCTAGTGCCTTTTTTAATTTTAATGCTGGTGTTAGGTCGGTAGAAACAGACCTTAACCCGTCGGTAAAAGCTTGACTTGCTTGAGAATTAAACATTGTCGTTTTATTATTTTGCATAAAATAAATTAAAACAGTTACTTCTGCTTTATCCCAATAAGTTGGTTTACCATTTTCAATTTTTTTATTAGGCAAACATTTTTTTGCATTTTCTAAAATAACTTTTGGACTTGTTTTTAGAAAATTTGCAAGTTCTTTTGTAGACATTGTAGTTAAGTTTTCAGTCTTAACATCCGATAAAATAAGTGAGTTATTCATTAGTAGCTCCTTTTGAAGAAGTGTAAGCTGTGGTAGGTTTTGACACTTCTTCATTGTTTTTATTTTTTTCATTTTTGAACCTCAAATTCATTTATTGCGTTTAAAACATCTTCGTTTGTTTTGAAAAAACCCTTGTTAATACAATAGGCAATATTATCTTCAATTCTTGTAAGTTCGGATAATTGTTTTTGAGACCCTTTGTTTCTAATACTTGTTTCATGTTTCCCAAAAACTTTTGTATTTAATGCTTTTGCAATTTCTGGATAATTCGGTTGAGGAATTTTATACAATGCACTTGACAAAGATTTATAAAAATTCCCTGCTTCTATACGATTAAGGATAAGTTTGTCTGTCAACCATGTAACAACTTTGGCATATAACTGAGGATTAAGTTCCATTGCAACTAACACCCAAATATAAGGATTGCAAACAGATTGTTTGTTTTCCCCTCTGCCTGTCGTTCGGTAAACACTTAATTCTTTCAAAACTTTTACCATCCCTTTTTCGTGTACCATTTCCATAAATTGAGAATAATCACAATTTATGAGCTTCTGTTCTAAAAGGACATAATAAATACGTTCTGCATTTTCTTGTCCATTGATAATATGCTGAATCTCACCCTTTGATTTCCAACCATTCATTATTCTTGCTCTAGTAAAAGCCTCTTGCAAATCAGTTAAAGATAACATTGAATCTTTGGTGTTTTGTCTTATAACAACACCAAACAACTCTCTATCCTTTTCCGATTTCATTATTACATTTGTTAGCATTTTCACCCCTTTTATCATACAATTTGTAGTATCATAAAATATTTATACTACAAATTGTTGACCTTGTCAACTTTTATTTAATAAAATGTAGTATTATTCCGATACATAAAAAGGAATGTGATTAAACAAGGATAAAAAAATATGAATTTTTGGGATAGACTAAGAGGAGAATTAGAGTACAACTGTATTACCCATAAAGAATTGGCAAGTAAGATAAATATTCAAAAATCAACTTTAGAACAAAGATTTTTAAGACAAAACAGTCCTGATGCAGAATTTGTATATCAGTGTAGCAAATTATTAAACGTATCTATGGAATGGTTACTGACTGGAGAAAACCCTACAACCAATTTACCCCTAGATATTCAAAAAGTAGCACATGAATTATTAACAGTAGAAGGTAAAAAAAGAGATTCCATTATTTCGCTTATTCACAATCAAGTTGAATTTTGGAAAAATAACTAAAATCGTATAACAGGAGGTAACGAACAGATACCCCCTTTGTATCAATAATCACGACCTCGCAAATTCCGATACCGTCAACCACAATAATTGTCTATAATTATGGGGTGGATAATAGAGACCCCATCAAAGGTGTAGGAAATTCCTATACCTTTACTCTCTCATAAATACGTCTTCGTATTTATAAAACATTTTATTTGACAATTTTTTATAAAAGCGTTACTATAAGTATAGGCTGTGAATCGTCAAGGGCGTTAGCTTCCGGGCATGTACATGGAAGTCTCACAGATTTTTCTATTTTGCCTTCCCTATAACAATCAAACAGTTTTAATTCTCCGTATTTATTATAACTAGCTATAAAATAAATAGTACCTCTTGAATATCCTTTAAATTTTATCAAATTAGTTTTTCTTCTTCTTGAAGTACCTTCATAACGAATAATTGTATGTTTATTTTGTATTGTTCGTCTGAATAATAAAATATCTTCCGATGATATATTATGTTTTCTTAGATTTAACGAATGTCTTAATTCAGAACTTCCCATTGTTAAACTGTCTATATTTATCCCTAATTTTAGTTTAAGTTTGTTTGAAAAATGACTAGGTATATCACACAATTTAATATTTTCATCATAATTTGGATTAGTTATTGTATCGTGTATAAAAGTTCTTAATTCTTGTTTTGTTGCATTGTGTTCATGCCATCTAACAGATATTTCCCTATCATCCGCATAGTAATATCTCCATTTTCCATTTATGAGTTTTTTATATTTGTATTTCACTCCAAAAGATTTTAAAAGCTCTACATAAGCAGATTTCTTGATAACCAATTTTACCATTTTTTTTCTAAGCTCCTTTTTTTTCTCCCATTTTATCTATACCCAAACATTTTATTAATTTGTCTTAAACTTTTCCCCTTTTGAATTACACTATCTTTTTCTCCATTCTGATCATTTGTTTGTTTTATTGATTTTTGAGCCAGTTTTTCTTTAATTTTTTTCTCTGCTCGTTGTTCATAAAAGCCATTAGTTCTTGAATCTCCACAAGCTAAATTTGCAAGTGCAAAACTCCAAAATGTATCTGCATGTCCGTTCTCATCTCTATCTGCATCATACCTAAAATTATTTCCACTAGTTGCAATTCTTCTGATACTGTGTATTTGATGATGCAAGTTTTTATCATTAGGCAAAATAAACTCTCTGTGTTGCAAACCTAATTTTATTCCTTGTGCCATTTCTTCTTTTGCCTGTGCAGTAAAATATATTCCCTCAACTTTTGCTTTTCCAATATCTTTTTCAAGTCTTTCCAGAATAGGCAACCCCATTCCCGTACAGTCAATACACATTCTTCTAATAGGCAATGCCTGATTTAATCTTTTTATTGCTGCAATTTGATATTCAAAATCTTTACCCCTTAATTCTTCATACCCAAAAACTTTCTTTTTGCCATTTGGTAAAAGCCCCAAAACAAAAATACTTGCAGCATCTCTTTTTTTTGCAATATCATACCCTAAATACAATACTCCATGTTTTTCCGGATTGTATTCTGTAGTACACATATCATCTACAGTCTTGCAAATTTGTAATTCTTTACCAAAGAAACTGTCTGCCTCACCAAATTCTAAATCTTTTTCTAAATCTTCATTGGAATAATCTTCATTCATTCCAGGAGTACAGGAATAAATTTCTTCTAAAGTGATATAACTTTCGGCACTATCAATGAACAGACATTCACACTCTTGCTGAAAATCTTCTAAAACATCGTTTCTAAATATTTCTTTAAGTGTTTCTGTTGCAAATTTCTCGACTCTTTCTTCTGTGTTCATATTAGGTGCTTCACGTACAGCTGTTCCTACATCAATACACAGAGCAGTAGAAAACCACCAAGGAACATTAAACCTTTGATAAGCAGGATATTTTTTCTTGTCTGTGCAGATTTCATAAAAGCGACCAATACATCCTAAAGGTGTTGAACCTACTTCAATTGTTCCACCACGAGAAATAACATACAAAGCAGCAGTGTATACTAATTTAGACATATTAGGAAGAAATATACCGTATTCATCAAGAGAAATATCTCCACCTTTTCCACGAGGTGGTCTACAAGGCATTGAAATTAAACGAGATGTAGTTTTCCCATTTGCGTCCAATAATTCAATTTCTGATTTATTTTCTGTGATAATTTTTTTCTTTGCAAAATTCGGAATAGAATCATAAAACTCGCGTATGTACCTAATTTTTTCTTGTGCGTCGGATTCGTTGTAAGATACAAATTGTTTAACATACTTTTGTCTACCAGGATCTAAGGCTTTTGACAAACCTTTTAAACCTGTTGCAAAAGAAAACCCAGTACGTCTTGATTTAAGAATTGAAATAAATTGTTTAGTTGATAAAATAAAATCTTCTTGCCAAGGGTCTAGTACAAGTTGCTTATCATCAAATTTACAATAAGCATAAAGATAATCTAATCTTTCATCTGGTGTTAATTTTTCCACAAAGAACCCCTATTTTATAAAAAATGATAAAATAAAATATAAAAACTCTACTTTTTTGATAAAAAAACTTCAAAAAAGTGATAAATTTTGAATATTTTCTTATTAATTTTAATCATAATCAGGCTGATTCTCGTTAGTTTCGATGTATTCGCCAGCAGCTTCTCTAATTTCTTGATTTCTAAGTTTAATTGTTGTTTTAACTGATGCGAAGTTTTCTTTGATTACGTCCAGAGTAGTTTCAACGTCATATTCATTGCTATTTGCATTGCCATTAAGTTGTTCGTTTAATTTAATCAAATCGTTTGTTTCTTTTTCTCTGTTTGGTAATTTATATGTCGTAATACCGACATTGTTAATCTCGATGTTATCAATTATCGCCGCTTTTTCTCTGTCAAGTTCTTCTAAAGGGATAACAGATGTAATCTGTCTAGTTACTCCTGTTTCAGGGTTTTCTATTTCTGTATTTGTGTAAAAATCCTTAATATTATATGTGGCCCTCGAAATTTTTTGCGTGATTAATTTATCAACAGCATCTTTTACAGACACTTTAATTTGTTCATCTGTAAATTTCTTAATTAAATTAACCACAGCAGGACATTCCCGAATAAGTTTGTGTTTAGCAACATACGAAGTTTTTGTAGAATACCCAGCTTTTTGAGCTGCAACTGTAGGATTTTTATATCCATTTTGTCCTGGAGTTGTATACCAAATAATTAATAGCTTTTGTCTTTTAAGAAGTTTTACACCACCCCAATCGTAGGCATCTAAGTCAATGATTGAGCCATCTGGCAATGTATCTGTATACTTTTCCTTCGCCATTTTTTTCACCTCTAGGCTATGCCATATCTACAACTGCTAGAATATCATCTGCATCAACTATAAATCCTTTGCCATCAATTTCACATTCTGTAAGTTTATATTTATCAGCATAAATAAAATCGCCTTTAGTTATTGGCACATCAATATTTACAGGAACAGCCTCAACTTTACACATAACAATTCTTTCGTTCTTTTCTTCGGGCAAAATAATCCCTGATTTAGTTTTTGTTTGTTTTTGTTTTATGCTAACTAAAACTTTATTATTAAGCATTTCTATTTTCATTTTTTCCCTCACACCGATGTTTTGTATACGCCCAAAATTTTCGTCCTAATTGTGTATATACCTCTAATGGTTCTGCATCACATTTAACAACTCTGTCATTTTTTACAGCGATGTAAATTACTGGCTGTTTACATTCTTGACAAATTTGCATTTATTCTCCTTTGCAGGCTGTTTCCCTGAAAAGTTTGTTGAAATGTACAAGAAGTAACAATTCCTTGCCATATTTTAAATTCTACATTGCCAAAAAAATCAGAATCAAGAAAGTTAAGATCAAAATCAAAACTTTCTTTTTCATCCACAGGTTTGTTGTTCAACACTTCTGAAACAATTACTCCATGTTCTATGCCGAACTTTAAAGTTCCAATAAACTTTTCTTTTTGTTTGGCTAATAGTTCATTTCTAATAAAATTTTTTGTATTCATATTTTAATTTTAATACAATGTATGATTAATTTCAATACTTTTTTGATATATTAAGTATTAAAAATAATATTAACTTTCCAAAAAAATATAATCTTTATACAGATTTTTAACCAACTTTCTTTTTAAAATATACACTGCCAATTTTCTTGTAATTTCAGACTTTACGTCCATAATAATTTTTTTTCCGTCTGCTTGCGTATAAACGAAGTCCGCGACGTAAAATGATGCTCTCTCTGTCGCCGATTTAGGGCAAACTTCGAATTTTACTTGCCTTTGCAAATTGCTAATAACACCTGCTTTTTGCAACATCATTAATTCTTGATATTTATTTGCTTCTTTTTTTGAATCAAACTTGATACCATCAATTTCAACTTTTATATTTTTATATTTTAATTTTTTTTGAAAATACATTCCCATTTTGTTTTTAAATTCTCCCACCTTTCATAGACTACTTTAATTCCACACGCTTTTGCATATGCTCTTTCTACTTTTGCGCCTGGGGATTTTCTCCAGTCTTTCATCATAAAAATATGACTACAATCCGAAATTGTAACAATATCGGCGGCTAAATATGTTGCATAATCTACCACTCCAAATTCTTTTTCAACTTTTTTGCAAATTTCGCTAGGTGTAACAACTTCATCATATTTATTTGCCAATAAGTTTTTAATTCTAAGAAACTTCATTTCCCAAACACTTCTAGGCAAATTCCCTATTTTACCTGATACATAAATTTTTTTCATGATAAACTTCCTAAAATATAAATTAAAGAACTAGCGATAAAAAAATTAAATATTGCAATCATTAATGTATTTGTATATCTCAAAAACAAACAAATTAAAACAAGTGCGAAAATATTAATAGCCAAAATTATTAAAATTACCTGTATTATTTTTAATAAAAATTTCCATTGCATATAAAGTATTCAAAAGATACTCTGCAAGCTTGTCAGAGTTAGTTTTCAAATCTTTATTAAGCTCAAGGCTTTCAATAAGAATTTTAGTTGCATCAAAAAACTTTTTACTCTTATCAAGTTGCAAAGTATCTCTCCTTGAATTAAGATTTTTTAATTTTTGCCACAATCGAAGGAACAAAAATTCCAAGTAAAAGTGTGATTAACGCAATTACTGTCGCAATCACCTTTGTCATTGTATCTTGTGATAGACTAGCGACAGCACAACAAAAAGCCCCAATAGAAACAAAAATGATTGATGAAACTGTTACCCAATCTTTTTTTTCTGCTTTTTGAAAAATTGAAACAATCAAAGTTCCTAGTCCAAATGCTGATATTGCCAAAGCTGGAATATCAGATACAATGTTTGTAGAACATGCCAAAATAGACCCAATAATTAGTAAGCCTACCCCAATAAATAAAACTATTTGTTTTTTCATTTTCCCCTCCTTCAGGAAATATTAAAATGGAATTGTATCATCGCCATGAAAATTATCATGTGCTTCTTTGTTTGTGTATGTTTCCAAAACAGAAGTAGATTGCTCTGTTTTGTTACCGCCAAGAAGTTGAACAGTTTCTGCAACAATTACAACTCTGCTATTCTTTTTACCGTCTTTTTCCCAACGATCCTGTCGTAAATAACCATCTACTGCAATTTGTTTACCCTTAGTTAAAAAAGGTTTTAAATTTTCCGCAGTTTTTCCCCAAATAGTTACCTCAAAGTAACTAACTTCATCAACCCACTGATCACCATTTTTTCGACTTCTGTTTACAGCAATACTAATATTGGCTCTAGCTGTTCCAGTATTTGTATAACCAAAACTTCCCTCTTCCAAATCTTTAGTCATTCGCCCAATTAAATTAACATGATTAATGTCTGTCATTTTTTTTATTCCTCCTGTTTTAAGAAACTCGTTTATCAAATCGCTTGCTACGTCCTAAAAATTCTAGGATGATTCCCACCTCTGAAAATCTGTCGTACATTGCATCGCCGATAAATCTCACAAACCCATCTTTTTTGAAATTTGAAATTATTCCCATTGGCAAATCATTCGCATATCGTTCAGAAATGATAAAAGATATAATTTCTTTTTCTAAATCTGGCTTAAATCCTCTACCAACTTCGTCAATTATTAACATTGGAGCAGTTGAGTATTTTCTCAAAATTTGCATTTTATTAGCTTCTGCTTTAAAATCTGATCCACTTTCATACTCAATACATAACTTCTGGCTTGTAACGTAAAGTCCTCCCATCTCTCTAATTATGCTACATCCGAGATGAGTTTTACCTGTACCGTAATTACCTAATAAAGCCAAAATTTTGTTTTGATTTTTTATTTCTACGAAACGTTGAATTGTTCGTAAATTAACTATATCTCCTTCGGAACTGCATTCCCATGTTCCCAATGATTCTTGTAAATATCTTTTTGGCACACCTGATATATGCTTAAAATTATATTCTAAACTAGCTTTTTCTTCTTTCATTGTTTGATTCTTTATCATTTTTTCATACTCGTCTGCTTTTTGAGAATCAACAACGATATTGTTTAAAATTGTTTTGACAGAGTCCATATTTACCTCACAGTTATCTTGTCTAATATATCTAAATCTTTTTTATCTGGCCGCCATTTTTTTCCCTGTTCTTTTAATGAATTGGCGGAATAAGTTCTTTTTTCATAGGATTCTATGCCCCATTTTTTTAATGCTAAATAATCAGAATTATATTTGTATCCTTTCATTTCTTTTAGTTCTGAAAAGTGCTGTATTATATTTAGTACTTTTTCTTCACCGTATTCTGTTTTTAATTTGTTAAATTCAACATCAGAAAGTAAAACATTTTGAAATTCCCCATGTTTATGTTTTATAGGTTTTGTTTTTTTTGTTTTAGTTATAATTTCTGTTTTGTTTTGAATTAATTCAGTTTCATTATCTAATTTTTCTGTTGTTTGTGATAAATCAGAGTCCGAATTTGAATTTAAATCTAAATTTAAATCTAAATTTAAATCTAAATTTAAATAGTTCGAAGGGTATGTATAGGGTATACATAGGGTATCAAAAACGCCCCTAATATCAAATTGATATTCAATTTTTTCTAGATATGCTAAAACATCGTCAGATAACTTACTTAAAATAGTGGCAATTCCTTTGATTACATTCTCGCTTTTAAGTTGTTGATGTTTTGGGAAGTTTCTTATAATAATATAATTATTATATCTGTAAACTTTTTTTGCATTTTCAAACTTTCTCAAAATATGAGTTACGGTATCAGAATTAAATCCTGTATCAAAACAGATTCTTTTAATTGTCAATTCCATTACACCTGCTATGTTTGTTAGTGGATTTGTCAGTAAATAGATATACAATAGTTTTTCCGATGGATCGAGTTCTTGAACCCATGTATCATCCCAAAAAGAAGTGTCTATATATCGTTGTGTACTCATTTTATATCTCCTATTTTTGCTATAATTTGCTATAATTTGCTATATATTTGCTATATATTTGCTATTTATTAGACATTTTCCATCTTTTTTTTGCCCCTTTTTTTCCAGATAGTGATCTTGCCATACTTAAAACATACTCTTTCAATTCTAAATCCAATATAGGCATTATTTTGACAAACACATCAAAGCCTTTTTTGGATAAATTTTGAGGAATTGTTCTTTTTTCCATGTATTTTACTAAAGCATTTACAACTTTTTTAAACTGAAAGGCATTCAATTTGTTTAAGTCGTTAAGATAAACTAAATAAAAATTAAATTTAAGCTTCATCGATACACCATCCTTTATGTGAAGTTCCATTTTCTAATAATTCATAAAATAACTCCGAAGTAATTTTTAATTGCTTCATAATTGCAGTTTTTTTATCAATTATTCTTTGAGCGTTATTAAAAGCTACATATTCTTTTAAATCATATTTCCCTCGTTTTTTATATTCATATTCATTTTCATTTTTTCCGACATTTCGTTTTAGCCAGGCTTTTTTTTGTTTTGTTTCCTTAATCTTTTCATAATATTGACGTTGTTTTTCTTTTATAATTTCTTTGTTTTTCTCATACCAATCTTTATGAGAAAATTTTGATTTATTTTTATTCACAAAGAACCTCCTTTGCTAATACAGAACTACTTTTTTGTAATTCTTCACACTTTATCTTTGCCCTTTCAAATCTGTTTTTAAGATGTGGATAACGCTCTAAAAACTTTCCAATTCCTGCAGAATGGAAAAACCTGTGTTCTTCATCGGTTAAGGCAATCAAATTCCATGCTTTATCAATTGCTAAAGGACAGGCACCTCTTGATATAATGTGATGAAACTCTACAGGTTGCCTTCCTGTGGCTTCTGAAACTCTAATTCTATTTCTTAATTCCGTTACAGATACTTCATCGGCGAAGTCTACTATTTGTTTCCCACGCCAAATTTCCCACTCATACAATATTTTTCTAACAGATGCTTCAAGATCGTTTGTCAAATTACACATTGTATTTAAATGATAAAGTAATCCGGAAATAAAATGAGCCGCGGCCATTGTGTTGGCTTCGGAAATATGAATTACTCTCAATTCATTGTTGTATCTGTTCGGAATTTTATCCGCGTATAATTCCAATAAATCAAGATATAACTCATATTTTTCGCTTTCCGTAGGCTTTCTCCCGTTTTCCGAGTAGAAAATTATTTCTACAAGTTTCCATACAGCAGCTAATTGTTTGAAAGTTCTATGCTGAAAAGCCGCATCTATTTCACATTTCAATAAAATTTCTTTTTCTGTCCTACATTCTCGTTGATATTTTGAATTGAATAGTTTTTCAATTAAAAAATTATCACGAGGATCATTTGGAACTAAGACAATTTTATTGTGTATTAACTGCCCATGAAAAAAACTCGTAATTTTCAATTAAAAAACATCTCCGCCAAACTTTAGTTGAGAATCTTCAAAAGCTTTATCAATCATTTTATTTTCTTCTTCTGAAATTGTTGCAGGATTATCAAATGCTTGTTCAATTCCTTTAATTTCTGCGTGCTCAACTGCATTAACAGGCTTAGATTCTACTGTTTCAACTTCACCTATATCAAAGTTAAAGTCTTTCACAACACTAATTGTATTGCCATCCTGAATAGTATTTGCAGTGATAATTGCTGAATCACTGTTTACAGCTTCTGCAACTTCAACTGTCTTTGGCGCATATTTCAACACTTTTTTAAGCACTGTTTTCTTTGCCATACTTTCAGGGTCAGTAGACCAAGGGGAAGAATATCCCTTGCTTACTGCCTGCGAATATTTCTTTGCGTGGTGTTCCACTTGCTCCCAGGTCATTACTTCGAATGCCTTTGCTCCATTTACCAATTTGTAGTAGGCGTATACAGCAACAGGCTTTGCTGTTTTCCCCATTGGTTTATGAATAAGCTGTTCGTTCATCCCGTATTCATATTCAAATATATCACCATCATATACAATTCTAGCCTGTATTGTTTGGTATTGATTTGTTCTATAGCAAAGATCAATCAAGCCTTGATACCCCAATTGAAATTGAGTTTCAAGGCAATCTTTCTTATTGTTATAAAAAGCAATTAAGTAAGACTGACCTAATGGAGTATTACATTCAAGCCCTAATTGAGCTGATGTAAGCAATGCACCAAGAAAACTTTCTGGTGTAGATGATGCTAATTTTTCATCTTTTGAGATCGCTGTTAATGCAATTCTCATCATTCTTTCCGGAGTGATATTCTGTGGCAATGCACATTTAATTTGATCACTCATTTTGGCAATCCAATTTCTTAACGATTGCCCTTTTGGTTGATTTAGTTGTTTTGTTTCGTTTTTTTTCGATAGATCCATAAAAATCTCCTTATATATTTATAAATTCAATTTAATACCTTTGTCAATAGTAGGAATTCAAATTAATACTTTTTTTCTTATAAAAAAAATTATTCTAATGGAACTCCCAAAGTAGCAAGGCTTTTTGCAACATCTCTAGTTGCCTTAATATCTGCTAATGCATCATGAGCATTGCTTAAATCAATTTTCAAATGCTCACATATTGTAGTTAATTTTCTGTTTGGCAAATAAGGTAAAATCTTATTTGCACCTGCTTTTTTTACCTGGTTAAATACATCTAACCGTTTTTCAAAAAATTGCCCAAAATCCATTCCATGATGATTAAACAAACTAATTAAATGATTCCAGTCAAATTCACAGTTATAACCACAGAAATACATGTTTTCAACTTCTCTAAAATTTACACAATCTGATAGAAAATTCATTATTTTTGTGCAAACATCGTGTGAATTTTCATAATTTTGTATAGTTTCTTTTGAAATTCCATGAATTTTTGCAGCTTCTTCATTAAATTCAACATGTGCCATATCAAGACAATTTAATAAAAATACTCTTTCAGATTCGCTTTTTACGTTTTTCCCTCCTATGTTTTGAGTAGATACAAATATAAATGCTATCTGAAATGGAGCTGCGTTTTCAATATTTAATCCTGTTGTTTCCACATCACACCAAAGAAATTTCATTTTATTTTTACTCCCATATTAAAAGTAATACAGGGTTTCATCACCCTGATATAAAATACCGGTTTTGCGTTTCGCACGTGTGTTATGGTAAATGTGTCGCCCCACCCACCGGAAAGGTAATTTAAACAAATTTATAAAATAAGTGTCAACGTGCAACTTTATGTAAGTTGCCAACATAATACCAGTCCATACGGACAAGGTTATTAATATATTTTCTTGCAACCTGTTTTGTCGGTTGCCCACAAGATATAAAACCATATCGACGATATAGTTTTAAACTGTTCAACGAACAGTAGTAAAAAATAATCTTCGTTTATTTCTAAACGTCCTTCTTTTTTGTTATTAGCAAAGTTTTTGTTTTTGTTTCTTTAGTGTACATGTCATAAATACCTTCTTTTTTAAGAAGGTCAGAATCTACAGATTTTTTAATAACCGTAGAATACGTAATCTTAAAATCACCTAATTCGGCCACAACACTTTTGCTATCAGAATTAGAACTATTGCTCGCTTTATGCATTGCTAGTAATATTTGATTTTTTGCAATTTCTTGATTTTTTTTGAGCTCTTTAATCTGCTCATCTAATTCTTTTTTATATTCAATTATTTCTAATAACGATTCATCTAACTCAACGTTGTTAGAAATCGGCAATTTTTTTATTAATTGATTTTCATTGTCAGCACCAGATGGGGCAGGAAAAACATCCTTTAGTACATAATTTTCCCAAAAGTCTTTTTCAACTTCTATTAATTTTTCAATAAACTCATCATCTTTTTCAATGATGTAATATTGAATTGTACATGATGCTTTCATAAAGGCGGCAAGTAAAAACCAATTTAATCCTGTAACTGCCATATAATGCTGTACCTGGCAATAGTAACTATCAGGAATTTCGTATTCACCAAATCCTTGCCCATTCGAGGTCTTAATCTCTAAGCCCCCTAATCCTGTAACTGTTTTATTTTTCACGGAAACAGTTCCTTCAACTAAGCCATCTAAATTGGCATTCATGAAAGAATGTTCTTCACTTGTATACATTCCCTCTGGAATTGTAACAGTTACACCAAATTTAGTAGCCACTTCTTCCCTAATTGGATTTTCTAAAAGATGCCCCCATCTAAGAATTTCTGAATCAATTCCTTGATTCAAACCTTTTTTTTGCAAATAAACAGTTAATGGAGATGAATATTCATTCATTCCCATTAATGCGCCTGCATCAGATCCCCCAATCCCTGTTTTTCTTAAATTAAGCCATTTTTCAGGCTCTTTTTCTTGATCAACTTTTGTTATTTTAACATTCATATAAACTCCTAGCTTCTTTTATTGTTAAACTCTTAGCTTTTTTTTCAAATCCGACTGATGCATTTTTATAAAACTCTGCTAATTTTGGCTCGTTTTTTTGTGTAAAAATAACTGATTTGTTTCTACACTCATTCGATTTTGCAATATAATATTCATATTTAGTCAATTTCCTTTCCTCCTTCGTATTCGTTCCAACATTGTAAACAACAGTAATGGCCAGCAGGCACTTTTTCACCACAATGTTTACAAGTGTCTTTTTCAACCTTATACTTGTTAATAAAGTATGTAATCCCTTCCATATTGAATAGAAGTTGTTCACCAGTTTTGTCTGTTGATTTGTTAAAAGTTCTTAAAGTGAAGTATTGTTGATATTCTGCTTTTGCTCTGTATTCTCCAATAGAATTTTTATAAACATATTTTGCTTTCAAAATTGTCATAAATTCAGTTTGTTTCATACCCAGTTTTGCAGCCATATCTCTAAAGTTCATTGTCTTAGAACGGTCTACTAATTCATCATAAACAACTGCTTTGGGCTGCATAATTGCTACTTGATGTCTGATGTTATCAAGTGTTTGGTTTGCAAGTTGCAAGGCTCTAGACATTACAGCTTCTGGTGTGTTCCAGGCTTTTTCAAGTTTGATTAAGTAGTTGCGATATGTTTTACCAATTTCTGTTCTAGACATTAAACAGATTGATTTAGCCATATCAATAGAAATTGCATAGTCTTGAATTTCTTGTTCGCCACCATATTGGTTGCCCTGTACCTTTAGGTACACCCCATAAAAATCTTCGTTTTCAACAAATTCTTTAGAATTTGTTTTCCACCATTCAGAAAATCTTTTTGAAATTTCTAAACCTTTGTACAATTCACGAGCAGAAACTGCTTGAATTCCGTCTTTTTCAATAATCTGTAATTCGTTCATAGTTACCCTCTCTTTTGAAGTTTGTCTAATGTTTTTTTGATAAAATCAACACCCTTTTGAAAAACAACTGTTTTAAGGTTGATGTGGGTATCTCCGTCTTTATCTTCAAACTTTGTTTCGATAACTCTGAAATATCCAGCGTCAATATATTTCTGATATGGTTGATTGTGATTGTCTAAGATTTTTTCATCTCGCAATATTTCAAAAAGTTTGTTTCTGCCGATATTCTTATAATTAAGAATTTTTGCAACTTCTTTTATATCGCAAGTATCAGGTGAACCTGTTACTTTGTTGTAGAAGTCTACTTTTGGTTTCATCTCTGCGATAGCAGCTTCTCTTTTAGCAAGTATTTTATGAGCAACTACTAGAGCATTTGCAATAATTTCATCTTCTGAAAGTTGTTCTTGTCCTGCAATATAGCCGCCATTTACTCTAAGAGAATGAAGAACCTTTTTAACTTCTTTCTTAAAGGCTTTTGCGATTGGTTTTCTTGAAAGCATAAGAACTTCGTATAAACCGTTTTCTGTTAAAAACCAAATTTCTGTATTTTCTCTTAAACCACCATGGGAATAGTTTTCCCCACCAAGACTTAAAGTACATTTTGTTTTTTCATCTTCGTCAACAAGAGATAACATTTTAGATACATCTCTGTTTACTTGTCTGCTGTCTTTCCATGAGTAATCAATCCACTCTGCAACGTCAGATGCTTTGAAAAATGGATTTTCTACATCTCCGTATACTTTAAAATCTTTTCCTAAGATTTCTTGTTGTTTGATTAGTTTTAATTCGTTCATAGTTAGTTCCCTCCTTTTAATGATTCAGGCAAAGCGTTTGTTTTTAATGTTTCTTCTGTAACTGAATTAAAGAAATCAATGTTTAGTTTCTTTGCGTTTTTCCAAAATTTAAGAAGAAATTGAAATTCTTCGTTTTCTGAATTTCTAATTCTTTCCCGAAATTCCTGTGTGGCATCAGTCAATCTTCTTTCTAGCATCATGTAATTTTTCATAATTTTATTGCGGCGTAAATTCAATGCTGCCATTTCTCTGTTGTAGATGTTTGAGCCAGGAATCATTCTTGTTGTTGCAATAAATTCAGTCTTTTCCTGTTTTAAATCATGAAGGGAATCTTTTACTTTTCTAAAGATTTTACTTATCTCTTTTGGAGATAAAAGATCAAGTTCCTTTTCTGAAAACTGATAGTTTTCAAAATTTGAAATTTGTAGTAAACTATTTTTTGAGTTTACCGATACTTTAATTGTAGGCATGGTGAACCTCCAAAAGTCAGAATGAAGAACTTTGGCGAGTGGCTCATTCTGACTTTTTTGTAAAAAAAATGCCCTATAAGATTTTCCAAACTACAACAAGTGTAGCTTCTGCACAAGGAAACCTTATAAGGCATAAAAGTTTAAAAAAACTTATGTATGTGCAGATTAGCATAAGTTTTCTAATGAAGGATTAACAATCCTTTTTTATTACAGATTAACAATCTGTTTTTACAAATACTTATTTTTAAGTATTTATATTATATTTATACTCTTGTTTAAGTATTTTGTCAACACAAAATACTTATTTTTAAGTAAATTTTATGTTTTGGAATAATGTTAAATTTCTTCTAAAAGAAAAAAAAATTACTCAAAAACAGTTTTCTGTTATGTTAGACTTACCTGAAAGAACTATTGAAAATTGGATTGGAAGAAACACAATCCCTGATGCAATTACATCAGTAAAAATAGCTCAATCACTTGGTACTACTGTAGAATTCCTGGTTACAGGAATTGAACCAGAAATCACTAAAAAAGATGTTCTTAATTACCTCCAAAATAATCTAAGTTAAGGAATTTATTATGTTAAAAACTCCCCTAAAATGTCCGTATTGTAATAAAAAATTAGAAATAGGTTTTGAATATTTTGACAATTATCAAAAAGTAATTCATTTTTGCAAAGAATGTTCAAAACCTATTCCTGTTTCTGTTCATCCTGATTGTTTCCCACTGATGTAAGCATTAACTTTTCTCTGTTTAGTTGTTTTTCACCTCGTAAAAAAGGAACAGATACAGATTTGAAATATTTTTCATACCCATAGCAAGGGTCATAATATTTAACTCCGTCTGTTGAATATCTAACTTTGATATATCCTTCTACAACTAATCTTTTGAAAATCTTTTGTTCGCCAATTCCTGTTGATTTTCCAAGATGTCCGATTTCTATTAAATTTGTGCTGTCAATGAATTTGTCGTAGTAGTCGGCTTTAGGTTGTTGTTCAATGAGTTTTGTATTAAGTGCTTGAATTCTTTTTGAACTTTCATTTATAAGACATAATAAAGCATCTGGATTATCCAAAAGCCCTTGTATTGTTTTATTAAAAGTGTCTGTTTGGATGAAATTAACATTTCCTTCAATAACAGTTGACTTTTCTTTTACAGCATTTGGAGTAGAGTTTTTAATCTGATATTCTTTAAGAGCTTTTAATACATTTTCTGAATAGAATTTCTTTGTGTTGTGATAACCACCTAAACGAGTATTAACTTCAAAGTTAATACTCATTATTCGCATAATACTAGAAAGATTGTTTTCTCCGTGTTTTAATGTTTCAACTGAAAAACCACTTAAACTTGCCAATTCTTCGATTGTATACCAATTTTGTTGGACAGGATTTTGATTTTGTGGTAAACTATTTTCCAAATTTACCGATAATGTAGTTGTGGGTGTCATAAGACACCTCCTTTAAGTCCTAGTGAAGTTAAGAGTTTGGCGACACGCAACTTCACTAGGAAAATAAAAAAGGCACAAGCCTTTTCACCGCTGAAAGACTTGTGCCAGAGGTTTTCACCTACAACATTATCGGTGATTGCCCTGACAGAGCAATCAAGAACTGCGGTGTGCGTTCTTCATTACTCTGTGAGTATTATTTATAATACTTAATAAATAATTTGTCAAGTATAAAAGTATTATTTTTAACACTTTTATTTAGAATTGATTAATTTATGCACCTGTGGTACACTTAAATTAATCTTTATGGTTATATTTATAATACTAAAATTAGTAATTGTCAATACTATTTTTAGTATTTCATGGTATTTTTTATGGAAATTTCTGTTTCGGATTTATTAGAAAGGATTAAAACTATCGTTCCTCTTAAAGAATTGAATAAGTTGGGTTTTGCAACAAGTACAATATCTGGATGGAAAACAAGAAATGTATTTCCTCAATCCGATGATTTATACAGAATTGCAAAATATTTGAATGTTACAATGGAATGGTTATTAACTGGTGAGAACCCAAACACAGAATTTCCAGAAGACATTCAAAAATCAGTTCAAAAAATGCTTACTCTTACAGAAAAACAAAGAGAACCTATTAATGTTCTTATTGACGGGCAAGTAAATTATTGGAAAAATATAGATAGATAGGAGATTTTATTGGATATTTCAAAAATACGAAAAAAAGATATTTTATTGTTTGACACAGGCATTTTAACCCTACTTTTCATCGTACTTTACGCCTGGAAAAATATTGTATATGGCTTTAGCATGAGCAATGTTTTGTATATTATTGTAAACGCGATTTACTTTCCGATAATTCTTATTTGGAAAAGAAAATATTTTTGTCTATATCATGTTTTGTACGCTTATATCTTAGTTGCAACTATTATTTTAAAAAGAACTCTACTTTTCAATAATTTTACCGCTTATTTTATTGTTTTAGCCATCGCGATTATTCGCCCGCGATGGAAAACTAAAATCCTAACAGGATATTTTGTAATTTCTACACTAGCTTTCATTGTAAATGATCAACACCTAGTCAATTACTTAATTCACATTGCGAGAGCCACATATTACTATGTCATTTTCAATTATTTTATTTTTACATCTTTTTCAAATTCCATATCCCCACAACTTTTAAACCTTACTACAGATGAAATAGAAATATTATCACAAATGGCAGCTGGTAGAAAGCAAAAAGAAATCATCGGTTTTTCGATCAATACTGTAACTAAAAAATTACTAAATGCTAGAACAAGAAATAATATTGAAACAACACAGGAATTATTAATAAAATTTATCCAAGAACGAAAATTATAGGAGTTAAATTATTGAAGAAGAAAATTTTGAACTGTGATTCAATCACACAATAAATCACAATTGCCTTTATAATTTTATATCTATTATTTATTTTTTTACTATCCTATAATAAAATAACAGGAGTGTAAAAATGTTAAATTATATGTCAACAATTGTAAAATTTTTCTTTCTTCCTAAAGAATTTAAGAATTCTGTATTAACTGTAGTTAATTCTTTTGATAAATTAAGAAAATCAATGTAAAAAAAGGCAATCCCTATTTCAGGGATTGCCCAAGGAGAAAGAATATAAAATATATTACAACTTATGTTGTACTTTTCGCAGCTTTTTAAGTTTTTTTAAGTCTTTTTCATTTTCTATATTTATCTTTTTTATAATCGAATATGCTTTTTCAATTTCATCGCCGATTTTAATGAAAAAAATATTATTTCTTTCCTGCTTACAAAACCAATGCATAACTTGGTATCTTTTTTTTATTTTTTTTATATTTTTTAATAATGAATGAATATTCAAGTAATATTTTTTCTTTAACTCATATACATTCATTATTTTACCCAAGACTTACAAGTTGAATCTGGCCATGTCCACATTTTATATCTTTTACACCAAAAAAGTTTGTTTGATGCATAATTATTGAAAATTTTCGTTTTCTCGTGATCAAAAAAAACACATTTTTCACATGAGCCTTTTATTACAATTTCAGATACTTTTATCGCAGGTGTTGAATGGAAATCTAATTCTTGCATTTTTTAGCCCCTGTTTTATATTTTTTGTGATATTCTTCTAATTTATCATCAGTCAATTTCGCCCATTCCTGAACAGATGCCCTACTCCATACTTTACGACCACCTACATAGGCATCAGGGATTCCACCTTTACACTGATAATATCTGTTAGATCTATAGGTGGATAAAGCCATTCCACCTTTTTTTAGCCAACAGGATTCATCGTTGTACCATTCTGCCTGCCATTCAGTAGAATATTCAGAATCCTTGAGATTTTGTTTTATTTTTTCTAACTCTTGTAAAATTATTTTAAACTCAGGTATTTCCATAAGCACCATCTAATATAGTACCACCTATCACACTATTTGATAGGTGGTTATAATCTTGTATACTCTAACCCAGAGTTAATAATAAATTGACGAAGAGCAAACATTTTTTCTCTTGGGCCTTTAATTCTTAAAGTGTATTCTTCAATTTGCTGTGAAATTTGTTGTGAGTTTTGTGGAATATTTGTTTTAGTAACTTGTTCTGTAACAGGTTCTGTTTTAATTTCTACAGTTTCTTTTTTTTGTTCTTCTGCAGCTTTTAAAGCAGCTCTATTTGCTTTAAGTTGATTTAATTTTATTAAAGTGTCATTCAAATTTAATGTTTCAAGATAAAATGACATTCCAATTTCTCGATCTTCTTCTTCACAAGAATTTTTAATTGTTTCAAGCTCTGTTGTATATTTTTCTATAGCAGCTTCACAATCCAACATTACTTGTTTCATTGAATATGTTTTATTTAGCCATTTATCGTTAAAAATTTTATCAAGAGAAATAATTTTAAAATCTAAAGTACTCCAATAATCATAAATTTCTTTCTTTTTAATTTCTCTTTCCTTATTTTCAGCTTCGTCAACAATTGTTTTTAATTGTTTTGACGCATTATCTATTGTTTTTTCTAGAGTTTTCATTTCATTTTCAAACTCTGCTAACGGAGAATTCCAAAGTTTCGTTGCTGTTTTTCGTTTTTCAGCAACTTCATCTTTTAATTTATTAAGATATGCTTTGTCAGATTTCGCTGCATCAGGATTATTTAAATAACGTTCAATAGAAAATGTTTCTAACTCTTTCTCAATTGCAGCCTTATATTCTTTTGCGTTTGATGTTAATTTTCCGACTGCAATTTCAGTGATTAATTCAACAGTTTTAATTTCTGAAACCATTGGTAACTCTGTGCTATCTTCAACAGATTCAATTATTAGTTTTTTTTGTTTTGCCATAAATCCTCCTTAAATGAGTAGATGAAAGAAAACTTTCTTGTTTGCCATGTATCCCACGAACAAGCCGATAGTCCGTTTCGATGCAAACCCGATGCTACCCCACCGTAATTGTGTATCTTTTGACAATTGCGGCGGTAGGACTCGAACCTACAACAGCAGGATTATGATTCCTGAGGGATGCCATTTCCCTACGCCGCGTCGTAGTATTAATACTAATACTTTTGAATTATTTATATACCATATTAAATACTTTGTCAAGAAAAAAATATTATTTTTCATACTTTTATAATTACAAAGTATTGTTTTTTTTTATTAAACGTCGATAATATAAACAACAGGAGATGCTATGAATTTACTTGCCAAAGATTTTTGGAAAAGAATTGCTCTTTTAGCAACACAAAACAACATTACAAAAGACCAAATTGCAAAAGATTGTGATATTCCAATTCCTACAATGAAAGGATGGAAATATCGAGGAATATTCCCTGATGGAAAACTTTGTGTAGATATTGCCACAAAACTAAATACATCTGTAGAATTTTTGGTATATGGGAAAAATGCAATTAACCCAAAAATCTATATTGACAACAAATGTATTGATTTGTCAGAAATAGCATTAAGAATAAACAAATTAGACATAAATAAAAAAAAGGCAATTATGTCTAATCTATTACAACAAATTGAGTTTTGGGAAAATAATTAATCATTCCCTAAAATTCGTACCTGTATTATTATTTTCTAAATGAACAAATTCTGTATGATCAATAAAATCATAACAAACATATCCACTGCAAAAGCTCGATGTTTTACCATTAAAAGAAACCTTTTTATCTGGAATAATGAATTGAATGCCTTTCCCAACAAACTGAAATAAATTCCCAATTTCTTGGTAATTTATCGCCATCATATTCATCAACAAAACAAAAGGCTCATGTAAATCAAAAATAATACGTTTAAAAATATCTAACTTTGAGCTAAATGGTGGATTTGAAACAATAATATCAAACTGATCCGGCTGATAATGAAAAAAGTTTTTATCATCATTTAGATGACTTCTTACAACCTGGAATCCCTTAGCTTTAAGAATTGTGTAGTATTTACTTTCTTCTGTATCGAATGGCAACCACAAAATAGGTTTGCGCCCATTTTTTAATATAAAATCCGATTCCCACTTTTTAAGATACGGAACAATCATATTTACAAGAACCGAAGGTGTTTTCCACTCATCTTGCACTTTAAATGCTTTCTTAAAACTTCTCTTTTTGTACTCTTTTTCATCAAATTCTCTCATTTGGACCTCTTTTGGGCTTACTAAAAGTAAGCCCATTGTTTTTAACTACATCCCTTTTTCTTTAACTTTGTTACAACTGTTTATAGTTTTTTCAGTTGCTTTTTCATCTTTTTTTAAGGATTTTTCAGTTTTTTTAGCTGCTTTTTTAGTAGGTTTCGCGACCTTTTTCTTTGCTGCAATTTTTTCTTCCAAAGAATTGACACGAGCTGCTAAGGCATATTCGTAAATTACCATTGCGTGCCACTGTGTATGCAATAACGCATCACGAGCTTCTTCTGCATCTGAGTTCAAAAACTTTGCCAAGTTTTTGATTTTTACTGAAAGATCCTTTAGTTCTTCCTTTAATTTTGGTAAAACAACTTCATCCTTTGCCATTTTACACCTCCCTATTTATTTATTAACTCTATACAGAGCTTTTCACCTTGTTCCAGTACCCACCAAGAACATTTACAACAAATCATTTTCACCCCTCATAAAACAGCAATTCATCAGCAAAAGGGAGTGTTTTAGCCCATTTTAAGAAATATTCCATATCTGAATTATCTTTCCCTGACCAACAGTTTAATTTATGATTTTTTCGCCACATTATAATATTTCTTAATGTCTGATAATTAAAATGACACATTCTTGTTTGTAACCAACTACTAGGAATTGCATCGTTTAGTTCATACCAATCTTTTTTATCTTTTGTTTCATTATATTTTTGTCGTTGTTTTTCTAACTTTTCTATGTCTACTAAATCCGATACTTTTTCTGTCAATGGATTTTTTTCAAAACAATCTTCGTCTATTGGATAAGAGTGAAGTTTGTGCATTTTGGATGTCGAGTTTTTAACCATATGCCTATAAGTGTCAAACTCGCTCCAGAAGCTTAAAGGAGCCTCAATACTAACCCAAACTTCTATCATTTGTACAAACTTAGAGTTTGGTGTTCCACAAGAACTTTTTCCATCTGCTTTTATTAAATTCTGTGCAACTCGCAAATCTTCTTTTGTGAACTGAAAATCACTGGATTCAATATTTTTACAGTTATTTGTTTTACTTGCAGTAATACAGTTGTCGCAAGAAACCTTTTTACAAGGACCACTAGTTGTTTTTGTTTTTGCATCTTTGAAATTTTTACTCATTGGTAATCTCATACCGATAATAGCTGGCAAAAACCCTGATACTTCTGTATATTCAAATTTCATTTCTTTTCTCCTTTTATAAAATCTTCTGCATTTTGTCTTGAATATTCGTGTGAGTTATTTAACAAATCTTTAATAATCGCTTTTGCATATTCTAAATCTGTTTTTAACTCTTCAATTCTATTTGACCATTCAGTTTCTCTTTCATTAGCCCAATCTAACGACTGTTTTAAGTCTGTGTTATACTCTTTTAATTGCTCATTTTCTTCCATCACTTTTTGATTAATGAGTTCAAGTTCATCACAGTGTTCTTTTAATTCTTCAAACTCATCTTCTTTTTGTTTTAGTAAAGTTTCGCTTAATCCATCTGAAATTAATTGGTATAAATCAACTAATTCTTTCCTTTTTCCTTTGCAATTTATATCACAGTATTCGTGAGTGAACTCTTCACAATCGTATTCAACTTCAACAAGACGTTTTTTAATTTCTGCGTTAAGTTGTTTTTCGTTTTTCAACTGTTGTTTTAATTGTTGATTTTCTTCTTGCATTTCTTTTGCACCTGCAATGTATGCTCTACGCAACATCTCTATATCAGAAAACCAAAATCCATTTTCATCTGTGTCGTCATAATGTTCGTTTGCATAAAGTTTTGCTTTCTTTTCTAATTCTACATCTGTCATTCTGTTAACCTCCATTTATCAAAATTTAAACAATTGATAACATCACATCGCAATTCGCCATTCTCTTTATAACTATATTCACAATTTCTGCAACATATCATTTTTTTTTCAATCAGGCTTTTTGCTCTTGATAAATCAGATTGGAGTTCACAGACTCTTTTGGCAAGTTGCTTGTTCTCTTCATCGAGTTTTTGGTATTCAGTTAATCGTACCCACGATTTATCATTGAATACGACTATTTCAACATCTTCCATTATTTTCCTCCACACAAACAATCAAACCAAGGAATATTTTTGCTAGATGTTGATGTTCTAGTTTTGTAATTCTTATAATTCTTTTTATTAAAATGCTCTTCCACTTTTTCGATTCCATTTATGATGCAGTAAGTAGCCATATAAAAAGCAGCCTGCCAACTTTTTCGTTCAAAAGATAAAGGTAAACCTGCTTCAATCGAACATACAAGAGAATTAAGTTTATTAATATCTTTCTTTGATTTTGATAACAACCATTTAGCTTTATTAATTGTGCCACTAGGATTGCGATGATGTTCTAAATAGTTTCTTTTTGGAGAAGTTGCATAAGGTTTAATTATTGTTACTGCCATATACTAATCCTTGAATTTTGCAATATCTTCTGCACTTACACCCATACTGATTAATAAAAGGGTGCAATACCCAATAATATCAGCAATATCGTTTACTCTTGGTTTTTCTGCTGAATTAGATTTAATTCTTCCGATTTTATCGTCAAGTCTGATTAAAATAGAATTCGTTGCATCCCCTTTATAAAAAATATTATTAGGATTCAATGCAGAATCACCATATTTTTGATTTTTATATAGCAACAAGTCTTGTATTGCCATTGTAATTTCTTTAATTTTCTTTTGTGTTTCCTGCATCATATTGCCCCTTTAGTAAGTTATAATTATTTTTAACACTGCATAAATATTTTTTTGTACTATCTGGAATTTTTCTATTCATAACAGCTCCATAACCACAGTTATAAGCCATTACAACATCGTCAAAAACTTTTAATCTACTTTGCAACCACTCTATTTGATGCAAAGCTATAAAAGTATTATGCTTCCAATCAAACGCATTTAATTCAATATCTTCAAACTTCCAAAAACTGTTTGTAAAAGTTGTATATAAATATTTGTCATTTAACTGCCAAAGCCCTAAATCAACAGTTCCGTTTTCATTTCTATGAGTAGCATCTAAATTAATTTCAGGATTCTCTTGCATTAAAATTGCAACAGCTAAATCAGAATCAATTTCCAATTCTTCACACATTCTCACTATATAATCAGATAGTTCAGCAGGCAGAAATTGATATTTATGTATATTTTCTTGTTCTGTTTCAATTTCTTCTGAAATAAAATCAACATATACAATTTTTTTTGTTTTTTGTGCCTGATAATATGTTCCTAACATAAAAGCACTTCCAATAATCAATAAAAATACTGCTACATAAATTCCAATTTTTTTTAAGATTTTCATATTTCCCCCTAAAATAACTCACCCTGAATTATTTGTGTTTCTACTTTTTCTTCTTGTTGCAGAATTAATTTATTTTCTGTATCTACAGAATGAATTCTTTTCTTTGCTATTTCAAAATAGTTTTTGTCAATTTCACAACCAATAAAATTTCTTCCTAATTCTTTACATGCTACCCCGGTTGTTCCTAAACCCATAAATGGATCATAAATTAAATCGTTCTCTTGTGAAGAATTAATTATCAAATTTTTCACAATATTAAGAGGTTTTATTGTTAGATGACCAAATTTTCTTTTATCCTCCATATTTGAAGGCGTTACATAATAAGTAAATTTTGAATCAAAATTTCCAAGTATTTTTACCCCTTTTTCTCTAAAAAATAAAATAAATTCTGTATCTGTTAAGTATTTATTTCCACAAGCAGGGATAGGATTCGTTTTATGCCAAGTTAAAATGTTCCAATTACACCCTTTTTTCTTTAAAAAATAATCTAACAACAAAGGTATTTGTTTTTGACTACAAAAAAAATAACAATTTATCTTTTTCATAACTCGACATATCTCATCTAATAATAATTCAGAAAATCCATTTTTCATGGAATCAATTTCTTTCATTACATAGCGTTCACCTCCCCATGTATATGCTTTTTTACCTTTATATTTCATAGAATACTCATCAGATTTTTTACCAAAAAATCCTGCTCCTTGCGTTTCAAGTAAATACGGAGGATCTGTTACGACCAAATCAATCGAATTATCAGGAATCTTTTTTATAAATTCATAACAATCACCATTATATAACTCAGTCATTCTTCACCACCTCAAATTCTACATAATCAAAGTTTTCAGCAGACAATATAAAATCTTCATCTGCTGCATGATATAAATTATCTACAACTTGCAAAGCTTCTTTTTCATCCTTTGCATCAACTTCTACAATCTTTACCAAAGTTTCTGTTATCTTTACTTTCATTTATTTCTCCTTTTTTTTATTGACAAAAAAATTAATCTACTATATTATCTTATTAGGTCGGGTCGCTCCCATGAAAATATGTTTTCGGGTATACCGAGGAAGAGGTAGGATTACCAAACCCCGGTGGAGCTTAAAAGTTCCCGGTCGTTTTATTAAAACTCCCTAGAAGGATCGGATATTGCACTTAACTGTGCCTCTATCGGGGCGGGGGTTTTTTTTGTTTTAAAACCTTACACTTGCCTTTGTATTCAATAATTACATACCCATTCCTATTATCTTTTTTTATTTCATCTTTCAATTTTTTATACTTGTTATAAGTTATTTCATCCTTAATAGAAATGAAACAACTTGGAGCTTGTTTTTTTGTTTCATTAAATCTTGTTATTAGTTTATGTTCCCCAGTATTTTTTATTTCCATAAAATCTCTATCATTAAATAATTTATAAAAAATATCAGCCTTTTTGTTATTAGAATAACTTTCTCTTAATAAATAAACATCAAAACCTAACATCTTTATTTTTTTACAAGTTTCTACTTCATCTTTATATCTTCCTTCTCTTACAGCATCTATTTTTCCAACAGAAACTTTTATACCTTCAAAATCTTCATAAGTTTCTTTTTCTAAATAATCTAAAAGTAATTCTCTATCTTTTTCTGATAGTTCCATTATTCCTTTTTCTGTAAATCTTCCCTTTTCATCTCTCGGATGCACAGCAGAATTAAATCCTTTTTATACAAAATCTTCTTCATGATTAAAAATTACATATATTTTAGGTTTATAATTCAACTTTTCCACTAACTCATCATGAACTTCTTTTCTTATTACAAATTTTACTTTACTCATCTTTTTTTTCTCCACAAAACAAAATATTTTTATTCCTAAAGATATTCTCTAAATCAAAAACTGTTTTCCCATCACTTCTAAAAGGGATATCAATTTTTGATTGTAATTCTTTTAATTTTTCCCAATAATCAGGAAGGAATAAAAACATATTTTCAAGTTCTTTTAAGTTTTTATTCCTGCAACACCAACAAGAAACACGATCTAAAACTTTATAAAGTTCTATTCCGTTTTCATTCCAACTAAAACCTTTTGAATAGCAATGATTCAAACAGCCCTTTTCTGTCATTCCCCATTCTGCTAATGGATAGAGTTTCAATCTATTTTCACATCTTTTAACTCTTTCTCTTAACAGTCTTTCTTGTTCGTCTACTGCTATCCCAACATATTCAACAATAAACTCATCCCCGTATTTTTTATTATTTTCTTTTATGGCATTAAGTTTTAATGTTGTTCCCCAACGACATAAACCACCACACCATTTATAGCCCGATTGTTTTTGCCCGTTTCTTTTATATACTTCTTTTTCTAACATTGTGTAGAAAAAATTATGTTTCGGTTTTAACTCTGTAAACTGTATTTCACGCTTACCAAGTTCCTTTTTTATAAGTTCTTTATTTGTATAAATGGATTCAAATTCTGCTCCAATATCAAAATATACAACTTCATCCAACGGATAATTCAGTTCTAATAATTTCAATATCATTGCTAAACTATCTTTTCCAAAACTACAACTTGCTATGTATTTCACGCTTACCAATACGCAAATATTCCGTATTGGATTTTTCTACTTGCTAAAAAGCCACGATTTCAAAATTACGCAATAATCACATCTCGCTATTGCAACCTGATTTATCAGGAATTAAGCGTTTTCCTCCCTTTTCTCAAAAATTGTTCCTTTATGTACAATCTGCAATCTTTCATCTTCTGTCATATCATTCCATTTCTTTTTACCTTGTATTCCTAATTGACTGAATAATGCACAAAGCACTGATACAACTATTGCATTGCCCGCAACTTTGTAGAGTTGCGAGTTCGATACAACTTTTTCTGCTCTATTAAACTGTTCTTCTTCAACATTCATAAGTCTAAAACACTCTCTAGGTGTCAGTTTTCTGATTCTGTATCTTTCTACTACAGGTAAAATTGCAGTTTTCTTTCCTTCTGGTCTTGTTGTAATTGTTGGAGAAATCCCATCAGTTAAAACTTTCTGATTAAAAGCGTCTATAATATCACCTTCTTGTGCGTTATTATCTTCTGCTGTTTTTATTGCTTGCTCGTAAAATCCGTTTTTTTCAATCTTTACAATTTCACTATTTCTTGCTGTTTGTTTTTCTATTATTTTAATTTCATTTCTCGTTGATGAACTTCCTATGTTTGTTGTTAATGTTCCGATGCAGTCTTGATTTTTGGGAATATTTGAATTGTAATCGTCATATATGATTGTTTCTTCTTCTACTACCATTGGCACATATCCTCCACCTGTCCCCATAGAACTTGTCAAAGTTGTACAAACTCCATCATCTTTTATGCTTTGGTGTTCTTGCATACCACCAATTACAATATTTTCTAACACTAAATTATCCTTTTGCACTGTTGTTAAGGTGTTGCAGATACCTTCTGAATTTGGTTCTAATCTTTGTTCTGTTGTAATTCCTGGTGTTCTGTCTGACGGATTATCAGGATTGCGGCCACACATTGCAACTATTACCATATTGCAATGGTGAACATTAAAACTTGTAGCAACAGCAACAGCAACACCATCACTATCATAAACTCTGTCTTGGTTGTAATATTGCGTTCCGCCATTGCTTACTTTTTCACCTAATCCACCTACTAATTTTGGTTCTTCGATAATCATAGGTTCTCTGCCACCCCCTTGCATTGTCGTTAATGTCGGACATAATCCGTTTTTATCCCATACATTACCTGCAAACCCTAATCCTGCGTTTTCGTTGTAAATGTTACCCAAACGGATTACTTCTGACATTCTATTACTCCGTTTCCGATTTAATTTCCAAAACCTTTATAATCTCTTGCCATTAAACAAGTTGCTATATCAGTTTCCTTTTCTATTTTTGTTCCTTGATTGCTCAATAAAACTGTGAGTTTCTTTTCAGATGGTTCTATTACACCCGAACCATCTGATTGAAGGTTACTAATACCTGCGTCAACTCTTGCTTTAATACAATTAGCAACTTCGATTTTTTTAGGATTTTTCAAGCATAAATCTACAGTTTCTTCTGTTGTTATTTTATTTTCCATAATTAACTTTTCGATTAGTTATTTTGCTTTCGGACTGTTGATATAATATTTTTCATCTACAGTAGGTTCTAAATAATCTTTCATAACACAAGGAAGTTTTATCTCTTTTGGAAATTCATAATCAATAAAATCATCTGAAAGAATTGAAACACAAAAACATCTATCACGATTTTGTGGAACTCCCATAGTTTTTGCATTAATGTCTTGATAAAAGTTGTAGTACCCTTTAGATCGTAAAAAAGATAGCCACGATTCAAAATCGTTTATATTTTTTTCAGAATGAACTTGTGGAACATTTTCCATTAATAAGACATCTGGAAGCTCTTTACATTCATTAATCAATCGTTCTACTTCCCAAAGTAAGCCGCTGCGAGTTCCACTTCCCTTTGCCATTCCCTCTTGTTTTCCAGCCAATGAAAGCGACTGGCAGGGAAATGAATATGTAAGAATATAAGTATATTTGTCTTTTTCAGTAATATTTAAATCAGTAGCATGAATTTGTGTAACATCTGATGTTGCAAAATTAGTACCATGAATTGCGTTATAAACTTGCATGGCATACTTATCAAACTCACAAACAAAATGATGTTCAAAATCAACACCTAACCTTTCTAATGCTTGTGCCTGCGTTCCCATTCCTGCAAACAATTCAATAAGTCTAATTTTCTTTTCAGTTGAAAAAGTAGGCATATCAAATAAATTTAATTGATCCATCTTAAACTTTCTCCACAACATCTTTTATTATTTGCAACATAGAATCTCTTTCTATGTTAATTTCTTGCGATTTTCCCTGAAAAAACAATTCAATGGCAGAAAGCTCTTTTGTTTTTTTGTTGTTGATAAGTTTTATAGATGCCATTTTGTCTATGTTTTTTAACAACGTTTCTAAGTCTTTTAATAATTTCATAAACACCCTTAGTATTAATATTAATACTTTTATATTTTACTATTTATACTTTGTCAAGTATAAAAGTATTATTTTTAACACTTTTCTTGATTTTATTAAGAAATTAGGATATATTGAAAGAAAAGGTGTTATAAATAATAAGCCAATAGTCTTTGTAGATTATTGGCTTTTTTTATTTGGAGGATTTAAAAATGGAAGAACTTAATTTTACAAATATGCCTAAAATTTTTTGGGTATGCGTTATCATACTTTCTTTTTTGGCAACAATTTTAATCTTTTTTATTGTGCAAACAATTGCAAATATTTTGACCAAAAAGAATTTAAAAACAAAATTATTAGATTTAACAGAACCTGTTAAACCAGAAATTAAAGAAAAGTATATTGCAGAAGGGAAAGATTTGATTGATAATCAGTCGCAAGTTACAAAACTTATGCTAAAATCTGGCAGAATAAGAATTTATCAAACAGGTCTATCAGAGTTTAATTTCAAATCAGCGCAAGAAAAAATTATATTTGAGTTATTAACTTTTCGTTTACAGGACCGAATAAATTACGAAGTTAAAAACGACTTAACAAGAAATCACATTACAAATAAAACCGATTTTGAATTAGAACAATATTCAAGATCAAAGTCAAAAGCGTATTACTCTTTAATTAAAGAAAAACTATTTTTGTATCAAGAAAAATTACCCGGTTACGACTTACCAATCATTTTAGAAAAATTTTCTCAAGAAGAATTTTTTAAATTCTTTAAAGATATATATTTCTCGGCAAGAGGGCTTGCTAGTAAAACGGAGGGAAAATAATGAGTAACAAGTTAGAAGATTTATCTCCTTATATAAGAGATAAAGCAGAAAAAGCAATTGCATTGATGAATGAAGATGTTGACTTAAAATTTATGGGAGTTGAAAAAATTGCAATTTCAGAAACTAAAAGAAATTTGTCAACACAAATGGCTTATTATTCACGATCAAGAATGGGCGTTGAAGATGTAAAAAAAATGTATAAAGCAGCGGGACTTTATACACCCAGTGATTATGAATGTAAAACAGCTAACACCTGGACTTTAGATTCAAAACACATTCGAGGTTTGGCCATAGACCTAGTTCCTGTTAAAGATGGGAAATTTTGGTGGAGTGCCCCTACGAATGTATGGGAAAGAATGGGAAAAATTGGCGAAAGTCAAGGTCTTTTATGGGGAGGCCGCTGGAAAAATAAAGACACACCACATTTTGAAGTTTGATTTTGGAGGGAAAAATGGATTTTTATACGATTAGAAATTTTTTGGAAAACTGCGGCTTGCCTGTTGAATTATTTATTTTTTGTGGCCTGATAATTACATTTACGGAACAAACAAAAAAATTGTGCAAAAAAATTGAATTTTATTTTGAAACAAAAAAGGCAAAGGAAATTAAAATCTTTAATCATACAAAGATTATTTTTTTAATTTTTTGGAGTTGCGTAGCCGATGTGGTTTTATGTGTTGCAAATATTACAGATTGGGAAAAATTTGCACTTAACTTATTTGTAATGATTGGATTAAGTTCAACGTTTTATGAAGTAATTCTGAAAAAGGTTTCAAAATGGAAAAAGGATATTTAAATGTTTTCAAAAAATCACAAAAAAATAATTCTAGTTTTATTTGCATTTGTATTCTGTCATTGTTATTTTCTGCAAGTTGCAAATCCACAAACATACTCGATAACGGAGGAACAACTACAGACATTAGAGATGGAATTTCAGAACTTGAAAACAACGAATTCAAATCTCAACGAACAGAATTTGAAATTACAGAATCAAGCAAAGAAATTGAACAAACAAGTAGTAAAATTGACAGAATTATCTACGAATCGACAGAACACTATACAACAATTGACAGAATCTTGCAGCAAGTTAGAAATCAGACTAGCGAATGAACGGGAAAAAAATGCCGAAAATTTAAAAGAGCTATCTGAAATTAAAATAAAAAATCAGAAACAAAAAACAGTAATTATTACATTAAGTTTTGTAATTTTCTTATTACTTATAATTATATTTTTCTGTAAAAGAAAGAAAATATTTTAATTCCACATGTTATTAATTACATCTTTGTTTTGTAACAATAGAGGTAGTTTATCTGTAATTTTAGCTCTATCATAATACTCGGTCATTTTCGGATTCAAATGGCCGAGCATCATACGAAGGCTTTCGCCAGATATTTGATGGCGCATCATCGTATTGTATGTGTAACGCAACGAGTGTATTGATAAATTTCTTTCTGTTGCGTTTATCCCATTTTTTAAACAGATTTTCTTAAATTTATTATTTAATAAAGTTCGTGAAAATGGTTTGCCATGCAAAGAAAAAACATAATCGTTTTCTCCATTGTTTTGATTTACCCTTTGCACTTTATTAATTAATTCAATTGTTTTTTCTGGAAGAATCGCAATTCTCCATCTTTTATCAATCTCATTCCCCTTTTTTAAATGTTCAACTCTTTCTCCATTGTGATTCAGCATTGCATTAATTAGAATAACATCTTTTTGAATAAATTGAGAATACTGAATAGCCCTTCCTTCACATCCTCTCATACCTGTTGTAAGAATTGTATAAATCAAAACTGCTGTTGTAAAGTTTTCTTCATCTGTATTTTTTTTATTTCTCCACACTTCGCAAATTTCTTCTTTTGTATCAGGAAATAATCTTTTAATTTCATCTGGGTATAAAATACCTTTATTTCTTATTTTTCTTTCTAAACATTTATCCATTTTTATTATTTTGTCTAAATGCTCTGCTCTGTACAATTCATACAGAACTATATTAATCACAGCAATTATGCGATTTAAATAACCAGGAGAATAAGGCAATGAAAAAACCCATTTTTCAATTTCTCCAATAGTTATATTAGAAACAAGTTTCTCTCCAAATTTTTCAAGAAACTTATCAAGAATTCTCTGTTTAGCCTTTAGTGTATGTGCTTCATACTCATAGCCTTTTAGTTTTTGCTTTTTTATATAAAAAGAAGATTCTGTAAAAAAATTTATTGCAAATTGATTAAAAGTGATATTCTCTTTTAATAATTCATTATCATCTAACAATTCTATAAAAGATTGTGCCTCTTTTTTTGTCAGACAAGGTTTCCCATTTTTGCCACAAGTTCTTCTAATTCGTTTTCCGTTTTTGTCTAAAAACCAAAAATACCATGCCTTAACCTTCTTCCCATTGTGTGTAATTGTTCGTTGATATAAATGTTTTACCATAAAAAACCTAAAAATTTGTACACATAATGTGCACAAACTATAAATTTACAAAAGCTTTAATAATATAAATCATTATATAGTAATGATTTAATATAAATAAAACAACCCTTTCCCCTCTATAATAGACGCTTTTTAAGTCTATTATACACAATTATCCCTGTTTTTAATATATTTTACATTACTTTTTTCTTTTTTGCAACATTATTTATAGTTATACATAGTTTATTTTGTGCACAAACTTGTGCACACAGAAATTAGGCTTTATATAAATTCTTGATTTTTTTTTATTTATTGTACATAATATTTACATAAGGAAAATAAAATGAAAATGAAACAATTAAAAAACGATATGTTTATTAAAAGCACTGCTATTTATTCAATTGCAATTTCTGTATTATATTTTTATCAAGGCTTAGTTGAAGGTTTCTCAACTAGCCTTTTTCTTTATATCGGCATAAATATTGTTTTTATTCCAATTACTTTAATAATCAGAAAAAATATTTGTATTCCATATTTACTGCTTTACTCTATTATCCTCCTCTATTTAATTGCTTTTACTCCAACTTATTTTTATAACAATTTTTCATCGTTCTTTCTTATCTGTATTATTTCCATACTGTGCCCAAAAATAAAACTCGCTTCATTTATCTGTTATTTTATTGTTATAACAACTTGTTTTATTTTCGGCACAGAAAAAATATATCATTATTTAATTCACATTACACGATGTTTATATTTTTATATTTTACTTTCATTTATTACAAAGCAAATAAATTCAGTAAAACTAGAATTAAACAAAGATGAAATAATAATTTTAAAACAACTTGCGTTAGGAATGCAACAAAAAGAAATAAAAGAGTTTTCTAAAAATACTGTAACTAAAAAACTTCGAGCAGCAAGAGAACGAAATAATTTAACATCAAATTACGAATTAATAGTTAAATATAAAAATTCTTATAAATAAAATACAAAATACTATCATTCCCACAATAATATTATTGTTCCCAAATTTTTTAATATTTTTTTATGCTATTTTTTAAATACCAAATGGCCATTGGAATCTTAAATAATACGAGGAACAAAAAAATGATCGTAAAAACAGAAAATGGTGGTAATTTTGATGCCGCAGGAAATGGAACTAAAGGTCTTGCTATTTCTGGCTTAGTTACAGGAGCAGCTGCTTTAGTTGGGCAAGGATTGTTTGGAAACCTTTTTGGAAACAACAGAATGAACTGTTGCGGGGAATCTAAATGGGAATCTAGATACAACAATTTACTTGCAGAATTTCAGAATTTAAAAAGTGAACAGTACACAGACAGAGCAATTATCGACTACAACAAAGACAAGTTTGAATTCAACAAAGACATCTCTAATGCAATTGTTGACGACCGAACTCGAATTGCAGCACTCGAACAAAAAAGCGACTGCCAAAAAGAAGTTTCTGCTTTAAAAGAACAATACTTTCTTGAAAAAATTAAAAATCTTGAATGTATGTTCTCATCAGGAATTGCTTTAGAAGCTGAAAGACGTTGTAATGGCGATCAGAATTTATTCAATTACTCAAATGCAACTTTTGTACCGGGTAAATTAATTATGCCAGCAACATCAATCTGTCCTAGTGTAATGCCACAGTACAATTCTTGGGTAGCACCTACAGCTACTGCTAGTAATAGTACCACACCAACAACATAATAAATTTTAAGGAGATAGTCATGAACAATTATAATTTAAATTTTGAACGTTATCAAACAACTAATGCGTATTGGAATAAATATGAACAAATATTAGCTCAAATGAGTAACGAACAAAAAGTGTTTGTAAGTAAACAAGAATCTGTATTAATTGCAAAACAAAATTTATTATCTGCTTTCATTGACTATCTCTTTGAACAGAATAAAGTGGTTTTTATTAACAGTTCCGAAAATGGAAAACTCCTAATGGAAGATTACATTTCAACTATTAATACAGCCGCTGAAAGTTATGTTTCAAAATCAGAACAACTTGAAAAAGAGAATGAAGAACTAAAAAAGCAAATTAAACAATTAATGTTAGATTTTAAATCAACACAAAAAGGAACTGTAGAAAATGAATCAAAAACAACAAAGTGAATTGGATAAAATTGAATCAAAAATATTAATATTGTTATTTGGTTCTGTTGCTATCCCAGAAAAAACTTCTATTGCGTTAAAAATGGCAAATGTAAATCCAAATGAATACATACAAATGTTTGAAAATTTCATGCAACCAATACTAAAAGAAGATGGGCAAGTTGACGGAATTATGTTAAAAAAATTAATTCAGTTTACCAAATATAAAGATGTTGTAAATTTATTTACAATTCCAAATACTGATTTTTTTCTAAGCGAGATCATTGAAAATATTATAACAAGTATTTTCCCAGGAGTGAATAAAAATGCAATTTCAAACTTTTAAAAATATTTATCAAGGAGATTTCCCTGTTTCTTTGGAAGTTTTCAAATCTGATTTTCCTTTTGTGTATGTTATTCCCAAAATACAAGTAATCGAAATTCCACAAGAAATTCAAATTCAACCAAATTTTAATGTATATTCTACATCAGAACCAACAATCCAAAAATCTGAAAATTTGCCTAGTATAAAAGAAAATTCTCAAGATGAAGTTGAATATGAAATTAAAAACATAACCCCTAAAAAATCTTTTTGGAGGAAATAAAAAATGACAATCAGTGAATTATTAGACAAGGCAAAAGATAAGATTGATGTAAGCAAACTATTTCTTTTGGCTGCAGCAGAAATTGACAAAGAGAAAACAAAAGATGAAATTTTTGCAACATTATATAAAGAAATTTATGCAAATCATCTTTGTGATTCTTTGTGTTGTAAAATGGTAGAACATATGTTCAAAGACAACGAAAAAGGTAAAAAATGGACTATTGAGCAAACAAACGATATTGCTAGAAAAATTGGAGTTACTTTTTCAAGTTCTACTGATGATTATACACAATATGAATTTTGGTGTGTGATGCACATGATGTACTATGATTATTCTGATGTTTTGCGAGAATCTGGACTTGTAGATCCATCAGTATTTGGGAAATTAGCAGATGCTTATTTATCAGACATTGACGCACCAAAAGGAAAATTAGTCAATTATTTTTTCTTTGTGCATAAATAAGAAAAAAAGGCTATCTATATTGTTAGATAGCCTTTTTTCTGTAAAATATAAAAGACCGTTTTAATTTTACAGGCTCCTGGGTTACCTAATATCACTGGTAAATTTGGTAATCCTTATGGGTACTGCGGTTTTATTTGGGGAGATGTTACAAGCGGTGTATTTTCCAAGGCTAAAACAGGTTCTGAATCAGGACGTATAATGGACACTACGAGTTCATCCATATCCGCTTTTAATACAGTATATATAGATGCTTCTCGTTCATCATCAATTTATGGCAATTCTAAAACTGTTCAACCTCTTAATACCACAATAAAGTTATGGCAACGTATTAGCTAATTCTTTTCCATAAACGAACAGTTGTATTCTTAGATCTTGTTTCATCACCAACTCTTGCGCCAACAATATTGACTGTTAGGTCTGTAATTGGTTGGCTTCCATCTCCGATAGCGTAGTAGGCTCCAGCACCACTATTCGCGTGCCATTTTATCTCATGTTTATGGTTTTGCAATTGATCATTCTGGAAAATTAAAACGGTCGTTAAATTTTTACTAAACGCTGAATCAATTGTAATTGTGTTTCCATTAACATTTGTAACACTTCTTTGTTCATATGTTGGCTCATCGCCTTCGCTATCAACTAATATACACC
>Ga0233372_1000010_pt1 | contig 87662 bp, 96 predicted proteins | sample ElkDunMinimDraft_4_FD_191538 | JGI IMG/M metagenome (GOLD analysis project Ga0233372, IMG submission 191538) | Fecal eukaryotic communites from dung pellets of Tule Elk in California, USA - Elk Dung D8 | ecosystem: Host-associated > Mammals > Digestive system > Large intestine > Fecal | place... | reverse complement strand
CACACCGCAGGCCACGTACCTGCTCAGCCGCGTACGCCGCGAGATGCGCGAGTGGATGTCCGCGCACGAGATCGTCAGCGAGGACGCGCTCCTGGTCGCCGACGAACTCCTCGCCAACGCGCTCGACGCCGCCCGGACCCGTGCCGTTCTGGCGGTGGAGGTCTCCGGCCGTACCTTGACCATCGAGGCCACCGACGACGGAACGGGCGACCCGCACCTCGACGAGCACGGGCGCACCCGCCCGCCGGACGGTCGTGAGCGCGGGCGTGGGCTCTACATCGTGCGGAGGCTCTCGCGCGAGGTGCGGGCCCTCAGCACCGCCGACGGCTCCGTCGTCCGGGCCCAGGTGGTCGCCGGCCCGCGTGCGGACGCCTCGTTGGGCTGACCGCGCGACCGGTCAGACGACGTTCTCGGCTGCCGCGCGCAGGGTGCTCCTGCGGTGGTGCGCGGCCTCGACGGTGATGATGACCAGCGCCACCCAGACGAGCACGAACCCGAGCCACCGGCCGGTGGTCATCTCCTCGTGGAACAGGAGGACGCCAAAGGCGAACTGGAGGATCGGGGCGAGGTACTGCAGGAGGCCCAGCGCCGTGAGCGAGAGCCGGGTCGCCGCCGCGCCGAACAGGAGCAGGGGGACGGCCGTGACGATCCCGGTGGAGGCCAGCAGGACGGCATGGCCGAGGCCGTCGCTGCCGAACGTCGAGGCGCCGGTGACCGCCAGGAACACGAGGTAGCCGATCGCGACCGGTGCGACGGTCGCCGTCTCGAGCGCGAGGCCCTCGACGGATCCGACGCCTGCCTTCTTTTTCATCAGCCCGTAGACGGCGAAGGTGAGCGCGAGCGTGAGGGCGATGTACGGGACGCGGCCGTACTCCCAGGTGAGCTCGACGACCGCCACCGCCGCGAGGCCGAGGGCGAACCACTGCACGGGCCGCAGGCGCTCGCGGAGGAAGACGACCCCGAAGGCGATCGTCACCAGCGGGTTGATGAAGTACCCCAGCGACGACTCGACGACGTGCCCGCTGTTGACCGCGTAGATGTAGGTGCCCCAGTTCAGGGCGACGACGATGCCGCCGACCGCCACGTACGGCATCCGGCGACGGTCGCGGACGACGTCCCGCGCGTGCCTCAGCCGCCGAGCGGCCAGCAGCACGAGGGTGACGGTGACCAGGGACCAGACGACCCGGTGGGCCAGGATCTCGGTCGCCGAGGCCGGCTCCAGCAGGGGCCAGTAGAGCGGGAAGAGACCCCACAGCACGTACGCGCCGGCGCCGAGCGCGAGCCCTTCGGCGGAGTCAGAACGTCGGTCGGTCCTCACTCTCGCAGGCTACGCGTCGGCACCGACGGCGTTCACTGCACCTGTGGTCAGGCGATCGTCCAGGTGTCGCTTCCGGTGAGCAGCTTCTGGAGATCGCCCGGCCCCTGGGCCTCGGTGGCACTGGCGACCTGCGCACGCGCCTGGTCGTCGTACGCCGGGCGCTCGACCTGGCGGAAGATGCCGACCGGCGCGCGGTTCAGGTAGCCACCGTCGGTCAGCCGGCTGATCGCGAACGCCAGCGACGGATCCTCGGCGTGGGCGTCGTGGACGAGGAGACCGGCGCGGTTTGAGTCGTCCACCTCGACCACCGAGATGGCGCCGGAGACGGGGTCGCGCACGAGCCCGTGCTCGCCCTGCGGCCCGAACGTCACCGGCTTGCCGTGCTCCAGGCGGATGACGGCGTGGTCCTTGGTGGCCGGGTCCTTGATCGCGTCGAACGCGCCGTCGTTGAAGATCGGGCAGTTCTGGTAGATCTCGACCAGCGCCGTCCCGCGGTGGGCCGCCGCCTCACGCAGGACCTCGGTGAGGTGCTTGCGGTCGGTGTCGATCGTGCGGGCCACGAACGACGCCTCCGCGCCGAGAGCCAGGCTGATCGGGTTGAACGGCGTGTCGAGCGAGCCCATCGGCGTGGACTTCGTGACCTTGCCGGGCTCGGAGGTGGGCGAGTACTGCCCCTTGGTGAGCCCGTAGATCCGGTTGTTGAACAGCAGGATCGTCATGTTCACGTTGCGGCGCAGCGCGTGGATCAGGTGGTTGCCGCCGATCGACAGCGCGTCGCCGTCACCGGTGACGACCCACACCGACAGATCCTCGCGCGAGGTCGCCAGGCCGGTCGCGATCGCGGGCGCGCGGCCGTGGATCGAGTGCATCCCGTACGTGTCGAGGTAGTACGGGAAGCGCGACGAGCAGCCGATGCCGGAGACGAACACGATGTTCTCGCGCTTGAGGCCGAGGTCGGGCAGGAAGCCCTGGACGGCCTTCAGGACGGCGTAGTCACCGCAGCCGGGGCACCAGCGGACCTCCTGGTCGCTGGTGAAGTCCTTGCCGGTCTGCTTCAGGTCGGTCGCCGGGACGCCGGCCAGGCCGTCGCGGGCGAGCGTGGGGGCGGGCAGGTCGATGCTCATCGGTGGTTCTCCTGGCTGAGACGGTCCAGGCTCGGCGTGTCGAGCGACTTGACGGCTTGCGCGATGACCTCGGCGAGCTCTTCGGAACCGAAGGGCATGCCGGTCACCTTGTCGTACCCCTGGACGTCGACGAGGTAGCGCGCACGGAGCAGCATGGACAGCTGACCGAGGTTCATCTCCGGCACGATCACCGAGTCGTACGAACGCAGCACCTCGCCGAGGTTGCGCGGGAACGGGTTGAGGTGGCGCAGGTGGGTGTGCGCGACGTCGATGCCCTGCGCACGGGCGGAACGGACGCCGGCGCCGATCGGGCCGTACGTGGAGCCCCAGCCGAGGACGAGGACGCGGGCGTCGCCCGACGGGTCGTCCACGACCAGGTCGGGGATCGACTCGGCCACGCGGGCCACCTTGGCGGCGCGGTGCCGGACCATGCGGTCGTGATTGGCCGGGTCGTACGAGATGTTGCCGGTGCCGTCGGCCTTCTCGATGCCGCCGACGCGGTGCTCCAGACCCGCGACGCCGGGCGGTGCCCACGCCGGGGCGTGGGTCTCGGCGTCACGCGCGTACGGCATGAACGTCTCGCCCTCGCCCGGTGCGGTGGCGAAGTCGGGCTCGATGCGGGGGAGCGAAGCCGCGTCCGGGATCTGCCACGGCTCCGACCCGTTGGCCAGGTAGCCGTCGGACAGCAGCATCACCGGCGTGCGGTAGGTGATCGCGATCCGGGCGGCCTCGAGCGCGGCGTCGAAGCAGTCGGACGGCGACTGGGGGGCGATCACCGGGAGCGGCGCCTCACCGTTGCGACCGAACATCGCCTGCAGGAGGTCGGACTGCTCGGTCTTGGTCGGCAGACCGGTCGAGGGGCCGCCGCGCTGGACGTCGACGACGAGCAGCGGCAGCTCGATCATGACGGCGAGACCGATGGTCTCGGACTTCAGCGAGATGCCCGGGCCGGACGTCGTGGTGACGCCGAGCGCGCCGCCGAACGACGCACCGAGAGCGGCGCCGATGCCGGCGATCTCGTCCTCGGCCTGGAACGTCGTGACGCCGAAGGCCTTGTGCTTGGACAGCTCGTGCAAGATGTCGCTGGCCGGCGTGATCGGGTACGCACCGAGGAACACGGGAAGGCCGGACTGCTGGCCCGCAGCGACGAGGCCGTAGGACAGCGCCGTGTTGCCGGTGATGTTGCGGTAGCGGCCCTGAGCCATCGGGGCCGGCTTGATCTCGTACGAGACCGCGAACGCCTCGGTGGTCTCGCCGAAGTTCCAGCCCGCCTTGAAGGCGGTGAGGTTCGCGTCGCGGATCGCCGGCTTGGAGGCGAACTTCTTCTCGAGGTACGCGGTGGTTCCCTCGGTCGGACGTCCGTACATCCACGACAGCAGCCCGAGCGCGAACATGTTCTTCGCGCGGCCGGCATCCTTGCGGCCGAGGCCGAACTCCGAGACGGCCTCGACGGTCATGCCGGTGAGGTCGATCGGGTGGACCTGGTAGTCCGCCAGCGAGTCGTCGTCCAGGGGAGAGGACGTGTAGCCGGCCTTCGCGAGGTTCCGGCTCGTGAAGTCGTGGCTGTCCACGATCACGATCCCACCGGGGCGCAGCGCCTCGATGTTGGCCGCGAGGGCGGCGGGGTTCATCGCGACAAGCACGTCGGGACGGTCACCGGGGGTGAGGATGTCGTGGTCGGCGAAGTGCACCTGGAACGACGAGACTCCGGGGAGCGTGCCCTGGGGGGCGCGGATCTCCGCGGGGAAGTTGGGGAGGGTCGAGAGGTCGTTGCCGAAAGCTGCGGTCTCCTGGGTGAATCGGTCACCCGTCAGCTGCATGCCGTCGCCCGAGTCGCCCGCGAACCGGATGACAACCCGATCCAGCTGTTCGACCTGCTTGCCGTCGATCGCCAAGGCCTGGCCCTTCTGTGCGTTGTTGCGTTGTTTCCAGCGTAGGCGATGACTTTGGAATGCCGTTGCGACTCCGGGATTTGGACGTATCTGGGCTGGTCAGCCGCCTGCGCGCGCTCAGCGCACGCGGATCCGCAGCAGCTTGGCGCTGCCGGTGAACCCGGTAGTGGGCCGGTAGGCCACCCGGATCTTCGAGGTTCCGCGCTTGGTCGCCTTGAGGGTGAGCGTGGAGATGCCGGTCCGTCTCAGGGCGACGCGGCGGGTCTTGCCGCGGTAGGTGACCGTGGCGACGCCCGTCGGGGTGGCGCCCGGCGCGCTGACGCGGAGCTTGACCCGCACCTTGCCGCCGCGCTTCACCGAGCGCTTGACCTTCGCCGCCATCCGCGTCGGGGCGGGTCCGACGGCGACCGTCGGGGCGGACGTCACGCTGCCCTGGAGATGGCCGTCCTTGTCGGCGAGGACCTGGAGCGAGACCTTGCGACCGTAGTCGGCGGGCCGGAGAAGGTACGACCGCCCGGTCTCGCCCTCGATCGGGGCACCGTCGCGGAGCCACGCGTAGGTCGTGCGGGTGTCCGCGACGTCCCACGTCACCGGGCCGGCGGTCAGGACTCCGCCGACGCGGGTCGACCCGCTGACCCGAGGGGCCCGGGTCGCAGCGGGTGCCCGCCTGGCCGCGACCTCGACGGTGGTCGCTCCGAGGGCGGAGGCGGTCGACGCACCCTCGTCGGCGGCGACGGTCTCCAGCGTGGGCGCCTCGAGGGACGCCTTCCCGGGCTTCAGCGTGCGGAACGTGGCAGTCGCGAGGGTGGCGCTGCCGCTCACGCCGGCGTCGGTCCCGAGACCGGTGTGGACCACGTGCAGCGACCCCTCTCCGACGATCCCGAACGTCTTGCCGGGCTTGTCCGTGGCTGCGGACTCGTCGACGTACGAGAGGAGGGTCGGGTCGTAGGCGAGCCTCAGGTCGTACGCCTGGACCTCACGGAGCCCGTCTGCCGTGACGGTCACCGTCACGGTGTCGCCGACGGTGACCGACGGGGAGGACACGGAGACGGCGTACGACGTCACGTCCTCCGCCGACGCGGAGCCGACGGCCAGGCTCGCCGCGACGAGGCTCACCGCGGCGAGGCCGACGGCGCCACCCAGCCAGGCCCTCTTGTGGTGCGTCATGTCAGCTGTGCTCCGAGGGGTCGTTCGTACGGTCCGCCCGATTCTCCCTGACATCGTCCGGGACCGGCGTGCAGTCCCGGACGATGTTGCACGGATCCGACCGGGTCAACGGGCCGCGCGGTGAAGGGGGTGGCCGTGGCCGTGAGGCCAGCCGTGTCCCTTCCCGTGTCCCTTGTGCGGGCGGCGAGGCGGCTCGACGCCGTTGACCGTCGACGTGTCCTTCGCGAAGGTCCAGGTCGCCGCGGCGATGGCGTCGGCGTTCACGTCGAGCGCCCGCGCGTTGACGTTGCCCACCAGCCGGTAGTCCTCGCGGAGCTGGTCGTACAGCGTCTTGTCCTGACCGTCACCGCGCAGGTTGTCGCAGAACGCGTGGTAGCAGGGGTCGTACGAGGCGCCTGCGACCCCGCCGTACCGTGCTGCCTCCTCCTCGGTCTTGACTCCCTCGGCGCCGGTGAACAGGCCGCCGGCCGGGATGCCGACCGCGATGAACGGCCCGTAGTCCGAGCGCCCCGAGAACTCCGTGTCCTGGAAGGGGAGCCCTCGATCGGCGTAGAACGACTCGAACACGTCCTCGATCGCGTCCGATCCCGGCGGGATGGTGGCCGGGTCGGCCGTCCCGCTGGAGTTGTCGCCGTCGTACACCCCGAACATGTAGTTGGGCGAGCCCACCATGTCGAAGTTGAGGTAGAGCGCGATGTCCTCCGCCTCCTCGGGAGCCAGACCGGCGACGTAGTGCTCCGACCCCAGAAGCCCGGACTCCTCCGCACCCCACCATGCGAAGCGCACCGTGTTGTTCGGCTTGGCGTTGCGCATCTGGATCGCGGTCTCGAGCAGCGCGGCGCTTCCGGTGCCGTTGTCGTTGATGCCCGCACCGCCCTGGACACCGTCGAGGTGTGCTCCGGCCATCACCACGTTGGAGTCGTCGCCCCTGCGTGTCTCGGCGAGGACGTTGTAGGCCGAGCGCGTCTCCGCGAGGTAGTCGACGGTCACCGTGACGGTCGCCCCCGGGACAGCGGCAAGGTCCTCGCCGGCCGCGGAGGTGGCGAACACCGTGGGGATCGTCAGCCCGGTCGCGTCGCCGATCATGTTGATGAGAGCCGTGCGGTCGGGCTGGCCCTCGTTCATGATCACCACGCCCCCCGCGCCGGCGGCCTGGGCGTTGAGCGCCTTGACCGCGAACCCGCAGGTGCCTCGTTGCATGAGGGCGATGCCGCCGGGCTCGAGGTCGGCGAAGTCGGAGGCCTCGCACCCGCTGGTGTTGCTGTTCGGGGGGAGACCGGCCGCGGGGACGACCAGGTCGATCGGGGTGAGCGGCCCGGTCGCCGTCCCCTCGGGGCTTCCGGTGTCGAAGGAGTTGCGGAGGAAGTCCGTCTCGTTGACGAACGTGCGTGGCTGCGGGCCGACGCGGACCAGGGCGGAGTTCTCCTCGGTGTAGTCGAACGTGAACTCCTGGACCTCAGGGTCGTAGCCGGCACGTCGCAGCTTCTTGACGACGTACTGCACGGACGCGGCGTACCCCGGTCGCCCGGCGGCGCGGTCTCCGTACTCGTCCGAGACCTCCTGGAGCTCCTCGAGGTGGTCGAGCACGGCCTTGACCTTGACGGCACGGGTGATCTTGTCGACCGACCGGTCGTCGTGGTGTCGCGGGCCGGCAGCCGCCGGCGCGGCGCCGGCGGCGACGAGGGTCGCGACCGCCACCCCTGCGAGGACGGTCGTAGTTCTCTTGCGTGTCACGTGAACGAGCCCTTCCTGTGAAGTGCTCGGCCCCCTGCCCGAGACCGCCGAACGGGACGAGCGTAAGCCGAACCGCGCTCGTGCGCTGCCTGCTGACGCGCCGCTCAGGCGTGGGGCGACGACTCGCGGACGCTGGTGTCGCGTGCCGCGATCATCGCGCGGACGCCGTCGAGCGCCTCCCTGATCGTCGTGCCGTAGCCGTCGTGAGGGAGGACCTCGATACGTGCCGCGGTGTGCGCGACGTGAGCCTCGGCGTCCTCGAAGCGGCCGAGCCGCCGGAGCACGTCGGCGAGGTTGAGGTGCAGCGACGGGAAGAACCCGGCGATGGCGAGGGAGGAGTGGTAGGACCGCGCCCGCTCGTCGCTCGTCTCGTGCGCTGCGGCGAGTGCGCGCTCGTCCCAGACGAGCTCCTCCTCGACCCCGGGGGTGACGTCGGCGACGTAGTGGGCGATCACGCACCGGTGGAACGCGTCACCGTCGTCGCCGACCTGCGCCCAGAGCGCGAGGAGGTCGGCACGGGCGCCCTCCTTGTCGCCCTGGTGTCCACGGGTGACCGCCTCGGTGACGGCGGCCATGACGGGGTCGGGAGCGGGGGCGGACGCGGCTTCAGTCATGGCCCCGAGCGTACGAGAGGGCGGGGACACGATCGCGTGTCCCCGCCCTCCCCCAGGTCGTGCTGAGAACGACTAGCGGACCCTCAGCGTGATCGGCCGGGACACCGAGCGCTTGAACGCCGGGTGCTTGGCCACGTACGTCGCCCGGATCTTGTGCTTGCCTCGCTTGAGCTTGGTCGAGGACAGCTTGAGGACGGCCTTGCCGTTCTTCACCTTGACGGTCTTGAGCTTCTTCTTGCCGTCACGGAAGACGACCTTGCCCTTGACCGGACCCGCCGCGACGCGGACCTTCGCGACGAGCCTGGCGCCCGAGCGGCCGTAGCGGGTCTTCTTCGGCGTGACCTTGAGGGACACCTTCGTGCCGACCTGCGCGACGCGGACGCCGGCGGTGCCGCGCCACAGGGCGGGCGAGCCAGGGCCCTTGCGTCCGGCCACCTGGGCCTGGACCACAGCCCCGCCGTCGGCGACGGCGATCCGGTACGAGGCACCGGTGGCACCCGGGATCGGCTTGCCGTTGCGCATCCACCGGTAGGTGTACGAGGTCGGTCCGCCGGTCCACGAGCCCGCGGTCGTCGTGAGCACGCTGCCGCGACGGTTCGAGCCGCGCACGACCGGAGGCGCTGTCGAGAACGAGAGCTTCGAGACGTCGAGGATCCCGGTGCCGCAGTCGGCAGTGGAGCAGTTGGTGCGGCCGTTGCTCAGCCGCGGGAAGGGCTTGACCGCCCAGCGGAGGGCGTGCTCGACCGTCGCCGGGCTGTAGGTCCCGTGCGACGAGATGAGCGCCGCGGCGGCTGCGACCGCGGGGGCGGCCATGCTCGTGCCGGCCTGCTCACCCCAGGCGGGTCCGCCCGGCGTGGTGGTGCCGGTGTTGACCGTCGACAGGACCTGGCTGCCCACGACGGCGTCCCCGCCGGCGGCCGACAGGTCCAGCGCGGTGCCGAAGTTGGAGTACGGCGCCCACCGGCCGCTCACGGTCAGGCCGGCGACCTGCCCCACCTTGTTCGTGGAACCCACCGTGACGACCCCGGCACAGTTGGCGGGCGAGTACGACCAGGCGTTGCGGTCTTCGTTGCCGGCGGCGACCACCACGACGGTGCCGCGCGCCCGGGCGACCCGGATCGCGTCGCTCAAGACGGCGGGGCAGCTCGGCGAGTAGCCGGCGATGGAGAGGTTGAGGACGCGCGCCGGGGTGGCGTTGCGGGGGAGGCCCGGGACCTTCGCGCCCGATCCCCAACGGACCGCGGCCGCGATGTCCGACATCGTGCCGCCGCAGCGGCCGAGCACCCGCAGGTGCTGGATGCGCACGCCCGGTGCGTTGCTCGCCACGCCGTACCCGTCGTTGGCGCGGGCACCGACGATGCCGGCGACGTGGGTCCCGTGCCAGCTGCTCTGCCGAGCGGGGACGCCGGCGGCGCACTCGTTGGCGCCGTTCCAGTCGCCCTGGTCGGCCGGGTTGGAGTCGCGCCCGTTGCCGTCGCGCGAGCGCCAGGAGTCACTGACGAAGTCCATGCCCGCGACGGTCTTGCTGTCGAGGTCGGGATGGTTCGAGCGACCGGTGTCGACGATGCCGACGACGATCCGTCCGGTCGTGGACGGCCACGCCGCGAACGCCTGCGACCCGTAGGTGCCGTGGATGTTCCACTGCTTCGACCACTGGGGGTCGGTCAGCGGAGGTGCGGCGGCCGGCAGGACCACCAGGTCCGGCTCGACGCTGGCCACGCCGGGAAGGTCGGCGAGCTCGGCCGCGGCGCTCTTCGCCTCGGCGAGCGAGGTCGGCTCGGCGAACGCCAGTGCCTCGACGCCGTCGGTGACGGGGGTCGTCGCCGGTGCGGTGTCGACACCCTCGGCCTCGACCACGCGGCGCGCGGCGGCGACGGTGGGGCGGGCGCCGGCCTCGTAGGTGATGACCAGGCCCGCGGCGAGCGGCGGTGGCGAGGAGAGAGGGGACTCGGTGGTGCCCCGCGGTCGGGGCTCGTCGGAGGCGTAGGACGGTGCGACGGCAGCGAGCACAAGGCTTGCGCCTGCGACCAGCGCGCACACGCGGGGGATTCGTGACATGCGGCTAAGTGTGGCGGGTCCAGGGGTCGCCGCGCCGCCCGGTGGCGCGCCGTCACGAAGCGTTCCGCCGGGTCCACCGCGTACGCGCACCACGGGCGCGTGACCCCCTAGACTCAGGCGCATGTCCGACTACGCCGACTACCTCGCGTCGTACGCCTCGGTGGCAGCGATCGTCGTCGTCGGGATGCTCGTGGCGGCCGGGATGCTGGGGGCCAACCGATTGTTCCGACCGGTGGTTCCCGACCGTGCCAAGCTGCTCACGTACGAGTCCGGCGTCGATCCTGTCGGCTCGGGGTGGGCCCAGAGCAACGTGCGCTACTACGTGTACGCCTTCCTCTACGTGATCTTCGCCGTCGATGCGGTGTTCCTCTTCCCGTGGGCCGTCGTGTTCGCCGCGATCGGGTGGCAGGCGGCGGTCGAGATGGCGGTGTTCGTCGGGTTCATCGCCGTCGGTCTGGTCTACGCCTGGCGCAAGGGGGTGCTTACGTGGACGTGAGCCGCTCCTCGGTCGACCTCGGGGTCCCGACGCTCCAGCGCCTCGACGCACCCGAGCTCGGCGTCGGGTCCGCGCTGGCTCCGCGACCCGTGCGCTACCTCCTCAACTGGGGCCGTCGCTACTCCCTCTGGGTCTTCAACTTCGGCCTCGCGTGCTGCGCCATCGAGTTCATGGCCGCGTCGATGGCGCGCCACGACTTCATCCGGCTCGGCGTCATCCCCTTCGCACCCGGACCCCGCCAGGCCGACCTGATGATCGTCTCCGGCACGGTGACCGACAAGATGGCGCCCGCGATCGAGCGGCTGTACGCCCAGATGCCCGACCCCAAGTACGTCATCTCCTTCGGGTCGTGCGCCAACTCCGGCGGCCCGTACTGGGACTCCTACTGCGTCACCAAGGGCGTCGACCAGATCATCCCCGTCGACGTGTACGTCCCGGGCTGTCCGCCGCGGCCCGAGGCGCTCCTCCAGGGGATCGTCACCCTCCAGGACAAGATCGCGGGGGAGGACCTCGCCCAGCGCTACGGCCGTACGGGCCTGCGGCGCTCGCTGTCGTCGCTGCTGCGACCCCCCGTCACTCCCGAGCAGGACGGGTAGCCGTCGTGGGCTGGGCCGACGACGTGCTCGACCTCGGGCGCGCGATCGCGGGGGACCGCGTGAGCATGTCCGAGGAGTTCGGGCAGCGCACGCTCACGGTGCCCGTGGGCTGGTGGCGCCCCGTCGTGACGATGCTCCGCGACCAGGGCGGCTGCCAGTTCTTCGACTGGCTGAGTGCGGTCGACGGCGCGGGCGCCCCCGGCCCGTACCCGGACGAGCCCGAGCTCGCCGGGGGGTTCCGGGTCGTCTGCCACCTCGCCGCGCTGTCTCCCGGTGTGGGACGCACCGCCGTGCGCCACCTCCTCGTGCAGACCCACCTGCCGCGGACGCAGCCCGCCCTGGACTCGATCGTGGGTGTGTACGCCGGTGCCGCCTGGCACGAGCGGGAGACGCACGAGATGTTCGGCATCGACTTCCGTGGCGGTGTCGAGCTCGAGACCCTGCTCCTCCCGGACGCGTTCGAGGGGCACCCCCTGCGCAAGGAGTTCGTGCTGGCCTCGCGCGTCGCGAAGCCGTGGCCCGGCGCGAAGGAGCCCGGCGAGTCCGAGCACGACGTCGCCGCCGACTCGTCGCCCGGCCGCCGTCGCATGAGACCGCCCGGCGTCCCCGACGCGGAGCAGTGGGGTCCCCGTGAACCCGGCTCCGCCGCCCCTGACCCGCTCGCCCACGCGACCGCAGGCCCTGCGTCGGGCCCCGCGCGGCCGCGTCGTGCACGCCGTGCCTCGCCGCCACCGGAGACGTCGCCCGAGGCGTCGACCGAGTCGTCCCCCGAGGATCCGGCATGAGCGACGTCGCCGACCTCCTCCTGCGCTGCGGGCTCGTCCTCGTGGCGTTCCTGGTCCTCCCGCTGGCCGTGGGACAGCTCGAGCACAAGACGATGGCGCACATGCAGTCGCGGGTCGGCCCGATGTACGCGGGCGGCTTCCACGGCTGGGCGCAGCTGGTCGCCGACGGCGTCAAGTTCGTCCAGAAGGAGGACGTGACGCCGCGCGCCGCCGACCGACCTGTCTTCGCGCTCGCGCCGGCGGTCGCCCTCGTCCCGTACCTCGTCGTCCTCTTCGTGATCCCGCTCGGACCGAGCCTCGTCGGAGCCGACCTCGACCTCGGGCTGTTCTTCGCGCTGGCTGTGATGAGCGTCGGCGTGCTCGGCACCTTGATGGGCGGCTGGGCGAGCGCCAACAAGTACTCGTTGCTCGGCGGTCTGCGGACCGCCTCGCAGCTGATGAGCTACGAGCTGCCCATGGTGCTCGCGGCGGTCTCGGCGGCGATGATGGCCGGTTCCCTCTCGCTGGTCGCCATCGCGCAGGCGTGGGAGTGGTCGTGGCTCGTGTGGCAGCTCCCCGCGCTCTGCGTGTTCGTGGTGGCGGGCCTCGCCGAGCTCCAGCGCCCGCCCTTCGACATGCCGATCGCCGATGCCGAGGTGATCCTCGGGCCCTACACCGAGTACGGGGGCATGCGGTTCGCGATGTTCCTCCTGGCGGAGTACGCCGGCATCGTCGTCCTCGCGGCGCTCACCGCGACGTTGTTCCTGGGCGGGTGGCGCGGCCCCGCCTCGGACGAGCTCGGCTGGCTGTGGGTGCTGCTCAAGACCTTTGCGGTGGCGTTCTGCGTGGTGTGGTTCCGGGTCGCGTGGCCCCGGCTCCGCGAGGACCAGCTCAACGCCCTGGCCTGGAAGCTGCTGGTGCCCGTCGCGCTCGGGCAGCTGGCCCTGACGACGGTGGTGGTGCTGGTATGACCGGACACGACGGAGCGGACAAGCGGCGGACGGCCCGAGGGGCCGGGCTCCTCAAGGGCCTCAGGGTGACGTGGCACAACCTCACGCACCGCGCCGTGACCCAGCAGTACCCGGACGTGCTCCCGGAGCTGCCGCCACGCTCGCGCGGCGTCATCGCCCTGCAGGAGGAGAACTGCACGTCCTGCATGCTGTGCGCCCGCGAGTGCCCGGCGTGGTGCATCTACATCGACTCGCACAAGGAGACCGCGCCGCCGGCGACGGAGGGCGGTCGCGAGCGCTCGTTCAACGTGCTCGACCGCTTCGACATCGACTACTCCCTCTGCATGTACTGCGGGATCTGTGTCGAGGTGTGCCCGTTCGACGCGCTGCACTGGTCGCCGGAGTTCGAGTACGCCGAGCTGGACATCCGTGACCTGACCCACGACAAGGACCGGCTCCGGGAGTGGATGTGGACGGTGCCTCCGCCGCAGCCGCTCGACCCGGCGGCCGACCCCCCGAAGGAGATCGGGGTCGCGGAGAAGGCCGCCCACCGCGAGGCGGAGAAGACCCACCGCGAGGCGCGTCCCGCGGAGCCTCCCGCATGACGGCGGTCACGGTGGTCTTCGCCTCTCTTGGCCTGGTGACGCTGGTGTCGGCCTACCTGGTCGTCACCAGTGACCAGATCGTCCACGCGGCGCTGTGGCTCGTCCTGACGCTCGGCGGTCTGGCGGCGCTGTTCGTCCTGCTGGCAGCCGAGCTCGTCGCCTGGGTGCAGGTCCTCGTCTACGTCGGTTCGGTCGTCGTGCTGCTTCTCTTCGCGCTCATGCTCACGCGCGCCCCGACCGGGAGGGGCTCCGCCACGGCGACCGCGAACCAACCCCTCGCCGGCGTCGTCGCAGCCGCGACGACCGTGGCGCTCGGTGCGGTGATGTGGGCGGGCTTCGGAGGCGAGGTCATCGACGAGGACGCCATCCGGGTCGGCACCGCGGAGCGGCTCGGCGACGCGATCTTCCGGACATGGGTGCTGCCCTTCGAGGTGCTCTCGGTGGTGCTTCTCGCGGCGCTGATCGGTGCGATCGTCCTCACGCGCAGGGGTGAGCGCTGATGCCGCTCATGCTCCCGTTGACGGTCTCGTGCGGACTGTTCGGCCTGGGCCTGTACGCGGTGCTGGCGCGGCGGCACGCGGTGATGGTGCTGCTCGGTGTCGAGCTGATGCTGAACGCCGTGAACCTCAACCTGGTCGCGTTCGACACCTGGTGGGCCGACACGCTGCACACGGGCCAGTCGCTCACCCTGTTCGTGATCGCGCTCGCGGCGGCAGAGATCGGCCTGGGGCTGGCGATCGTGCTCGCGATGTTCCGTACGGTCGGCAGCGCCGACGTCGACGGTCAGGAGCGTGCCGCCCCGCTGCTGCCGGACGGCGGTGACGAGCTGTGAGGCGTCGCGAGTCCGCGCCCGCCGTCGCGATCACGGCGCTCCTGGCACTCTGTGCGGCGGTGGTCGCGTTCCCGCGCCTCGGCGACCGGACTGGCCCGTACGGCGAGCCGGCCGGGGTGCAGTCGACGCTGGTCGACGGTGGAGAGCTGCTCGGTGTCTCGGTGACGTTCTTCGTCGACCACCTGAGCGCCGTCATGCTCCTGCTGGCCGCCGGTGTCGGCCTGCTCGTCCAGATCTACTCGGTCGCCTATCTCGCCGGCGACGCCCGCTACCGCGCGTACACCACGATCATCCAGCTGTTCCTCGTCGCGATGGCCACCGTGGTGGTCGCCGACAACCTGTGGATGCTGCTGGTCGGCTGGGAGGTCATGGGCCTGTGCTCGTACCTCCTCATCAGCCACCACTGGGAGCTCGCCCCGGCGCGGGCGGGAGCGGTGAAGGCGTTCCTCCTGACCCGGATCGGCGATCTCGGCCTCCTCGTCGCGATCTTCGGCATCGGCCAGACGTTCGGGACGTACGAGATCACCGAGGTCCTCAACGCGATGGCCTCGCCGGGCGCTCCGGACGGCCTGACCTGGATCGGGCTCCTGATCGTCCTGGCGGTCGTCGGCAAGTCCGCGCAGTTCCCCCTGCACACCTGGCTCGCCGACGCGATGCCAGGCCCGACACCGATCAGCGCGCTGATCCACGCGGCGACGATGGTCGCGGCGGGCGTCTTCCTGGTCGCGCGCCTCTACCCGGTCCTCGCCGCCTCCGCCGTGACGATGACGGTGCTCGCGGTTCTCGCGTGCGTGACGATGCTCCTCACGGCGCTGTTCGCGCTCACCTCCCGGGACCTGAAGCGCGTTCTCGCCTGGTCGACGGTCAGCCAGCTGGCGCTGATGTTCGCCGCGCTGGCGGTGGGCGGGTACGACGCGGGCATCGACCACCTGCTGTCCCACGGCGCCTTCAAGGCGCTGCTCTTCCTGGCGGCCGGGTCGGTCGCCCACGCCGTCGGCTCGACCGCCCTGTCGGAGCTGGGCGGGCTCCGCACGGTCATGCCCTGGACGTTCGTCACGGCGACGGTCGGGTTCGCGGCGCTCGCGGGCGTCGTCCCGACGGTGGGCTTCTTCAGCAAGGACGCCGTGATCGAGGCGGCGTGGCACGGGATCGGCCACGACGCGCCGGTCGCGCCAGGGATCGCGGTCCTCGTGCTCGTGGTCGCCCTGGTGACCGCGGTCGTCACCGCCGTCTACTCCTTCCGTACGTGGTGGACGACGTTCTTCGTCGCGCCAGGCGCCCGTCCCGTCGAGCGCCCGACCGTCGCCGGGCGGTCGTACGAGGCGCCGCCGCTGATGCTGGGTCCGCTGGTCGTCCTCGCGGCCACGAGCATCCTGCTCAGCCTGGCGATGCCGCTGCACCTGCTGACCGGTCTCGTGACCACGGTGCTGGTCGCCGCTGCAGGCTGGTGGGCGTGGCAGTCGGTCGCCGCCGGGCGCGACCCCGCCGACGTCCTCGGGGTCGCCCGCCCGCTGTTCGACCGTGAGCTCGCCATGGACGTCGCGTACGACAGCGCCGGCACGGCGGCCCGCAGCGCAGGCGACGTGGTCGTCGCGACCGACCGGGACATCCTCGGCTTCTATCCCCGCGCCGCCGCGTGGGTCACCGTGCTCCTCTCGAAGGGGTTCGCCCGTGCTCAGTCCGGCAACGCCCAGACGTACGTCACCGTGCTCGCCGTCGGCGTGCTCGTGATCGCGGGTCTGGTGGTGGTCCGATGAACGGCCTGGTCGTGGCGCTCGCGCTGCCGGCGGTGACGGCCGGGCTGCTCGGGCTGCTCCGGGGCATGGTCACCGATCGCGTCGCCGCCCGTGCGGGCCTCGGCGCCTCGGTCCTCTCAGGTCTCTTCATCCTCGGGGCGTGGCTGCTGCACGATGGTGGCGGCTACGCCTCCGAGCTCGACGTCACGTGGGTGCGCACCCTCGGCGTGCACTTCCACCTCGGCATGGACGGCATCTCGTTCCCGCTGCTGCTGATGACGACCCTGCTGTCGGCGCTGGTCTGCTGGGCGCTCGTCGACGACCCGCCGGTCGGCGACAACGCGACGCCGGCCCTGGTCGCCCTGGTGATGGTCGTGCTCTCCGCGGCGATCGGGGTGTTCTCCTCCCTCGACCTGCTGCTGTTCTTCGTGTTCTTCGAGCTGGCGCTGATCCCCATGTGGTTCGTGATCGCGCGCTGGGGCGACCCTCACGACCCGGTCGGGCGCCGGGTCGCGGCGACCCGCTTCCTCCTCTACACCGTCGTCGGCTCCGCGTTCATGCTCGTCGGCTTCGTGACCGTCTGGGCTCTCACGGGCACGCTGCAGATCCCCGAGCTCGCCGCCCGTGCGGACGTGCTCGACGGCGGATGGGCGCTGTTCGCGGCCTGCACGATCGCGCTCGGGCTCGCCGTCAAGACGCCGATCTGGCCGTTCCACCTCTGGCTCCCTGACGCCCACGCGAAGGCCCCGACCGTGGGCTCCGTCCTCCTGGCGGCGGTGTTCCTCAAGCTCGGCACGTACGGCTTGCTGCGCGTGCTCGTGTCGGTGCTGCCCGGCCCCGCACGCGATCTTGCGCCGTGGCTCGGCGTGCTCGGCGTGGTCGGGATCGTCCTCGCCGCGCTCGCGTGCCTGCGCCAGACCGACCTCAAGCGGCTCATCGCGTACTCCAGCGTCGGCCACATGGGCTTCGTCGTCCTCGGCATCGCCACGCTCACCGACATCGGTGTGGCGGCCGCGGTGTTCGCCAGCGTCGCGCACGGGGTGGTGACGGGTCTGCTGTTCTTCAACGCAGGGTCGCTCAAGCGCCGCTTCGGGAGCGCCGAGATGTCCGTGCTCGGCAGGGGCCTGTACGCGCGCATGCCGGCGTTGGCCGTGGTGCTCGTGTTCGCCGCGTTCGCGAGCCTCGGTCTCCCGGGCCTGGCCGGGTTCTGGGGCGAGATGATGGCGTTGCGCGGCGCGTACGAGGCAGCCGCCGAGGCTGGAGCGGGTCTGGTCCCGGCGCTCGCTGGCGCCCTGCTGGTCGCCGCGCTCGTCGGCGTGCTGCTGACGTCGGCCTACTTCCTGCGACTGATCCGCCGTACCCTCCAGGGCGTGCCCACCCCGCACGACGCCGACCTCGACCTCGACGGGTCCGAGCGCGGCATCGCCGCCGTTCTCGTCATCGCCGTGCTGATCCTCGGACTGGCGCCGGGGATCGTGATGGGCGTGGTCGAGCCGAGCATCCCGGCGATCCTGGGGAGCGGACGATGACGCCGGGGGCCGTCGACTGGGCCTCGGTCGGCGTGCCGCTGATCGTGGCTGTGGGTGCGATCGTGGCCCTGCTCGTCGACGCGTTCTGGCCCTCCGGCGGTTGGCGCCGCCAAGGTGTCGTGGCCGTCGCAGCCCTGCTCGCAGCCGGTGCGTGGCTCGCCGACACCGGCTCGCACGGGTGGCTCGTCGCCGGCTTCTCCTGGGTGCTGCTGGTCGCTGCGCTCGTGGTGGTCGTCGTCGCCCAGTCGCTCGAGGACGATCCCGCGATGCCGGCGGGGGAGTCGACGTTCCTGCTCCTCTCGGCGACCGCGGGCGCGCTGACCCTTGCCGCCGCACAGGACTTCGTCACGCTCGTCGTCGCCCTCGAGCTCCTGTCGCTCCCGTCGATCGCGCTGGTCGCCATGCGCCGCGACCGGCGTGGTGCGGTGAGCTCTGCCTGGACGTTCTTCCTCGCCTCCGCCACCGCGACCGCCGTGACGCTGATGGGGCTGTCCCTGCTGTACGGGCTCACCGGCACGCTGACGTACGACGGTGTCCACGAGGCTCTGCGGGCGTCGGAGGCGCCGGTGCGGGTGAGCGCAGCCGTCGTGGTCCTGGTCCTGGTGGGCCTGTTCTTCAAGGTCGGCGCCGTGCCGTTCCACCTGTGGATCCCGGACGCCTACCAGGGCGCCACGATCCCCGTGGCGGCCTTCTTGTCGGTGGTCTCCAAGGGCGGGGCGGTGGCCGCGCTCGTCGTCGTGCTCGCGCACCCGCTGGTTCCTCTGCAGCCACGCTGGGACCTCTTCGTCGCGATCGTGGCGGCCCTGTCGATGACCGTGGGCAACATCGGGGCGCTGGCGCAGCGCGACGTCGTCGGCATGCTGGCATGGTCGGCGGTCGCCCAGGGCGGTTTCGTCCTCGCCCCGATGGTCGCGCTCGCGGTGCGCGCCGACGTCGTGCTGACGGCACCGCTGCGCTACCTGGCCGTCTACGCGATGGCGACGCTGACGGTGTTCGCGGTCGCAGCGGTCGCGGCACGCCGGTTCGGAGGGACCTCGTACGCCCACCTGGCCGGTGTCGGTCGACGCGACCCCGTCCTTGGCGTCGCCCTGGTCCTGGGCCTGCTCACGCTCGCCGGGTTCCCGCCCGCGGTGATCGGCCTGGTGGCGAAGTACCTCGTCCTCCAGCCGGTCGTCGTCTCCGGGTACGCCTGGCTGGCCGGGATCATGGCGGTCAACGTCGCGCTGGGGCTCGTGTACTACCTGCGGCTCGTCGTGGTCGCCTACGCGCCGGCCGCCCGGGTCACGGCGGGGGACGGGGCACCCGTCACCAGCGTCCGCGAGGGGCGAGGGGCCCGGCTGGCGTACGCGGTCGTGGTCGTCGGCGCCGTGGCGCTCGCCGCCACCTCGATCGCGCCGTCGCTGCTCCTCGGCGCGCTGCCCTGATCGTGTCCGAGCGTCGCCGGGACGGACGGCGTGGCTAAGGTTCCGATGTGCCCGAGGACCTGAGCGTGACCATCCACACCGACGGAGCCTGCCTGGGCAACCCCGGCCCGGGCGGGTGGGGCGCCGTGCTGCGCTACGGCGACCACGTCGCCGAGATGCACGGCGGCGACCCCGCCACGACGAACAACCGGATGGAGCTGATGGCCGCCATCGCCGCGCTCGAAGCCCTCACCCGGCCCGTCGTCGTCGACCTGCACACCGACAGCAGCTACGTCCGCAACGGGATCATGACCTGGGTGACGAAGTGGAAGACCAACGGGTGGCGGACCGCCGCGAAGCAGCCGGTCAAGAACGAGGACCTCTGGCGCCGGCTCGACGAGGCCGCCCAGCGGCACGAGGTCCGGTGGCACTGGGTCAAGGGCCACGCGGGCGACCCGGGCAACGAGCGCGCCGACGAGCTCGCCGGCCGCGGCGCGCTCGAGGCGCGGGGCGACGCGGCGCCCTAGCGGTAGTTGACGAACTGCACCGCGAAGTCGAGGTCGGCGCCCTTCACGAGCGCGATGACCTCCTGAAGGTCGTCGCGCTTCTTGCTCGTCACCCGCAGCTCGTCGCCCTGGATCTGGACCTTGACGCCCTTCGGGCCCTCGTCGCGGATGATCTTGGAGACCTTCTTGGCCTGCTCCTGGGTGATGCCCTCGGAGAAGGTGCCGGTGATGACCGACTCCTTGCCGGACTGCTTCGGGTCGCCGGCCTCCAGCGTCTTGAGGGACACGCCGCGCTTGACGAGCTTGTCCTTGAGCACGTCGAGCACGGCGAGCGCCCGCTCGTCGGCGTTGGCCTTGATGACGATGTCCGTCGAGCCGCTCTTCTCGATCGACGCGCCGGTGTTCTTGAAGTCGTACCGCGTCGAGATCTCGCGCGCGGCCTGGTTGATCGCGTTGTCGATCTCGGCGTGGTCCAGCTTGCTCACGATGTCGAACGACGAGTCCGCGGCCATGATGATCCTCTCGGTCGTGCAGCCGGTCACCCGATTTCGGGTGCGCTGGAGCGCTGCGCTAAAGTCGTGCTGTTGCTCGCGCAGAGTAACAACCCCCTGGCAGGTTGCCCGAGCGGCCAATGGGAGCTGACTGTAAATCAGCCGGCAATGCCTTCGCAGGTTCGAATCCTGCACCTGCCACGCTCGACGAGCCCGGATCCCGCTTGCGCGGGGCCGGGCTCGTCGCCGTTCCGGCCGTTGCTCGTCTCAGCGCATCGCGTCGAGCACGGCGGCCGTGAAGGCGTCGGCGGAGACGGCTGCCGGATCCTGTGGTGCGCCGCCCATCCGTACCGCCACGATGCCCTCCGACGGCACGACGGCGACGATCTGGCTGCCGAGCCCGAGCGCCCAGAACGCATCCTTCGGAGCGCGCGGTGCGAGCCGTCCGTCGGCACGCACCTGCCCTTCCGTGCCGCCGCCGGTCGCGGTGCGGGTGCCCAGCACGGGACCCTTCCGGTTGACCCACCACAACAGCCCGTACGCGGCGTTGAGCCGGGACGAGGAACGGCCCGTGGCCTCGGCGACGTACTCGGGTGAGACCACCTGGCGGTCGCCCCACCGTCCGTCGCGCATCATCAGCAGCCCGACGCGCGCGAGGTCGAGGCACGGCGCGTTCACGCCGGAGAACATCGTGGTGTTGCCTGCCGCGTCCTCGCCCCACGACGTCTTGGACATGCCCAGCGGCTCGAGAAGCTTCTCGCGGGCGTAGTCGACGGGCGTGCGCCCGGTGGCGACGGTCAGCACCTCGTCGAGGGTCTGGATCGCCGCGTTGTTGTAGCGCCAGACCGTGCCGGGAGGAGCGTCCTGTGCGAGACCGATCGCGAAGGCGGTCTTGTCCCGCGCGGCGAGGGCCATCTGCTGGTAGTCGGTGACGAAGTCCCAGTGCCGGCCCGAGACGTTCGCGAGGAGGTCTCGCACGGTGACCTTGCGCGCAGGCGTGCCCTTCCATGCCGAGACGTACGCGGAGGCGCGGTCGTCGAGGTCGAGCAGACCCTCGTCGGCGGCGATCCCCACCAGCACGGACGTGAGGGACTTCGTGACGGAGAACGCCGGGCCCGCCGTGTCGCGGTCGGTGTCACCGAAGGACGCCTCGTGGACCAGCTCGCCGTCACGCGTCACCACGAAGCACGAGGAGCCGGCCGCGGCCAGGGTCCGATCGAGGCGCTTCAGTGCCGCCGGGTTGAAGCCCACCTCGGCCGGGTCGGTGCTCGTCCAGTCGTCACCGGGGACGGCGGTACCTTGCGGAGCGTCGCTCGACGGTGGACCGGACGGCGTGGTGGCGGGGTCGTCGGGCGCCGTCCCTCCGGCGTCGGCGCTGCATCCGCAGACGAGGAGCAGAGCGGCGGCCGCGAGCGCCGTACGACGGTTGCGCATGCTCGTATTGTGGCGCGCAGGTGGTCGCGACGGGCGTGCTGCACGTGACCCAGATCATGGGTCCGACCCCCGATTTCGGTTCGTCGCGACCGACGTGTATCTTTGCTTCTCGGTTCGCCGAACGCCCCTTTAGCTCAGTCGGCAGAGCGTCTCCATGGTAAGGAGAAGGTCTACGGTTCGATTCCGTAAAGGGGCTCTGAGTCTCACCCGCTCCCTCCGCCCGGTGTGGAGGGCGGCGGGATGACGCATGGCGGGGTAGCTCAGGTGGTTAGAGCACACGGCTCATAATCGTGGTGTCGCGGGTTCGAGTCCCGCCCCCGCTACAAAAGACGACAGAAGCAGTTCCAGCGAAGAAGAGGCAGACTCGTGGCCAGCAAGAGCTCTGACATCCGCCCCAAGATCACCTTGGCGTGCACCGAGTGCAAGCGACGCAACTACATCACCAAGAAGAACCGTCGCAACGACCCCGATCGTCTCGACCTCAAGAAGTTCTGCCCGCACGAGCGTCGTCACACGGTCCACCGCGAGACCCGCTGACCTCCCGTACGACTTCCCACGTACACACCGATCATCGGGGTCCCGCCGTCCAGGCGCGGACCCCGTTGGCATGTTGGGAGCCCTCTCGATGCGTGACCTGACCGTCCTCGCCCCTCTGACCACGCTGCGGATCGGCGGCCCCGCCCGCGAGATCATCGAGGTGAGGGACTCCGACGAGCTCGTCGACACCGTCCGTACGCTCGACGACGCCGGCCAGCCGCTCCTCCTCCTCGGCGGCGGCAGCAACGTCGTCGTCGCCGACGAGGGCTTCGACGGCACCGTCGTCCTGGTCCGTACGCAGGGCCTCGTCGCAGACGTCGACCGTTGCAGCGGCGCGACCCTGACCGTCGCGGCCGGCGAGGTCTGGGACGACTTCGTCGCGCACGCCGTCGAGCAGGAGTGGGTCGGCGTCGAGACGCTCTCCGGCATCCCCGGCCGGGTGGGCGCGACACCGATCCAGAACGTCGGCGCCTACGGCCAGGACGTCGCTCAGACGATCGCCCGCGTCCGTACGTACGACCGCCGCGAGCGCCGGGTGGTCACCTACGCCGCGGCCGACTGCGGCTTCGGCTACCGCACCAGCCGCTTCAAGGCCGAGCCCGGGCGCCACGTCGTCCTCGAGGTGACCTTCCAGCTCGAGCTGGGGCCGCTGGGCGCCCCGGTCCGCTACGCCGAGCTGGCCAAGACCCTCGGCGTCGCCGTCGGCGACCGTGCGCCGCTCGCCGATGTCCGCGACGCCGTCCTCGCGCTGCGCGCAGGCAAGGGCATGGTGCTCGACCCTGACGACCACGACACGTGGAGCGCGGGCTCGTTCTTCACCAACCCGGTGCTGCCGCCCGACGCCGCGGACCGGCTGCCCGCCGACGCTCCGCGCTTCGGTCAGGCCGACGGCCGCGTCAAGACCAGCGCGGCGTGGTTGATCGAGCACGCCGGCTTCGGCAAGGGGTACGGCGAGACGGCGGCCCGCATCTCCTCGAAGCACAGCCTCGCCCTCACCAACCGCGGGGGCGCCACCGGCTACGAGCTCCTGGCGCTGGCACGTGAGATCCGTGACGGGGTCGAGGCGAGGTTCGGCGTCCGCCTGGAGAACGAGCCCGTCCTCGTCGGCGCCGAGCTCTGAGTCTGCGCGCGTTCGCTCAGCGACGGTTTGACCCTCACGACGCCCCGGACGAACCGACGCTGAGGTGGCCGTACAGGCGCTGAGCCCGCGCCAGCTCCCGCCGGAGCCGCGCCGCCGTGCGCTCGGCGTTCTCGGGAGCCAGGTCGGCCCACGTCAGGCGGACGACGTGGTATCCCAGGTCTCGGACCTTCAGCTCACGCCTCTTCTCGGCCCACACGGTCGCCCTGGCGCTCTCGTCGCCGTCCTCGTCGTACTTGACCCGCCCGTCGAACTCGACCACGAGGCGTTGCGTCGGCCACAGGAAGTCGACCTCCGCCCGACGTCCGTCGAGGAGCGAGAGCTCGTACTGCATCTCGGGTCGGGGGAGGTCGAACCGCCAGCACAGGACGAGCACACGCACCTCGCCCGGGCTCTCGCACCGCCCGTCGGCGATGGTCACGGCGTCCGCGGCGGTCCGGGTGCCGGGACGGCCGGCGTACGAGGCGAGGACCCGGCGGATGTCGCCCTTCGCCTCCTCCTGGGAGAACTGCTCCAGCCGTCCTCGTCGGCGGGCGTCGGACCGGAGGTGGGAGATCCACGAGGAGACGAGCACGGCGCCCCTCTCGACATCCGACGCCACCGCCGCCTGCGCAACGGCCAGGGGAGCACGGACGACGCGGAGTCCGTCGACGTCGACGACGTCGGCCTCCTCGAGGACGTCGCGGTGCCGTGTGATGCCGTTGCGCGTACGACTGGTGGTGCCGCCGACGCGGGCGACGTGCACCACGTCGAGATCCAGGCCGTACAGGCTGAGGTCGTGCGCGGCGGCGGCGCTGTCGTGGGACAGCGCGTACCCGGGCCCGAGGTGGGCGAGTGCTGCGCGCGCGGTGACGAGGTGCCTCTGCCGTCGCGACCAGGTGGCGTGGTCGTCGGCGACGGCGAAGGCGCCGCGGCGCAGCCGGACCAGGACGCCGCGGTCGACGAGCCGGCCGAGCTCGGCGGGCAGGTAGCCGCAGTCCTTGCCGTCCTGACGCGTGAGGTAGCCGCCCTGCTGTCGTGCGATCCGCTGCAACCGTTCCACCGGAGAACTGTGGTCCACCGAGGGCGATCTCTGCAGCGGTCCCTGTGGACGACGGAGCTCGCCGACTACGGGCTCACGCGGGGTCGGCGGCGAGCCAGGCGTCGACCGCAGCCAGCGCGGTGGTGCGCAGGTCGTCGGGGGCGTACGAGCCGCGCAGCGACATCCGGGCCAGCTCGGCGAGCTCCGCGTCGCTGAAGTCCTGCGCCGCCCGCAGCGCGGCGTACTGCCCGGACAGGCGCGCGCCGAACAGCAGCGGGTCGTCGGCACCCAGCGCGACCCCGACCCCGGCCTCCATCAGCGTGCGTACGGGCACCTCCTCGAACGTGTCGTACACGCCGAGCGCGACGTTCGACGACGGGCACACCTCCAGCGTGAGGCCGGCCCGCGCGACGGCGGCGAGCACCGCGGGATCCTCCACGCAGCGCACCCCGTGCCCGATCCTGTCCGGCTCCAGGTGCTCCAGGACCGCGGCGACGCTCCGTGGACCCCGCAGCTCACCGCCGTGGGGCATGCTGTGCAGGCCGGCGCGCCGGGCGATCGCGAAGGCGCGGGCGAACGACGCGGTCTCGCCGCGCCGCTCGTCATTCGACAACCCGAACCCGACAACGCCGCGGCCCGCGTACTGGGAGGCGAGCCGTGCGAGCGTCCGCGCGTCGAGGGGGTGCCGGGTGCGGTTCGAGGCGATGACGACCGCCATCCCGATCCCGTACGTCGCGCTGGCGTCACGCACGCTGTCGAGAACGAGCTCCGTGAAGTCGGTGATGTTGCCGAACTTCGTCGCGTAGCCGGACGGGTCCACCTGGATCTCCGTCCACACCGAGCCCTCAGCGGCGTCGTCCTCGGCGACCTCGTGCACGAGACGCCGGACGTCGTCGGGCGTACGGAGGACCGAGCGCGCCGTGTCGTACAGGCGCTGGAAGCGGAACCAGCCCTTCTCGTCGGTCGCGCGCAGCTGCGGAGGCCACTCCTCGACGAGTGCCGGGGGGAGTCGGACACCATCGCGCTCGGCCAGCTCGACGAGTGTCGCGTGCCGCATCGACCCCGTGAAGTGGAGGTGCAGATGGGCCTTCGGGAGACGATCGATCGAGCGCATCGCTTCGGCCATGCGGTCATCGTGCCAGCCGGTTCGACTCGGCGCCGGGCCACCCCGTACACTTGTCGACCGGTGGATGTTTCCACTGTGTCGTCATGCCCGCGAGACCCCCCAAAGGCTCGCAAGACGACGCAGGGGAGGCGATCATCGAAGGGCAGTAGCTCAACTGGCAGAGCATCGGTCTCCAAAACCGAAGGTTGGGGGTTCAAGTCCCTCCTGCCCTGCACAAGCCTGGTCCGTCCCGACGGCGGACCGATGACGGGCACCACGATCGAAGGGAACGGTCAGCATGAGCGAGACGTCGAGTGCTCCGACCGAGAGCACGCGCCCAGAGCGCACGTCTCCGGTGACCTTCTACCGTCAGGTCGTCGCGGAGCTCCGCAAGGTGGTGTGGCCGACCCGTTCGCAGGTCGCCAACTACTTCGTGGTCGTGCTCTTCTTCGTGCTGGTCATGATGGCCATCGTGGCAGGCCTGGACTACGGCTTCGGCAAGCTGATGTTCTGGGTCTTCGCCTGACCCACGGGTCGATGTGGCCCCTGGGCCGTGAATCCATGGGCCGAGAAGATACGAGGAAAGAGGCGCTGTGACCCAGCCTTACGACGAGAACGAGGGCGACGAGCTCCGCGACCTCATCGGCGAGGACGCACGCTCGCCGCTCAGCTTCGACGAGAACGAGCTGGAGGAGCAGGAGGTCCAGGAGGGCCTCGATGCCGCCGCCGACTCGCTCGAGGCCGACATCCCGCTGACCTTCGAGCCCTTCGCCGTGCGGGCCGAGGACGAGGGTGAGCCCGAGGTTCCCGGTCCGGCCGACGCCGCAGAGGCCGAGTTCGAGGGCGACGCGTCGATCGATCCCGAGGTCGAGGACCAGATCGCCGACAGGTCGACCGACGGGGCCTACCTGCCCCAGGGCGAGGACGTGACCGAGGGTCTCGCAGCCGACGCCGCGATCGAGCGAGGCGCCACCGTCGACCCGGAGGCGGAGGCGCTGATCGCCGCCGCCGCGCAGGACGAGGAGGCGGCCGCCGCGGCTGCCGAGGACGCCGCCGACGTCGAGGCCGAGGCCGCCGACGAGGCCGAGGCCGAGATCGAGGATCTCGCCGAGGAGGTCGTCGAGGAGGCCGAGGAGATCGCCGACGCCGCAGCGACCACCGAGGACGTCCTCGAGGCCGTCGCCGAGGAGGCGGACCCGCTCGCCGAGTTCCGCGAGAAGCTCCACAACCAGTTCGGCGACTGGTACGTCGTGCACACCTACTCCGGCATGGAGAACAGGGTCAAGTCGAACCTGGAGAACCGCATCACCTCCATGCACATGGAGGACTTCATCTTCGAGGTCGTCGTGCCGACCGAGGAGGTCGCCGAGATCAAGAACGGTCAGCGCAAGCTCGTCAAGCGCACCGTCCTTCCCGGCTACGTCCTCGTCCGTATGGACCTCACCGACGAGTCCTGGTCGACGGTGCGCAACACGCCGTCGGTCACCGGTTTCGTGGGCAACGCCCACCAGCCCGTCCCGCTGACCTTGACGGAGGTGGAGAGCATGCTCGCTCCCGCCATCGCCGCCCAGGTCGCGGTCGAGAAGCCGGCATCCTCCTCGTCGACGGCGCAGTCGCAGGCGCCGAAGGTCGAGTTCACCGACTTCTCCGTCGGCGACTCGGTCATGGTCGTGGACGGTCCGTTCGCGACGCTGCACGCCACGATCACCGAGATCAACGTCGACGCCCAGCGTGTCCGGGCGCTCGTCGAGATCTTCGGTCGGGAGACCCCCGTCGAGCTCAGCTTCGCTCAGATCCAGAGGGTCTAGGCCGAGCAGGTACGCTCTACAGGGCTTCACGCAACACCAGTGGGAGGGCCGAGGCAGGCCCACCGAGACCACGAGAAGGAAAAGAGATATGCCTCCGAAGAAGAAGATCGCTGCCCTCGTCAAGGTGCAGCTGCAGGCCGGTGCCGCCACGCCGGCCCCGCCCGTCGGTACCGCGCTCGGTCCGCACGGCGTCAACATCATGGAGTTCTGCAAGGCGTACAACGCCGCGACGGAGTCCATGCGTGGCAACATCGTCCCGGTCGAGATCACGATCTACGAGGACCGGTCGTTCACGTTCGTCACCAAGACGCCGCCGGCCGCAGAGATGATCAAGAAGGCCGCAGGTCTGCAGAAGGGCTCGGCCATCCCGCACAAGGACAAGGTCGGCTCGATCAGCAAGGACCAGGTCCGCGAGATCGCTCAGACCAAGCTCCCCGACCTCAACGCGAACGACATCGATGCGGCGATGGAGATCATCGCCGGGACGGCCCGTTCCATGGGCGTCACCGTCGACTGACCGCGTAGCACCGACCGACCGCACTGTGGCAGGGCCAGCTGGGCCCGACGACCACGACTGGTAGAGAGAGAAGAACCAGAATGGCTAAGCACAGCAAGGCGTACGAGAACGCCGCCGAGAAGATCGACAAGGACGCGCTCTACACGCCGCTCCAGGCCATGGACCTCGTCAAGCAGTCGGGCTCGAAGAACTTCGACTCGACCGTCGACGTGTCCATGCGCCTCGGCGTCGACCCGCGCAAGGCCGACCAGATGGTCCGCGGCACGGTGAACCTGCCGCACGGCACCGGCAAGACGGCCCGCGTCCTCGTGTTCGCGACCGGCGCGAACGCCGACGCCGCTCGCGAGGCGGGTGCCGACTACGTCGGTGCCGACGACCTCGTCGAGAAGATCTCGGGCGGCTGGCTCGACTTCGACGCCGTCGTCGCCACGCCGGACATGATGGGCAAGGTGGGTCGCCTGGGTCGCGTCCTCGGCCCCCGCAACCTCATGCCGAACCCGAAGACCGGCACGGTGACCCCGGACGTCGCGAAGGCCGTCTCGGACATCAAGGGCGGCAAGATCGAGTTCCGTATCGATCGTCACGCCAACCTCCACTTCGTGATCGGCAAGGCCTCGTTCAGCGCCACGGCGCTGGCCGAGAACTACGCCGCGGCGCTGGAGGAGGTCCTTCGACTGAAGCCGGCCAGCTCCAAGGGTCGTTACCTCAAGAAGGTCACCGCCTCGACGACGATGGGCCCGGGTGTGCCGATCGACCCGAACCGCACGCGCAACGTCGCCTCCGACGACGAGTGACCGCCCCGCGTACACCCGTACGCGCAAGGTGAGCTGACACGGACGCCGTCTCCCGCGAGGGAGGCGGCGTTCGTGCGTCCGGGGAACCACGTACCAGGTAGCGTGGAGGTCATGCGCATCCGAACCATCCCGACCGCGATCGCGGCACTGGCCCTCGCCCTCACCGCTGGCTGCGGGAGCAGCGCGGACCTCGCCGGCGAAGAGGAGCGGTCCGGCTCCTCGCCGTCGCAGAGCTCGTCGGCGGGAGGCTCGACCGACGAGGGCGCCACGACGCTCACCTCGGCGAACTTCGCCGACACCATCGCGGACGCCCAGGTCGACGCGAAGTCGGCGCACATGACGATGTCGATGAAGGCTGCGGGGCAGACGATCGCCGCCGATGCCGACGTCGTGGCCGACAGCGACCCGGCGAAGGCCAAGATGCGCATGACCATGGACATGGGCGGGCAGTCGGTCGAGATGGTGATGCTCGACGGCGTGATCTACACCAAGGCTCCGGGCATGCCGGAGGGCAAGTGGATGAAGATCTCCCTCGACGACGCGTCGGGAGCCGCTGCCGAGTCCTTCGGCCAGATGCGTGACTCGATGGACCCGGCCAAGAACATCGAGAACCTCAAGGCCGCGCTCAAGTCCGTGAAGGCGACCGGGGAGACCGAGACGCTCGACGGTGTCGAGGCCACGCGCTACGACGCCGTCCTCGACACCTCGAAGATCGCCGGCGTGGAGGGTGCCGCGGCAGCCGCGCTGCCCGCCGAGATCACCTACCAGTACTGGGTCGGACCCGACGACCTCCCGCGGAAGATCGTGATCACCATGGCGCAGATGCCGATGGAGATGAGCTTCTCCAAGTGGGGCGAGGACGTCGACATCACCGCACCGCCGGCCGGCCAGGTCGTCGACGGTTCTTCGTTGATGGGTCGCTGACCCGCCCCGGTTTGGATCTGCGCGGGTCCGTCCCGTACGCTGGCAGTTGCCGAAGACCGCCGGTCGTCCGAGACGCCCCTCACGGAGCAGCTCGGATCGAAGGTCCCGCAGACAGCGGGCGGCCCGCGCAGGTTCACCGAGTTCACGCACTCTCCCGTGCGTCGCGCCCCGTGCCCTGCGCCGGGGCGTTCGTCATTCTCCGGGTCGGATGCGCCGGTGGCCTTCGTACGTACCAGGTGCTCGCCGTGCGGCGGGTACGACACGAAGGAGAACCATGGCGCGACCGGACAAGGCCGCAGCGGTTGCCGAGCTGACGGACGAGTTCCGCAGCTCCAACGGCGCTGTGCTGACCGAGTACCGCGGTCTCACCGTGAAGCAGCTGCAGGAACTGCGCCGCTCGCTCGGTGAGAACGTCAACTACGCCGTGGCCAAGAACACGCTCACCAAGATCGCCGCCCGCGAGGCCGGCGTCGACGGTGTCGACGACCTCCTCAACGGCCCGACCGCCATCGCCTTCATCAAGGGTGATCCGGTCGAGGTCGCGAAGGGTCTGCGTGACTTCGCCAAGGCGAACGACAAGCTCGTCATCAAGGGTGGCTTCCTCGAGGGGAAGGCACTCGATGCTGCCGAGATCACGAAGCTTGCCGATCTCGAGTCGCGCGAGGTTCTCCTCGCCAGGCTCGCGGGCGGCATGAAGGCGAACCTCTCGAAGGCCGCCGCTCTGTTCCAGGCACCGCTCGCTCAGGCGGCGCGTGCCGTGGGCGCCCTGCAGACCAAGGTCGAGCAGGAACAGCCCGCAACCTCGGCTCCGGCCGAGGACCCCTCGGCGACCGCCGAGACCGAAGAAGCCCCGGCTGCGGCCGAGGGCTCCGAGGGCTAGGGCCCGATCACGAATCCGACCCCCCTCGGGGTCCCTGATAGGAAGGACGCCAACATGGCGAAGCTCAGCACCGAGGACCTGCTGGACGCTTTCAAGGAGATGACCCTCCTGGAGCTCAGCGAGTTCGTCAAGCAGTTCGAGGACACCTTCGACGTCACCGCCGCCGCCCCGGTCGCGGTTGCCGCCGCTCCCGCCGCTGGTGGCGGCGCGGCTGACGCCGCTGTCGAGGAGAAGGACGAGTTCGACGTCGTCCTCGAGTCGGCCGGCGACAAGAAGATCCAGGTCATCAAGGAGGTGCGCGCTCTGACGAGCCTCGGTCTCAAGGAGGCCAAGGACCTCGTCGAGGGCGCCCCCAAGGCGATCCTCGAGGGTGCTCCCAAGGACGCCGCCGAGAAGGCCAAGGAGGCGCTCGAGGGCGCCGGCGCCACCGTCACCCTCAAGTGACGTTCTCTGCGCTCTGACGCACCACACGGACGGGCACTCATCCTTCGGGATGGGTGCCCGTTCGTCGTTTTCGGAGTCTGTCGGGGTTACACTGAGGCGGCTACGAACGAGGTGTGACAAGGCTCACTATGGGACACCGGGACGTGACACGTTCGGGACCATCTGTGGGTTGTGTCACAGTGAAAATCTGGGTTACAGTCACGTTTGTTACCTGGGAGTAGCACGGTTGTGCTCCCAGCTTTATGTTCGCTTGGGAGGGAGAACGGGATGCGCGTCAGCGCCGCCGTACGTCGAGGGATCGGCTTCACCGCCACCGCCACGCTTGCCGCCGGAGGTGTGCTCGTGGTGGCTGCGCCGGTGGCGAGCGCTGCGCAGGCGAGCATCAGCAACGTCGGCTACACCTGCAAGGCAGACAACGTCCTGATCGATCAGACGATCGGGGGCCCGCAGCAGTTCAAGGTCGACGCCAGCGCTCCGCTGCCCGACACCCTGACGAGCGGTGCCACGATCCCGGTCACGAGCACGAACATCGACCTGATCCTGCCGCCCGAGCTCGTCAAGAACATCCGCGAGCGGATGCAGGTGACGAGGGTCGCGGGGACCGCCAGCTCCAAGGTCGTCATCCAGGGCGTGTCAAAGGAGTCCGGGGCGCTGGTCGAGGAGCTGACGCCGGACGTCATCGGTCTGCGTAGCGGATGGGTGAACGTGCCGGCGAGTGGCTCGGTGAAGATCGAGGCGACCGGCACGGTCGAGGCGATCAACGTTCCTGAGTTCCCTGCCGGCGACGGCCTCGTCTACGTCTCACTCCCGGCGACCTTCACGCTCAACGCGCTTCTCGATCCGCCGGTCCTCAACCAGGGCACCGAAGCGAACCCGGCGAAGATCACGTGCAAGCGCAACGAGAACTCTCGTGCATCTCGCGTGATCGGCACCATCCCCGTCGGCAACGGATGCAGCGAGACCGAGTGCCCACTGCCTGCCGAGGGCAGCGCATCGAACCCGGGCGGGGGCGATGGTGGCGGCAACGGCGGTGGCGGCAACAACGGCGGTGGCGGCAGCGGGGAAGACCCGTCGGCGCCGGGCACCAACACGAACTCGCCGGACGGCAACGGCGGCAACGGCAACGGCGGGAACGGCAACGGCGGCAACGGGAACGGCAACGGCGGTGACGGTTCCGGCGTCGCGCCGACCGCCACGACGTCGCTGCCTGCGACCGGTTCGCCGATCGGTCTCGGTCTCATCGCCCTGCTCGGCCTCGCGGCCGCTGGTCGTCTCGCGCTCGCCGTCCGGACCCGTCGCCGAGCGAAGACCGCCTGACCCAGGCCACCTGGCCCTTCCGTGGCACCTCGCCGGTCGAGGAGCCCGTCCCCCCGAAGGAGTCCCATCCATGGGAGTCGAGGTACGCGTCGAAGGTTTGACGAAGTCCTTCGGCAAGCAGACGATCTGGCGTGACGTGTCGCTCACCCTGCCCGCAGGGGAGATCAGCGTCATGCTCGGACCGTCCGGCACCGGCAAGTCCGTCTTCCTCAAGGCCCTCATCGGCCTGCTCAAGCCCGACGAGGGTCACGTTCTCATCGAGGGCACGGACATCGCGACGTGCAGCGAGCGTGACCTGTACGAGATCCGCAAGCTGTTCGGCGTCCTGTTCCAGGACGGCGCGATGTTCGGCTCGATGACGTTGTTCGACAACGTGGCCTTCCCGCTGCGCGAGCACACCCGCAAGACCGAGACCGAGATCCGCGAGATCGTCATGGAGAAGATGACGATGGTCGGACTCGTCGGCGCCGAGGGCAAGCTGCCGGCGGAGATCTCGGGCGGCATGCGCAAGCGGGCCGGGCTCGCGCGCGCCCTCGTCCTGGAGCCGGAGATCGTGCTCTTCGACGAGCCCGACTCGGGCCTCGACCCTGTGCGTACGGCCTTCATCAACCAGCTGATCGTCGACCTCAACGCCCAGATCGAGGCGACGTTCCTCATCGTCACCCACGACATCAACACCGCTCGTACGGTGCCCGACAACATCGGTCTGCTCTTCCACCGACACCTGGCCATGTTCGGACCACGCGAGATGCTGCTGTCGAGCAAGGAGCCGGCGGTGCGCCAGTTCCTCAACGCGCAGACCGTCGGCCCGATCGGCATGAGCGAGGAGAAGGACGCCGACGAGCTGGCGCTGGAGGACCACAGCACCCTCCCACCGCTGCCGCCGATCCCGCTCCAGCTGCTGCCCACCGACGGGCGCCCGCGACCGACCCAGGCGCCGCCCGGGGCCTGGTGCGCCGCGAACGGCGTGGTGCCGCCGCCGGGATCCTTCCAGGACGACCCGTTGACGCCGCACCCGCTGCGCGTCCAGGACGCGGTCTCGTCCGGGGGCGCTGCGTGAGCGCGACGACCGTCGTCACCGCACCGCTCGCGACCGCAGGCAAGCTCTTCGCATTCGGCGCCGACGTGGTGGTCGGGACCTTTCGACGGCCGTTCCAGTTCCGAGAGTTCATCCAGCAGGCGTGGTTCATCGCCTCGGTGACGATCATCCCGACGGCTCTGGTGGCCATCCCGTTCGGTGCAGTGATCGCGCTCCAGGCGGGAAGCCTCATCCAGCAGTTCGGGGCACAGTCCTTCACCGGGTCGGCGGCCGTGCTCGCCGTCGTCCGTGAGGCGGGACCGATCGTGACGGCGCTCCTGGTCGCCGGGGCCGGTGGCTCGGCGATCGCCGCGGACCTCGGCGCGCGCAAGATCCGCGAAGAGCTCGACGCGATGATGGTCTTGGGCATCGACCCGATCCAGCGGCTCGTCGTGCCGCGGGTCCTGGCGTGCATGCTCGTCGCCGTCTTCCTCAACGGGCTGGTCAGCGTCGTCGGCGTCCTCGGCGGCTACTTCTTCAACGTCGTGCTCCAAGGCGGTACCCCAGGCGCCTACCTCGCCTCGTTCACCGCGCTCGCGCAGACCGCCGACCTCTACCAAGGAATGGCCAAGGCGCTGGTGTTCGGTTTCATCGCCGCCATCGTCGCGGCGTACAAGGGCATGCACGCTGACGGTGGCCCCCAGGGCGTCGGACAGGCGGTCATGGAGGCCGTGGTCATCACTTTCCTGCTCCTGTTCCTCATGAACCTCGTGATGAGCGCTCTCTACTTCCAGCTCGTCCCGGCGAAGGCGATCTGACGTGGCCGGCGTGACGTCGATGTACCAGCGACCCCTCAGCGGGCTCGACCGCCTCGGCGGGCAGCTGGCCTTCTACCTTCGGGCCCTCGCGTGGGTCCCGCGGACCTTGGTGCACTATCCGCGCGAGATTCTCCGCCTGCTGGCGGAAGTGACGTTCGGGCGAGGTGCCCTCGCGGTGATCGGGGGCACGGTCGGCGTCATCACAGCGATGTCGTTCTTCACCGGCACCGAGGTCGGGCTTCAAGGGTTCACAGCGCTCGACCAGCTCGGCACGAGTGCGTTCGCCGGCTTCTTCTCGGCCTACTTCAACACGCGAGAGATCGCGCCGCTGGTGGCCGGAATCGCGCTCGCGGCCACCGTCGGGTGCGGCTTTACCGCCCAGCTGGGCGCGATGCGCATCTCCGAGGAGGTCGACGCTCTCGAGGTGATGGCGATTCCGTCGCTTCCCTACCTCGTGACCACTCGCGTGATCGCGGGCATGGGGGCGATCGTCCCGCTGTACATGGTCGGCCTGTTCATGTCGTACTTCGCGACGAAGTTCACCGTCACGGTCATCTACGGCCAGAGCAGCGGAACGTACAACCACTACTTCCTGCACTTCCTCCCTCCCGGTGACGTGCTGTGGTCGTTCGCGAAGGTGCTCGTGTTCGCCGTCGTGGTCATCCTCGTCCACTGCTACTACGGCTACTACGCGAGCGGCGGTCCGGTGGGTGTCGGCGTCGCCGTCGGCCGGGCGATCCGAACCTCGATCGTCCTGATCAACGTGGTCGATCTCCTCATGTCCATGGCGATCTGGGGGACCACGACGACAGTGAGGTTGGCGGGCTGATGGCACGCACCTCCACCCTCGACCGGCCCGGTGTCGTGCGCACGCTCGGCGTCGTGATGCTCGTGATGATGATCGGCGTCGTCTACGCGACGTACGCGGTGTTCACCAAGCAGTTCTCCCGTGACGTTCCCGTCACCATCCGCAGCGAGAGCGTCGGCCTGCAGCTCAACAAGAACTCGGACGTCAAGGTGCGCGGCGTGATCGTCGGCCGGGTCGCCGACATCACCTCAGACGCCGGCCGCGCGACGATCCACCTGATGATCGACCCCGACTACCAGGCGCTGATCCCGTCCGACGTCGAGGCCTTCATCATTCCCAAGACCTTGTTCGGGGAGAAGTTCGTCGATCTTCAACCGATCGCGGGCTCAGCCGGCACGCCGATCGAGGCCGGTGACGTGATCGCCCAAGCGGACCTGCCTGCTGAGGTCGAGACGGTGCTGGCCGATCTCGACCCGATCCTCAGTGCTCTGGAGCCCGCCCAGCTCTCGTTCACCCTGACCGCGCTCGCCGAGGCTCTCGAGGGTCAGGGACAGGTGGTCGGCGAGACGGTCGAGACCCTCGAGACCTATCTGCAGAAGATCACGCCGCTGTCCGACGAGATCGTCGCGGACATCACGGCGCTCGGCGAGGTGTCCAGGACCTATGCCGACGTGATGCCTGAGATCGGAGAAACCTTGCGCAACGCCGTCGTGACCGGCAACACGTTGACTGCCCGGAAGGCGCAGCTCCAGGCGTTGTTCACCGAGACCGCCGCGTTCGCCACGACCGCCGATGCTTTCATCGATCGCACCGGCGAGGACTTCATCACCCTGACCAAGCAGTCGCGGCCTGTCCTGGAGCTCCTTGCCGACCACGCTCCGACGATCGGCTGCGTGCTGAAGGGGATCGACAGACTCAAGCCCGGGATCGACTCGGCTTTCCGTGATCATCGCGCGCACGCGCGAGTGGAGTTTGCGCCGCGCACACCGCGGTCGTACGACGCCGGTGACCGCCCGACGGAACCGTCGAGCGGCTCGAGCACGTGCGCGACGCTTCCGAAGTCCCCGTACGGCGAGAGCTCGCCTGCTCCGGGGATGAGCAAGAAGCTGCTCGACTCGCTCGGCATCAGCGATCCGCTCGGTAAGACCAAGTCCCTCGCCGCCCCCTCAGCCCGGACCTCGGCAGGCAGCGACGCCGAGGCTGAGCAGATCGACGCCATCCTGGCGGCGGCGATGGGTCTGATGCCCGACGACGTCCCCGAGGTCGCGCAGGCGCTCGCCGGTCCTGTGCTGCGCGGAGCCGAGGTGAGTCTCGGATGAGCAAGCGCCGTCGAAAGCTCGATCCTCGCCTCGACCGCAAGACTGCCGGCGCACTCGCCCGGTTGCTGGTCTTCCTCGTGGTCACAGGCACGCTCACTGCCGTCCTCGCCGTCGTGATCGGCAACGCGACATTCTCCGAGACCAAGAAGTACCACGCGATCTTCGCGGACGTGACCAGCCTGGTCGAGGGCGACGACGTCCGGATCGCGGGCGTCCGGGTCGGCAACGTCGAGCACGTTCAGGTGGAGTCCGACTCCACAGCGCGCGTGACCTTCGCCGTCGATTCGAGCGTCACCTTGACCCAGGGCACCCTGGCGACGCTGCGCTACCGCAACATGATCGGTCAGCGCTACCTCTCGTTGAGCGAGGATGCGGAGGGTTCGACGCTGGCGCTCGAGCCGGGCAAGACGATCCCGATGTCGCGGACCCAGCCCGCTCTCGACCTGACCGTCCTGTTCGCGGGATTCAAGCCGCTCTTCGCCGCGATGTCGCCGGAGGACACGAACAAGCTCACGTATGAGCTGATCCAGGTGTTCCAGGGCGAGAGCGGGACGGTCGAGTCGCTGCTCACCCACACGGCATCGCTGACGACGACCCTTGCCGATCGCGACGAGCTGATCGGGTCGGTGATCACCAACCTGACGACCGTGCTGAAGTCGTTCAACGACCGAGACACCGAGCTGTCGTCGATGATCTCGACACTTCAGCAGCTCATCACGGGCCTGAAGGACGATCGGGGCGTCCTGACCGGGTCGCTGGACGACATCGCGTCGTTGACGACCGACACGGCGGGGCTGCTGGAGGACATCGGGCCCCCTCTGACCGCGGACATCGCTCACTTGCGGGATCTGACCGACGAGATCGGCACCAAGCAAGCACGCCGCGCGCTCGACAAGACGATCAAGATCTTGCCGATCAAGATCGATCGGCTCGGCCGCACCGGGCAGTACGGCTCGTTCTTCAACTTCTACGTGTGCGACATCGGGGTCGACGGGAAGCTGCCGTCGTTGAAAAACGTCCCTGGGTGGGAGTCTCCGCGGACGTTCGAGACCTCGACGCGGCTGCGCGTGACGGGGGAAGGAGCGCAGAGATGCCAGTGAAACCCGTCCGCGAACGTAACCCCGTCATGGTCGGGGCCGTCGGCCTCGTCCTGATCGCGCTCCTGCTCGTGCTGGCCGGCCAGGCGAGCAACCTTCCGCTCATCGGCAGTGGGCCGACCTACTACGCGGAGTTCACCGAGGTCGGCGGCCTGAAGAAGGGCGACGACGTCCGGATGTCGGGCGTGCTCGTCGGCGAGGTGAGCGAGCTGGAGCTGAACGGCGACAAGGTTCGTGTCGCCTTCAAGGTGAAGGACGAACGCGATCGGCTGGGCAAGGCGACCGGTGCGTCGATCAGGATCAAGACCCTGCTCGGCGCCATGTACATCAGCCTCGATCCCGCGGGATCAGGGACGCTTGAGACGGGGTCGGTGATCCCGGCCTCGCGGACCACGCCGCCCTACGACATCGTGCAGGCATTCTCGGACCTGAGTACGACGACGCAGGAGATCGACACCGATCAGCTGTCGTACTCGATGAAGGTGCTCGGAGAGGTGACCGCGAAGACGCCCGAGTCGTTCCGCCAGGCAGTCGACGGCGTCACGAGGCTGTCGGAGAATCTCGCCGCTCGTGACAAGCAGATCGAGACGCTGCTCAAGAACGTCGACGGCCTCTCCGGTGTCCTCGCCGACCGCAACGCCGAGGTCGTCAAGCTGTTCGAGGACGGCGGAGTGCTCTTCGACGCACTCACCGTGAGGCGAGAGGCGATTCATGACGTGCTCGTCGGCACGACGGCCATGGCCGACGAGATCGAGAAGCTCATCGCGGATACCCGCGAGGACCTCAAGCCTGCACTGAAGCGGCTGGCCGGGGTCGTGAAGGTGCTGGAGGACAACCAGAAGAACATCGAGACGGCACTTCAGCAGCTGCCCGCCTACTACTCGCTGGTGGCGAACAACGGCGCCAGCGGGCCTTGGCTCGACGGCTACCTCTACAACCTTCTCAGCTTGCTCGGACTCGAGGACGTGGACTGACGTGGGTACCAACACCGCACGGGCCACGCGCGTGCCCCGCCGCCTGATCGAAACCGTTGCCGGACTCCTCGTCCTCGCACTGATCGCCGCGCTCGTCGTGTTCTTGCTGCCCCGCGAGAAGAAGAACATGCTCACCGTGGACTTCGACCGCACGGTCTCGCTGTACGAGGGGTCGAAGGTGCGCATCCTCGGGGTCGACGTCGGCACCGTCGAGTCGATCACACCGCGGGGGAGCACCGTACGCGTGCGGCTCACCTGGGATGCGAAGTACGACGTCCCAGCCGATGTCAGCGCTGTCATCGTCTCGCCGTCGGTGGTCGGCGACAGATTCATCCAGCTGACGCCTGCCTACTCCGGCGGGGCGACGATCGCCGACGGCGCCCACCTCGACCAGTCGCGCACGGCGACGCCGACCGAGCTCGACGAGACCTTCGCCGCTCTCGACCGAGTGGCGGTCGCCCTCGGACCCGAAGGCGCCAACAAGGACGGTGCGCTGAGCAACCTGCTGGCGAGCTCGGCTGAGAACCTCGACGGCAAGGGTGCCGAGATCCGCCGCAGCATCACCGCACTGTCCAAGCTCGCCACGACGGCCGACGGCACCAAGGACGAGCTCTTCTCCTCGATGGAGAAGCTCGACACCTTCGTGAAGGCGCTCGAGCAGAACGACGCGTCGGTGCGTCGGTTCAACAGCAGCCTGGCCGGAGTCTCCGAGGTGCTTGCGGGCGAGCGCGACGACCTGACGGCGGCTCTTCGGGAGCTGGCTTCGGCGCTGGGTCAGGTCCAGACCTACGTCGCCGAGAACAGACGTAGTCTGCGCAAGAACGTCGACGGACTCGCGGACGTTGCCGACACGCTCGCGGGCGAGCGCAAGAACCTGCGGAAGATCCTCAAGCAGGGGCCGCTGGCGCTGGCGAACCTCGCGGCGGGCTACAACCCGACCACCGGCACGATCGACACCCGGGGATCGGTCCGCGACCCGGCGACGGACAGCTACTTCCTTCTCACCCAGCCGGCCTACGTCACCGCCTACTGCGGCGCCGCGGCGGAGCAGAACCCGAAGTACACCGAGACCTGCTACGCCGTCGGCGAGGTCATCACCTGGCTCGGCGACAGCGCCCCCGGCGCGAAGACGTCGTCAGCGGCGCCGGGCTCGGCCGGCGATTCGGGCACCGGTGCCCCGGCGAGCTCGAGCGATGCGAGCGACGACCTCGCGACCATGATGGGGGTGGCCTCATGACACGTGGACCCGATCGTCGCCGCGTGCGCGCAGTGGTCTCGCTGGCGGCCGGTGCGTTGGTGCTGAGCGGATGTGGGATCGGGAGCGTCGGCGACGTTCCTCTGCCGGGTGGCGCAGACCTCGGCGACGACCCGTTCACCGTGGTGGTCGAGTTCGATGACGTCCTCGATCTGGTGCCGCAGAGCGCGGTCAAGGTGAACGACGTCTCCGTCGGCCGGATCACGGACGTCGAGCTGGAAGGCTGGAACGCCCGCGTCACCTTGAAGGTCAACGGCTCGGTCGAGCTGCCCGACGACGCGATCGCCTCGATCCGACAGACCAGCATCCTCGGTGAGAAGTTCGTCTCGCTCGCACCTCCCGCGACGGGCGGGACCGGCCGCTTGTCGGACGGCGACAAGATCCCGCTCGCGCGGACCGGGCACACCCCTGAGGTCGAACAGGTTCTCGGGGCGCTGTCCCTCGTCCTGAACGGCGGGGCGCTGGAGAAGGCCCAGGTGATCTCCCGCGAGCTCGGTACGGCGATGGGTGGGCGCGAGGCCGAGTTCCGTACGCTGATGCGTCGGCTCGACGAGTTCGTCGGTACGGCGGAGGCGTCGAAGGACGATGTCATCGCCGCCATCGAGCAGATCGATCGGCTGGCGAAGACGACGAACGAGCAGAAGGGCGCGATCGACGCCGCCCTCGACGACCTGCCCGCTGCATTGCAGACCATCGACTCGCAGCGTGCGAACCTCGTCTCGATGCTCGACTCGCTGAGCAAGCTGGGAACCGTCGGCACCGACGTGATCCGGCGATCGAAGACCGCGATGGTGGCCGACCTCAAGGCGCTCGAACCGGTGCTCGACAACCTCGCGTCGTCCGGCGACGCGCTGGTGTCCTCGCTGGAGGTGCTCCCGACGTTCCCGTTCCCGGACTCGCTGCTCGGGGACTCCGTCGCCGAGGCGCAGGCCTACCAGATGGGTGACTTCATGAACGTGTCGCTCGATTTCGACACCGACTTCACAAAGACGATCGGACTGCTGACAGATGCCGAGCTGGCGTCGTTGAAGGCCGCGCTCCGTGGCAACAGCGTGTCGTCGCTGATGGCGGGGACGGTGGTGTCGCCGTGATGACCCGCCGAGTCCGCCTCCAGCTCACCATCTTCGTCGTCATCACGTTGATCGGTATCGCCTACGTCGGCGCGAACTACGCACGGGTCGACCGACTGGTCGGCCTCGACGGCTACTCCGTCACCGTCGAGATGTCTGAGTCGGGCGGGATCTTCAGCGGCGCGGACGTGACCTACCGGGGCGTGAGCATCGGACGCGTGAAGAACATGTGGCTGACCAACGACGGCGTGAACCTCGAGGTGCGCATCGACAACGATGCGCCCCGCGTTCCGAAGGACACGGACGTCGTGGTGGCCAACAAGTCGGCGGTGGGCGAGCAGTACCTCGACTTCCAGCCTGTCGGCGACTCCGGCCCCTACCTGAAGGCGGACACGACGGTGCCACGCGATCGGGTTCGGATCCCGCTCGACACCCGGACGCTGCTCACGAACGTCACCAACATGTTGTCCTCGGTCGACCCTGAGGATCTGAGCACCGTGATCGCGGAGCTCGGAACGGCGTTCGAGGGCTCGGCGAAGGACCTTCGTACGATCCTCGACTCCAGCAGCTCCTTCTTCGCCACAGCCGACGAGAAGTACGAGATCACCGCCTCGCTGATCAGGAACTCCGAGTCGGTCCTCAAGACCCAGGTCGACTCGAGCGCTGACATCAAGGCGTTCGCCGCAAACCTGCGGGACCTCTCTACGTCCCTGCGGACCTCTGATGCAGACCTGCGGACGGTTCTCGAGACGGGCGCGCCGACGGCAGCGACGCTGCGTGCGGTGCTGGCCGAGAACGAGGACGACTTCGCATCGCTCCTCGAAGGTGCGATCACGACGAACCAAGCGTTCGCGGCGAACCTGAAGGGGGTCAGGGGTGTCTTGATGATCGCCCCGTACGGAGTCGAGAGTGCTTTCTCGATCATCGCGAAGGACTCCCGTACGGGTCAGTACTCCCTCCGCATGAGTCTGGCGATGCAGCCCGAGGGGTCTCTGTGCCTCAAGGGCTACAAATCTGCTTCGCAACGGCGGACACCGTTCGATCGGACACCTGCCGAGTGGAACAAGGCCTTCCAGTGCGCGGCGAAGCAGGCGCGGGGCGTCTCCGCTGCCTCGGGAGGGACATCGAAGGCATCGATGCCGGCCGACTCGTCTGTTGTGCTGGGCACGTACGATATGGCGACGAACGATCTGGACCTCGGGGCGAGCGCGACGCCGCTCCCAGAAGCTCCCGATCTCGGGAAGGACTCCTGGAAGTGGATGCTGCTCGGACCCACCGTCTCACGGTGACCCGCGTGCGTGTGCTCGCGGTCGTTCTCGCGCTGCTCGCGGTGGGTGGTGTCGTCGTGGGTGTGACCGCTCTGGTCCGCGGCCCCGACATCCCGGCCTACGCCGACGCCGCGACCCGCCAGGACGCCCGCGCCGCGGCGGAGAAGTTCGCTGCCAGCGTGAACACGTACGACGTGACCGACCTCGATCCGTACGTCGAGCGCGTGACTCCGCTGTTGACCGATGACCTCGCCCAGCAGTTCGAAGACTCGACGACCGACCTGCTTGCGAAGTTCGCCGAGGCGAAGATCAAGTCGACCGGCGAGGTCAAGCAGGTCGCGATCGAGAGCATCGACGGCGACAGCGCCGAGGCGCTGGCCTCGATCAGCGTGACGACAGCGCCCTCCGACGTCCAAGCCGGTCAGCCGCGGCTGCGTTGGCGGATCTCGCTGGTCCGAGACGACGACGGCTGGCTCGTGGACAACTTCGCCAGCGTGCCGGTGGAGGCCGAGTCGCCGAAATCGGCGCCCGAGTCCCCCGCACCAGAGGGGGATTCGTGAGCAGCCGGCGGCCGAGGATCGCGGGGGAGCAGCGACGCCCGTCGGATCCGGTGGGCGCTGGGTCCGCCGACCCAGGATCAGACGAGCAGGCTGCGGAGGGCGTCCAGGCCGTGGGCGCCCGGTCCGACGATCGTCAGCCCCCGCACGACGCGGTGACCGCTGAGAGCCCCTCCACGGCCGATTCGGCACCACGTGCGCCGCTTTCGCGGCGGACCCAGGTCGTGCTCGTCATGCTCGGTCTCGTCGCCGTCGCGGCGGTCGCGTTCGCGCTGCTGGCGACCCTCACGGTGCGGCAGGCGGAGAGCGGCGCGCAGACTCAGGTCGACGCCGAGGACGCGGCGACGGCTGCCGCCTCGACGGCTGTCGAAACGATGCTGAGCTACGACCACGCCACCATCGCTGACGACCTCGACGCGGCGACGACCCTCATGACGCCCGACTTCGCGAAGGAGTACGAGGAGCTCGCGCCGCAGGTGATCGCCGCGGCCGAGCAGCGCAAGATCGACGTCGCTGCGACCGTGCGTGCGATCGCGCCCCTGGAGTGCGGGCAAGAGTGCTCGACCTCGCAGGTTCGTCTGCTCGCCTTCGTCGACCAGCACCGCACCATCGCCGGCAAGCCCGGAACCCCGGCGGCGCTGTCGGCCGTGGTGACGATGAAGAAGGTCGACGGCACGTGGCGGGTTGCCGGGCTCACGACCAGCTGATCGCCGTCACCTCGGAGCTCCCGCCACCTGTCGAGGCGGGAGCCGCGGCAGCCGATGGTTCTCAGTCCATGAAAACGCGTTCACAGCTCTGCGGATCGCGCAGCGTGTCACCCGCGTCGAGCGTCACGGTGTCGTTGCCCGCGCCGCACGTGATCGTGTCTCCCGGGGCGCCGTCGTCAACATAGATGTGGTCGTCGCCCGCGCCGCCGTACAGGGTGTCGGCCCCGGCCTCGCCGGCCAGGAAGTCGACTCCGGCGCCACCGACGAGCGTGTCGTTGCCTGTACCGCCGAAGAGAGCAGACCCGGCCGGCCCGGCGTACATCGTGTCCGCGCCTGGTCCCCCCTTCAGCATCCCGAGGACCGCGGGTCCGCCGCGGAGGACGTCGTTGGCTGACCCTCCGGTCAGGTTCTCGACGTCGGCGTTGATGTAACCGGGCTCGCTACCGGTCGGACCATCGTCGAAGTTGCCGTCGATCGTTGCGCGCACAGGGATGGAGAGTCCCTCGAACGTGACGGTGTCAGTTCCGTCGCCACCGTAGAACTGTGAGTAGCCCTTGCCTGTCGAGCGCAACGTGTCGTTGCCGGGCCCGCCGTTGAGGAGAGCGTCGAACTCGGGCTGTGCGGCGACCGTGACCGAGTCGTTCATGTCTCCGGCCTGCACGTTGATGAGCATGTTGGGGTAGGTGGTGAACGCGCAGGTCGGGGACGCCAGGACCCCCAGGTAGCAGTCGTCGTCGGACGTCGCGAACGGGACGTTGGACGCGTCCTTGAAGAGCACAAACCACAGGCCCGTGGTCGTGATGAGGTACTTGTTGGCGACACCGGGGCCCGCCTTCACCTGGACGACGTCGAGGTTCCCCATCGCGAACGTCGAGAGCACGCTGTCTGTCGGCGCGGCGACCGAGGGCGAGGCGGTGAGGGGCTGGGCCACGATGGTCAAGGCCAGAGTCAGCGCGGCTGCCGAGCAGACCGTTCTCCGTGTGGACATGGATCTTCCTCCGTCTGCTGGGCGCGGAGGGACGCGGAGGGACCGTAGCACTCCCAGGAGTCAGGCGCGCTCGGTGGAGACCAGGTGCCCGAAGACGACCGACCGGTTGTCGGTGTGGAAGATCTCGGAGCACGTCGTGAGAGTGATCAGCGCCTCGCGGGGTACGGCCCGTGAGCGGCCGCTGGGCCGTTGTCTGGCCTTCTCCGGGACCGGCTGGATCACCCAGATGTCGGTGAAGTCGACGATGGTGCTGGTGCCCGAGCCCTCGAGAACGTACGTGTAGACGTGCGTGCGGGTCTCGACCTCGACCTCGTCGCCGGCGCGGAGGTCGGGGAAGTCCTTGAACGGCTGGCCGTTGGTGATGCGGTGGCCAGCGACGGCGAAGTTGCCCAGCTGCCCCGGACGCTGGGTGTCGGGGAAGTGGCCGACGCCGGAGGTGAGCGCCGAGTCGTCGATGCCCTCGACCACCGGGACCTCGAAGTCGTCGCCGAACCGCGGGATCCGCAGGACCGCCATCGCCTCGCCCACTGCGATCTCGTCCTCGGTCGCGTCGCCCTGGCGGTTGTCGCGCCAGTCGTCCGCAAGGGCGACTGCCATCTCGCCCTGACGCTGCTTGGCGACGATGTTCGTTCCGACGTACTTCCAGGCGAACCAGCCCGCTCCGACCAGCAGCACGAGGGTGAGGAACGTGGCGAGGATCCGGGTCGGCCGCAGCTGCGGCGTCGGCCTGAGCTCGGGGCGTTCGCGGCGTGGGGGAGTGAGCGACGTCGGCACGGACCCTCCTCTGCGGCCGATCCCCGTCGGAGCGGGGGTAACGAGTGTCACATCCAGGGTGGCACGGCCTCCGCAACGACCGCTCTCGACCCCGTGCTTCCGGGAGATCGAGGTGCGAGATCGCCCTCCGAACAGCCCGGCTGCTTGACCTGAGGCCCAGATACGTTCATCATCGACGGCGAAGGCTTGACTCCCCGGGTTGAAATCTGCCCGGGTTGACGTCTAGACTCATTCTTTGCGCTGCCTGCACTCTGCCCACCCACCCTTTGACCTGGGTGATTTGTCGTGGGTTCGGTCGGTGCCGCAACCCGGGAACTGCGAGCCTTCTGGAAGGACCCCTCTTGGCTTCCTCGCGCACTGCCGCCGCCTCTGCCAACACCAATCCCCGCCGTGTCTCCTTCGCAAAGATCTCTGAGCCCCTCGAGGTGCCCGAGCTTCTGTCGCTCCAGACGGACAGCTTCGCCTGGCTGATCGGGGACGAGATCTGGAAGGCGTCCGTCGAGCAGCAGCTGGCCGCCGGGCGTACGGACGTCTCGACCAAGTCCGGTCTGGAGGAGATCTTCGAGGAGATCTCTCCGATCGAGGACTTCTCCGAGACCATGTCGCTGTCGTTCCGCGACCACCGGTTCGAGCCGCCCAAGAACTCGGTCGAGGACTGCAAGGACCGCGACGTCACGTACGCCGCGCCCCTGTTCGTCACCGCCGAGTTCATGAACAACGAGACCGGAGAGATCAAGAGCCAGACCGTCTTCATGGGTGACTTCCCCCTGATGACGGACAAGGGCACCTTCATCATCAACGGCACCGAGCGTGTCGTCGTCTCGCAGCTCGTCCGCTCGCCGGGCGTCTACTTCGAGCGCACGCCGGACAAGACGAGCGACAAGGACATCTACACCGCGAAGGTCATCCCTTCGCGTGGTGCCTGGCTCGAGTTCGAGATCGACAAGCGCGACCAGGTCGGCGTCCGCCTCGACCGCAAGCGCAAGCAGAGCGTCACGGTGCTCCTCAAGGCGCTCGGCTGGACCGAGGCTCAGATCCTCGAGGAGTTCGGCCAGTACGACTCGATCCGCGCGACCCTGGAGAAGGACCACACCTCCGGCCAGGACGACGCGCTGCTCGACATCTACCGCAAGCTGCGTCCGGGCGAGCCGCCGACGACCGAGGCCGCCCAGCAGCTCCTCGACAACTACTACTTCAACCCCAAGCGCTACGACCTGGCCAAGGTCGGTCGCTACAAGATCAACAAGAAGCTCGGCACCGACGAGGCCTTCGACCAGCAGACGCTGACCATCGACGACATCGTCTCGACGATCCGCTACATCGTCGCGCTGCACGCCGGCGAGTCCGAGCTCGAGATGCCTGCCGGCTCGACGTTCGTCGAGGCCGACGACATCGACCACTTCGGCAACCGCCGCCTGCGCAGCGTCGGCGAGCTCATCCAGAACCAGCTCCGTACGGGCCTGGCCCGCATGGAGCGTGTCGTGCGCGAGCGGATGACGACCCAGGACGTCGAGGCGATCACGCCGCAGACCCTGATCAACATCCGTCCCGTCGTGGCGGCGCTGAAGGAGTTCTTCGGCACCTCGCAGCTGTCGCAGTTCATGGACCAGAACAACCCGCTCGCGGGCCTGACGCACAAGCGTCGTCTGTCGGCCCTCGGCCCGGGTGGTCTGTCGCGTGAGCGCGCGGGCTACGAGGTCCGTGACGTCCACCCGTCGCACTACGGCCGCATGTGCCCGATCGAGACGCCTGAGGGCCCGAACATCGGTCTGATCGGCTCGCTGGCCTCGTACGGACGCATCAACGCCTTCGGGTTCGTCGAGACGCCGTACCGCAGGGTCGACGGCGTCCGCGTCACCGAGCAGATCGACTACCTGACCGCGAGCGACGAGGACCGTTACGTCATCGCCCAGGCGAACTCGCGCCTCGAGGAGGACGGCACCTTCGCGGAGGAGCGCGTCCTGGTCCGCCAGCGTGGCGGCGAGGCCGAGCTCGTCCCGGCCGCCGAGGTCGACTACATGGACGTCTCGCCGCGCCAGATGGTGTCGGTCGCGACGGCGCTGATCCCGTTCCTGGAGCACGACGACGCGAACCGCGCGCTCATGGGCTCCAACATGCAGCGCCAGTCCGTCCCGCTGATCCGCAACGACGCGCCGCTCGTCGGCACCGGCATGGAGTACCGCGCCGCCGTCGACGCCGGTGACGTCACCGTGGCGAAGGCCCCGGGTGTCGTCACCGAGGTGTGCGCCGACTACGTCGAGGTCATGCAGGACGACGGCACGTACAAGACGTACCGGCTGTCGAAGTTCACGCGCTCCAACCAGGGCACGTGCATCAACCAGCGTCCGCTGGTGCGTGAGGGCGACCGGCTCGAGAAGGGCTCGCCCATCGCCGACGGTCCGTGCACCGACGAGGGCGAGATGGCTCTCGGCTCCAACCTCCTCGTGGCGTTCATGCCCTGGCAGGGCCACAACTACGAGGACGCGATCATCCTCTCGCAGCGAGTCGTCCAGGACGACCTGCTGACCTCGATCCACATCGAGGAGCACGAGGTCGACGCGCGCGACACCAAGCTGGGGCCGGAGGAGATCACCCGCGACATCCCGAACGTCAGCGACGAGATGCTCGCCGACCTCGACGAGCGCGGCATCATCCGCATCGGCGCCGAGGTCTCCAACGGCGACATCCTCGTCGGCAAGGTCACGCCGAAGGGCGAGACCGAGCTGACCCCCGAGGAGCGCCTGCTCCGCGCCATCTTCGGCGAGAAGGCGCGCGAGGTGCGCGACACGTCGCTGAAGGTTCCCCACGGCGAGTCCGGCACCGTCATCGGTGTCCGTGTCTTCGACCGCGAGGAGGGCGACGAGCTTCCCCCGGGCGTCAACCAGCTGGTCCGCGTGTACGTCGCGCAGAAGCGCAAGATCTCCGACGGTGACAAGCTCGCCGGCCGTCACGGCAACAAGGGCGTCATCTCGAAGATCCTGCCGGTCGAGGACATGCCGTTCATGTCCGACGGCACCGCGGTCGACATCATCCTGAACCCGCTCGGTGTGCCGGGCCGTATGAACGTCGGTCAGGTCCTCGAGACCCACCTCGGGTGGGTCGCGAAGGCCGGCTGGGACATCAGCGACGCCAAGGACGAGTGGGCCGAGCGTCTGCGCGGGATCGGCGCCGACCGCTCCCCGATGGACTCCAACGTGGCCACCCCGGTGTTCGACGGTGCGCGCGAGGACGAGATCCAGGGCCTCCTGGAGTGGACGCTCCCCAACCGTGACGGCGAGCGCATGGTCGGTCGCGACGGCAAGGCCCGTCTGTTCGACGGACGTACGGGCGAGCCGTTCCCGGACCCGGTCTCGGTCGGCTACATGTACATCCTGAAGCTGCACCACCTGGTCGACGACAAGATCCACGCCCGTTCGACCGGTCCGTACTCGATGATCACGCAGCAGCCGCTGGGTGGTAAGGCGCAGTTCGGTGGACAGCGATTCGGTGAGATGGAGGTGTGGGCCCTCGAGGCGTACGGAGCCGCGTACGCACTGCAGGAGCTCCTCACCATCAAGTCCGACGACATCCTCGGACGTGTCAAGGTCTACGAGGCCATCGTCAAGGGCGAGAACGTTCCCGAGCCGGGTATCCCGGAGTCGTTCAAGGTTCTCGTCAAGGAGATGCAGTCGCTCTGCCTGAACGTCGAGGTGCTGTCGAGCGACGGCACCGCGGTGGAGATGCGCGACGCCGAGGAAGACGTCTTCCGGGCCGCCGAGGAGCTCGGGATCGATCTCTCGCGCCGCGAGCCCGCCAGCGTCGAGGAGGTCTGAGGTGAGGGTGCGCCGTGACGGCCAGCCCGTCATGGCGCACCCCGCTTCCGATCCCGCCCCACAGTTTTTTCATCACGAAGGAAAGAAGACAACGTGCTCGACGTGAACTTCTTCGATCAGCTCAAGATCGGCCTTGCCACAGCCGACCAGATCCGTGCCTGGTCGCACGGTGAGGTGAAGAAGCCCGAGACGATCAACTACCGCACGCTCAAGCCCGAGCGCGACGGTCTGTTCTGCGAGAAGATCTTCGGTCCCACCCGGGACTGGGAGTGCTACTGCGGCAAGTACAAGCGTGTGCGCTTCAAGGGCATCATCTGCGAGCGCTGCGGCGTCGAGGTGACCCGCTCGAAGGTGCGACGTGAGCGCATGGGCCACATCGAGCTCGCTGCTCCCGTCACCCACATCTGGTACTTCAAGGGTGTCCCGAGCCGCCTCGGGTACCTGCTCGACCTCGCCCCGAAGGACCTCGAGAAGGTCATCTACTTCGCGGCGTACATGATCACCCGTGTCGACGAGGACGCACGTCACCGCGACCTGCCCTCGCTCGAGGCGAAGATCGACGTCGAGCGCAAGAACCTCGAGTCGCGCCGCGACAACAACATCGAGCAGCGCATGGCGAAGTTCGAGCAGGACCTCGGCGCACTGGAGGCCGAGGGTGCGAAGGCCGACGCCAAGCGCAAGGTCAAGGACGCCGCCGAGCGCGAGGTCAAGCAGATCCGCGACCGTGCGCAGCGCGAGATCGACCGCCTCGACGAGGTCTGGAGCCGTTTCAAGAACCTCAAGGTCCAGGACCTCGAGGGCGACGAGATGCTCTACCGCGAGATGACCTACCGGTTCGGCAAGTACTTCGAGGGCTACATGGGCGCGGCAGCGATCCAGAAGCGCCTCCAGGACTTCGACCTGCCGGCCGAGGCCGAGAGCCTCAAGGAGACCATCGCCACCGGCAAGGGCCAGCGCAAGACGCGTGCCCTCAAGCGGCTCAAGGTCGTCTCCGCGTTCATGACCGGCGACAACAACCCCGCCGGCATGGTCCTCGACGCGGTCCCGGTGATCCCGCCGGAGCTGCGTCCGATGGTCCAGCTCGACGGTGGCCGTTTCGCCACCAGCGACCTGAACGACCTCTACCGCCGCGTGATCAACCGGAACAACCGGCTCAAGCGCCTGCTCGACCTCGGTGCGCCGGAGATCATCGTCAACAACGAGAAGCGGATGCTCCAGGAGGCCGTCGACTCGCTGTTCGACAACGGCCGTCGTGGTCGTCCCGTCACCGGACCGGGCAACCGTCCGCTGAAGTCGATCTCGGACATGCTCAAGGGCAAGCAGGGTCGCTTCCGTCAGAACCTTCTGGGCAAGCGCGTCGACTACTCGGGCCGTTCGGTCATCGTCGTCGGCCCGCAGCTCAAGCTGCACCAGTGCGGCCTGCCGAAGCAGATGGCGATCGAGCTGTTCAAGCCGTTCGTCATGAAGCGGCTGGTCGACCTGAACCACGCCCAGAACATCAAGTCCGCCAAGCGGATGGTGGAGCGCGGTGCTCGTGCCGAGGTCTGGGATGTCCTCGAAGAGGTCATCGCGGAGCACCCGGTGCTGCTCAACCGTGCACCCACGCTGCACCGCCTCGGCATCCAGGCCTTCGAGCCGCAGCTGATCGAGGGCAAGGCCATCCAGATCCACCCGCTCGTGTGCTCGGCGTTCAACGCCGACTTCGACGGTGACCAGATGGCCGTCCACCTGCCGCTCTCGGCAGAGGCGCAGGCCGAGGCCCGCATCCTCATGCTGTCGACGAACAACATCCTGAAGCCGGCCGACGGCCGTCCGGTCACGATGCCCACGCAGGACATGGTCATCGGGCTGTACTTCCTCACGCTCGAGCGCGACGGACAGCCCGGCGAGGGCCGTGCGTTCTCGTCCTCGGCAGAGGCACGGATGGCGTTCGACCGCGGCGAGATCGCGCTCCAGAGCAAGGTCAAGATCCGCTTCCCCGAGGTCGTGCCGCCCGAGGGCGTCGCGGTTCCCGAGGGGTGGACCGTCGGCCAGCCGCTGACGCTCGAGACCACGCTCGGCCGCGTCCTCTTCAACGAGGCGCTGCCGGTCGACTACGCGTACGTGAACTACCAGGTCGGCAAGAAGCAGCTGGGCGTCATCGTCAACGACCTCGCCGAGCGTTACAGCAAGGTCGAGGTCGCCGCGTCGCTGGACGCGCTGAAGGACACCGGCTTCCACTGGGCGACCCGGTCCGGCGTCACGATCTCCATCGAGGACGTCGTCACGCCGCCGCGCAAGCAGGAGATCCTCGCCACGTACGAGGACCAGGACGCCAAGGTCCAGAAGCAGTTCCAGCGCGGTCTGATCACCGACGACGAGCGTCGTAGCGAGCTCATCGAGATCTGGACGCAGGCCACCAACGAGGTCTCCGCCGAGATGGAGAAGACCTTCAGCGAGGACAACCCGATCTGGATGATGATCCAGTCGGGCGCTCGAGGCAACATGATGCAGATGCGTCAGATCGCCGCGATGCGAGGCCTCGTGGCCAACCCGAAGGGCGAGATCATCCCGCGCCCGATCAAGGCGAACTACCGCGAGGGCCTCTCGGTCGTCGAGTACTTCATCGCGACCCACGGTGCCCGTAAGGGTCTGGCCGACACGGCCCTCCGTACGGCCGACTCGGGCTACCTGACCCGTCGCCTCGTCGACGTCAGCCAGGACGTGATCATCCGTGAGGAGGACTGCGGCACCGAGCGTGGTCTGCCCAAGCGGATCGCGGAGCGCCTCGACGACGGTCGGCTGATCCTGGCCGAGAACGTCGAGACCTCGGCGTACGCCCGCAACGCGGCCACGGAGATCACCCACCCGAAGACGGGCGAGGTGCTCGTCGAGGCCGCAGGCGACCTCGGTGATCCCGAGATCGCCAGGCTCGTCGAGGCCGGGATCGAGGAGATCAAGGTCCGTACGGTCCTGACGTGCGACGCCAAGACGGGTACGTGCGCCAAGTGCTACGGCCGCTCGCTGGCCACCGGCAAGCTCGTCGACATCGGTGAGGCTGTCGGCACCATCGCCGCGCAGTCGATCGGTGAGCCCGGCACCCAGCTGACGATGCGTACCTTCCACACCGGTGGTGTGGCCGGTGACGACATCACGCACGGTCTGCCGCGTGTGGTCGAGCTCTTCGAGGCCCGCCAGCCCAAGGGTCGGGCGCCGATCTCGGACGCCGCCGGTCGGGTCCAGATCGACGACTCCGACAAGGCGCGCAAGATCGTCGTCGTCCCGCACGACGGGTCGGAGCCGCACGAGTACCCGGTCTCCAAGCGTTCGCGCCTGCTGATCGCCGACGGCGACGAGGTCGAGGTCGGCCAGCAGCTGACGCACGGAACGCCGGATCCGCAGGAGGTTCTGCGCATCCTCGGTGTCCGTCGTGCTCAGGAGCACCTGGTCGACGAGGTCCAGGAGGTCTACCGCAGCCAGGGCGTGGCGATCCACGACAAGCACATCGAGATCATCGTGCGGCAGATGCTGCGTCGCGTCACGGTCATCGACCAGGGCGAGACCACGCTGCTTCCCGGCGACCTGCACGATCGTGCGACGTTCGAGGAGGCCAACCGCCGTGTGGTGGCCGAGGGTGGACAGCCCGCCTCCGGCCGTCCGGTCCTGATGGGCATCACGAAGGCCTCGCTCGCGGTCGAGTCGTGGCTGAGTGCGGCCTCCTTCCAGGAGACGACCCGCGTCCTCACCGAGGCGGCGATCCAGGGCAAGTCGGACCAGCTCCGTGGCCTGAAGGAGAACATCATCATCGGCAAGCTGATCCCGGCGGGTACCGGTCTCGAGCGGTACCGCAACGTCCGGGTGGAGCCCACCGAGGAGGCCCGCCAGGCCGCGTACGCGGTCACCGGCTACGAGACGTACGACTACGACTTCGGTAACACCGGAGGCCAGGCCGTCGCGCTCGACGACTTCGACTTCGGCAGCTTCTCGGGCTGACGGACGAGGTCTGACGAGGGCCCCGGAGCGGAACGTTCGCTCCGGGGCCCTCGTGCGTCCGCGGGCGCTGGCGCGCTCTCAGGGATTCTCAGCGGGCGCTCAGGACACGCTCAGTTTCGGCTGATTACGTCGGAGGTGATGTCCTCGACGCTGACGCAGCCCCCCGCTGACGCGACCGCCGACTCGCAGCCCTCGGCGGAGGTCGGCCGGGGCCGCGATCCCCTCCTCGACAACGCCCGCTACTGGGTGATGCTCCTGGTCGTCGTCGGTCATGCGCTCCAGTACCTCCTCGACGTGTCCGACGCCCGCGGCACGTACGCATGGATCTACGCGTTCCACATGCCCGCGTTCGTCCTGGTCTCGGGCTACGTCGCGCGCCGCTACGAGGGCTCGCCGAAGCAGGTGCGGACGATGCTCACGAGCCTCGTGCTGCCGTACGTGGGCCTCAACGTGGCGCTCGACGGGTTCCGCGCCCTGCTCGACCGCGAGCGGCTGGACGTCAACCTGCTCGATCCCGCGTGGTCGACGTGGTTCCTGATCGCGCTGTTCGCGTGGCGCCTGTCGTCGCCGGTGTGGCGGGTGGTCCGGGCTCCGGTGCTGGTCGCGATCGGCGTGAGCCTCCTGGCCGGGCTGTGGCAGGTCAGCAACGTCGTCTCGATCCACCGGATCCTCGGGCTGCTCCCGTTCTACGTCGCGGGGATGTACCTGCGTCCAGAGCACTTCGTGCTGCTGAGGCGTCCTCTCGTGAGAGTCGCCTCAGCGGTCGCCCTGGCGGGGACCCTCGGGTGGTGCCTGCTCCGCCACGAGGGTTGGTACGTGTCGTGGCTGTACTGGCGCGACGCGTACGCCGACGCCCCGCTCGAGGCAGATGCGGTCGGAGGACTGACGACCCGCGCGGGACTGCTGATCATCGGCTTCGTGCTGAGCGCGGCCGTGCTCTCGGTGGTGCCGGCGCGCAACGATGCCACGACCCTCCTCGGGCGCCGCACCATGAACGCCTACCTGCTCCACGGCTTCGTGCTCATCGCGCTGGCGCACCTCGGGGCGTTCGCGGCCCTGGCCGGCCTGGGTGCGCTGTCGGTCCCGATCGTCCTGGTCGGGTCAGTGCTCCTCGGGACGGCGCTCATGTCGTCCCCGGTGGCTCGTGCGGTCGGGCCGGTCCTGACACCGCAGCTGCGGTGGGCGTTCAAGGATCAGCGCGGGGCCGGGGTGTAGAAGAGCGCGATGTAGTTGCCGCGGCCCGCCTGCGTGAAGGTCGCCGAGACCTTCGGACCCCCCTCGCCTGTCACGGCGGTGTAGGTCGTGCTGATCTCGGTGCGGTCCTCGATGACGTCCTGGGTCGGCTCACCGGCGTCGCTGTACGCGAGCACGTAGCTGCGGGCGACTGCGTCGGCGTTCACCCCGCGCTCCACGAGGAGGCTGTCGAAGAGCGGGCGGTCTCCCGAGAGCAGCAGCGCGGAGTCCTCGCGCAGCTTCCAGCGGTCGGTGCCGAGCGAGCCGCCGGTGGTGACGGGGCGCGACACCGGGAAGCGAGGCCAGGTGCCCTTGACGGGCGGGGCGTCCGGCAGCGGGGCGGTGGTGGCCGGGACGGGCGCCGGGGCCGTGAGCACAGGCGGCTCGCCCTCGAAGGGGATGTCGGTGCTCTCGTCGAGGGCCTCCCAGACGGGACGCATGTCGGGCGGGTCGGTCTCGACCACGGTCACGGTCATCACCGGCTTGCCCTGGGACACCGCAGGCGACTCGCGCGTGCGCAGGTTGCCGGGGTCCACCGTCGCGACGACGCGTACGCCAGCGTCGTCGGTGGTGCGGCCGGTCACGTCGAGGGTGCAGCCGGTGTAGATGCCGCTCGACACCGTGCAGAACCGTGACCAGGCGTCGGGGTCGAGCTTGAGGTCGGGAACGAGGGCGTCGACCTGCTCGAGCACCTCTGAGAAGGCCTCACCGGGGTCACCGTCGACGCGCAGCAGCGCGGTGGTGGTGTCGGGCTCGGGAGCCTCCTCGAGCAGCGAGAAGGTGTCGTCGGTCGGCAGCGGGTTGGGAGGCTCGGTCGGTGTCGGCGTCGTCTCCTCGGGGTTCTCGGCAGCCTCCGCCGCGGCCGCGATCGCCTCGCGGCGCTCTGCCTCGGTCAGCACGGGCGCGTAGGCGGCGAGGAGCGCGGGGCTCCGGCGCCGTACGAGCGGACCCATCTGGATGGTGCCGTCGGGCACGGTGAGAGAGAGAGCGATCGGGGTGCCTGCGAAGGTCTCGTGCTGTCCGACGTCGACCTTGAGTCCTGCATGCGTCGCTTCTGTTGCCTGCGGTCGCGCAGGGGTCAGCGGGCTGCAGCCCGACAGGCCGACAGCCACGGCCGTCGCGAGCGTCGCGACAACGACCGACCGATACATCCCGTTCACCTCCGAGTAGAACCCGATCACCCTAGGGCAACGAGGTGGCACGCCGAACAAGTGCCCAGGACGCCGTATTGTCAGGTACGCAACACCGCCGCCCGCTGCCGTGACCGCCTCTTCCGAGGAGCGCCGATGTCGTTCTCTGCCCCCACGAACCCCGAGAGCATCTTCACCTACGGGTCCCCGCGCCTGAAGTTCGGTGCGGGTGCGAGCGCCGAGCTGGGGTACGAGCTGGCGTCGCTCGGCGTCCGCCGTGCCCTGCTCGTCACGGACCGAGGGATCGAGGCGACCGGCATCCCGTCGCGCGTGGTCGAGCAGGTCGCGGGGGAGTCCGTGGAGCTGGTCGTGTACGCCGACACCCATGTCGAACCCACCGACGCCAGCCTGAACGACGCGATCGCCTTCGCCCGCGCCAACGGCCCGTTCGACGCGGTCGTGGCGCTGGGTGGCGGGTCGAGCATCGACACCGCGAAGGCGGTGAACCTGCTGACGACCAACGAGGGCGACCTGATGGACTACATCAACGTCCCCGTCGGCGCGGGCCGTGCGCCCGCCAAGGCGCTGCTGCCGCTGATCGCGATGCCGACCACCACCGGGACCGGCAGCGAGAGCACCACCATCTGCGTGCTCGACGTCCTGGCCCAGCACGTGAAGACAGGCATCAGCCATGCGCGGCTGCGTCCGGAGCTGGCGATCATCGACCCGGAGCTCACGCTGAGCCAGCCGGCGGAGGTCACGGCCGCGAGCGGCATGGACATCCTGTGCCACGCGCTGGAGAGCTACACGGCGCGGCCGTTCAGCGCGTACGAGCGCAAGCGGCCCGAGGAGCGCGTCCCGTACTGCGGGGCCAACCCGATCTCCGACATGTGGGCCGAGAAGTCGCTGACCCTGCTCGCCGCTTCGTTCCGGACGGCGGTGCGTGAGGGCAGCAACGTCCCCGCCCGCGGCGAGATGGCCCTGGCGGCGACCTTCGCAGGGATGGGCTTCGGCAACGCCGGTGTCCACATCCCGCACGCCAACGCCTACCCGATCGCCGGGCGGGTGCGGGGGTTCCGGCCGTCGGGGTATCCCCAGGACGAGGCGATGGTCCCGCACGGGATGGCGGTCTCGCTCACGGCACCCGAGGCGTTCCGCTTCACCTTCGACGCCGCACCCGAGCGGCACGTCCGGGCGGCCGAGCTCCTGGACCCGTCGGCAGAGCGCCCCGCGGACCTGGCGGACTTCCTGCCCAGCGTTCTGGTGAGGCTGATGCGCGACATCGGCATCCCGGCGGGGATCGGTGCGGTCGGGTTCGACAAGGCCGACATCGCATCGCTCGTCGAGGGGACGATGAAGCAGCAGCGGCTCCTGGCCACCGCGCCGAAGCCGGTCGGCGCCGACGACGTCACCGGCATCTTCGAGCGCTCCATCAGTCTGTGGTGACCACGTGCGCTGGGGAGGCCGACGTACGATGGTAGTGGCGGACGGGCTCTCCTGAGAGGCGCAGATCGCTGGTCTCGCAGGCATCAGGGAGCGTCGCTCCGCCGAACCGCCTGCGTCGGTGGCGGGTCGGTACGGGGGACGGGTCGGACCCGTTTTGACCCCTCACCGGCCACCCGGTAGGCTTGGACATTGTGCCGTGGACTCGTGTCCGCGTGCACCGATCCGTGTGTCACCACACCGTCGGTCGCTTCGTACGGCAGGTTCTTCGGAGCCGGCGTGCGGACGGGTGCAGGGCCACGAGAAGCACCACCTACCATCGCACGTCGCGGTGGCGGCACGCCTCTGGCGCGCCGCCCGGGACGACGCCTGCGAGGGGAGGCAGCACGACACCCGTACGACTCAAGAGCCGGACAGCAGAAAGAAGCATGTAGTGCCAACGATCCAGCAGTTGGTCCGAAAGGGCCGTCAGGACAAGGTGGCGAAGACCAAGACGCCCGCCCTGAAGGGTTCGCCGCAGCGCCGTGGAGTGTGCACCCGCGTGTACACGACTACGCCGAAGAAGCCGAACTCCGCGCTGCGGAAGGTTGCTCGCGTTCGTCTGAGCAGCGGGATCGAGGTCACGGCCTACATCCCCGGTGAGGGTCACAACCTGCAGGAGCACTCCATCGTGCTCGTGCGCGGCGGTCGTGTGAAGGACCTCCCCGGTGTCCGTTACAAGATCATTCGCGGCGCGCTGGACACCCAGGGTGTCAAGAGCCGCAAGCAGGCTCGCAGCCGTTACGGCGCGAAGAAGGAGAAGAGCTGATGCCGCGCAAGGGACCCGCGCCGAAGCGCCCCGTTGAGGCCGACCCCGTCTACTCGAGCCCCCTGGTCACGCAGCTGATCAACAAGGTTCTCGAGGACGGCAAGAAGCAGGTGGCGCAGCGCATCGTCTACTCCGCGCTGGAGGGCACCCGCGAGAAGACCGGGACCGACCCGGTCATCACGCTGAAGCGTGCGCTCGACAACGTCAAGCCGACCCTCGAGGTTAAGTCCCGCCGTGTCGGCGGTGCGACCTACCAGGTTCCGATCGAGGTCCGCGCCTCCCGCGCGAACACTCTCGCCCTCCGCTGGCTCGTCCGGTTCTCCAGCGAGCGTCGCGAGAAGACCATGGCGGAGCGCCTGATGAACGAGCTCCTCGATGCCAGCAACGGCCTCGGCGGCGCCGTCAAGAAGCGTGAGGACACGCACAAGATGGCTGAGGCCAACAAGGCCTTCGCCCACTACCGCTGGTGACGAGGTGCCGCCGGCCACACGGCCCGCGGCACTCATCGCCTGATTCGACTCACGACAGCAAGGGAAGTCAGCCAAGGTGGCCGTAGACATCACCACCAACCTCGCCACGGTGCGCAACATCGGCATCATGGCGCACATCGACGCAGGCAAGACGACGACGACCGAGCGCATCCTCTTCTACACCGGCATCACCTACAAGATCGGTGAGGTCCACGAGGGTGCGGCCACGATGGACTGGATGGAGCAGGAGCAGGAGCGCGGCATCACGATCACGTCGGCCGCGACGACCTGCTGGTGGAAGGACCACCAGGTCAACATCATCGACACGCCCGGTCACGTCGACTTCACGGTCGAGGTCGAGCGTTCGCTTCGCGTGCTCGACGGTGCGGTGGCCGTGTTCGACGGTGTCGCCGGCGTGGAGCCGCAGTCGCAGACCGTCTGGCGCCAGGCCAACAAGTACCGCGTGCCGCGGATGTGCTTCGTCAACAAGCTCGACCGCACCGGTGCCGACTTCTTCTACTGCGTCGACACGATCGTCGAGCGCCTGAACGCCAACCCGGCGGTCCTGCAGCTCCCGATCGGCGCGGAGGCAGACTTCGCCGGCGTCGTCGACCTCGTCGGCATGCGCGCCCTCACGTGGCGCGGCGAGACGGCGATCGGCGAGGACTACACGGTCGAGGAGATCCCGGCCGAGCTCGCCGAGAAGGCCGCCGAGTACCGCGAGAAGCTTCTCGACACCGTCGCGACCGCTGACGACGACCTCATGGAGATGTACCTCGAGGGCGAGGACATCGACGTCGACACGCTGAAGGCCGCGATCCGTCGCGCCACGCTGGCCGACAAGATCGTCCCGGTCCTGTGCGGCACCGCGTTCAAGAACAAGGGTGTCCAGCCCTTGCTCGACGCGGTCGTCGACTACCTCCCCTCGCCGATCGACGTCGGCGCGGTCGCCGGTCACAAGGTCGGCGACGAGGACACCGAGATCATGCGTGCGCCGAGCGAGGATGAGCCCTTCTCCGCTCTGGCGTTCAAGATCGCTGCCGACCCGCACCTCGGCAAGCTCACGTACGTCCGTCTCTACTCGGGCCGTCTGGAGGCCGGGACCCAGGTCCTGAACTCCGTGAAGGGCCGCAAGGAGCGGATCGGCAAGATCTACCAGATGCACGCCAACAAGCGCGAGGAGATCGCGTCGGTCGGTGCTGGTCAGATCGTCGCCGTGATGGGTCTGAAGGACACCACCACGGGTGAGACCCTGGCCGATCCGGGCAAGCCGGTCGTGCTCGAGTCGATGACCTTCCCGGCTCCGGTGATCCAGGTCGCCATCGAGCCCAAGACCAAGAGCGACCAGGAGAAGCTCGGCGTCGCGATCCAGCGTCTCGCCGAGGAGGACCCGACGTTCACGGTCCACACCGACGAGGAGACCGGGCAGACCATCATCGCCGGTATGGGCGAGCTGCACCTCGACATCCTCGTGGACCGCATGAAGCGCGAGTTCCGCGTGGAGGCGAACGTCGGCAAGCCGCAGGTCGCGTACCGCGAGACCATCAAGCGCAAGGTCGAGAAGGTCTCGTACACCCACAAGAAGCAGACCGGTGGCTCGGGCCAGTTCGCCAAGGTCCTCATCAACATCGAGCCCACGGGCCCGCTGGCTGGTGGCGAGGGCGGCTACGAGTTCTCGAACGAGATCACCGGTGGGCGCGTCCCGCGGGAGTACATCCCCGCTGTCGACGAGGGCGCCCAGGAAGCCATGGAGTTCGGCGTGCTCGCCGGCTACCCCATGGTCGACGTCAAGGTGACGCTGACCGACGGTCAGTACCACGACGTCGACTCGTCCGAGCTCGCCTTCAAGATCGCCGGTTCCATGGCGTTCAAGGAAGCGGCACGCAAGGCAGACCCGGTGCTCCTCGAGCCGATGTTCAAGGTCGAGGTCACCACCCCTGAGTCCTACCTGGGCGACGTCATCGGCGACATCAACTCCCGCCGCGGGCAGATCCAGCAGATGTCGGAGCGGTCCGGCGACCGAGTGGTCGACGCACTTGTTCCGCTCTCCGAGATGTTCGGGTACGTCGGAGACCTCCGGTCGAAGACGTCGGGGCAGGCGTCGTACTCCATGGAGTTCGACTCCTACGCCGAGGTTCCGAAGAACGTCGCGGAAGAGATCATCAAGAAGGCCAGGGGCGAGTGATCGCGGGCCTGACCTAGGCTTCGATCAGCTCAACCGCACGGCGCAAGCATCATTCAATCGAGGAGGAGCCCCAGTGGCTAAGGCGAAGTTCGAGCGGACTAAGCCGCACATGAACATCGGCACCATCGGTCACATCGACCACGGTAAGACGACGCTCACGGCGGCGATTACCAAGGTGCTGCACGACAAGTACCCGGACCTGAACGAGGCCTCGGCCTTCGATCAGATCGACAAGGCTCCTGAGGAGCGCCAGCGCGGTATCACGATCTCGATCGCTCACGTTGAGTACCAGACCGAGAACCGTCACTACGCGCACGTCGACTGCCCGGGTCACGCCGACTACGTGAAGAACATGATCACGGGTGCGGCACAGATGGACGGCGCGATCCTCGTGGTCGCCGCCACCGACGGCCCGATGCCGCAGACCCGCGAGCACGTGCTGCTCGCGCGCCAGGTCGGCGTGCCGGCCATGGTCGTCGCGCTCAACAAGTGCGACATGGTCGACGACGAGGAGCTCATCGAGCTCGTCGAGCTCGAGGTCCGTGAGCTCCTCAACGATCAGGAGTTCGATGGCGACAACGTCCCGGTCGTCCGCGTGGCCGCCTTCCCGGCGCTCAACGGTGACGCCAAGTGGGGCGAGTCGATCCTCGAGCTCATGAACGCTGTCGACGAGTACATCCCCGAGCCCCCGCGTGAGACGGACAAGCCGTTCCTCATGCCGGTCGAGGACGTCTTCACGATCACCGGTCGTGGCACCGTCATCACGGGTCGCATCGAGCGTGGCATCGTCAAGCTCAACGACACCGTGGACATCGTCGGCATCCGTCCGGAGAAGCAGACCTCGACCGTCACCGGTATCGAGATGTTCCGCAAGCTCCTCGACGAGGGCCAGGCGGGCGAGAACGTCGGCCTCCTGCTTCGTGGCACGAAGCGCGAGGACGTCGAGCGCGGCATGGTCGTGATCGCACCGGGCACCACGACTCCCCACACGGAGTTCGAGGGCCAGGTCTACATCCTCTCGAAGGAGGAGGGCGGCCGTCACACGCCGTTCTTCAACAACTACCGCCCGCAGTTCTACTTCCGCACCACGGACGTCACCGGCGTCGTCACGCTGCCCGAGGGCACCGAGATGGTCATGCCGGGCGACAACACCGAGATGTCGGTTCAGCTGATCCAGCCGATCGCGATGGACGAAGGTCTTCGTTTCGCGATCCGCGAGGGTGGTCGTACGGTCGGCGCAGGTCGCGTCACCAAGATCAACAAGTGATCCGGTCCCGGGTCTGACCCGGGTCGATCTCTGCACGAGGGCCTCGCCTGCTGTCCAGCAGGCGGGGCCCTCGTCTTGTACCCGGACGGGGGACTGCGACCCTCGTCACGGCGGTACCCGGCCCCGTCGACGTATCGTGAGGACGTGGGATACGACCATGCGCACGGGACGCCCTCCGCTCAGCAGCGGCCACGGCTCGCGTTCGTCCTCGGCCTGACCGTCCTCGTCCTCCTGGTCGAGGTGGTCGCCGCGCTGGTCACCGGCAGCCTGGCGCTGCTCGCCGACGCCGGCCACATGCTGAGCGACACGTTCGGTCTCGTGATGGCGTTGATCGCGGTCACCGTGGCGCAGCGGGCGGGGAGCCCCCGGCGGACGTTCGGCAACCACCGCACCGAGATCCTCGCGGCCGGTGCGAACGGGCTGGTCCTGCTAGGTCTGTGCGTCTGGATCGTGGTGTCGGCGATCGGTCGCCTCGGTGACGCCCCCGAGGTGGACTCGCCGCTGATGCTGGCCGCAGGCGCGCTCGGACTGGCCGCGAACGTGGTGGGCCTGCTGGTGCTGCGCGCCGGCGCCAAGGAGAGTCTCAACGTCCGAGGCGCCTACCTCGAGGTCATGGGGGACGCATTCGGCTCGGTGGCCGTGATCGCCGCAGCAGCCGTCATCGCCCTGACCGGTTGGTACGACGCCGACCCGGTGGCCTCTCTCGTCATCGCGGCGCTGATCCTCCCTCGCGCTCTCGGGCTGCTCCGTGAGGTCGTCGACGTGCTCCTCGAGTCGACGCCCCGTGGGCTGGACCTCGAGGAGCTGCGCACGCACATGACCGAGGTCCCCGGGGTGCTGGACGTGCACGACCTCCATGTCTGGACGATCACCTCCGGCATGCCGGTCATGTCGGCCCACGTCGTCGTCGAGGACGAGGTCCTGGGCACCGACGCGGGGCACGGCGTGCTCGACCGCCTGCGCAGCTGCCTCTCGGAGCACTTCGACGTCGAGCACTCGACCTTCCAGCTCGAGCCCTCCGCCCACGCGCAGACCGAGCGCCACACCCACCGCTGACGTCCCGTCCCACGCACCCGTTCGGGGCTGCCGGGTATCCTGGAGACGAGCCCAGGTGAGGCAGGTCTCGTACCCCGGTGCGACCCCGATTTGGCATTGTGGGGTCCGGTCTGTCAGACTTGGGAAGTTGCTTCGGCGCGTGTGGCTGTTCTTCCTTGTGGAGAGCGGTGGCCGCGCCTGGTTTTGGGAAGAGCAGGCACACCCCTCGCGGGTGGGCGGCATCCCGAGGCCCAACCATCAAACTCCAGAGGTGTGACGAACTCGCGCGCGCAACACGGCCGCGACACGCCCGACCTCGGGGGTCGGAGGGGAGCGACGCTCTTCCTCGATCCCGAGGTGGAGAGACCGAGGCAGTACGAAGAGAAGGACGAATCGAGAGCATGGCGGGACAGAAGATCCGCATCAGGCTCAAGGCCTATGACCACGAGGTGATTGACACCTCGGCGCGCAAGATCGTCGACACCGTCACGCGTACGGGTGCCACGGTCGCTGGCCCGGTGCCTCTGCCGACGGAGAAGAACGTCTACTGCGTCATTCGTTCGCCGCACAAGTACAAGGACAGCCGCGAACACTTCGAGATGCGCACCCACAAGCGCCTCATCGACATCATCGACCCCACGCCGAAGACCGTCGACTCGCTCATGCGCCTCGACCTCCCCGCCGGCGTCGACATCGAGATCAAGCTCTGAGGAACGATCGGATGAGCAACCAGAAGGCACCCGTCGGGCTGCTCGGGCGCAAGCTCGGCATGACCCAGACGTGGGACGAGAACAACCGCGTGGTCCCCGTGACCGTGATCGCTGCCGACACCAACGTCGTCACGCAGATCCGCACGCAGGAGACCGACGGCTACACCGCCGTCCAGATCGGTTTCGGTGAGATCGACCCCCGCAAGGTGAACAAGCCCCAGACCGGACACTTCGGCAAGGCCAACGTCACCCCGCGTCGTCACCTCGCCGAGATCCGCACCGAGGCCGTTGCCGACTACGAGATCGGCCAGGCCGTCAGCCCCGAGATCTTCGCGGCCGGCGACTTCGTCGACGTCACCGGCACGAGCAAGGGCAAGGGCTTCGCCGGCGTCATGAAGCGTCACGGCTTCGCCGGCGTCAGCGCCTCGCACGGTGCACACCGCAACCACCGCAAGCCGGGTTCGATCGGCGGCTGCGCCACGCCGGGCCGCGTGTTCAAGGGCCTGCGCATGGCGGGCCACATGGGCACCGACCGCGTCACGGCACAGAGCCTCACGGTTCACGCCGTGGACGCCGACAAGGGCATCATCCTGATCAAGGGTGCGGTTCCCGGCCCCAAGGGCGGCATCGTCATGATCCGCACCGGCGCCAAGAAGGGAGCCGTCAAGTGACCGCGAACCTCATCGACGTCGACCTGCCGAAGGATGTCTTCGACACGCAGGTCAACATCCCGCTGATCCACCAGGTCGTCGTCGCCCAGCTCGCTGCCGCGCGCCAGGGCACCCACGACACCAAGAGCCGCGGCGAGGTTGCCGGCGGCGGCAGGAAGCCGTACCGCCAGAAGGGCACCGGCCGCGCCCGTCAGGGCTCGATCCGCGCACCTCAGTTCACCGGTGGTGGCGTGGTGCACGGCCCGACACCGCGCAGCTACGACCAGCGCACGCCCAAGAAGATGAAGGCCGCCGCCCTGCGCGGTGCCCTCTCCGACCGGGTCCGCAACGGCCGTCTGCACGTGGTCGAGTCGCTCGTCAACGGCGATGCGCCGTCGACGAAGACCGCGCTCGCCACGCTCCGCGAGATCACCGGGCGTCCGCGCACGCTGGTCGTCATCGAGCGCACGGACGACGTCACGGTCAAGAGCCTGCGCAACGTCGCAGGCACGCACCTGATCGAGCTGGCTCAGCTCAACACGTACGACGTCCTGCTCAGCGACGACGTGGTCTTCACGAAGGCTGCGTTCGACGCCTTCGTGGCGCTGCGCTCCAGCGGCGACGCCGAGACGATCAAGCTGAGCGAGGCCGCTACCGCCAAGGACGGTGACAAGTGAGCACGCTGCAGAAGGACCCCCGCGACGTCCTGATCGCGCCGGTCGTGAGCGAGAAGAGCTACGGGCTCCTGGACGAGAACAAGTACACGTTCATCGTCCGGCCCGATGCCAACAAGACCGAGATCAAGATCGCCGTCGAGAAGGTCTTCGGTGTCACGGTCACCGCGGTGAACACCCAGAACCGCAAGGGCAAGACGCGTCGTACGCGCTTCGGCACCGGCAAGCGTGCCGACGTCAAGCGCGCCATCGTGAGCGTCGCCCCGGGCCAGAGCATCGACATCTTCGCTGCGCCGGGCGCCTGAACGAACGAGGACTGAGTACGCATGGCTATTCGTAAGTACAAGCCGACCACCCCGGGCCGTCGTGGCTCCTCGGTGGCCGACTTCAGCGAGATCACGCGCACGACCCCCGAGAAGTCCCTGACGCGCCCGCTGCCCAAGAAGGGCGGACGCAACAACCAGGGGCGGATCACCACCCGTCACCAGGGCGGCGGTCACAAGCGCGCGTACCGCATCATCGACTTCAAGCGGTACGACAAGGACGGCGTGCCGGCGAAGGTCGCGCACATCGAGTACGACCCGAACCGGACCGCGCGGATCGCGCTGCTTCACTACGCCGACGGCGAGAAGCGCTACATCATCGCGCCGGAGGGTCTCAAGCAGGGCATGACGGTCGAGGCCGGTCCCGGCGCCGACATCAAGCCCGGCAACAACCTGCCGCTTCGCAACATCCCCGTCGGTACGACGATCCACGCGATCGAGCTCCGTCCCGGTGGCGGCGCCAAGATGGGTCGCTCGGCCGGTGCCAAGGTCCAGCTGGTCGCCCGTGAGGGCAACCGCGCGCAGCTGCGTCTGCCCTCGGGCGAGATGCGCTACGTCGACGTCCGCTGCCGCGCCAGTGTTGGAGAGGTCGGCAACGCCGAGCAGTCCAACATCAACTGGGGCAAGGCAGGCCGCAACCGGTGGAAGGGCAAGCGCCCGACCGTCCGTGGTGTGGCGATGAACCCGATCGACCACCCGCACGGTGGTGGCGAGGGCAAGACCTCGGGTGGACGTAACCCGGTGTCGCCGTGGGGCCAGCCTGAGGGCCGTACCCGCAAGAAGAAGGCCAGCGACCAGCTGATCGTCCGTCGCCGCAAGTCCGGAAAGCGCTGAGGAAGAGCCTGACATGCCACGCAGTTTGAAGAAGGGGCCGTTCGTCGACGGACACCTGCTGAAGAAGGTCGAGACCCAGAACGAGGCCGACACGCACACCGTCATCAAGACGTGGTCGCGCCGTTCGATGATCCTCCCGTCCTTCATCGGTCACACCATCGCCGTCCACGACGGGCGCAAGCACGTGCCGGTGTTCGTGACCGACGCGATGGTCGGCCACAAGCTGGGCGAGTTCGCACCGACCCGCACCTTCCGCGGACACGTCAAGGACGACCGAAAGAGCCGCCGCCGCTGACGCGGGCGACAACCAAGGGAAGAGTTCAGATGAGCACATTGGAGCGTAAGGGCGTCACCGCCCGGCGCGAGAGCCTGCTCGGCGACGAGCCCGGCGCTTTCGCGGTCGCACGCTTCGTCCGCGTCACGCCGCAGAAGGCACGCCGGGTCATCGACCTGGTTCGCGGCCTCGACGTGGACGAGGCGCTGGCCCTGCTGCATTTCGCGCCGCAGGCCGCAGCGACCGACGTCTACAAGCTGGTGGCGAGCGCCGTCGCCAACGCCGAGACCACCGAAGGCCTTGATCGTTCGACGCTGGTCGTCTCGGCCGCACGTGTCGACGAAGGCCCGACGATGAAGCGCTGGCGTCCGCGTGCGCGTGGTGCGGCCAACCGCATCCTCAAGCGCACCAGCCACATCACCGTCGTCGTGCAGCCGCGTGACGCGGTCGTGAGTCGTACAAGCAAGGCCAACAAGAAGGGTGGGAACCGCTAGTGGGACAGAAGATCAACCCGCACGGCTTCCGTCTCGGGATCTCCACCGACCACAAGAGCCGCTGGTACGCCGACAAGCTCTACAAGAGCTACGTCGGCGAGGACATCAAGATCCGCCGCCTGCTCACCAAGGGCATGGATCGCGCCGGCATCAGCCGCGTCGAGATCGAGCGCACCCGTGACCGCGTCCGTGTGGACATCCACACTGCGCGTCCGGGCATCGTGATCGGTCGCCGAGGCGCCGAGGCCGACCGCATCCGCGGTGATCTCGAGAAGCTGACCGGCAAGCAGATCCAGCTGAACATCCTCGAGGTGAAGAACCCCGAGCTCGATGCGCAGCTGGTTGCCCAGGGCGTCGCCGAGCAGCTCGCCGGCCGCGTGCAGTTCCGCCGCGCGATGCGCAAGGCTCTGCAGACGACGATGCGTGCAGGAGCCAAGGGTGTCCGCATCCAGTGCTCCGGCCGTCTCGGCGGTGCGGAGATGTCGCGCTCGGAGTTCTACCGCGAGGGTCGTGTGCCGCTGCACACGCTGCGCGCCGATGTCGACTACGGCTTCTACGAGGCCAAGACGACCTTCGGCCGCATCGGTGTGAAGGTCTGGATCTACAAGGGCGAGGTCGCCGGCACCCGTGCCGAGCGCGAGGCCCAGGCCGCCGCCCGCGCAGCCGCCCCCGGTGGGCGTCAGCGTCCGGGCCGTGGCGGCGCTCGCCGTCCGGCGCGTGACGGGCAGCGCGCAGAGCGTCCCGCACGTCAGCAGGAGCAGGCCACCGAGTCGGCTCCCGCCAGCAGTGACGCTGCTCCCGCCCCGGCGGAAGCAGCGAACGGAACGGAGAGCTGAACCATGCTGATCCCGCGTAGGGTTAAGCACCGCAAGCAGCACCACCCCAAGCGCCGTGGCGCCGCCAAGGGCGGTACGACGCTGGCGTTCGGTGACTTCGGCATCCAGGCGGTCGAGGGTCACTACGTGACCAACCGTCAGATCGAGTCCGCTCGTATCGCGATGACGCGTCACATCAAGCGTGGCGGCAAGGTGTGGATCAACATCTACCCCGACCGTCCGCTGACCAAGAAGCCTGCCGAGACCCGCATGGGTTCCGGCAAGGGTTCGCCCGAGTGGTGGATCGCGAACGTCAAGCCGGGCCGTGTCATGTTCGAGCTGTCGGGCGTGACCGAGCCGGTGGCGCGTGAGGCGCTGCGGCGTGCGATGCACAAGCTCCCGATGAAGTGCAAGATCGTGACCCGCGAAGCAGGTGAACTCTGATGGCGAACGTCACCACCGCCGCCGACCTCCGCTCGCTGAGCGCCGAGGATCTGGCCGACAAGCTGCGTGAGGCCAAGGAAGAGCTGTTCAACCTTCGCTTCCAGGCCGCAACCGGCCAGCTCGAGAACAACGCGCGGCTTCGTACGGTGCGCAAGGACATCGCGCGCATCTACACCGTCGTCCGCGAGCGCGAGCTCGGCATCATCGAAAGTGAAGAGGCATGAGCAACAACACCGCAGGCGAGCGCAACCGCCGCAAGGTGCGCGAGGGCCTCGTCGTGAGCGACAAGATGGACAAGACCGTCGTCGTCAGCGTCGAGGACCACTTCAAGCACGCGCTGTACGGCAAGGTCATGCGTCGTACGAGCAAGCTCAAGGCACACGACGAGGCCAACGAGGCCGGCACCGGAGACCGCGTACTCATCGCGGAGACCCGGCCGCTGTCCTCGACCAAGCGCTGGCGCCTCGTCGAGATCCTCGAGAAGGCCAAGTAACCACTCGTTCCGTCAGGCTCACGGAGACCCCGTGAGAACCGGCGAGACAACAGGAGAGAACCGATGATCCAGCAGGAGTCGCGACTCAAGGTCGCCGACAACACCGGTGCGAAGGAGATCCTTTGCATCCGCGTGCTCGGCGGTTCCGGTCGTCGATACGCAGGGATCGGCGACACCATCGTCGCCACCGTCAAGGACGCGATCCCGGGCGGGAACGTCAAGAAGGGCGACGTCGTCAAGGCTGTCGTCGTCCGCACCGCGAAGGAGCGCCGTCGTCCGGACGGTTCCTACATCCGGTTCGACGAGAACGCCGCAGTCATCCTGAAGAATGATGGTGAGCCCCGCGGGACGCGCATCTTCGGCCCCGTGGGCCGTGAGCTGCGCGACAAGCGGTTCATGCGCATCATCTCGCTCGCCCCGGAGGTGCTGTGATGACTGCCAAGAAGAGCCTGACCATCAAGAAGGGTGACCAGGTCCGCGTGCTGTCCGGCAAGGACCGTGGCGTCGAGGGCAAGGTCATCGCCGTCAACCCCGAGACCGAGCGCGTCATCGTCGAGGGCGTGAACCGGATCAAGCGGCACCAGAAGGCGCTGCAGCCGGGCACGACCAGCTCGATCATCACCAAGGAGGCTCCGATCCACGTGTCCAACGTGGCGCTCCTGGTGGAGGTCGACGGCGAGAAGGTCACCACCCGCGTCGGCTTCCGTCGCGACGAGGTCACCAAGAAGCGCGCCGACGGCTCGACCTACAAGGCGCAGCGCAGCGTGCGCGTCGCCAAGCGCACCGGAGAGGAGATCTGATGACCGCCGAGACCGCAGAGAAGGTCATGCCGCGCGTCAAGACGCGTTATCGCGAGGAGATCCTTCCGGCACTGCGTGAGGAGTTCTCGTTCGAGAACGTCATGCAGGTCCCCGGGATGACCAAGATCGTCGTCAACATGGGCGTCGGCGAGGCAGCTCGCGACTCGAAGCTCATCGAAGGCGCGATCCGCGACCTGGCCGCGATCACGGGCCAGAAGCCGCAGGTCACCAAGGCGCGCAAGTCCATCGCGCAGTTCAAGCTGCGTGAGGGCATGCCGATCGGTGCGCACGTCACGCTGCGCGGCGACCGTATGTGGGAGTTCCTCGACCGTCTTCTGACGATCGCCCTCCCGCGTATCCGCGACTTCCGCGGACTCTCGCCGAAGCAGTTCGACGGGCGCGGCAACTACACGTTCGGTCTCACGGAGCAGGTCATGTTCCACGAGATCGATCAGGACAAGATCGACCGTACGCGTGGCATGGACATCACCATCGTCACCACGGCGACCAACGACGAGGAGGGGCGCGCGCTCCTCACCAAGCTCGGCTTCCCCTTCAAGGAGAACTGACATGGCGAAGACCTCGCTCAAGGTGAAGGCTGCGCGCAAGCCGAAGTACGCCGTGCGCGCCTACACCCGCTGCCAGCGTTGCGGCCGCCCGAAGTCCGTCTACCGCAAGTTCGGCCTGTGCCGGATCTGCCTGCGGACCATGGCTCACCGCGGTGAGCTCCCGGGCGTCACGAAGAGCTCCTGGTAATCCCGACTCGACCCTGAACGCCGCAGGTCCGGACCACTGGTCCGGAAACCGTGGCAGGAAAGTGGAAACACACTCATGACGATGACTGATCCGATCGCGGACATGCTGACGCGTGTCCGTAACGGCAACCAGGCGTTCCACGACGAGGTGAGCATGCCTTACAGCAAGCTCAAGGCCGGCGTCGCGGACATCCTGAAGCAAGAGGGCTACATCACGGGTTACTCCGTGGCCGAGCCGGTCGAGGGCGCGGTGGGCAAGACGCTCACCGTCACCCTCAAGTACGGCCAGCACCGCGAGCGTGCGATTGCGGGAATCCGCCGCATCAGCAAGCCGGGTCTGCGCGTGTACGCGAAGTCGACCAACCTGCCGAAGGTGCTGGGAGGGCTGGGCGTGGCGATCATCTCCACGAGCCAGGGCCTCCTCACCGACAAGCAGGCCAAGTACAAGGGCGTGGGCGGCGAAGTCCTCGCCTACGTCTGGTGACGGGAGGAGACAAGACATGTCACGAATTGGCAAGCAGCCGGTGACGGTTCCTTCCGGTGTCGACGTCGCGATCGATGGTCAGGTCGTCACGGTAAAGGGTCCCAAGGGCACCCTTTCGCACACTGTGGCGGAGCCGATCAAGGCGACGAAGGACGACGACGGAACTGTGGCGGTAGCCCGTCCCAACGACGAGCGCCAGAACCGTTCGCTGCACGGCCTGACGCGCACGCTCATCAACAACATGGTGATCGGTGTGACGCAGGGCTACGAGAAGAAGCTCGAGCTGGTCGGCGTGGGTTACCGCGTCCTGGCGAAGGGCCCCGCAGCGATCGAGCTCAGCCTCGGCTTCAGCCACCCGGTGCCGTTCGAGGCACCGGAGGGCGTGACCTTCACGGTCGAGTCGCCGACGAAGCTCACCGTTGCGGGCATCGACAAGCAGCAGGTCGGCGAGGTTGCGGCCAACATCCGCAAGCTGCGCAAGCCCGAGCCGTACAAGGGCAAGGGCGTGCGTTACGCCGGCGAGCACGTTCGCCGCAAGGCCGGGAAGGCTGGAAAGTAATGGCTATCGCTCTCAAGCACCGCAAGCACGAGGCTGCGCGTATCGCAGGGCGTCGTCGCCGCCAGGTCCGTGGCCGCAAGCGGGTCTCGGGGACGCAGGATCGTCCTCGCCTGGTGATCACGCGGTCGAGCCGTCACATCGTCGCTCAGGTCGTCAACGACCTCGAGGGCCGTACGCTGGCATCGGCGTCGTCGATGGAGGCCGATTTGCGCTCGCTCGACGGTGACAAGACCGCCAAGGCCCGTCGCGTCGGTGAGCTGATCGCCGACCGCGCAAAGGTCGCAGGGGTCGAGTCCGTCGTGTTCGACCGCGCAGGGAACAAGTACCAGGGGCGCGTCGCCGCCCTGGCCGAGGGCGCCCGCGAGGGCGGCCTGGCCTTCTAGGCCAGACGAGAGAAGAGGACAGTCGAATGAGCGGAGCCCAGCGCCGCAGTGGCGGCGGGGACCGTCGGGGTCGCGGTCGCGACTCGGCGGACAAGACCGCATACATCGAGAAGGTCGTCGGCATCAACCGCGTGGCCAAGGTCGTCAAGGGCGGACGTCGGTTCAGCTTCACGGCCCTGGTCGTCGTCGGTGACGGCGACGGCATGGTCGGCGTCGGTTACGGCAAGGCCAAGGAGGTGCCGACCGCCATCCAGAAGGGTGTCGAGGAGGCGAAGAAGTCCTTCTTCCGCGTGCCGCGTATCCAGGGAACCATCCCGCACCCCGTGCAGGGTGAGAAGGCCGCCGGCGTGGTCATGCTGCGCCCGGCCGCACCTGGTACCGGCGTCATCGCGGGTGGCCCGGTTCGCGCCGTGCTCGAGGCCGCCGGCATCCACGACGTGCTGAGCAAGTCGCTCGGCTCGTCGAACGCCATCAACATCGTGCACGCGACCATCCAGGCGCTGCGTGAGCTCGAGTCGCCGCAGGACGTGGCAGACCGCCGCGGAATGTCGGTCGAGCACGTCACGCCGGCCGCGCTGCTCAAGTCCAGCAAGGAGCCCACCCAGGCTCCGGCGCAGGCGGGTGCGTGATGGCGAAGCTGCAGGTGACCCAGGTGCGCTCGGGTATCGGGCGCAAGCAGAACCAGCGCGAGACCCTGCGTACGCTCGGTCTCAAGCGCATCGGCGACGTCGTCGTCAAGGAGGACCGTCCCGAGATCCGTGGGATGCTCGCGACGGTCCCTCACCTCGTCGACGTCAAGAATGTGGACTGAGGGGAGGAACTGACATGACGCTCAAGCTGCACCATCTCCGCCCCGCACCGGGCGCGAAGACCGCCAAGACCCGTGTGGGTCGCGGTGAGGGAAGCAAGGGCAAGACCGCGGGCCGCGGCACCAAGGGCACCAGTGCCCGTTACCAGGTGCCCGTCGGCTTCGAGGGCGGCCAGGTCCCGATCCACATGCGTCTCCCGAAGCTCGGCGGATTCAAGAGCCCGTTCAAGGTGGAGTACCAGGTCGTGAACCTGACCCGCCTCGAGGAGCTCTTCCCCGAGGGTGGCACCGTCGACGTGGCCGCACTGGTCGCGAAGGGTGCCGTCCGCAAGGGACAGCCCGTCAAGGTGCTGGGGAACGGCGAGATCTCTGTCGCGGTCCAGGTGACCGCGAACAAGTTCTCGTCCTCGGCCAAGAGCAAGATCGAAGCGGCCGGCGGCTCGACCACCGAGCTCTGAGCTTCTTCGACATGAGACATGGCGGTCTCTGACAGCTGCCTCCCAGGTGGCTGTTAGAGTCGCCATGTTTCGCTTCACCCCATACCGCACACCGCACGGGACACCGTCGCCGCTGTCCATAGGAGGACCCGGTGCTCAGCGCCTTCGCCAACGCGTTCAAGACGCCAGATCTGCGTAAGAAGATCTTGTTCGTCTTGTTCATCCTCGTGCTGTTCCGGATGGGCTCCATGCTCCCGGCTCCCGGCGTCAACGTGGAGAATGTCCAGTTCTGTCTCAACGCCGCCACCTCCGGTGAGAACGCGAACAGCTTGTTCAACCTTCTCAACGTCTTCTCCGGCGGTGCGCTGCTCCAGCTGACGATCTTCGCGCTCGGCATCATGCCGTACATCACCGCGAGCATCATCCTCCAGCTGCTCACGGTCGTCATCCCACGCCTGGAGACCCTCAAGAAGGAGGGCCAGGCGGGCCAGGCCAAGATCACGCAGTACACGCGCTACCTGACGCTGGGCCTCGCGGTCCTCCAGGGCGCGGGCATCGTGGCGATGGCACGCTCGGGAGCCCTCTTCGGCAACCAGTGCCAGCGTGACCTCCTGCACGACACCGAGTCGGTCAGTCTCTTCCTCCTCATCGTGCTCGTGATGGTCGCGGGCACCGCGATGATCATGTGGTTCGGCGAGCTCATCACCGACCGTGGTGTCGGCAACGGCATGTCGCTCCTGATCTTCACCCAGATCGTCGCGACGTTCCCCGGCACGATGTGGCTCATCAAGGAGCAGAAGGGCTGGGGCGTCTTCGCGATCGTCATCGCGGTCGGCCTGGCCGTCGTGGCAGCCGTCATCTTCATCGAGCAGGCGCAGCGACGCATCCCCGTGCAGTACGCGCGCCGCATGGTCGGGCGCAAGATGTTCGGCGGCTCGTCGACGTACATCCCGCTCAAGGTCAACCAGGCCGGCGTCATCCCGGTGATCTTCGCCTCCAGCCTCCTGTACCTGCCCGCGCTCGCCGCGCAGTTCAACCAGGGCAAGGGCTGGGCCAACTGGATCAACGAGAACTTCGTCCAGGGCGACCACCCGGTCTACATGCTCACCTTCTTCCTGCTGATCGTCTTCTTCACGTACTTCTACGTGTCGATCACGTTCAACCCGAAGGAGGTCGCCGACAACATGAAGAAGTACGGCGGCTTCATCCCCGGCATCCGCGCCGGGCGCTCGACGGAGCAGTACCTCGGGTACGTGCTCTCGCGCATCACCTTCCCCGGTTCGCTGTACCTCGGTCTGGTGGCGCTCATCCCGCTGCTTGCCTTCATGCTGGTCGACGCCAACCAGAACTTCCCGTTCGGCGGCACCACCATCCTCATCATCGTGGGCGTCGGTCTCGACACGGTGAAGCAGATCGAGAGCCAGCTGCAGCAGCGCAACTACGAAGGGTTCCTCAAGTGACGCGACTCCTGTTCATGGGTCCCCCGGGCGCCGGCAAGGGCACCCAGGCGACTCTGCTCGCCGAGAAGCTCGGCATCCCGCAGATCTCCACCGGTGACATCTTCCGGGCGAACGTCTCCGAGGGGACCGAGCTGGGGCAGCAGGCGAAGAGCTACATGGACAAGGGCGAGTACGTCCCGGACGAGCTCACCAACGCGATGGTGCGCGACCGGCTGGGACAGGACGACGCGCAGGACGGCTTCCTCCTCGACGGGTACCCGCGCACGGTGGATCAGGTCCACACGCTCGACGGGATCCTCGAGGAGCTGGGCGAGGAGCTCGACGCGGTCGTCGAGCTGGTGGTCGACCGCGAGGAGCTCGTCTCGCGGCTGCTCAAGCGTGCGGAGACGTCTGGCCGTACCGACGACACCGAGGACGTCATCCGGCACCGCCAGGAGGTGTACGAGGCCCAGACCTCGCCGCTCCTCGCGGTCTACGCCGACCGTGGCCTCCTCGTGAAGGTCGACGGTCTGGGCGGGATCGACGACGTGCAGGCCCGCATCCTCGACGCGCTCCCGCAGGCGGGCTAAGCCGCCGATGGGCGCCTAGCCAGATGGGGATCTTCGGCAGCGGCCTCGAGATCAAGAAGCCCGACCAGGTGGCGGTGATGCGTCGGGCGGGCGTCATCGTCGGTGAGACGCTCGAGCTCCTGCGCGCCTCGGTGCGTGCCGGCATGACGACCGCGGACCTCGACGAGATCGCCGCGGACCACATCCGCAGCCGCGGTGCCGTGCCCAACTTCAAGGGCTACCACGGCTTCCCGGCGACGATCTGCACGTCGGTCAACGACGAGGTGGTCCACGGCATCCCTAGTGACCGGGTGATCGCCGAGGGCGATCTCGTCTCGATCGACTGCGGGTGTGTCCTCGACGGCTGGCACTCCGACGCGGCGATCACCGTGGCGGTGGGAGAGGTCCCCGAGAGTCGTCGTGAGCTGCTGCGCGTGTGCGAGGAGTCGCTCTGGCGCGGCATCGCGGCCGCGCGGCTCGGCGGCAGGGTCGGTGACATCGGGCACGGCGTCGAGTCGTACGTGCGCTCCCAGCCGGGCGGCGAGACGTACGGGATCGTCGAGGACTTCGTCGGCCACGGCATCGGCTCTGCGATGCACATGCCGCCCAACGTCCCCAACTTCGGTCCACCCGGCCGGGGTCCGCGACTCGTGAAGGGTCTCGTGCTCGCCGTCGAGCCGATGATCACCGAGGGGACGATCGAGACGACGACGCTCGAGGACGACTGGACGGTCGTCACCGACGACGGCGGTTGGGCAGCCCACTTCGAGCACACCTTCACCCTGACCGACGCCGGCGCCTGGGTCCTCACTGCGCTCGACGGCGGCCGTGCGCGGCTCGCCGAGCTGGGGGTCCCGTACGGCGGACCCGCCGAGGGCTGAGACCCCCGCTGGGGCGGATTTGTCCCTGGGTTGCCGAGCACCGTACTATGGACAGTCGGCCGAGGGCTGCGGTGACGCATGCCTCCGGCCAGTCCGAGAGACGTACGACAGATTGCGGAGGACATGCCGAAGAAGGAAGGCGTCATCGAGCTCGAGGGCTCGGTCATCGAGGCCCTGCCGAACGCGATGTTCCGGGTCGAGCTGACCAACGGCCACAAGGTTCTTGCGCACATCAGCGGCAAGATGCGCCAGCACTACATCCGGATCCTCCCTGAGGACCGCGTAGTGGTGGAGCTGTCCCCGTACGACCTCACCCGAGGCCGGATCGTCTACCGGTACAAGTGACCCGTACCGGCGTCGCCCCTCGAGGGCGGCGTCGTCGCGTGCCGCCCAACCATCCGTCCGTTCAAGATAAGAGAGCTCGATGAAGGTTCAACCGAGCGTCAAGCCGATCTGCGACAAGTGCAAGGTCATCCGTCGCCATGGCCGAGTCATGGTGATCTGCGAGAACCCGCGCCACAAGCAGCGGCAGGGCTGACAACGCCCGCCACCCACACGTGACCGCTCACCGCGTCGACGACGAGGTGCTTCCCCCGGACCGGAGGCCGGGGCCTGGCTGAGGCAGCCGGGATGCGTCACGACCAGACCTCCGCAGTGGAAGGAAACCGCCTGATGGCACGCCTCATCGGTGTCGACCTGCCGCGCGACAAGCGCGTGGTGATCGGTCTCACCTACATCTACGGCATCGGCCGTACCCGCAGCGAACAGCTGCTCGAGCAGACCGGCATCAGCCCCGACCTGCGCGTTCACGACCTGAGCGAGGACCAGCTGGTCGCGCTCCGTGACGCGATCGAGGGTCAGTTCCAGGTCGAGGGCGACCTTCGTCGTGAAGTGGCCGCCGACATCCGTCGCAAGATCGAGATCGGCAGCTACCAGGGTCGTCGCCACCGCGCCGGGCTCCCCGTGCGCGGCCAGCGGACCAAGACGAACGCGCGTACCCGCAAGGGTCCGAAGCGCACCGTTGCCGGCAGCAAGAAGAAGGGTAAGTAATGCCTCCGAAGGGCACAGGCGCCAAGAAGGTGCGCCGCAAGGAGAAGAAGAACGTCGCCGCGGGCCAGGCCCACATCAAGAGCACGTTCAACAACACGATCGTCACGATCACCGATCCCACCGGTGCGGTGATCTCGTGGGCCTCGGCCGGAACCGTCGGCTTCAAGGGCTCGCGCAAGTCCACTCCGTACGCCGCGCAGATGGCCGCTGAGGCCGCCGGGCGTCGGGCGATGGAGCACGGGATGAAGAAGATCGACGTCTTCGTGAAGGGCCCGGGTTCGGGCCGCGAGACGGCGATCCGTTCGCTGGGTGCCGTCGGCCTCGAGGTCGGCACCATCCAGGACGTCACCCCCAGCCCCCACAACGGCGTGCGGCCTCCCAAGCGCCGCCGCGTCTGATCGCCCGGATCGGAGAGGAGAACACAGATGGCCCGCTATACCGGACCCCTGACCAAGAAGTCTCGCCGCCTGGGCGTCGATCTCGTCGGTGGTGACGCCGCTTTCGAGCGTCGCCCCTACCCGCCCGGCCAGCACGGCCGTGGTCGTGTCAAGGAGAGCGAGTACCGCACCCAGCTTCAGGAGAAGCAGAAGGCGCGCTACACCTACGGCGTGCTGGAGCGGCAGTTCCGCAAGTACTACGAGGAGGCGCACCGTCGTCCCGGCAAGACCGGTGACAACCTGCTGCAGATCCTCGAGTGCCGTCTCGACAACGTGGTCTACCGTGCCGGGTTCGCCCGCACGCGTCGTCACGCCCGCCAGCTCGTGGTCCACGGCCACTTCCTGGTCAACGGTCACAAGGTCGACATCCCGTCGTTCCAGGTGAGCCAGTACGACATCATCGACGTGCGGCCCAAGTCGCTCGAGACGACGCCGTTCATCGTGGCGCGTGAGACGTTCGACGCCGACTCCGTCCCCGCATGGCTCACCGCCGTGCCGGAGAAGGGGCGCGTCCTCGTCCACCAGCCGCCGGTGCGCGAGCAGATCGTCGTTCCGATCACCGAGCAGCTGATCGTGGAGTACTACTCCAAGATCTGATGCCCGTGCGACCTGTCCGGGCTCACGCCCGGGCAGGTCACCACCAGCCTTCATAAACCGTGTCCGTCAAATAGCGGGCGACGCGGAAAGGAAACCAGAAAATGCTCATTGCACAGCGGCCGACACTGTCCGAGGACGTCGTCGACGAGTTCCGTTCGCGGTTCGTCATCGAGCCTCTCGAGCCGGGCTTCGGCTACACGCTCGGCAACTCCCTGCGCCGTACGCTCCTGTCGTCGATCCCGGGTGCTTCGGTCACCTCGATCAAGATCGACGGCGTGCTCCACGAGTTCTCGACGATCCCCGGTGTGACCGAGGACGTCACCGAGATCATCCTGAACCTCAAGAACCTCGTGGTCAGCTCGGAGCACGACGAGCCCGTCGTCATGTACCTGCGCAAGCAGGGACCCGGCGACGTCACCGCAGCCGACATCGCGCCCCCGGCCGGTGTCGAGGTGCACAACCCCGACCTCAAGATCGCCACCCTGAACGACAAGGGCAAGATCGAGGTCGAGCTGGTGGTCGAGCGCGGACGCGGTTACGTGTCGGCAGTCCAGAACAAGTCCGGCGACGAGGAGATCGGGCGCATGCCCGTCGACTCGATCTACAGCCCGGTCCTGAAGGTCACGTACAAGGTCGAGGCGACTCGTGTCGAGCAGCGCACCGACTTCGACAAGCTCATCATCGACGTCGAGACCAAGCGTTCGATCCTGCCGCGCGACGCCATGGCGTCGGCCGGCAAGACGCTGGTCGAGCTGTTCGGTCTCGCCCGTGAGCTGAACGTCGAGGCCGAGGGCATCGACATCGGCCCGTCGCCGGTCGACGAGGCGCTCGCCGCCGACCTCGCCCTGCCGGTGGAGGACCTCCACCTGACGGTCCGGTCGTACAACTGCCTCAAGCGCGAGGGCATCCACACCGTGGGTGAGCTGATCTCGCGCAGCGAGCAGGACCTGCTGGACATCCGCAACTTCGGCTCGAAGTCGATCGACGAGGTCAAGGCCAAGCTCGCCGAGATGGGTCTGGGCCTGAAGGACAGCCCGGCCGGTTTCGATCCGAGCGCAGTCGTCGAGACCTTCGGCGACGACGACGAGAGCTTCGCGGAGGACGAGCAGTACTGAGCCCGGCGCTCAGCTGCTCTCCGCACTACTTCCCAGGAGACAAGCAATGCCCACGCCCACGAAGGGTCCGCGGTTCGGCGGGAGCCCGGCGCACCAGCGTCTGATTCTTGCCAATCTCGCACAGAGCCTGTTCGAGCACGGCCGCATCACCACCACCGAGGCCAAGGCCAAGCGCCTCCGGCCGTACGCCGAGTCGCTGATCACCCGTGCCAAGGTCGACACGGTCGCCAACCGGCGCCAGGTCGTCAAGGTGATCCGTGACAAGAGCATCCTGCACGAGCTGTTCACCGAGATCGCGCCGAAGTACACGACGCGTCCCGGTGGCTACACGCGCATCACCAAGATCGGTCCGCGCAAGGGTGACAACGCGCCCATGGCCGTGATCGAGCTCGTCGAGGAGAAGGACTTCTCCGTCACGACGAAGACGCCGAAGAAGGCCACGAAGGCGGAGACCGCTCCGGTCGAGGCCCCCGAGAGCGCCGACGAGGTCAAGGACCAGATCGCCGCCACCGACGAGGCCGACACCGAGTCGACCGCCGACGAGGCGCCTGCCGAGAAGGCCGACGAGACCGAGGGCGACGCCGACAAGGCGTGACCCTCACCGGTTCTCGACGAGGGCCGGCACCACTCCCGCCAGGGGGCAGGTGCCGGCCCTCGTGCTTTGTGGGGTCGTGCGCGCGAGCGCCGGTGCAACGAAGCATGCGCCGGGGCGCGCAGAGCCCTAGGCTGCGTGCGTGCTCATCATCGCGATCATCCTCTTCGGCATGCTGGCCGGCGCGCTCGCCCAGATCATCCTCGGCCGTGGGACCGAGGGGATCGACTGGACCCTCGCGTTCGTCGCCGGTCTCGTCGGTTCCTTCGTCGGCGGCCTCCTCATCAGCCTCCTGGCCGGTGACGGCCTCGAGCTGCGCCCCAGCGGGATCATCGGCTCGCTGGTCGGCGCTCTCATCGTGACGTTCGCCTGGCAGTGGTGGCGCGGTCGCACGAAGACCAGCCGGTAGCCGCTCCGGGGAATCGCGCGGACACCTCAGGGCGTTGACCTGAGGTATGGCGTCCCCGAAGCTCTCGGTCCTCGACCTCGTTCCTGTCCGTACCGATCAGACGACTGCCGACGCGCTCGCGGCGACGACCGCGCTGGCGCAGGTGGCCGACAGATCGGGTTTCACCCGCTACTGGGTCGCGGAGCACCACAACATGCCGGCGGTGGCTGCCACGTCCCCTCCGGTCCTGATCGCTGTGCTCGCCGCGCAGACGGAGCGGATCCGGCTCGGCTCCGGGGGAGTGATGCTCCCGAACCACGCCCCGCTCGCGGTGGCGGAGCAGTTCGCACTCCTCGAGGCGGCGTACCCGGGGCGCATCGACCTCGGGCTCGGACGCGCGCCCGGCTCGGACCCGGTGACCTCCTGGGCGCTGCGTGGCGCGGCCGGACGCGACGACACCGACGTCGAGCGGTTCCCGCAGTACCTCGACGACGTCATGGCGCTGATGGACTCCACCGTCGGGGTCCGGATCCCGATCCGCGGGAAGGACTACCGACTGCTGGCGACTCCCAGCGCGACCACGGTCCCGCGGCAGTGGCTGCTGGGGTCGTCGACCTACTCCGCGCACCTCGCGGCCGCGAAGGGTCTGCCGTACGTGTTCGCCCACCACTTCTCCGGTCGTGGGACTGCCGAGGCGCTGGCGATCTACCGGCGCGAGTTCCGGCCGAGCGAGCGAACGCCCGAGCCGACGACCTTCCTCACCGTCAACGCGGTCGTCGCCGACACCGAGGAGGAGGCGGTCGCCCTGGCCATCCCGAACCTCCAGTCGATGGCCCGGCTGATGACCGGTGCGCCGCTCACGGCACTCGACCTGGTCGAGGACGCGCAGAAGGCGGAGCTGACCGCGCCGCAGCGTGCGATGGTCGAAGACGGTCTTGCCCGCAACGTCGTCGGTGCTCCGGCCGCGGCCGCTGAGCGGATCCGTGCGCTGGCCGCGGAGTTCGGGGTCGACGAGGTGATGGTGCACCCGGTCGCGTCCGCGCGGCAGGGCGGGGACCCGCGGCGTTCGCCGGCCCGCGAGCAGACGCTCGAGCTGCTGGCCGCTGCGCTCGTGGACTGACCCAAGACGCGGCACGCTGGGGGACATGGCCCTCGCCGTCTGCGCCCTGTTCGACGCCCGGACCGAACGACGGCTCCGGGCGTTGTGGGAGAGGCTGGAGGCTGGTGGCGTCCACACGCTGGCGACGCACACGCACGGTCGGCACCATCCGCACCTGTCGTACGCGGTGCTGCGCGAGTGGGACCTGCCATCCGTCCAGCGAGCGCTGGAGCAGCTGCCGGACGGCGGCCCGTACACGCTGACCTGCCAGGGCACCCTCGCGTTCCCGCGCGGGCGCGCGGCGCTGGCACCGGCGGTCACCGCCGACCTCGCACGGCGTCAGACGGCCGTTGTGGAGGCCGTGAGGGCATCGGGGGCGGACCTGCACCACAGCTACGCGCCCGGTGCGTGGGTCCCTCACGTCTCACTGGCCACGCGGGCCCCGGGTGCGCTCCTGCCTGCCGTCGTCACCGCGGTCGCCGACGTCCTTCCGATGCCCTTGGTCGTGGACCGCGCGGCGCTCGTCGACAGCGGGACCGCCGAGACGGTGCTGCTCTCGGCGATCCCGTGACGGCGCGGCTCAGGCGTGGTCGCCGTTGGCGCCTGTCGAGACGCCCATCCCGTTGGCGGCCTTCTCGACCGACCGGTGCAGGAGCTTCTCCAGGTCGAGGCCGGTGGACGTCTTCAGCATCTGGAGCGTCTGCACGACGTTGTCGTTGACCTGCTTCGGCAGCGCTCCGGCGCCGTCGGTCGACAAGATGGTCAGCTGGTCGATGGCCGCGATCGGGGCAGCGACCTCACGGGCGATCTGGGGAAGGACCTCGATGAGCATCTGGAGCACCGCGGCGTCGTTGTAGCTCGCGAACGCGGCCGCGCGCTTGTCCATCGCCTCGGCCTCGGCATGACCGACCGCCAGCGTCGCTGCGGCCTGTGCCTCGCCCTCCGCGCGCGTGGCCTCGGCCTCGGCGACGCGTCGGGCCTTCTCTGCCTCGCCGCGACGCGCACCCTCGATGGCCTCGGCCTCGGCGAGGGCCGCACGCCGCAGCTTCTCCGCCTCGCCGGTGAGACGGGCCTCCTCGGCCTGTGCCTCGGCGGCGGCGATGGTGGACGCCTTGCGCGCCTCGGCGGCGGAGATCTCGGACGTACGCCGCGCCTCGGCCTCCTGCTCGACCTTGTAGCGCTCGGCGTCGGCCGGCTTGCGCACCTGGGTCTCGAGCTGGCGCTCGGTCAGCGCGGCCTGACGGACGGCGACCTTCTCCTGCTCGGCGAGGACCGCCTGGTCGCGGTCGGCCTGGGCCAGCGGGCCCGCCGAGGCAGCGTTCGCCGCGGCGGCGTCGGTCTCCGACTTGATCTCGGCCTGCTTGAGCGCGAGCGTGCGCTGCGCGATCGCGATCTCCTCCTCGGCCTTCAGGCTTGCCTGCTCGGCCGCCTGGCGTGCTGCCGCCTCGGCGATCGCGGCCGTCTGACGGATCCGGGCGGCCTCGGGGCGTCCGAGGTCGGAGAGGTAGCTGCCGTCGTCGGTGACGTCCTGGATCTGGAACGTGTCGAGGATCAGACCCTGGCCCGTCAGGGAGTTCTCGGACTCGTCGGCGACTCGCTGGGCGAAGGCCGCGCGGTCACGGATGATCTGCTCGACGGTCAGTCCGCCGACGATCGAGCGCAGCGCGCCGGCCAGCACCTCCTGCGTGAAGGGCTCGATGTCGGCCTGCTGCGAGAGGAACCGCTGTGCGGCGAGCCGGATCTGGTCGGCGTTGCCGCCGACCTTCACGATCGCCACGCCCTCGACGTTCAGCTTGATGCCCTGTCCGGAGACCGCTCCACGGATCTGGACGGAGATGCGCCGGCTCGACAGGTCCATCGTCGCCAGCTTCTGGACGAACGGGACGACGAACGTGCCGCCACCGAGGATGACCTTCTGACCCGAGAGGTCGGTGGTCAGCGCTCCCGTCTCGGGGTTCAGGACCGCCTTGCCCTTGCGGCCCGTCACGATGAACGCCTGGTTGGGGCCCGCCACCTTGTAGCGACTGGTGACCAGCAGCACGAGGAGCACGAGGAGAACGACGAATCCCGCGACGGGGACGAGGACGGGGGAGGACACAGCGGGGGGCCTTTCGGGAGGCTAGACGATCTCGTCCCAGGCGGGGGCCACGGTGACCGCCGTCGGGGAGAGGACTTCGGTGACGTGGACCTCGCTGCCTGCGCCCAGCGGGCCGGCAGCACGGGCGTTGAGCTGGAGCGTGTGACCACCGACGACGATCCGGACCAGCCCGTACCCGTCTCGAGGGATCTCGGACACGACGCGGCCGCTGCGGCCGACGCTGTCGGTGATCGACGGGGTCCCGTCGCTGCCGCCCCCGCGCACGAGGCCGGTGAGCCAGCCGGCGAACGAGGCGACGACGACGCCCGAGACGACGGCGACCGGCAGGGTGACCAGAAGCGGCAGCGCCAGGGCTTCGGCGAAGGCGCCCCCGAACCCGAACGCGGCGACGAAGCCCCCGATGACGGCACTCGAGAACGCGTCGCCCGGCAGCAGGTCGGTGAGGCCCTCGAAGAGGTCGCCGATCACCAGCGACGCCGTGAGGAGCACGAGACCGACCAGGCCGAGGACCACGTACACGCTCACGGGGAAAGACTCCGTACGTCGGGGGGTTTCGCTGGAGCGTAGTGGATCGGTGGGCCGCACGGGGCAGGTGTCCGCACCCCGACACACGTCGTGCACCCCGGCCGCATAACCGGTTGACCACGCGCGGAGACTGGGGGCGTGGGCCACGTCGATCTCGCCGGAATCCGTTACGACCTCCCGGACGGGAGAGTGCTGCTGGACGACGTCTCGTTCCGCGTCGGAGACGGTGCCGTCATGGCGCTGGTCGGGGCCAACGGTGCCGGCAAGACGACGCTGCTGAAGATCATCACCGGTGAGCTCACGCCCCACGGCGGCACGGTCGCCCGCAGCGGCGGTCTCGGGGTGATGAGGCAGATGGTGACCCGGCATCCGGACGGCACGCACCTGGAGACCGTGCGCGAGCTGCTGCTCTCCGTGGCCCCGCCCCGCGTCCGCCTCGCCGCTGCCCGCCTGGACGAGGTCGAGCTCGCCCTCATGGAGAGCGACGACGAACCGACCCAGATGCGCTACGCCTCTGCGCTCGCCGAGTACGCCGACGCCGGCGGCTACGACGTCGAGGTCACCTGGGACGCGTGCTGCACAGCGGCGCTCGGGATCCCCTACGAGCGGGCGAAGTGGCGTGACCTCTCGACGATGTCCGGTGGCGAGCAGAAGCGCCTCGTGCTCGAAGGACTGCTGCGCGGTCCCGACGAGGTGCTGCTGCTCGACGAGCCCGACAACTACCTGGACGTCCCTGGCAAGCAGTGGCTCGAGGAGCAGCTCGCCGCCACCCAGAAGACGGTGCTCTACGTCAGTCACGACCGTGCCCTGCTCGCCAACACCGCGACCCGGATCGTCACCCTCGAGCTCGGTGCCGCCGGCAGCACGACGTGGACGCACCCGGGGGGCTTCGCGACGTACCACGAGTCGCGCGCTGCGCGGTTCGCCCGGCTCGAGGAGCACCGCCGCCGCTGGGACGAGGAGCACCACAAGCTGCGCGAGCTGATGCTCATGTACAAGAACAAGGCCGCGTACAACTCCGACATGGCCGCGCGCTACAGGGCTGCCCAGACGCGGCTGCGCAAGTTCGAGGAGACCGGCCCGCCGGAGGAGGTCCCGCACGAGCAGAACGTCGCCATGCGGCTCACGGGGGGACGTACGGGCAAGCGCGCGGTCGTCTGCGAGGACCTGGAGCTCACCGGCCTGATGCGCCCCTTCGACCTCGAGGTCTGGTACGGAGAGCGCGTCGCCGTCCTCGGGTCGAACGGCTCGGGCAAGTCGCACTTCCTGCGGCTGCTCGCGGCCGGCGGGACGCGTCCCGACATCGAGCACGCGCCGGTCGGTGCGGGCGAGAACGGGGCCGGGCCTGCAGTGCCGCCGGTCTCCCACACGGGTCTCGCGAAGCTCGGAGCGCGGGTGCGGCCCGGTCTCTTCGTGCAGACCCACACCCACCCGGAGCTCGTTGGCCGGACGTTGCTCGAGATCCTGCACCGGGGCGAGGTCGACGCGCGCGGGATCGGGCGCCGCGGGATGGGGCGCGAGGAGGCGGCGAGGAAGCTGGACCGATACGGCCTCGCCCGCACCGCAGAGCAGACGTTCGACTCGCTGTCGGGCGGTCAGCAGGCGCGTTTCCAGATCCTGCTGCTCGAGCTCTCCGGGGCGACGCTGCTCCTCCTCGACGAGCCCACCGACAACCTCGACGTGGAGTCGGCGGAGGCGCTGGAAGACGGGCTGGACGCGTTCGACGGGACGGTCCTCGCCGTCACCCACGACCGGTGGTTCGCGCGGCGCTTCGACAGGTTCCTTGTGTTCGGTGCGGACGGCACGGTCTACGAGAGCGACGAGCCGGTGTGGGACGAGGGCAGGGTCGCCCGCGAGCGCTGATCAGGCCGAACGGCGCCGGGGCACGAGGTCGTCGGGTGCCAGCGCGACCAGGTCCTCGTCGGTGGCCAGGTGCAGAGGCTCCAGCGGCAGGCGGGCGTACCGGCCGGCGTCGATCAGTGCGCGAGCCCATGCGCGGTCGTCGTCGGTGATCCCCGCGCGTCCCGGGCGGCTCAGCAGCACGGCCAGCGACCCGTCTGGTGCCCCGTCGTCGACGAAGGCGCGGCAGCGCGCCAGGAGCTCGCGCACATCCTCCGGATCGGGAAGCCGGGGGTAGTCCTCGATCTTCACGAGCGGCGGCACCATCCGGCGGTCGACGTCGACCGAGGCGAGCCACAGGGCCCGGCGGGAGAATCCGAGCTCGCCCATCAAGGCGCACCAGCGCTCGTGCAGGGCACGCTGGTCGGGCATCGGGTCGTCGGGGGAGGGGAACGTCGTGTCGGTCATGGCCTCAGCCTGCCGCGCCGCGCGGGGCGGGCGCGGTCGTTGTCCACAGGCAGGCGGACGAGCGGTGCGCTCAGGCGCGGTGGACGAGGAGCACGCGGAACCCCTTGGCGCTCGTGACCCGCTCGGTGGGCCATCCCTGACCGGTGAGCCATCGCGTCAGGGAGTCCGCGCCGAGGTTCTTGCCGACGACCAGCCGTGCGACGCCGTCCGGTGAGAGGCGTGGCAGCCACCCGAGGAGCAGCTCGTGGAGAGCCTCCTTGCCGATCCGGATCGGCGGGTTGGACCAGATCTCGTCGAACGTCACCGTGGCCGGCACGTCGCCGGGCAGGGTGGCGAGGACCCGGTCGGCGACCCCCGCGCGGGCGGCGTTGTCGCGGGTCAGCTCCAGAGCGCGGGTGTTGGTGTCGACGGCGTGGACGGTGCAGCCCGGCACCTCGGACGCCACCGCGCACGCGATCGGTCCCCAGCCGCACCCCAGGTCCAGGACCGTGCGCGCATGGTCGGGCGGGTCGAAGGTCCGCAGGAGCACCGCCGTCGCCTTGTCGAGACCGTCCCGCGCGAACACGCCCGCAGCGGTCGTGAAGACGTAGTCGTGCTCCCAGATCCGCGCCGTGACGTCACGTCGACCCTCGGGGCCCGTGGGCGTGGCGTCGAAGTAGTGCTCAGTCATCCTCGGCGCTCTCGACCGTTCCTCGGAACTGCCGACTCTCCCGGGCACGGTCGGCGAGCTGGGAGTCCGCAGGGTAGACGACCTCCTCGAGCGTGAGCCCGTGCGCGGGCATGACCTTGACCCGCGAGTCCCGGACCTTGGCCTTGAGGACGCGCACCATCCACGCGGGCTCGTTGCGCCCCTCGCCCACCGCCGTGAGCGCGCCCATCAGCGACCGCACCATCGAGTGGCAGAACGCGTCCGCGACCACGGTCGTCTCGACGATCCCGGCGTCGGTACGGCGGGTCGTCAGCTGGATGAGGCTCCGGATCGTGCTCGCGCCCTCCCGGCGCCGGCAGAAGGCGGCGAAGTCGTGCTCGCCCAGGATGCCGACGGCCGCGTCGTTCATCGCGGAGACGTCGAGCGGCTTGTGGTGGTCGACGACGTGGTTGCGGTGCAGCGGGTCGGGACGGGTGGGTCCGTCCCAGATCCGGTAGACGTACCGGCGCCTGAGTGCCGAGAAGCGCGCGTCGAAGCCGTCGGGGGCCTGACGCGCCGAGCGGACGACGATGTCGTCGGGAAGCACCCGGTCGAGTCGGCGGACCAGGTGGGTCTCGTCGGTCTCCACGTCGTCTGGCAGGTCGACGTGGATGACCTGCCCCCGGGCGTGGACCCCGGTGTCGGTCCGGCCGGCCACCGTCACCCGGGCCGGCTCGTCGAGCCGCAGGACGAGCGTGAGCGCGTCCTCGACCGACTGCTGCACCGAGGGAAGTCCTGGTTGGGTGGCCCAGCCGCGATAGGCCGCACCGTCATAGGCGAGGTCGAGTCTCCAGCGCACCTGATCAACCTATCGAGCGCGTCAACCCGAGACGACGGGCGACTGCCCGCCGACCTCGAGCACGAGCTTGCCCGTGTTGACGCCCGCGTAGAGACCGAGCAGGGCCTCGGGGAACGCATCGACCCCGCCGGGAAGGACCGTCTCCCGCGCGACGACCGTGCCGTCGGCGAGCCAGCCCGCGATCCGCTCGCGCGCCTCGGCGTAGCGGTCCTCGTAGTCGAAGACGACGAAGCCGGTCATCGACGCCCGGAAGACCAGCAGCGACATGTAGCGGCGCGGTCCCGGCGGCAGCGAGGTCTCGTTGTAGCCCGAGATCGCCCCGCAGATCACGACACGTGCGCCACGGCTGAGGTTGGCCAGACCGGCGTCGAGCGTGTCGCCGCCGACGTTGTCGAAGAAGACGTCGACACCGTCGGGGGCGACCTCGCGCAGCCGCCTGAGGACGTTGTCGCTCTTGTAGTCGATCGCCGCGTCGAAGCCGATCGAGGTCAGCCACGCACACTTCTCCGGGCCGCCGGCGATCCCGACGACGGTGCAGCCCAGCGCCTTCGCGATCTGGCCGGCGACGCTGCCGACCGCGCCGGCTGCGCCGGAGACGAGGACGGTGTCGCCGCTGCGGACGCGGCCGACGTCGAGCAGACCGAAATACGCGGTCATCCCGGGCATCCCTAGCGCGCCGAGCCAGGTGGGGGCGGGGGCCAGCCCGAGATCCACGCGCACGACGCCCTCCCCGTCGGTGAGGGCGTACTCGGTCACACCGAAGGTGCCGGTGACCGTGTCGCCCACCGCGAAGTCGGGGTGCCTCGAGGCGACCACCGTCCCGACGGCGCCGGCACGCATCACCTCTCCGATGCCCACCGCGGGGACGTACGACCTGACGTCGTTGAGCCAGCCACGCATCGCGGGGTCGAGCGACAGGTGGCTCACGGCGACGAGGAGCTCACCCGGCCCCGGCGCGGGGACCTCGACCGTCCCGACGTCCCACGTCTCGGGACCGGGGTAGCCGACCGGGCGCTCGCGCAGGCGGACCTGACGGCTCGTGCGCGGTCCCGTCGTCGCGGATGTGCTCGTGGACGTCTCGGTCATCGACCCCTCCTCGGTGGCTCACGCCACTGTAGGGGAACGCCGAAGGGCGCCTCCCGCCGTGCGGGAAGCGCCCTTCGTGGAGCGGGGACGACTCAGCTCCAGCGCTCGCTGCTCGACGGGAAGACGAGGCCGCGCTCACCGGTGTAGATCTGCTTGGGGCGAGCGATCTTCTGCTCCGGGTCGTTCACGAGCTCCAGCCACTGGGCGAGCCAGCCGGCCGTACGCGGGATCGCGAACAGCACGGTGAACATCTCCGGCGGGAACTGCAGCGCCTCGTAGATGAGGCCCGAGTAGAAGTCGACGTTCGGGTAGA
>Ga0233372_1000009_pt1 | contig 88529 bp, 77 predicted proteins | sample ElkDunMinimDraft_4_FD_191538 | JGI IMG/M metagenome (GOLD analysis project Ga0233372, IMG submission 191538) | Fecal eukaryotic communites from dung pellets of Tule Elk in California, USA - Elk Dung D8 | ecosystem: Host-associated > Mammals > Digestive system > Large intestine > Fecal | place... | reverse complement strand
GCCACCGAAGAAGCCTTCCGCGACGTGCGCCGCATGGAGCAGGACTACCAGGCGCTGGTCGCCGCCGGCCCTCTGGTCGAGGCACTGGCTTCCGGTGTTGCCCAGCGCGAGCTGCTGCGCGGCAAGTTGCACCGCCTTTCGCCGCTGCTCGACAACCTGCTCGGCACCTGGCACGACTACGCCGATGCGCGCAAGGAAGAGCTGGTGATCCAGGCCGAGCACTACCGCCGCGAGCAGGATGGTCTGCAGAACGAGCAGCGCGGCTCCACCGGCGAGCTGATGCGTCTGGAACGCGAGATCAGCGAAGCCCAGCGCTGGTTGGGCGAGCTGGCGGTACTGAAGAACCGCTTCGCCCTGGTCGAGAACGCCCATGTGTTGGAGCAGCAGCTGCTCGCCGCCAAGGACGCCCACGATGAGCTGGCCGGTGCACTGGCGCAGTCCCGCCAGTTCTCCAGCGAAGATCTGGACGAGCGTCTGCGCGATCTGGAAAAGCGCCTGAAGTCGGTCAAGCAGCAGCTCGATCACGCCGACAACAACAGCTACTCGCGCCTGCGCGAGGAATTCAGCCAGGCCGACGTCGACCGCCTGATGCGCCTGTTCAACGGCCAGCTGTTCAGCCTGCCGCTGGGTGAGAAAGGCATCAGCGCGGAAGGCGATGACTGGGTCAAGGCCGTGGAAGCGGTGCTGGATCGCTTCAAGGGCGATACCTTCTCGGTGCCGGGTCTGTCCATCGACCTCTCGCACATCGAGCCGCCGGCATTGCAGGCGCTGGCCGATCGCGCCGCCCTGCGTGACCAGAAGGATCGCCTCGAGCGCGAGCTCAAGCAGCTCAAGGCCCAGCACGCCGTGGCCGTCGACCGCAACGCGAGCAAGGCCCAGGCCGAGGCGCTGTACCAGGCCGTGCTGGATGCGCAGAAGGCGCTGGAGGATTTCCGCCGCAGCCAGACACTGGCTGCCGAAGAGCCTACCAAGCTGGAACAGTTGGCCCAGGCCGAAGCCGCCCAGGACGAACTCAAGCGCACCAGCGATGCCTTCGCCGAGCGCGTCCAGCATCTGTCGGCCAAGCTGCAGCTGGTTGGCCGCCAACTGGCCGATCTGGAAGCCAAGGAACGCACGCTGGAAGACGCCCTGCGTCGCCGCCAGCTGCTGCCGGCCAATCTGCCGTTCGGCACGCCCTTCATGGACCCGGTGGACGATTCGCTGGATAACCTGCTGCCGCTGCTCAATGACTATCAGGACAGCTGGCAAGCGCTACAGCGCGTCGACGGCCAGATCGAAGCGCTCTACGCCCAGGTACGCCTGAAGGGCGTGGCCAAGTTCGACAATGAGGAAGATCCCGAGCGCCGCCTGCAATTGCTGGTCAATGCCTATGCACACCGCCAGGACGAAGCCCTGACGCTGGCCAAGGCGCGCCGCGCAGCCGTCACCGACATCGCCCGCACGCTGCGCAATATCCGCAGCGACTACGAGAGCCTGGAACACCAGCTGGCACTGTTCAACCGTGAGATCAACAAGCGACAGGTGTCGAACCTGGAAAGCTTCCGCATCGTGCTGGCGCCGAACAAGGATGCGCTCAAGCACATCGATCAGATCATCCACAGCGCCGGCCAGTACGAGGAAGGCGAGACGCTGTCGGTGTTCGACCTGTCCCAATCCTCCGAACAGGACGCGAAGAACGAGGAAGCCAAGGAATACCTGGCGCGCCTGGTGGCGGCGAACAACAACCAGCTGGGCCTGAAGGACCTGTTCGAGCTGGCATTCGAGATCACCAAGGTCGGCGGCCAGCCGGTGATCCACACCGACATCGACGGTGCGGCATCCAACGGCACCACCATGACCATCAAGGCGCTGACCAACATGTACCTGTTGCTGCACCTGATGGACCGCGAGCAGGCCGGTCGCATCCGCCTGCCCTACTACCTCGACGAGGCGGCGGACATCGACGAGCGCAACCAGCAGGCGCTGATCGAGACCAGCCTGCAACTGGGCTTCGTGCCGATTCTGGCCTCGGTGAAGCCGCAGGTTTCGGCCCATGTGGCCATCGACCTGGAGGGCGGCAGTGGGCCTGCGGGCATCTACATCGACGAAGCGGATTGGAAATATATCCGGCGCCGGGAGACGGCCGAGCCGCTCAAAGCAGCGAAAGGCGAAGCCGCCGAACACGCGTAAGCCGGTCGTCTTCAACCAAGCCAGTCGTCGCCGGGTCGACTCTACAGACCCGGCGCACAGCGCCCGAGCTGAATCTCAGGGTGCGGCTGGGTTAAGCTCACCCACATGAACTACCTCGCACACCTCCACCTGGGCGGGCCGCAACCCGCCGACATGCTCGGCAGCCTCTACGGCGATTTCGTCAAAGGAAGGCTGCAGGGCGGCCTGCCCACCCAGATCGAGGCCGGTATTCGCCTGCACCGGCAGATAGACGCCTTTACCGACAGCCACCCGCTGGTATTGCAGGCCAAGGGGCGCTTTCCCACCCAGCGGCGCCGTTATGCCGGTATCTTGCTGGACCTCTTCTTCGACCACTGCCTGGCGGCGAACTGGCATGACTATTCGGCCGAACCGCTCGAGCGTTTCACTCAGCGTGCTTATAGCGTACTCAAGAACGAGCCCGCATTACCGGGCAAACTGGCAATGATCGCGCCGCGCATGGCGGCTCAGGATTGGCTTGGCAGCTACCGCGAATTTGCCGTGCTGGAGCAGGTATTGGCCGGCATGAGCCGACGGCTTTCCCGGCCCGAGGGACTGGCGGGCGGCCTAGGGGAGCTGGAGCGGCTGTATGACCCGCTGCTGGAAGATTTCCGCAGCTTCTACCCACAACTGCAGGACTTCGCCAGGCGCGAGGCATGACGCGCCCTCCCTACGCTCTCGGGTAAAGCCCTTCGATCAGCAGGCATAGCCAGGACTCTGCGCATCCAGTTTGCGTAATAATGCCGGCCACGCCAGCGCACCGCCCATGCCTGCTCCACGGGTAACGCCGGCGGCCATGGCCTTGGCGCCGGCCAGAACCTGCTCAGGAATCGGGATCAACTCGGCGCTGCCGGTCTGCGCCATGATCTGGATTTCACAGGCTCGCTGGAAAATAAACATCATCAGGAAGGTGTCGGCGATGCTGCTGCCACAGGTCATCAGGCCGTGGTTGTGCAAGAGCATGAAGGCGCTTTCACCGAGGTCTGCCTGCAGGCGAGCCTTCTCGTCATGGTTCAGCGCAACGCCTTCGTAGCCATGGGTAGCAAGGCTCGACAGCACGAACAGCGATTGCTGGCTGATGGGCAGCAGCCCCTGACGCTGGGCCGAAACCGCGACGCCGGCAGCCGTGTGCGTATGCAGCACGCACGCCACGTCATGGCGCACCTCATGCACCGCACTGTGGATGGTGTAGCCGGCGGGATTGATCTCGTAGGGGCTGTCCATCACCTTGTTGCCGGCCAGATCGATCTTCACCAGGCTGGAGGCGGTGATCTCGTGAAACATCAGCCCGTAGGGGTTGATCAGGAAATGCTCGTTGCCGGGAAGCTTGGCCGAAATATGGGTGAAGATCAGATCATCCCAGCCATGCAGAGCGACCAGCCTGTAGCACGCAGCGAGGTCAATCCGTGTCCGCCATTCGGCGGCGCTGACCTGGGACTGGAGAGAGGGCATTGCGTGGAGGCTGGTCATCTGGGCACCTGCTCTTATGATTGTGTAGGTGCCCCGATTCTATGGTCTGCTGCCATTTCAGCGCGAGCCGCATCACTGAGAGAAATGGTGTCACCGACGTTTTAGCCACGCAGCGCGTTGGCGAAGCTCTCCAGCCATGGCTCGGCGTCGGTTTCCGGCGTGACGGTCTCGCTGGCGTCCAGACGCAGCATTTCCTGCACCTCGCGCACGCCCAGCTCGGCGTACAGCTCGCGAATCAGCTCACCACCGCCGCAGAAGGTATCGCCGTAACTTGCATCACCCAGGGCGATCACCCCGCCCGGCAAGCCCTGCCAGGCAGGAAACTGGTCACGTATGGCCGAATACAGAGGAATCAAGCTATCGGGCAATTCGCCCATGCCCGTGGTGGAGGTGACCACCAGCAAGGCGTCTGGCGCAAACTCGATGATCTGATCGAGTTGCGCCCGGGGATCATGCCATGTCTCAAGCCCGGCCGACTTCAGGACGCCGGCAGCATGGCGAGCGACGTCTTCGGCGGTGCCATAGACTGTGCCGGAAAGAATTGCGACTTTCATGAAGCGTCTCCACGCGAATCAAAGCTGGACATTATGCCGCACCGACCCGCCTCGCGAGTCAACAGCAAGCCCGCCGCTGGCCATCAGGCGATATTGGAACTGCCAGCTAAACTTGTGGTCGGCTTGGTGGTCTTATCCCAGTGCCCTCGCATAACGCAGTGCCTGAGAGTGACATGCAGATGGAAGAAGAAACGGTACTGACCCGAGATGAATTGGCGTACATCAATCGGCTGGTCAACCGCCCCAACCCGGAATCTGCGACACCCCGCTCGGGGTTCCGCATCGATGGCGGGCCGCAATCCAATGAGCTGCTCGCGAGCCTCGCGGCTCAGGCCGAACTTTCGCTACAAGCCAAATTCACAGATTTCAGCATGTCCTTCCCGCTGCTGCTGAAGGAGGACGAGTTTCATAATCTCAATCTGCACCTGGCACCACCGATCATCTATGAAAACGGCCCGGTCGAGCGCGCCTGGCGCCTGCAGCTGGAAGAGCCGCTGCCCTTGCTGACAGATGACGGTAGTGAAAGCGCGCTCAGCGTGCATGAGCTGTCGCCCCACAGTTTGCTGGTAGACGCGGGCACCCAGCGTAAACTGCCCAAGCGCTTTCACCTGCGACTGGCCTTGCCCGACGAGCCCCCGCTGGAGATCGAAGCATCCCGCGTACGCGAGCTGGAGAACGGCCTGGCCGCCTACGAAGTCGAATTTGCCAAAGAGCAAGACGCCGAGCGCATCCGGGCGTTCCTCTACCAGCAGCACCAGCGGCTACACCCCGAATTGCAACCTGAGCTGCCCGTCGAACTGGTGTAACCTGCCCAGCCGGCGGCTAAACTCGCCGCCTGACATTCCTGCGGTAGGACCCAATGAAGCAGACTCCGATTCTCATCACCGGAGCCGGCCAGCGGATCGGGATGCACTGCGCCGAACGCCTGCTGGATGACGGTCATCCGGTGATCATCAGCTATCGCCGCGAGCGCGAATCCATCGACAGGTTGCGCGCAAGGGGCGCGACCGCACTGCCGGGGTCGTTCGATGACGAGGCCGGTATCATGGCCTTCATCGCCGCGATCAAGGAACACACCGACAGCCTGCGCGCCATCGTTCACAACGCGTCCGAGTGGCGATCCGACGTGCCGGGCCAGGAAGCCGAAGCTTTCCGCCAGATGTTCCATGTGCACATGCTGGCGCCCTATCTGATCAACCTGCATTGCGCCGAGCTGCTCCGCCACGGCGGCCCAGCGGACATTGTTCATATCGGCGACGACGTCACGCGCAAGGGCAGCAAGAAACACATCGCCTACGCTGCCAGTAAGGCCGGCCTGGACAACCTGACGCTATCCTTCGCCGCGAGCTTGGCGCCACAAATAAAGGTCAACGGTATCGCGCCAGCCTTGATCCAGTTCAACCCGGATGATGACGAAGCCTACCGCCGTGCGGCATTGGCCAAGTCGGTGCTGGCCATCGAACCGGGCGCGGAAGTGATCTACCAGAGTCTGCGCTATCTGTTGGACAATCCCTACGTCACCGGCACCACACTGACCGTGAACGGCGGCCGCCACCTGATCTGAATTACAAGGAGACGACATGCCCAGACTGGAATCCGCGATGGCGCGCATTCGCGTCAAGAACTTGAGGCTACGTACCTATATCGGTATCAAGGAAGAAGAAATCCTTAACAAGCAGGATGTGCTGATTAACCTGACCATTCTTTACCCCGCCAACAACGCAGTACGCGGCAACGACATTGATCAAGCACTGAACTACCGCACCATCACCAAAGCGATCATTCAGCATGTCGAGGAAAACCGCTTCGCGCTACTGGAGCGCCTGACCCAGGAGGTACTGGACCTGGTGATGCAGCAGCCGCAGGTGCGCTACGCCGAAGTGGAGGTGGACAAACCCCACGCGCTGCGCTTCGCAGAATCTGTGTCCATCACGCTGGCCGCGCACCGCGATTGATCTGGTGAGATGCCCAATCACTACGCCATCCAAGCTGATGCCGGAGACTGGCCGCTGCCCGATTCCGGCGCTATGATCCTGCCGACCTCAGCCCATGCCGAGACTTGAACATGACGGAACAAGAACGTACTGAACTCGAAGCCGCCGCCTTCCGCCGCCTGGTCCAGCACCTGCGCAGCCGCCCGGACGCGCAGAACATCGACCTCATGAACCTCGCCGGCTTCTGCCGCAATTGCCTGTCGAAGTGGTACAAAGCGGCTGCCGACGATCTCGACATCGAGGTCAGCCTCGATGAGGCCCGCGAAGAGGTGTATGGCATGCCCTATGCCGAGTGGAAAAAGCGCTACCAGACAGAGGCCACGCCAGAACAGCAGGCGGCGTTCGAAAAGGGGCGGCCCTCGTGAATGCACTCAGGGACTTCCGTGCCCGTCTACGCAATCGCAACCACCAGTTCAGCGATACCCTGGCATTCATCGCCGAAGCCTACGAGTATCAGCCCAGCCGGTTCATCAATGGCAACGTAGAGAACGCCGCAGGAGAGAACGAAGGCTCGTGCAAGACCCTGGGCATGGCCGTGCTGGAAGGTTTCAGTACCGAAGAAGCCTTGCTGGCGTTCGGCGAGCACTATCAGGCGGTACTGGCCAACCCCAGCGGCAACGACCACCGCAACATCCGCGCACTGATGGAAACCGGTCTGCCCGGCGTGCGTTTCGATCGGCAACCCTTGACTCGTCGGTAGTCCCCTTGGCACTCACAGCACAGGCAAGGGAGGCGTTGCGGGCAGGCCACCCTTCCCTGGCTCAGATAGTTACCGCCGCCATTCGGTGCTTCTCCGGGCAGCACAAAGCCGGTAAGGTCCGAGCGTTTTCCTCTCGGAGCAAGTCATGCCACTTCCTGTGCTGTCCGGCCCTCACTATTTGCGCGAAGGCCTGAGGCTGATCCTGAGCCCCGGATTACGCCTGTTCGTGATCCTGCCGGTAACGGTGAACCTTCTTCTATTCATTGGCATGATTTACTTCGCGGTGCGCCAGTTCGGCAGCTGGGTCGATACCTTCATGCCGAACCTGCCTGACTGGCTGGCGTTCCTGGAGTACATCCTGTGGCCGATCTTCGTCACGCTTGTACTGCTGATCGTGTTCTTCACCTTCACCATGCTTGCCAACATTATCGCCGCGCCCTTCAACGGCTTTCTCGCCGAAAAAGTCGAGATGGTCGCGCGTGGCGAAGATAGTTCACCTCCCTTCAGCTGGGCGGAACTGCTGGCGATGTTGCCACGCACCATCGCTCGTGAGGCACGCAAGTTGGCTTACTTCGCACCGCGTGCCCTGGCCTTGCTGATCCTTTCCTTCATCCCGGTCGTGAACCTCGCCGCAGCCCCGCTGTGGTTACTTTTCGGCGTCTGGATGATGGCGGTGCAATATATCGACTACCCCGCCGACAACAACAAGATGAGCTGGGCCGAGATGATGGCCTGGCTACGCCAGCGCCGTTGGCAGAGCCTCAGTTTCGGCGCGGTGACCTATGCCGCGCTGCTGGTACCGGTACTCAATCTGCTGATCATGCCCGCTGCAGTCGCGGGCGCCACCTTGTTCTGGGTGCGCGAAGGCGGCAAGAGGCAGTCCATCGTCCGCTCATGAGCGACCGTTCAGGTCCGCGCACTGGAAATACGGAGCCCTGAAAAAAACCAATGTGCCCGAGACAGATCCCCAGTCCATTTGGGCGCAACCGTTACCAGCAACCTGTACGGTACTTCAGACTAGCGTTTTCAGTGCCTCGCGGCTGAACGGCAGGATGTCCTGCATGCGACCATCACGAATCTTCAGTGCCCAGTCCGGATCGCAAATCAATGCACGCCCGACCGCAACCAGATCGAACTCCTGGCGGTTCAGCCTCTCCAGCAAACCTTCAATGTTGGCAGGCTGCGCCACCTTGTCGGTCTTGACCATAAACTGCAGGAATTCCCCGTCCAGGCCCACGCTGCCCACGGTGATGGTCGGCTTGCCGGTCAGCTGTCGGGTCCAGCCGGCGAGGTTCAGTTCGGAACCTTCGAACTCCGGCTCCCAGAAGCGCCGCGTGGAGCAATGGAAGATATCCACCCCGGCGGCCGAAAGCGGTGTCAGGAATTCACCGAGCTGCTCGGCAGTAGTTACCAGGCGCGCGGCGTAGTCCTGCTGTTTCCACTGGGAGAAACGGAAGATGATCGGGTAGTCCGGGCCCACGGCAGCGCGAACGGTCTCGACCAGTTCGATGGCAAAGCGTGAACGCTTGGCCAGGCTGCCGCCGTATTCGTCCGTGCGCTGATTGCTCCCTTCCCAGAAAAACTGGTCGATCAGGTAGCCATGGGCGCCGTGGATTTCCACGCCATCCATGCCAATGACCTTGGCGTCCCGGGCCGCCTGAGCGAACGCCTCGATCACATCAGCGATGTCCTGCTTGGTCATGCCGCGCACGACGACCTGATCATCCTTGCGCTTTTCCATCGGGCCGTAGCCGAGTACCTCTGGCTTCGGTTCGGTGCCCGGGCGCCGCACATTACCCACATGCCACAGCTGCGGAACGATTTTGCCGCCCACGGCGTGCACTGCCTCCACCACATCCTTCCAGCCAGCCAACGCATCGTCACCGTAAAAACGTGGCACCTGTGCGTAACCATTAGCCGCCACATGGTTAACAGTAGTGCCCTCGGTGATGATCAGGCCCACCCCGGATGCGGCCCGGCGGCGGTAATACTCCACCACCTCGGCAGTCGGCACGCCATTTGGCGAGAAGGAGCGCGTCATCGGCGCCATCACCACGCGACTCGGCAGTTGCAGGCTGCCGAGCTGGAAGGGTTCGAACAGGGCGTTTACGGCTGCGGTCATGGGTTGTCTCCTCGACTCGTTCATTTCAGCCAGGCACCAACAGGTGTTCCAGCTGCGTCAGAAAAATCTTCAGGGGCGCCACACTGTTACCCACCTTCATGCGCAGCAACGCACCTTCCCAGGCATTGCCGATGAACTCAGCCAGTGCCAGGCAATCGGTTTGGGCAGGAATGTCCCCTTGTTCACAGGCCTGCTCGAGACAGGCCGCCAGCAGCTCGACCGAACGCACCAGAATCGCTTCCACCTGCTGGCCGATGGGGCTGGACAATTCGGCCATCTCGAAGCTCAGGCTGCCGATGAAGCAGTGGTATTCAGCGCGCTCCTGCCGGGCGAAATGGGCGATAAGCTCGGCGTAGTACTTCAGGATGCGCTGGCGAGGCGGCAATAACGGATTACTCAATGCCGCCTGGTAACGGGCCAGGCGCGGTGCATACAAGTGCTTGAGCGCCTGCAAGGCAAAATCTTCCTTGCTGGCGAAGTAGTGATAGAAGGAGCCCTTGGGGACTGCCGCTGCCTGGACTATTTCCTGCACGCCGGTACCGTGATACCCACGGCGAGCCATAACCTGCGCCCCTCGGGCGAGGATCAGATCACGCTTTTCCATTCGCGCCTGGTTGTTCATGACCGGAGCATATGACCGGTCGTCTAGCCCAACCAGCATCATCGACCGGACTTATTACGCCGCAACCAGCTTCGCGATGATTCGCGCTTGAGGACAGGCTTGCGCCAAACCAACCGCCCATAAAAAACCCCGGCGAACGCCGGGGTTTTTGCTACCACGCGCTGAAGCGAGAAACGACTCAGTGGTGATGACCACCCTCGCCATGCACGTGACCATGGGCCAACTCTTCTTCGCTGGCATCGCGCACACTGACGATTTTCACGTCGAAGTTCAGACGCTGGCCAGCGAGGGGGTGGTTGCCATCGACGATCACGTCGTCGCCTTCGATATCACGGATAGTGACGATCTGCATGCCTCCGTCCGGACCGGACGCATGGAATTGCATGCCGACTTCCAGCTCCTCGACACCCTCGAACATGGCGCGGTTTAGTGTCGCAACGAGCTCCGGGCTGTATTCACCATAGGCATCTTCGGGTTCAATGGCGACCTTTACATGATCGCCGCCCTGCTTGCCTTCCAAGGCTTTTTCCAGGCCGGAAATGATGTTGCCTGCGCCGTGCAGGTAAGCCAGCGGCGCGCCGCCAGCAGAGCTGTCGATCACCTCACCGGCGTCGTTGGTGAGCGTGTAATCGATGGACACAGCCTTGTTAGCGGCAATCAGCATGGGGCAAAACCTTTACATGGGGAATGGTGGTGAAAAGTTTAACCGCCAGTTACGAGGAATGCGAACCAGAGCCGGATAAATGGAAGCTCACCGCGACCTGACAGACGCACTCGAAGGTCGTACTCCCGGTCTCCCGCATACAACCTTTGGATGGCATCCCTTTCCGGCGGGATGTGAAAGAATCCCCCGCCAGAGCAATTGACAGCACTATTATCAAAACAAAATTCAGCTAAATCGAGGAAATCCGATGCCGGCTCGTAACATCCTGGTGATCAACTGCGGTAGCTCGTCGATCAAGTTCGCCTTGGTCAACGAAGCTCAAGCCACTTTCCCCCTGCAAGGTCTGGCCGAGCGGCTGGGCAGCCCGGAAGCGGTGCTTCACTGGCAGTTGGGCGATGAAAAGCAAACCCTGGAAATGCCAGGCGCAGCCCATCTCGCCGCACTGGAGCAACTGCTGCCCTTGGCCCAGGAAGCCGCTGGCGGCAAAATCGACGGCATTGGCCATCGCGTGGTCCACGGTGGCGAGAACTTCACTGGTTCCTGCCTGATCACCGAAGAAGTTCTAGCGGCCATCAGCGCCAATGCGCAGCTGGCCCCACTGCACAACCCAGCCAACCTGGTTGGAATCGAGGCTGCCTTCGCCCTGTTCGCGAAGCTGCCTCAGGTGGCCGTATTCGATACCGCGTTCCACCAGACCATGCCAGAACATGCCTACCGCTACGCGGTTCCGGAGTTCCTTTATAAGGAACACAACGTCCGCCGCTATGGCTTCCATGGCACCAGCCATCATTTCGTGAGCAAGCGTGCGGCGGAAATGACCAACCTGCCAGTCGAGGACAGCTGCTGGCTGACCGCCCATCTGGGCAACGGCTGCTCCACCTGCGCCGTGGTCAACGGCGAAAGCCGCGACACCAGCATGGGCCTCACCCCGTTGGAAGGCCTGGTCATGGGCACTCGCAGCGGCGACGTCGATCCCAACCTGCACAGTTACCTGCATCGCACCCTGGGCTGGAGCCTGGAGCAGATCGACCGCATGCTTAACCACGACAGCGGCCTAAAGGGTCTGTCCGGCCTCTCCAACGACATGCGCACCCTCTACGAAGCACGTACCGCAGGCCATCCCGGCGCCATGCTGGCATTCGAAGTGTTCTGTTATCGCCTCGCCAAGTCCCTCGCCGGCATGGCCTGCGCACTGCCGAAGCTGGACGGCCTGATCTTCACCGGCGGTATCGGCGAGAACTCGTCAGCCGTGCGCAGCCGCACGCTCGAACACCTGAAGCTTTTCAACTTCGAGATCGACGAGCAAGCCAACGCCCGCTGCACACGAGGCGTAGGCGGTGAGATCCAGGCAGCCGGAAGTCCGCGCGTGCTGGTGGTGCCAACCAACGAAGAACGCCAGATCGCTCTGGATACGCTCGCCCTGCTCGACGTCTGACCGGGCTGCAGGGCACCTGCATCGCTACCCTAACCCGACTGCCTGTTTGGGCGTCGGGTTTCGCTTTGCTCGCCCATTCGCAGCGCTGGTTCCGACTCCATAGAAGGAGATCCTCATGCATACGCTGTTTCTCGCCCCCTCAGGTTTCGGCGGCGGCCTCAATTCAATAAGCCTGGGCCTTATCCGCGCACTCGAAAGTGCCGGATTGAAGGTCGGCTTCTTCAAACCCATCGCCCAGCCTTTTCCGCTCGATCGAGGTCTTGAGCGCTCGTGCATCCTGGTGGAACGCACCCTCAACCTCAGCTCCCCTGAACCGCTGCCGCTGGAGCAGGTGGAACGGCAACTGGCCGATGGCGAACTGGACCTGCTGCTTGAAGACGTCGTCAGCCGTTACCAGCAGGTCGCGACCGGCAAGGATGTGGTAATCGTCGAAGGCATGGTGCCGACTCGCGAGTTCAACCACACCTCCCGTATCAACAGTCACCTAGCCAAGAGCCTGGACGCCGAAGTCATCCTGATCGCCGCTCAGGGCAGGGACACGCTCAAGCGAATGGCCGAGCGCCTGGAAATCCAGGCGCAGCTGTTCGGCGGCACCAAGGACCCGAAAGTTCTAGGCGTGATCCTCAACAAGATCAAGAGCGAAGACGGGCTACCCGCCTTCATCGAACGCCTCAAGGAACAGCTGCCGATTCTCGGCACGGGTGACTTCCAGCTGCTGGGCGCCATTCCGTTCTCCGAGGAGCTGAACGCGCTGCGTACCCGCGACATCGCCGAGCTGCTCGAAGCCCACGTCCTGCATGCCGGTGAAGCCGAACAGCGCCGGGTGAGGAAGATCCTGCTCTGCGCGCGTACAGTGCCCAACACCGTACCGCTGCTGGAGCCGGGCGTACTGGTGGTGACCCCTGGCGACCGCGACGACATCATCCTGGCCGCCTGCCTGGCCTCGCTGAATGGCGTCAAACTGGCCGGCCTCCTGTTGTGCAGCGACTTCCAACCGGATCCACGCATCATGGAGCTGTGCAAGGCCGCGCTCGACGGCGGGCTGCCGGTGATAACCGTACGAACTGGTTCCTACGACACCGCGACCAACCTGTTCGGTCTCAACAAGGAAACGCCAGCTGACGATATCGAGCGCGCTACCCGCGTGACCGAGTTCATCGCCCAGCACCTGCAGCCTGAATTCCTTCACAACCGTCTCAGCGTGCCACGTGGCGAGCTGCGCCTGTCGCCGCCGGCGTTCCGCTACCAGTTGGTCAAGCGGGCCCAGGAAGCCAACAAGCGTATCGTTCTGCCGGAGGGCAACGAACCGCGCACCATCCGCGCCGCCGCAATCTGCCAGGAGCGTGGAATCGCTCGCTGCGTACTGCTCGCCAAGCCCGAAGAAGTACAGGCCGTGGCGCGCGAGCAGGGCATCAATCTGCCGGCCAGCCTGGAAATCCTTGACCCCGAGCACATCCTCAACCACTACGTGGAACCGATGTGCGAAATGCGCAAGGCCAAGGGTCTGACGCCCGATCAAGCCCGCGAACAGTTAAAGGACACCGTTGTGCTGGGCACAATGATGCTGGCACTGGATGAAGTCGACGGGCTGGTTTCGGGCGCCATCCATACCACCGCCAACACCATCCGTCCTGCCTTGCAGCTGATCAAGACCGCGCCCGGCTACAGCTTGGTTTCCTCGGTATTCTTCATGTTGTTGCCCGATCAGGTACTGGTCTACGGCGACTGCGCGGTAAACCCCAACCCGAACGCTAAAGAGTTGGCGGAAATTGCCTTGCAGAGCGCTGAATCCGCAGTCGCCCTGGGGGTCAATCCGCGGGTGGCGATGATCAGCTATTCCACCGGCAGCTCCGGTAGCGGCGCAGAGGTGGAGAAGGTCGTCGAAGCCACGCGCATCGCCAAGGAGCGCGCGCCAGCACTTCCTATCGACGGGCCGTTGCAATACGACGCCGCTTCGGTACTGAGCGTTGGCAAGCAGAAGGCTCCGGACAGCCCGGTGGCTGGCCAGGCCACGGTATTCATCTTCCCGGACCTGAATACTGGCAACACTACCTATAAGGCCGTTCAGCGCAACGCCAACTGCCTGAGCGTGGGTCCGATGCTGCAAGGTCTGGCCAAGCCGGTCAACGACCTCTCGCGCGGCGCTCTGGTCGAAGACATCGTCTTCACCATCGCCCTGACCGCCCTGCAGGCTGACAACCAGAAAGGTTGATAGCCACGCGCCGCGCCCATGGCCGTTACGGCCATGGGCGCAGCCGATGTCCCTCCGACGTGACAATCCTGCTTGCAGTTCGGCTCGCAATCGTTACTCTGCCGCCCCAAACGGGCGAAACGAGATCATCGATGCTGAACTTTCTTCCCGCTCCACTTCGGGGCATCCTGGCCGGCCTGTTGCTGGCACTTAACACCCTGATCATGTGCTGGCCGCTGTTTGCGCTCGCGTTGTTGAAGGCGCTGCTGCCCATACCGCGCGTACAAAGGTCGCTGCGCTTCGGCATGCACTGGATCGCCGAAACCTGGATTGCCATGAACAGCGTCTGGATGAATCTGGTGCAGCGCACCCGCTGGGATGTTGAAGGACTGGGACACGTCGACATGCGCCATTCGTACCTGATGACCAGCAACCACCAGAGCTGGGCCGATATCCTGATGCTGCAGCATCAGTTCAACCGGCGCATGCCCATCCTGAAGTTCTTCCTCAAGCAGGAGCTGATCTGGGTGCCCGTGATTGGGCTTTGTTGGTGGGCGCTGGAGTTCCCCTTCATGAAACGCTTCAGCAAGGAGTACCTGGCGCGACACCCGGAAAAGCGCGGCCAGGACCTGATGACCACGCGCAAGGCGTGCGAGCGCTACCGCACCAACCCGGTTTCAGTGTTCAACTTTCTGGAAGGTACGCGCTTCACCCAGGCCAAGCACGACCAGCAGGCTTCGCCCTACCGGCACCTGCTCAAGCCACGGGCAGGTGGGATCGCCTTCGTGCTGGATGCCATGGGCGAGCAGATGCACTCGCTGATCAACGTCACCATCCATTACCCTGGCGGTGCGCCCAGCTTCTGGGATCTGCTCAGCGGCCGCATCGGGTACGTGGTCATGCGCATCCATGCGCAACCGATACCGACGCGTTTCCTGCATCGCAACTATGACCAGGACGAGCAGTACCGGCTCGAATTCCAGGAGTGGGTCAACCAGCTGTGGCACGAGAAGGACGAAGAGCTAGAACGCCTGCATCGTACCTTTGAGCCGAGATAACCACCTCGGCGCTGTACCGATTCATTGCCTGACCGAATCGCCCAGTTGTCGCCAGTCCACCGTTTGCGGAAAGGCCTGCGCCTGGTTGAACGAAAGCCCGGGCGCGACTAGAAAGCCCTGCATCACATGGCAACCGTGGGCGATCAGCCAGTCGCGTTGGGCAAGTGTTTCGACACCTTCAGCAATCACCTCCAGTTCGAGGTTGCGCCCCAGATCGATGATGGTGCTGACCACAGCGGCATCGCGGGGCGAGTCCAGCATGTTGGCGATGAATAGCCGGTCAATCTTCAGCGTATCCAGCTCGAAATGACGTAAATAGGCCAACGAGGAATAGCCGGTCCCGAAATCGTCCACCGCCACTCGCACACCCAACTGACGAAGCTGTCGCAGCTTTTCACAGCTCTGCTCCAGATTCTGCATCAGTGCGCCCTCGGTGACCTCGATCTCCAGCTGCGCCGGATCCAGCTGATACTCATCGAGCAGTCGACTCAACTCATCCAACAAACCGGCCCGGGAAAACTGCACGGGGCTGACGTTGAAGCTCATGATCAGCTCGTCGCCGAACTCCTCGCGCCAATCGCGGCATTGGCGCAAACCTTCGCGAAGCGTCCACTTGCCCACACGGTCTATCAGGCGTGTCTCCTCCAGCAGAGGAACGAACACGTTGGGCTGAACGTCGCCTCGGCCACCCTGATTCCAGCGCAGCAAGGCCTCGAAACCCCGAAGCTTGCCGCTTTCCAGAACGATCTGCGGCTGGTAGACGAGATTGAAACCGTTCTGCTCGATGGCGCTGCGCAGATTCTCCTCCATCATCAGCCGCGCATGGGCACGCCCGTTCATTTCCTGTGAGAAGTAGCGATACTGCTGCCGACCGGCACGCTTGGCCTCATACATAGCCATATCGGCCGAGCGCAGCAACTCCTCGACGCTTTGTCCCGAATCGGGAAAATGCGCGATACCGACGCTGGCACCCAGGGTCACTTCAGTGCCGTCGATGGTATGCCGCACGGAAATCAGTTCGATCAGCTTCTCCGCCACCCTGGCGGCATCCTCTGGATGCTTGAGCGAGTCCAGCAAGGCGGTGAATTCATCTCCACCCATGCGCGCGATAATGTCGTAGGGTCGCATGCAGGTTTCCAGCACACGCGCCACGCGGCAGAGAATTTCATCACCCGCATCGTGGCCGAGCGAATCGTTGATGCGTTTGAAGCCGTCCAGGTCGATATAGAGAATCGCCATCCGCCGGCCATCGCGATCGACACGCGCCAGCGCCGAGCCCAACGCCTGATGGAAGCCGCGACGGTTCAGCAGGCCCGTCAAAGAATCGGTGATCGCCTGGGTTTCAAGTTGCAGGTGCAGATTGCGCACCACCGACATGTCGAGGGCGATCACCACCATCGAACGTTGCTGGCGCGGTAGCGGCGAGGAGGACAGCGCTACTGGCAAGGTCCCGCCGTCGGCGATGTGCAACTGGGCCTCGTGCAGGCGGAAGGTTTCGCCACTGCGCCAGTGCTGATAGAACGCCGACTCGCGCCAGACTTCCGGCATCTGCGGTGCGGCAAGATGGTCCAGCAACGGCGTGCCCTGCAGCGCCTCTACGCTGCTGTGCAGCATCTGCGCGATGGCCGGGTTGGCGAAATTGATGAGGCCATCCTCGCCCACCACCAGAATGCCCTCGGCAGCGTTGCTGAGCACCGAGGCGTTGAAGGCCCGAGCGCTGTCCAGCTGCTGGGTAAGCAATTGCAGATTGCGCCGGTTGTGTTCGTGGCTCAGCAGCGTGTTGATCTTGTGTTTGAGAACCTGTGGATCGAACGGTTTGAGCACGAAATCCACCGCGCCGGTGGCGTAGCCGCGCAATACCGAGTCGCGGGTATGGGCGATGGCGGACACGAAGATGATCGGTGTGTAGCGAGTGTGCGGGTTACCGCGCATCAGCCTGGCGACTTCGAAACCATCCATGCCTGGCATTTGCACATCCAGCAGCACCAGCTCCACATCGATTTCAAGTAGCGTTTGCAATGCGGCCTGCCCCGAACTGACCGTAAGGACCTGCCAATCACCGTCACCCAACAGCGCCTCCATGGCGATCAGGTTCGCTTCGCGGTCATCGACGACCAGCAACGTCCGTGCGGCGGATTGCTGCTTCGGTTGCAGCCTAGACATTATCCCTGGGCTCCAGGCAAGGGAGGGTTGATAGCGCGGAGCTGGTCTCTCGCTGGCGCCGCAGTCCTACCTGAAAAATGCGTCACAGGAATCTCCTTGTCAGCTCTGTAAGGAACCGCCATCGCGATTCAACCAGCGTTGCAACAGGCGCGCCAAGCTCGCTTGGTCCGTCGGTTTCACCAGGTAGTCATTGGCTCCTGCCTCGATGCAACGCTCCCGCTCGGCCTCTTCGAGCACACTGCACAAGGCAACCACCGGCACTTGGCAACCATAGTCGTTTCTGAGCTGACGGATCAGCGCCGGGCCGTCGTCATTCGGCAATTTCGTGTCGATCAGGGCCAAGTCGAAGGCATCTTCATCGAAACGCTCAAGCGCTTCACTGCTGGTGGTCGCGGCTACAACCTGCAGCCCCTGCTCATCGAGCAGCGCACTCAGGATGTAGATGGACCGCACGTCAGCATCCACCAGCAACACTCGCTGCCCCAAAGACGGATGCTGCGCATCATTCATCGCAATAGCCCCAACCTGGGTCGTGGCGGGCTTCAATGCCTCTTTCATATGCTCGAGTCCTTCGTGCTTGGACAATGCAACGCCGGAATAACGCCGCAGTCGCTGGAGATTATGTTCTGACAACGGATCCTCGCTGTTGACGATGATTGACACATCCTGCAAAGGGCGCAGGCGCCCCAACGCCTCCAGCAAATCAAGGCCGTCTTCGTTGGGCAGGTCGAAATCAATCACCAGCGCACTGAACGGTCGCTCGGCGAAGGCCAGACGCGCTTCTTCGCTGCGCCGGCAGTCGGTTACCCGATAGCCGAGCTGCTCAAGATAACGGTGCAGGCGGTGACGGCGCTCCGGGTCAGTTTCCATCAACAGCAAGCGCATGGGGTTTCGCTCCCGTTGCGCCAGGTCAACGAATAGCCGCTCCAGCTCGGCCTGGGATACCGGCTTGAGCAGATAGTGCGAATCTCCGTCATGCCAATCCTGCGGTTTAGGCACGCTGGTGATGATGTAGACCGGCACGTCCTGGTGGCGGCCGTCTGTGCGCAGGGCGCGGTGTAATTGCCAGCCGCTAATGTCTGGCAACAGGATTTCCATGATCACTGCCGCGAACCGCTCGTGCTCCAGCGCCAACATACCTTGCTGACCAGTTTCACAGACGACGCTGGAAAAACCGTGGTTCTGACCGCATTCCGCTACCACCGAGGCAAAGTCCGCATCAGAGTCGACGATCAGCAAGCCTGGCCCTCGCCCCCGGCGCCGTGTCACTGCCAACTGCTCTGTCGCGCCGGTCGATGCCAGCTGAATCGGAAGCTCCACCGTGAAGCAGGCACCTTTGCCAGGCGCACTCTTAACGCTGATTCCGCCACCCAACACCTCAACCAGCTGGCGCGCAATCGCCAAGCCCAGACCGGTACCACCGTATTGACGACTGATCGACCCATCGATCTGCTCGAAGGCCTGAAAAATGCGCTCCTGCTCCGCCTCTGCGATACCGATGCCGGTATCGCACACCTGGATCTGCAGCACGTCGCCGGCCTGCGGCGCGCTCCGGCGAGACACGCGTACCTCCACCTTACCCTGTTCGGTGAATTTCAGCGCATTGGTCAGCAGGTTGCGCAGGATCTGTAGCAGACGCACACGGTCGCTGACCAGCTGCACCGGAACGTCTGGCTCGACCTCGACACGGAGCGCCAACCCCTTCTGTTCAGCCATGGGCGCCAAGCCGCTCTCGAGTTCGGCCAGTAGCTCTCGAAGATCGAGCGGCTCCAGCTTGAGCTGCATGTGCCCGGCCTCGATACGCGCCAGGTCCAGTACATCGTTGATCAGTTGCAGCAGATCATGTCCGGCGCGATAGATGATCTCGGCATGGCGCACCTGTTTCTCGGTGAGGTTACCTGCGGCGTTCAACTTCAGCTGATCGCTGAGAATGAGGATGCTGTTGAGCGGGGTACGCAGCTCGTGGGACATGTTGGCGAGGAATTCGGACTTGTAGCGGTTGGCGACCATCAGCTGGTCCGCCTGTTCGCGCAAGCGCCGCTCGGCGGCCTTACGGTGGCTGATATCGATGACAACCGCCTGCACCAGCAACTCATTACCGCTGCGCAAGGGCGAAAGGCCGACCTCGACTGGAAGCAGATGGCCATCCTTGTGACGCCCGAACAGCTCTCGGTTTTCTCCCAGCCGGCGCGGTTCGGGCCGGAGCATGAAACGGTGACGCACTTCCAGGTAAGCCCGGCGCATCGATTCTGGAATCAGCAACTCTGCCTGCTGACCGAGCAGTTCCTGGCGCGGATAACCGAACAACAGCTCGGTCTGGCGGTTGACCATGACGATTCGCCCTTCGCTGTCGAACAGTAGAAAAGCGTTTGGCGAAGCCTCCACCACGTTCCGAAAACGTTCTTCGTCTCGCTTGCGCGGTTGCAGGTCAACCAGATTGAGAATGTGGTAGATACCGCCGTCACGGCGAAAACCAGTCACGCTTATCGATACCGGCACCGCCGTGCCATCCTCGCGCGACGCCTGGCTTTCTTGATAATTGATCTCACCCAGCGCCTCATCCAGCGCCCCAGGCACATAGCGAGACAGGCGCTCGCCCGCAAGCAGACCAGCGGTGCTGCCCAGCAGCGTAGCGGCACTCTGATTGGCCAGTTCGATGCGTCCTTGCGGATTGCACAACAGCGTGGCCACCGGCAACTGTTCGATCAATTGCCTGAAGCGTGCCTCACGCTCTTGCAGCTTAAGCCCGAGCACTTGGCTATTGCGCAGCGCTCGCTCACGTGCATACAGGTAGCCGCCGACCAGCAGGGCGAACAGCAGAGCAGCCGCCATAGCCGCCGCCAGACTGAAGGTGCGCCCCGGATTGGCGAGGATGGTCTCGTACACCGGGGTGCTGGCCACGTCCAGCTGCCAGCTGCGACCGTACATATACATACTGCGATTGTTATGGAACTCAGCGTCGCGACTCACCGGGGCTCGCCCGACGAGCAGCGGCTGGTTTGGCTCGGCGGCATCGAAGAGCTGAAGCTGGAACAGGGGACTGCGAGAAGCCAGAATGCCTTCGACCAGGTCGGTCAGGCGGAACGCGCCATGTACCGTTCCAACAAACGCAGCGCGACGCTCTTCGATGGTCGTGATAGGCGCCCCGACTTTATACATCGGCAAGAAAAGCAGAACGCCGACCTGCCCGTTCTGGTCGGTTTCCTGTTTGAGCCGTATCGGCCCGGTAAGGGTGGGGTTGCCACTGTCGCGTGCGGCGACGATGGCATCCCGCCGGACCTGTTCGCTGAACAGATCAAAGCCCACCACACGCCGGTTACGCCAGTCCAGCGGATGAATGAAGTCCGCCACCAGATATTCATCCCGCTCGCCAGGTGGAAAAACAGTGAAGTCCGCCCGATCATCGGCGTGGATGGACTCCACCAGGGCTGGCAAATCGTCACGGGAGACGTGTCGCGCCAGGACCAGCGCCTGAATGCCGGGGTAGAAGTCCTGAAGCTGAAGCTGATCGGTTGCCTTGCTCCAGTCATCCAGGGAAATCTGCTGGCTGCCAGCAACCAGGCCGGCTAGACCGCGGAGCACCATTTCGTAGGCCCGCATCCGCTCCCGGAGCTTATCTTCGAGATCACTGACAGCCAGGCTGAACCGTTGGACCTGCTCAACGCGATTCTGCTTCTCCAGCACATACCACTGCCAGCCTACCCATCCCCCGAGACCAGCCATCAGCGCCAGAGTTACCAATAACGGCAACCAAGGCTTGCAGGAATGGAGAGTGGAACGATCATCCATTCGACCTCCTCAGCGCCACCACCGGCTCGCTTTCATCAGCGTGAGAGTCGCGGATTACGAAGAGGTTCAACCAGAGGCGAATGTTCTTGACTAATTGACGCCAGAGTTACGCCGTTTAACAGGCGCAACCCTTGCGTCCATCTATCAATGCTTACAGCGGGCGCAAATTGATCTCTACCCGCCGATTGAGCGCACGGCCTGAGGCAGTGTCGTTGCTGGCAATCGGCTGGCTGGCGCCGGCGCCGTAAGAAGATATGCGCGATGCCTGAACGCCGTTGCCCTCAAGATAGGCTGCAACGCTGCGAGCTCGGCGATTGGACAGGTCCTGATTCAATTGCGCCGAGCCGGTGCTGTCGGTGTAACCGACGATATCGATTCCATTCTTGTTGAATTCCTTGAACACCTTCACCAGCGAATTCAAGGTTGGATAGAAGCTGCTGGAAATGTCCGCCGAGTTGCTGGAAAAGGTGATGTTGCCGGGCATGATCAGGGTCAGGTTGTTACCGTCACGCTGGACCTGCACGCCTGTCCCCTGCAAGGTCTGACGCAGCTTGGCCTCTTGGGTGTCGACGTAATAACCGTAACCGCCGCCAGCCGCACCACCGACAGCAGCGCCGATCAGCGCGCCCTTGGCGCGGTCCTTCTTGCTGGACGTGGCGGCACCGATCACCGCACCGCTGATGGCACCGACACCACCGTAGACGCCCGCCTTGCCTGCTTCACGCTCGCCGGTATATGGATTGGTGGTGCACCCGGCGAGCAGGACGACGCCGACAGAAATCGCGGCCAGGTTATTCAGCATTTTCATTAAGCATTTCCCTCATCAACTCGTTGATCTTCGGACTCAGGATCCGAGGTGCGAGAGGTTAACACTCGATGAGGGGCAGTACCGGAACACGGCAACGAAACGCTCGCATTCCTGCGAGGAGAGCGCACCTTCGCATGCATGTCATAACGATGAAATTGCCACGCTCCCTTCGCTTAGCCAGCGTGCGATATCCAGCCGAATGCATTTTTTGTCCAGCTTGCCGACGCTGGTCTTGGGAATGTCGTCGACCACGGCGATCTGTTGCGGGACGGCCCATTTGTTGAGTCGCCCCTGTGCAACGGCCGGTTCTAGGTAGCGCTGCAAACCTTGCGCATTCAGCTGCTGGCCTTCATGCAGTACTAACAGCGCGAAGGGTCGCTCGCCCCAACGCTCATCCGGCACGCCGACCACCGCCACGTCACGCACAGCCTCGTGGCGGCTGATCAGCCCCTCGAGCGCCAGCGAGCAAATCCACTCACCACCGGTCTTGATCACATCTTTCACCCGGTCATGGATATCGATGCAGCCCATTTCGTCCATGGTCGCCACGTCTCCGGTATGTAGCCAGCCACCTGCCCACAGCTCCTCGCTTTTTTCTGGAGTACCAACGTAGCCCTGGGTCAGCCATGGCGCACGCAACACCAGCTCGCCCTGCGATACGCCATCAGCGGGAAGAAACTCACCATCGCCCCCCTGAATCGCGGCATCGACCAAAACCACCGGGACCCCTGCCCTGAGTCGATAGCTGATGCGTTCATTTTCGCTTGCCTGCAGCAACTCATCGTTGATATGGGCAGTGGAAATCAACGGACAGGTTTCCGACATGCCATAGGCAGCCATAAGACGCATGCCTTGCTGGTTTGCGGCTTCGTATAGGCCGCGCGTTAATGCACTGCCGCCAATGGTGATTTTCCACCCTTTGAAGTCCACGCCTTGCGCCGCCTTGGCGGCGAGCAGCATCTGCACGATCGTTGGCACGCAATGGGAAAAAGTCACTTCTTCCCGTCGCCACAATTCGATCAACGCTTCGGGATCATAGCGACCGGGGTAAACCTGCTTGAGGCCGAGCATGGTGGCAACGTAAGGCAGACCCCAGGCATGCACATGGAACATCGGTGTGATGGGCATGTAGACATCGCCTGCGGCCATCAGCTGCGGGTTTTCGCGGCTACCGACCGTCACCGCGGCTGCCAGCGTATGCAGCACCAGTTGCCGGTGAGTGAAACACACCCCCTTGGGATCGCCCGTGGTGCCGGTGGTATAGAAAGTGGTAGCGACAGAATTCTCGTCGAAATCGGGGAAAGCATATTCAGCCGCTGCGTCAGCCAGCAGCCGCTCGTATTCGCCAACGCAGTTGGGCAAGGCGGCGTTCTCCTGCTCGGCATCGATCAGCAACAAGGTTTTTTTCACGGTTGTCAGCTGATCGGCAATGGCCTGATAGAGCGGCACGAAATCGCTGTTGACCAGGACGAAGCGATCCTCGGCATGGTTCATGGTGTATAGAATCTGGTCGGGCGACAGGCGCACATTGATGGTGTGCACTACCGCACCAATCATCGGAATCGCGAACATGCACTCCAGGTAGCGGTGGCTATCCCAGTCCATCACCGCCACGGTATCCCCAGCCTCTACCCCCGCCGCAGTCAGCACGTTGGCCAGACGCGCGATGCGCTGAATCAGGGTGCGATAGTCGAAACGCAACCGGTCCCGATAGACGATTTCGCGGCTACGTTCGTAGCGCTGACCCGAGAGCAGCAGGCTCTTGATCAGCAGAGGGTACTGGTAGGCATTCTCGGCGGGTTCGATCACTCGGGTCTGCAGCATAAGGGCTTCCTGTTATTGGTGTTATGAGACGCTCTTCGAGTCTGCCCAACGTCGTCAGGCCATTTTGCTCACTGCCAGCCGCACGCCGAGGCCGATCAGCACCAAGCCGGTTACGCGATCGAACCAGTGCCCCATGCGCGCGAAACCTGCTCGCACACGCGGGCGGCTAAACAGCCAGGCCACCAGGCAGAACCACAAGGCAGTGGCGAAAGCCAGATATACCCCATAGAGCGCTTGCACGAGGAGCGGTGTATGGGGATCGATAACCACCGTGAATAGCGACAGAAAGAACAGCGTCGCCTTCGGATTCAGCCCGTTGGTGACAAAGCCCGTTAAAAACGCACGGCGCCGAGATCGCTCCTCGACTAAAGTTTCCGGATTCAGATCAGCCACCTTGGCCGGCTTCGCACGCAGCGCCTGAACCCCGAGATAGAGCAGATAACCTGCAGCCAACCACTTGAAAAGGTTGAACAAGACGATCGACTGCGAGACGATCAGGCCAATCCCAAGCAACGAATAGGCGACGTGTAGCAGAATGCCGCTGCCCACTCCAAAGGCTGTCCAACTGCCATTACGCTGTCCGCTGGTCACGCTTTCCCGGACCACCACCGCAAAATCCGGTCCTGGACTGGCCACTGCCAACAGGTGAACAAGCGCAACGGTAAGAAACTCCATCCAGTACATCTATCGACTCCACATGTTCGGGCAGATCGTCCGCCCACCGACTCCAACGAGTAAAGCTCATGTCCAATCGCCGCGCCGTATTCCTCGACCTCGCTCCCCTCGACCAGGGCGACCTCGACCTGGCCGAGCTGCGGTCGGTCTTCGATGAAGTTACATGTCATGCCCAAACGGAAGATACGCAGATCATCGAACGCCTGCAGGGCGCGCAAATCGCCATCGTCAACAAAGTCGCCCTGAGCGATCAGGTATTCAGCGCCTGTCCCGATTTGCAGCTAATTCTGGTCGCCGCCACTGGCGTCAACAATATCGATCTTGCTGCGGCGCGAGAGCGTGGCATTAGCGTCTGTAACTGCCAGGCCTACGGCACCGCCACCGTCGCCCAACACACCCTGATGCTGCTGCTGGCCCTGGCCACACGCTTACCTGATTACCAGGGCGCAGTGGCACGCGGTAGATGGCAGGAAAGCGGGCAATTCTGCCTCCTGGACTTTCCCATCGTCGAGCTTGCCGGCAAAACCCTCGGCATATTGGGCCACGGCGAGCTTGGCGGCGCGGTGGGCAAACTGGCTGAAGCCTTTGGAATGCGCGTTTTGACCGGTAATCTCCCGGGTCGCCCGGCACGTCCCGAGCGCCTTGACCTTGATGATCTACTGCCTCAGGTGGACGCATTGACCTTGCATTGCCCACTGACCGAACAGACACGCAACCTAATCGGCGAGCGCGAATTGCGGTTGATGAAACCTTCGGCGTTCATCATCAACACCGCACGCGGCGGACTCGTGGATGAACAGGCCTTGGCCTGTGCGCTGCGTAGCGGCCATCTGGGCGGCGCAGCCACCGATGTACTGACCAGCGAGCCGCCATCCAGCGACAACCCACTGCTGGCGCCTGATGTCCCCCGCCTCATCGTCACGCCCCACAGCGCCTGGGGCAGCCGTGAAGCACGGCAACGCATCGTTGGCCAACTGACCGAGAATGCCCGCGCCTTCTTCGCGGGCCAGCCGTGTCGCCAGGTAAGTTGAGGCGCTGAGGCCCGGGCTTGATAGCGCGGCATTTTCTACGGGGCTCGAAGGCTGCTACCCTCGCCCGTTTTTTGGGAGGGCATCATGGATCCTCGAAGCGAGGTGCTGCTGCGCCAGCGCGAACTGTTCACCGGCCATGTGCTGCTGGCTGGCGCTCCGGCCGACGATCTGCTCGGCCAGTTGCCTGAAGCGGTCACCTGGAATTGGCACGCCGGCATCCAGCAGAGGCTGCAAGCCCGCTTCGCCGGACGCGCCAGCTTCGGTGTCGAGGTGCCCGAGATCGGCTTCGATCACGCGGTGCTGTTCCTGCCCAAGTCCCGTGAGCTCACCGAATACCTGCTGAACGCACTGGCCGCGCGCCTGGCCGGCCGCTTGCTCTACCTCGTCGGTGAGAAACGTGCCGGCATTGAGCGTGCCGCCAAGCAGCTCGCCGATTTCGGGCAGCCACGCAAGCTCGACAACGCCCGCCACTGCCAACTATGGCAAGTTCAGGTAACTCAGGCACCAAAAGTCCCCCAGCTACTGGAGCTGGCGCAGCCCTTCAGCCTCGAGCTGGTCGATGGCCCGCTGCAGGTGGTCAGCCTGCCGGGTGTATTCAGCCATGGTCGCCTGGACCGCGGCAGCGCCTTGCTGCTGCAGCATCTGGACGGCATTCCAGCGGGCCGCCTGTTGGATTTCGGCTGCGGGGCCGGGATCATTGGCGCTGCGCTGAAACGCCGCTATCCGCAGAGCGAGGTGGTAATGCTGGATGTCGATGCATTCGCGGTCCAGAGCAGTCGAATGACTCTGGCCGCCAACGGACTGAGCGCCGAAGTGATCTGCGGCGACGGCATCGATGCGGCACCGCAGCAGCTGGCTGCGATCATCAGCAACCCCCCTTTTCATCAGGGCGTGCATACCCATTACCAGGCCAGCGAAACGCTGATCAACAAGGCCGCGCAGCATCTTGAACCCGGTGGCGAACTGCGTCTGGTAGCCAACTCGTTTCTCAAGTATCCCCCCTTGATCGAGGCCCATCTCGGCCCTTGCCAGACTGTTGCGAGTGCTGACGGCTTTCGCATCTATCGCGCGCGCCGTGGCTGACATGGGTTGCGCAACGGGCGCCGCTTGGGCAAACTCGCGCCCGTCCTGGGGGAGTAGTCTCCGGTGAGCGCCCAGCTCACCCGGCACGCGTCAACATACTTGGTCAACAGACCATGGCGCCTGCGACTCGCGTGACCGTTTTGCGGTCGCGCTGGTTTGACAAGACCCATGACATGTACACCTGACCCGGGGCGGGCAGGCGTTGCATGTCATGTGTCTTACTGTCGACCCGCCCTTCAAGGATATTCGTTGGAACCCTTCTTCGTTTCCACCCTCATCGTTGCCCTTGCCGAAATCGGCGACAAGACGCAGCTGCTTGCCTTGCTGCTGGCGGCGCGCTATCGCCGGCCCTGGCCGATCATCTGGGGCATCGTCATCGCCACGCTGGCCAATCACGCTGCCGCCGGCGCCGTCGGCAACTGGGTTTCACAGGCACTTTCGCCGGTGATGCTGAACTGGATCCTGGCCGCTTCTTTCGCCGCTGTGGCGCTGTGGACGCTGGTACCAGACAAACTTGAGGAAGACGAAGCCTCGCGCGGCCGTCGCTTCGGCCCGTTCTTCGCTACGCTGATTGCGTTTTTTCTCGCGGAAATGGGCGACAAGACGCAAATCGCCACGGTGATGCTCGCCGCGCAATATCCAGAATTTATGCTGGTGATTCTCGGCACCACGCTGGGCATGCTTCTCGCCAACGTGCCCGTGGTAATGGTCGGCAATCTAGCGTCCGAACGCCTGCCCTTGACGTTGATCCGCCGCATCGCGGCGTTGGGCTTCGCCGCTCTGGCGGCTTATGCGGTGTTCGAAGCGCTGACCCTGAGCGCGCTGCCACCAGTCTGATACGCAGCGCAAGCTTCCATTCCCGGCGAGCTGCTAGAGTGCCAGCTCGCGGCATTGAACGCGCTCGCAACGCCACACGCCTCAGGGAGCGGCCAGAATGTCACCAGACGAGCACAAGCGAAGGGTTCGAAAACACATCGACTTGAGCTGGGGCAAAGGCCGCCTGGCATTGGCCGAGCAGTTGCAAAGCAAATACTTTCGCTACAAGAGCTCGCTGATTCTACAGGCCGTCGACAGCGCAGGCTTCGCGCTGATCATCCGCCGCATTCGCAGTGCCGTACCGGACCTGGAAGTGGCGGTCGAGGAATGCCTGGCCGACGGTAACAAGGTGGTTACCAGCAGCACGCTGTTCGGTACTCTGGAAGAGCCCGTGCTCGGTTATCCGCCCTGCGGGAAGATCCTGTCCGTAGCAGCCGCATCGATCTGGACGTTCAATCCCGCCGGGGACATCGAGGAACTCAATACCCTGTTCGATTTGGAGAGCCTGCGCCAGCAACTGGGCATGGAGAGCGTCTTCCCGATCGCACTGCCACCGATATGAACATCGGTGGGCAGCCCCTCTTAGCGGCCAGCCTTTTCGTAAAGCGGCATGACCTTTGGAATATTCGCCCTCAGCGCGGCCATACGGCTATCGGATGAAGGGTGTGTACTCATAAATTCTGGCGGTGCCGAACCGCCCTGCGCGCCCATCTTCTGCCAGAGCGTGATGGCCGCATTGGGGTTGTAACCTGCCCGCGCAGCCAGCTCAAGTCCGATAAGGTCGGCCTCATTCTCGTTGCTGCGACTGTTAGGGAGCGTCATTAGGTATTCGACGCCCATATTGGCCAGCTGCAGGCTGCCATCGCCTACGCCGAAAACCGAGCCCAGCTGAGTCGCCATCTGCACGCCATAGGCCTTGGACATCGCCTCGCGACCGTGCTCGCGCAAGGCATGGGCGATCTCATGGCCCATTACCGCGGCTATCTCATCATCGGTCAGCTGAAGCTTTTCAATGAGCCCAGTATAGAAAATGATCTTTCCGCCCGGACCACAGTTAGCGTTGAGCTCCGGACTATCGATTACGTTGACCTCCCAATCCCACTGCGCAGCGTCTGGGCGGAACACCGGCACTTGGGCGATTAATCGCTGAGCAATGGCGTTCACACGCTTGGTGACCGCACCGCTCTTTTCCAGCACACCCTTGCTTGCTGCCGCGCTAAGGGTTTCCTGGTAAGACTGAGCGTACATCTGGTTCACCTGCTCGGTAGAAAGCATGCTGAACATGTACTGCTTGCGCTCGACACCCACGGCACCACCGCTGGTGGTACTGACAGCCTGACAACCTGCGAGCAGTGAAGCGGCCAGGGCTATGGTGATTGAATGCGGCTTGAGCATTTTTCGTCTCCCGTGAGTGCTGCGCCGTATGCTAGAGCGAGGCCAGCGGGCAGGCAACCAGGCTCATGAGTCTGTCGACATCCGCCGCACCAAAACTTGCTACTGAGTCTCCACGCCAGGCTTGGCGCCTACGCCGGCGTAAGGCACTGAGGCCCGTCGAGAGCCGGATCATTGACGAAAGTTGCCAACGGCCTCTCGCGTAGCGGCGGTTGCGGCTGCGCAAGCAACGCATGGAGCTCGGCCTCCGGCGTGGCTGGATCGAGCCAGGCGACCTGGCCGGCCGCGTCGAGAATCAGCGGGCGGCGCTGATTGGCAGCTGGCCGCGTCACAATCGCCACGCTCAGGTAGTTGTGCCCCTCCACAGGATAGTCTTCCCAGATGGCGGCGAAGTAGGTCAGTGAACCCTCGGCGGTCATCCAGAACGGACGTTTGCGCGCCGTGCCTCGCCATTCGTAAAAGCCGTTGGCCGGCAGCAAGCCACGCCGCAGGCGAAATGCCTCGCGAAACATGGGCTGCTCGGCCAACGTTTCGGCACGTGCATGAGCGGGCGTACGCGTGAAATCTTTGAACCAGGCCGGGGTAAGCCCCCAGCGCGCGCGACTCAGCTGCAGCTGATCGTTGACCTTGTGCAACAGAAGGACAGAGGAACCGGGAGCCAAGCTCCAATGCGGCTGCTGATCAGCAGGATAGCCCGGCAAGGCGGCAAACTCGGGATTCCAGCGGAACAAGGCGTAGCGACCACACATCAGCAGGACTCGTAATATAAAGGCTAGGGCATCAAGGAAGGCGCGCTGCTTGTCTTTCTCAGGCAATTAGCAGATGAGTTCGCCCGGGTAGCTTTCCGGCTCGTCGCCTGGCAACAGCTGGGCGCCATTGTACTCATCGATCAGCAGCCGCGCGCGTTCGGCCTCCTCGTCGGCGACCATCACGCCCAGAAGACCACTGACGGGCAGCTCACCGATTGCACCGATCAGGTGGCGACCGTTCAGAAAGGCTTCGATACCCTCGCCCGCCAGCATACCCATCAGCATTTCGGCTTCAAGCAGGTCCCGCGGCTCGTATATACGCTGCATCAAAAGCCCTCTTCGACCAAGCGCCACATAAGGCGACGATGAACCTTAATCATCTTCTCGCGCCACCGCGAGCTGCCAATCGCAGCCATCGGTGTGCAGATCTAGAACGACCGGTCGGCAACAGACCGAACAGTCCTCGATGTAATGCTGGTCCCCGGCGCTCAGGTCGAGCAGGGCCTCGACTGCTTCGCCGCAGTATGGACATTGGTATGAATGCGTTTCCAGCATCGCTAGTTCCTTGTCGCTATAATCGCCGTCTAGTTTGAACCCAGATTCAATGGGGTTATTCGTTGTTTCCTTTACAGAGAGCATGATGGACGAATTCGAAGCCATCCGACCATACGCTGACGCCGAAGTCCCGGCTGTCATGGCCCGACTGTTTGCTGACCGGGAATTTCTAGAAATTCTTGCGCGGTTTCGCTTCCCGCGTCTGGCCGGTAGCCTGAGCTGGCTGCTCAGACCCCTTATCGCACAACGCCTGCGCGCTGAGTTTGCCGGCATCCATTCAGTGGACACGCTGCAGAACCGGATCGAGCTTTATCTCGACCGCACAATCGAGCGCGCGACTGACGGCATCACCTACTCCGGGCTCGAGCAGCTAAAGCCCGGATGCGCCTATCTGTTTCTGGCCAATCACCGCGACATTGTCATGGACCCGGCGTTTGTCAACTACGCCGTGTTCCAGGCAAAGATGCGCACCCCGCGTATCGCCATCGGTGACAACCTGCTGCAACGCCCCTTTGTCAGCGATCTGATGCGCCTGAACAAGAGCTTCATCGTGCGCCGGTCGCTCACCGGGCGGCGCGAGAAGCTCGCCGCCTATCAGGTGCTCTCCGCCTATATCAACCATTCGATCCGCAACGACGGCGAATCGGTGTGGATTGCCCAGGCCGAAGGGCGCGCCAAGGATGGCGACGACCGAACCGATTCGGCCATCCTCAAGATGCTGCACATGAGCCGCAAGGACGAGGAATCTTTTGCCCAAACCCTGACCGCCTTGCGCCCGACGCCGGTTTCGATCAGTTACGAATACGATCCCTGTGACCAAGCCAAGGCGCGAGAGCTCTACATCCGCGCCACGACCGGAAGCTACACCAAGGCGCCCGGTGAAGACGACACCAGCATTGCGCTGGGCATCACCGGCTACAAGGGACGCGTACACATCAGTTTCGGCACGCCGATCAGCGAAATTCCCGACGACGCCAAACAACTGGCCGCTGCCGTGGACCAGCAGATACTCGGCAGCTATCGCCTGTTCCCAGTGCACTATCTGGCTTACCGGATATGGGATGAACGCGATCCGCAGCTGGAAATACCCAGCCTTGCAGAACTGTTCAGTCATGAGGAAATTGCCCGCGCCGAAGCCGAATGGAGCAAGCGCCTGGCCGCCTGCCCTAGCGTGCAACAGCCTTACCTGATTCAGCAATATGCCAATCCGGTGCGCAATCGTTACCGCTTGGAAGCCGGGCTCGAACCCTGAAACCGCTAAGCGCCTCGTCATCAGAACGCCACATTTCACCTCGCGCAAGGTCGATCTCAGTTGGGTCGACCCGGCCACGGCACCCTTGATCCTGCCGCTTCATAAGGCCGCCCTGCACCATCAGGCTCCGCTCTGAAGGCCTGTGGTATTTACGCCATTTATGGAGATTGGTCCGCGACCCAGCCTTGACTTATAGTCCCGCTCGGCTTCACCCTCTGCCTCACCCGAACCTCCCAAATAGAGCATGCGCCTGTGCTGAGCAAGCAGGCCGAACTGCCAGGGAGCCAGCATTGGGCAACTCGTGAGCAAGGTGTGCTCTTGAGCCCTTCTTACCGGGCCAGCAAGGCTCGCTACTGACCCAATCAGCGGGAGTCGCCACCATCAAGACGCCTTTAAACAGGGACCTTGAAGGCGGCAGTTATTCAGGATCGACAGGATATAAAAATGAATAAGAACAAGTTGAAAATGGGGGCATTTACACTCTCACTGCTGGCAACAGCAGCCCTGACGACCAGCCATGCGATGGCTGCGATCTCCGAGTCGGAGGCCGCCAAACTGGGCAAGAGCCTGACGCCGATTGGCGCGGAGAAAGCCGGAAACGCTGCGGGCAGCATCCCTGAATGGACAGGTGGACTCCCCACCGATGCAGCCGCCATCTCCCCTGAGGGTTTCGTCGGCGATCCCTATCCCAACGACCAACCCCAGTTCACCATCACCGCGCAGAACTACGAGCAATATCAGGCCAACCTGACGCCTGGCCAGATTGCGATGCTCAAGCGCTTCCCCGAGACCTATCGCCTGCCGGTTTTCGAAACCCGTCGCAGCGCTGCCATGCCGCAGAAAATCTACGATGCGGCGCAACGCAACGCGACCCGGACCAAGCTGGTTCGCGGCGGTAACGGACTGGAGAACCTGGACACGGCCATTGCCTTCCCGATTCCGCAGGACGGGCTTGAAGCTGTCTGGAACCACATTACCCGCTACCGTGGCGGCTCGGCTCGTCGCGTCGTGGCGCAAGCGACTCCCCAGGTCAATGGCAGCTTCAGCCTGGTGAAGTTCGTTGACGAGGTGGTCTACACCGATTCGCTGACTGACTACAGCCCGGAAAAGCACGGTAACGTGCTGTTTTATTTCAAGCAGCAGGTTACCGACCCCTCGCGTCTGGCCGGTAACGTACTGTTGGTCCACGAAACGCTGGATCAGGTCAAGGAACCACGCATGGCGTGGATCTACAACGCCGGCCAGCGCCGGGTCCGTCGCGCCCCGCAGGTGGCCTACGATGGTCCGGGTACCGCAGCCGATGGCCTGCGCACTTCCGACAACCTGGACATGTTCAACGGTGCCCCCGATCGCTACGAGTGGAAACTGGTCGGCAAGAAGGAGCTGTATATCCCCTATAACGCCTACCGCCTGGACTCGCCCAAGCTGAAATACAGCGACATCATCAAGGCCGGCCATATCAACCAGGACCTGACCCGCTACGAGCTGCACCGTGTATGGGAAGTCGAAGCGTCCCTGAAGTCAGGCGAGCGACATATCTATGCCAAGCGTAATTTCTTCATCGACGAAGACACCTGGCAGGCCTCGATCATCGATCATTACGACGGCCGTGGCTCGCTGTGGCGAGTTGCCGAAGCACACAGCACCTACATCTACGACGTGCAGGTACCGCTTTATGCCATGGAGACCCTGTATGACCTGGTCTCCGGCCGCTATCTGGTCATGGGCATGAAGAACGAGGAGAAGAACCCCTACGTCTACAACTACGAAGCCAGCTCGCACCAGTACACGCCGGCTGCGCTGCGCAATTCGGGCGTGCGTTGATCTCGCTCGGCTGAATGAAAAACGCCCCGATGATCGGGGCGTTTTCTTATGTGCTACGGACCGACGTGTGACGCCTGATCGTCTACTCGGCCAACAGCTGACCGATGTTCTGGTCCTTGAACACACGCGTCAGCGCATCGCTCAACACATCGCTGACCAGCTTGGTATTGGTCTGCTCGTTAGGCGCCATACCGAAGCGCTGGTTGAGCGTCGCGCCATAACGACCGGTATAACGTCGCCCGCCATTCTGAACCTCCACTCTAAAGGTCGCTCCGATGTTGGCCTCTGTCACGTAGAGGCCTTCTTTGGGTGACTGGTACTTCAGATCCGCCAGTGTGAGGGTCAACTGCGGTGCGTTGAAGGCGTTAGCCGATGGCGTGAAGCCCAGCAGGCGTACCGCTGCCTCGGCCTGCGCTTGTAGCTTCGGCAGAAGCTTGGCGGCAGGCACGATGACCGCGCTGGTTTCCGGGTAGAGGCCGCCGCGGGTTCCCAGCGTTGGCGAAGAACGACCATCCACGATCCGCACGGCCACCTGCTGACCCTGCCCGACAGGGCTGATCTCACTGGTGAGTCTGGGCGTGGGGTCGAGTTGTTGCGGGCTATGGGCGCAGCCCGCCAAAGCCAGTGCAAGCATAGCGATAAGGCCGAACAACAGGCGTGGCAGCATGCTGTTTTCTCCAGGTTAAGGACAGTGTGGCCGGCAGTATAACCAGCGAGGCGACGGCCTGACAGCCATGCCGGGTGGTGCAGAAAGCAGGCCTAAAAAACCGCCCCGCTCGGTTGGAGCAGGGCGGTTCGTAACCGCGGGACCAGTGGATGTCAGTCCGTCAGCCCCAGACGCTTGTCGACAACCGCGACGACTTCGCGATAGGCCGCAGCGTCGGTTTCCAGCACCTTTTCCCGCGCAGGGAAGATCTCGCCAAGCTTGCGGGTCCAGGCCTCGCTTCCAGCCTTCTCGGGGAAGCAGCGCTCGATCAGATCCAGCATGATCGAGACGGTTACCGAAGCGCCCGGAGAAGCTCCCAGCAGCGCCGCGATGGACCCGTCTCTGGCGGACACCAGCTCGGTACCGAACTGCAGGATGCCGCCTTTCTTGGGGTCCTTTTTGATGATCTGCACACGCTGGCCGGCCACCTCCAGGCGCCAGTCTTCGGCCTTGGCTTCAGGATAGAAGCCACGCAGAGTCTTCAGGCGATCCTCCATGGACTGCATGACTTCCTTGATCAGGTAACGCGTCAGGTCCATGTTATCCCGCGCCACTGCCAGCATCGGCCGCAAGTTGGAGGGGCGAATCGACATCGGCAGATCCAGTGGAGAGCCGTATTTCAGGAACTTTGTGGTGAAGCCGGCGTAGGGTCCGAACAGCAGCGACTTCTGGCCGTTGACCACACGTGTATCGAGGTGAGGTACCGACATCGGCGGCGCGCCGACCGCTGCCAGGCTGTAGACCTTGGCTTGGTGCTGCTTGACGATTTCCGGGTTATCGCAACGCAGCCACTGGCCGCTGACCGGAAAACCGCCAAAGCCTTTGCCTTCTTCGATGTCAGACATCTGCAGCAACGGTAGCGCCGCGCCACCGGCCCCAAGGAACACGAAGCCGGCGTCCAGCATGCGGTTGCTGCCATCGCGGGTGTTCTTGATTTCCACGCGCCAGCCCTTGCCGTTGCGCTGCAGGCCAGTGACCTTCTGGAAATAGGACATCTTCACGCCAGGCTTGGCCGCCAGATACTCCAGCATCTGCCGGGTCAGCTCGCCAAAGTTGACGTCGGTGCCGTTCATCGCGCGGGTGGCGGCGATCGGCTCATCAGCGTCGCGGCCCGGCATCATCAATGGCATCCACTCCGCCATGGTGGCGCGGTCTTCGGTGTAGACCATGCCCTCGAACGCGTGGTGAGTCTTCAGCGCGTCGAAACGACGCTTGAGGAAATCGATACTCTTGGCCCCGCGAACGAAGCTCAGATGCGGAACAGGATTGAGGAATTCACGGGGATTACCGAACCCTTCGCGCCCGGTCAGATAGGCCCAGAACTGCTTGGACACTTCGAACTGAGTGTTGATGGTGACGGCTTTCTTGATGTCGATGGGGCCGTTCTGGTTGTCCGGCGTGTAGTTCAGTTCGCAGAGCCCCGCGTGGCCAGTACCGGCGTTGTTCCACGGGTTGGAGCTCTCTACGGCTCCAGACTCCTGCAGCTCAACGATTTCCAGCTTGATGTCGGGATCGAGTTCCTTGAGCAGTACAGCCAGGGTCGCACTCATGATACCGGCACCCACCAGCACCATATCCACTGCTTCACTATCGTGTTGCGTCATCAACGCGTTCTCCAGAAACACAGCATTAAACTGTCACGACCGCAGTACGCGATCGCGTAGAACCACCAGCCAGGCGGATAGAAACGGAGGATGGCTTCTACGATCCGCTGCTCGAGCTTGTGCCCGAAGACAGGCACCCAAGGGTGTCTGCCCGCTGTCGAGAGGGCGGCTTTTGGCCTCCTCCCACTCTCTCTGGACACCCGGAGCAAAGCGGCATGCCTAGGCTCTACGGATGGCTTGGAGCGAGTAAATCAGTGCGGCGACCCTCATGGCCCGCCACCGCGTATCTGTTCGATGGATCTATTGGCGTTACTGCTGAGCTATCAGCCGCGTGCTTCCTGAACCAGCTCGATGTAAGGCTGGGCCTGGCGTTGGTCTGCGATCACCGCGACGAAATCCTGGCCGTTGGCGTCGGTCGCCCCAAGGTCGTACCCGGCTTCCTTGAAAAACACCAGAAAACGTCTGAAGTCATCGACACGCAGTCCGCGATACGCCTTGATCAACTTGTGCAGCGAAGGCGGCGTTTCATCGGCGGGCTCTGGCTGGAGAAACAACTTGATTGCTTCGTCGCCAATGGCCTCGCCGATCACCTGCTTTTTCTCTTTACGCATACCTTCTCCACAGTACAACGCGCACTTACGGGGGCGGCAGTTTACTCCTCGAGACCGAAGCTCTCAACGCAACTGACCATCTTGCGACCAAGGTCGTAGGCAGAAAACCGAGGGAACACCGGCTCGGTCACAGCGCGCATGACATGATTGGCGCAGGTTTATACTCCTGCTATATACACAAGGAATGTCAGGATGAACTTTCCCCCGCTATTCGCCGCCTGGCGCCAAAGCTTGCGGCAGGGTTACAACCGGCAGGCCTTGCGCGGGGATATAAATGCCGGCCTGACTGTCGGCATCATCGCCATCCCGCTCGCGATGGCGCTTGCAATCGCCGTGGGCGTGCCGCCTCAGCACGGGCTGTATACGGTGCTGGTGGCCGCTCCGCTGATTGCCCTCACCGGCGGCTCGCGCTTCAACGTATCCGGCCCCACCGCCGCCTTCGTGGTAATACTCCTGCCCATCACCCAGCAGTTTGGAATCGGCGGCTTGCTGCTCTGCACCATGATGGCGGGACTGATTCTGATGACCTTGGGGCTGTTGCGCGCGGGGCGCCTGATTGCGTTCGTGCCTTATCCGGTCACGCTGGGCTTCACCGCAGGGATTGGCATCGTCATTGCCACGCTTCAGCTCAAGGATGTACTTGGCCTGACGCTGGATGCACAGCCACATCATTACGCCGAACAGATCGCCGTGCTGGTTCGCGCATTGCCTAGCGCGCACCTGGGCGACGCACTGGTCGCGGCCCTTTGCCTGGCGGTGCTTATTCTATGGTCGCGCTGGGTACCCAAGATCCCGGCGCATCTGGTGGCGCTCACAATAGGCGCTCTGGCGGCGCTGGGCCTGGAAGCCTCTGGCCTGGAAGTCGCCACGTTGGGCGAACGCTTCAGCTATGTACTCGATGGCGAAATACACCCCGGTATCCCGCCTTTTCTTCCGGACTTCGCCTTTCCCTGGCAGCTTCCCGGCGCTGATGGTCAGCCACTGCAAATTTCCTTCGAGTTGCTGCACCAATTACTGGCACCGGCATTTGCCATCGCCATTCTAGGCGCCATCGAATCGCTGCTCTGCGCCGTAGTCGCGGACGGCATGACCGGTAGCAATCATGACCCGAACGCCGAGTTGCTCGGCCAAGGCATCGGCAACCTGGTAGCGCCCATGTTCGGCGGCATCACCGCGACCGCGGCCATCGCTCGTAGCGCGGCCAATGTTCGCGCAGGGGCCTTCTCGCCGCTGGCTGCGATCATCCATGCCGGCGTGGTGCTGGTAGCCATCCTCTGGCTGGCGCCGCTGTTCAGTTATCTGCCAATGGCGGCACTGGCCGCGCTGTTGCTGATGGTGGCATGGAACATGAGCGAGGCGCCCCATGTGCTCAAGACTTTGCGCATCGCCCCACGCGGCGACGTGCTGGTCCTGCTGACCTGCCTGGCTCTCACGGTACTCTTCGACATGGTGTTGGCGGTAGGCGTGGGCCTGCTGCTGGCCGCCGGGCTGTTCATCAAACGCATGAGCGAACTGACTGACACCACCACCCTCTCCCGCAACCAGCATCAAATACTGTGCGACCTTCCCGAACACGTCGCGGCCTACGCCATCAAAGGACCACTGTTTTTCGGCGCTGCCGAGAAAGCGCTGAGTGTACTGAGGCGTTTCAACCCTGAAGTGAAGGTGATGATTGTCGACATCAGCGGCGTCCCTCTGCTCGACATGACGGCACTGGCCGCGCTTGAAAACGTGCTGCTCGACTACCGCACGCGAGGCATAGCGATGATCCTCAGCGGCAGCCATGTGCGGATTCGACTGAAACTGCGTCGCGCCGGCATTCAGCGCCTGCCGGGCCAGTTGCATTACGTGCGCGACCTGCAGCAAGCCCGAGCGCTCGCCCTGCGGCTGCTGACGCCTTCGACAGTAACCGAAGCCGACGAGCCCAAAGCTTCCGAATAGATTAGATGCCGGACGCAGGGGTCCGGCGCACGGCACTCAACCCGCGTGCTTTTGCAGGTTTGCCATCATTTCCCGGAGCGCTTCGAGGTTATCGGCCGGATGCGCGGCGCTCTCGAAGTCACAGATTTGCTGCCAGTTGGCCGCCACGTCTTCGGCCGCAAAGCCAGTCCTGGGATCGAACCCCACACCCAGGCTGCGCTCCCACCGCACCTTGCCCATCCATCCGCCGCCAACCTCGAAGAGGCCCGCGGTTTCTTTACACTGCTCGCTCGCCAGATAAACCACCAGCGGACTGACCAGTTCGGGCTTGAGCTGCTCGAAGACCTGCGGCGGAATCAAGCCTTCGGTCATTCGCGTGCCGCCAGTCGGCGCAATGGCGTTGACCAGGATGTTGTTCTTGCGCCCTTCCAGCGCCAGCGTACGCGTCAGGCCGTACAGACCCAGCTTGGCCATGCCGTAGTTGGACTGCCCGAAGTTGCCATAGATGCCCGAGGTGGAAGCCGTGAAGATCACCCTACCATAGCCCTGCTCGCGCATGTGCGGCCAGACGGCGCGGGTCACCTTGTAGGCGCCTTCGACATGCACCCGGTAGACCAGGTCCCAGTCGGCGTCTTCCATCTTGTGGAAGCTCTTGTCACGCAGGATACCGGCGTTGTTCACTACCACATCGACACGGCCAAAGGCATCCAGCGCATGCTGGGCGATTTTTTCGCCTTCGGTCACCGAGTCGTGGTTGGCCACCGCAGTACCGCCAGCCTGCCGAATCTCCTCGACCACGCGATCAGCCGCAGCATTATTAGCGCCCTCACCCTGAGCGCTGCCACCCAGATCATTGACCAGCACCTTTGCGCCATGACGTGCGAACAGCAGCGCATGGGCACGACCGAGGCCACCACCGGCGCCGGTCACTATTACTACCTTGTCTTCGAAGCGGATGCTGTCAGCCATGCGTGACTCTCCTGAGCATGAATTATTGTTGGGTGAACAGCCCAGTTTCGGCGCCACCTCAGCGCCTCACAATCAACACAGTCGCCAATGAATGGCAGGGCATAAAGGCCAGGGATGATAGCGCGCCCCGAAAACAAGCCAAGCCCCATACAAACCAGATAAAACCCTTCGCGCAACACTTATCAACAAATTTATCCACAGCCCACAGAGACGCGTTCGGCCCGCTCCATCACCTGCAATAAAAATCCTGTTTAGCGATAGTGCTGCAACCCACTGATTGGCGGTCAAATTTACGCGACCCAGCACATGCTCAAATTTTGAACAGAGGCCAGGAAAGCCCGCCACATCTGCTCTGCGAGTGTTCATCAAGATCTTATCCACAGATCGACACACAGCAAACGTGGATAACCTAAGCGCGTTGCTGGCCCACTTCAGACGGACTCATTAGCTATCGCGCCTATAGCTACAAATCAACGGCCGGCCAGGGCCAGTGGGTCATAGAATTGGGCTCCGTCACGCTGCAGGGGACCACCATGGGCGTTTTGCAACTGATCGAACGTGTTCTGGCGGACTATGCGTCTGCGACCTGCTGTGGCTGCATCGAGGCGTGCCAATGTCAGGTGCGTAAAAAACGAGCAACGCCCTGCAGGCCGGGCTAGCCGTGCCATGCAGCCGTTCAATCACGGGTTATCCACCGATCGCTCCACAGTAAGCGGGGATAACATCCACCGATCCTCTCTGTTGCAGTAGTAAACACATACGGAACCTGCCGAACTGAGCGCTTAAATCCACTTGAGCAAATAACAACCAGCATCCGAAACACCGCCTGCCGTCTGGCCTCTACCGTTTCGCTAAGAGCTTATCCACAGATCGCTGCACAGAGATCGGGGATAACTAATACCAACGTTCCGCCCGACGAACTTCGCCATGAACCTATGTTCACAGTAAGGCCAACCGGCTGAAGCAGACCGCCATCCCAAATGCTGGCGATCCTATACCCAATCACCTTTCTCAGGCAGCCGAAACGGAAGGCAGACGCGCGGCTCAGCCGCCAAGGAGCACTGGCATGACCTTGCTGATTGTGATGCTGGCGGCTTTTGCTTGTTTCGCGCTGGTGTTCTTAATCAAGCAACGGCAGTTCAGCCAACCGGCCGTACGCTTGCCTTATCAATTGAAACAGCCGTTCTTCTCTTCCGCCGAGCGCGCGCAGCTGGAACTGCTTGAACAAGCGGTCGGCAACGACTTTCGCATCCTCGCCAAGGTGCGTCTCGCCGAGGTTGTGGACGTAACAGCGATTCCCCGACGCAGCCCCTGGTACCACGCCACCAACCGCATCTCCGCGGCCAGCTTCGATTTTCTGCTTTGCGACAAGCAGACTCTCGAGCCGGTATGCGCGGTAGAGGTCGAGGACGCCTCGGACGCCAACGCCGCTCTTGAAGAGCTGTGCCAGGTCATCGGCTTGCCGCTGGTCCGGCTCACGACAAGAACCGCCGGCTCGTTCGATCAGGTACGCACCGCTATCAATCAGGCGCTCGCGCGATAGCCAAACGACTGATCACCTCATGGGTAGCTATGACGCCCAAGGAGAATGGGCGTCATAATGCCGGCCGGCACTGCCGCCCCCACGAGAACCACATGTCGGTAACACATTCCTTCCACCGCCTCTTCGCGCTCGTCAGTCGACTGATAAACCGATACCCCGGAATCGTTGCGCTTTTCGGCTTCTGCTCGGGTATTGCCAGCTTTCTGCTGGTCGAGCGCCATGCCGGATTGGCCAAGGTGGTGGCAATCGTGATGTTGGCAAGCTGGTTCTGGCTGATGCTGGAGAACAGCTTGCGCCGCACACTGGAACGCTGGTTTGGCTGGAAGGTGCCACCGCCTCTGCTGCGCTACGTTACCCAGATGGTTCACCAGGAAAGCCTGTTCTTCGTCATTCCGTTCTTCCTGATCACTACAACCTGGAACAGCGGCCAGGCGCTGTTCACTCTGCTGCTCGGCGGCGCGGCGCTGGTTTCACTGATCGACCCGCTGTATTACAAATGGCTGGCGCCACGGCGCTTTTTCTATCTGGTCTTCCATGCCCTGACGCTATTCGCCGTGCTGCTCACGGCGCTGCCGATCATTCTCCATCTGTCCACGCCGCAGAGTTATAAATGGGCGCTGGGCGTGGCGCTGTTGCTAGCGCTGCCGAGTCTCGGCGCGCTCTTCCCGACATGGAACTGGAAAAGCCTGTTGGGCGCCATGGCGCTTGCAAGCGTGGTCGCGCTGGCCGGCTGGATGGGCCGCACCTGGGTCCCTCCAGCCACGCTGTGGCTCGCCGATGTTGCCGTTACCACCAGCTTCGATGGCGCCTCACGAGAGCCCGGCGAACGCCTGCGCCAAGTGAGCGTGGCGCAATTGCAACGCAATGGCTTGTACGCCTATACGGCAATCGATGCCCCTCGCGGGCTCAAGGAACGCATCTACCACGAATGGACGCACAATGACCGCCAAGTTGATCGCATCGCGCTCGATATCAGCGGCGGCAGAAAAGCCGGCTATCGTGCCTGGACCCACAAGCAGAACTTCCCGGCGCAACCAGAGGGTCGGTGGCGCGTGCGGGTGGTCACCGAAGCAGGCCAGATGATCGGCATGCTGCGCTTCGAAGTCGTCCCGTAAGGCGAACTGCCACGAAGCGACAGACTCCAAGCAGGTAACGCTCAGCCCGCCGCCCAAGGCTTTCTGGTTCCGAGCGATCGCTGCGAGGGAAAACTGACATGGAATGGTGGGACATCGTGAGCAGGACCATCGCGTCAGAGTTCTCCGACCTTTCCGATCTCGAGCATGCGACCCGAGTATCTCTGCGGCTGATACTGGCGACGCTGCTTGGCGGCTTGCTCGGTTATGAGCGCGAACACAAAGGCAAGGCCGCTGGGCTGCGCACCTATATGTTGGTTTCGATCGGCGCCGCACTGTTCGTACTGGTGCCGCTGGAGGCCGGAATGCCACTGGAAGATGTATCGCGCGTCATGCAGGGCATCATTACCGGCATCGGCTTTCTCGGTGCCGGGACCATACTCAAAGGCACTTCCCCGCAGGATGTCCAGGGCCTGACCACCGCTGCCGGCATCTGGCTGACCGCTGCTATCGGCGTCGCAGCGGGGCTTGGCCATGAGGCAACGGCCGTGCTGACCACTGTGTTCGCCCTGGTGATATTCAACCTCATGCCACGGATGGAGCTGTACGCCCACCGTAGCTCCGCCAACGAGCCTGATAAGCCGTTCGACCCGGATCAAACGCCATGACGCAGGAGCAGCCCATGCAGAGCCGCCACACCATACTGTTCACCGGCATCCTCGTCCTGGGCTTGGCGGGCTGCGGCGATGTCGCCACGCTACCCGTCGGTTCTGGCTACGGGCCTAATCCGGTACTACCGGAGCCCAATAAAACGCTGTTGCCGACCATTCACATCGCCAAGGCCACCGGCTGGCCGGAAGGTCTGCGCCCTACCGCAGCGCCGGGGTTGCAGGTGCAGGCGTTCGCCATCGATCTCGATCATCCGCGCTGGCTTTACGTCCTGCCCAACGGTGACGTACTGGTCGCCGAAAGCGATGCACCGCCCAAGCCAGAGGGCCAGGGAATTCGCGGCTGGATAATGAAAAAGGTCATGGCCCGCGCCGGCTCAGGCGGCCAGAGCGCCAATCGAATCACCCTGCTACGCGACGAAGATGGCGACGGCAAACCTGAGGTGCGCACAGCCTTCCTCGAAGGGCTCCATTCGCCATTCGGCATGGCGCTCGTCGATGACCAGCTGTATGTCGCCAACACCGACGCCCTACTGCGCTTCCCCTATGCCCGAGGCGCAACGAGGATCGATGCCCAAGGCGGGAAGGTCGTCGACCTGCCGGGCGGCCCGATCAATCATCACTGGACCAAGAACGTGATCGCCAGCCCCGACGGCTCGCGACTGTACGTCACCAGCGGCTCCAACAGTAACGTCGCGGAAAACGGCATGGCTGCAGAGCGACATCGTGCGGCCATTCTTGAAGTCAACCCGCAGAGCAAAAGCCTGCGCTTGTTCGCCTCCGGCCTGCGCAACCCAAACGGGCTGGCCTGGCAACCGGACAGCGGCCAGCTGTGGACCACGGTGAACGAGCGCGACGAGATCGGCAGCGACCTGGTACCGGACTACATGACCTCAGTACAGGATGGTGGTTTCTACGGCTGGCCTTACAGCTATTTTGGCCACCATGTAGACCAGCGCGCCAAGCCGCCGCGACCGGACCTGGTGGCCAAAGCCTTAGTTCCCGACTACGCCCTGGGTGCGCATACGTCCTCCATGGGGCTGGCTTTCTATGAGGGCAGCTTGTTCCCGGAGCGTTATCGCCACGGAGCATTCATCGGCCAGCACGGCTCCTGGAACCGCAAGCCGCGCAGTGGCTACAAGGTGGTATTCGTGCCGTTCAAGGATGGGCAGCCCAACGGGCCGACCGAGGAGGTTCTCAGCGGCTTCGTCGATGCGAAGGGGCAGGCCATGGGCCGCCCTGTCGGCGTAGCGGTGGACAAACAAGGCGCCCTGCTGGTGGCCGACGATGTGGGCAATGTGGTCTGGCGCGTGACGCCTGACGAGCGGTAGCGGACAAATCGGCGCCGCACCCTCTAGACAGGCAAACGCTGAGTCAGAGCTGCACCGGCAGCCGTCTTACCAGACGAATCTCTTCGGGCGACAACTCGACGCCATAGGCCAGTACTTCGACCCCCGCCGCCACCGCCTCGCGCAGCGCCGCGGCGTACAGCGGGTCGATCTCGCTGGCCGCCCGCACCGCCTCGATGCCGGTCAGATTCACGCAGTACAGCTGCACGGCACGAATACCGTCTCGCGCCAGCGCCGCCAGCTCACGCAGGTGTTTCGCCCCGCGAAGGGTCACCGCATCAGGAAATGCCGCAACCGCGGTATCGCCGAAACCCAGAGTGACGCTTTTGACTTCGACGTATGCCGCTCCGTCGGGATAATCCAGGCGAAAATCCACCCGGCTGTTCTCCAGGCCGTAGGCCACTTCGCGCCTGAGTGCGGTAAACCCGGCCAGCTCCTCGATGACACCAGCGAGCAACGCCTCCTCTACCAAGCGATTGGCGCGCGCGGTATTCACGCAGGCCAGGCGCCCTTGCGGGGTTTCCACCAGCTCCCAGGTGCCTGGCAGCTTGCGTTTGGGGTCGTTGTTGCGCTGAAACCAGACACGCGCGCCTTCGCCCATGCAATTGAGCATCGAGCCGGTGTTGGGGCAGTGGATGCACAGCTGTTCACCGCTATCGCTTATGACATCCGCGAGGAAGCGCTTGTAGCGCCGTACCAGCCGCCCAGATTCCAGTGGAGTGGCGAAGCGCATCAGCCTCGCCAGCCTTGCAGGCCGCGCGCGATCCGCTCGACCGCCTCTTCGAGCTGTGGCAAGTCCTGGGTATAGGTGAAGCGCACATGGTGCCCGGCCCGATGCCGACCGAAATCCAGCCCTGGGGTTATGGCCACGAACTGGGTTTCCAGCATGTGTCGGCAGAACGCGAAAGCATCACCACCGAAAGCACTGATATCGGCATATAGATAGAAGGCGCCTTCCGGAACCACAGCGATGCCGAAACCGAGCTCACGCAGAGCGGGCAAAAGGAAGTCGCGACGCCGGGCAAACTCGGCGCGACGCACTTCGAGTATCTCCAGGGTCGCGGGCTCGAAGCAGGCCAGCGCCGCGTGCTGGGCCATGGTCGGCGCGCTGATGTAGAGATTCTGCGCCAGCTTTTCCAACTCAGGTATCGCATCAGGCGGCGCCACCAGCCAGCCCAGACGCCAGCCGGTCATGCCGAAATACTTTGAGAAGCTGTTGAGCACGAACGCATCGTCATCGACCTCCAGCACGCTGGCGGCATCGGTGCCGTAGGTCAGACCGTGGTAGATCTCGTCCACCACCAGATGCCCTCCACGCGCCTTCAACGCGCCGGACAAGCCAGCGAGTTCATCACGGGTGAGCACCGTTCCGGTCGGGTTGGCCGGCGACGCAACCAGCGCGCCGACGCAATCACGATCCCAGTAACGCTCGACCAGATCGCCGTTGAGCTGATACCGCACGTCCGGCCCCACGGGCACCAGCTGCGCGGCGCCCTCCACCAGCCGCAGAAAGTGCCGATTGCAGGGGTAACCCGGGTCTGCCAGCAGCCAATGCTTGCCCGGGTCGACCAGCAGACTGCTGGCCAACAACAATGCGCCGGAAGCTCCGGGAGTAATCAGCACGCGTTCGGGGTCAATAGAAACCTGATAGCGCTGCTCGTAAAACCGCGCAATCGCCTCCCTTAGCTGTGGAAGTCCGCGAGCCGCGGTGTAACGCGTATGTCCGGCAGCCAACGCGGCCTGTCCGGCGGCAACGATGGGTGCAGCAGTAGTGAAGTCCGGCTCGCCTATTTCGAGATGAATTACGTTACGCCCCTGGGCCTGCAATTCATTGGCTCGCGCCAGCAGCGCCATGACGTGAAAGGGTTCGATTGCGCGACTACGGGCGCTAAAAGACGAGGTCATCTGACCTTCCTATGAGTACAAAACGTGAATTCTACCGAAGGTCCCTGTCATACCACAGCCGCCGTTCGATCGAGGAGTAGCGCACCCCGATACGATCTGGTAAGTTCGCCCGCTTGCAGCCGCAGGGCCGGCACGGGTCGGCAGAGGGACTCATTATCCTGCGCAATGGACATAGCGAGAGGCGTTCATCCATGCCCATTACTAAAAAAACCACACCTACAAACAATCAGCTGGTTCGCGCCTTTGAGCCCTACAAGGAAACCAAGGGCGAGGAATACATGAGCGACAAGATGCGCGCTCACTTTACCGGCATCCTCAACAAGTGGAAGCAGGACTTGATGGAAGAAGTCGATCGTACCGTGCATCACATGCAGGACGAAGCGGCCAATTTCCCCGATCCGGCCGACCGTGCCAGCCAGGAAGAAGAATTCAGCCTGGAACTGCGCGCCCGCGATCGTGAGCGCAAGCTGATCAAGAAGATCGACGAAACGCTGCAACTGATCGAAGAAAACGAATACGGCTGGTGCGATTCCTGCGGCGTCGAGATCGGCATTCGCCGCCTCGAAGCCCGCCCGACCGCTACGCTATGCATCGACTGCAAGACGCTGGCGGAGATCAAGGAAAAACAGCTGGGATCCTGATCCCGAGACGGGGCGCTTCGGCGCCCCGCTTCGTTTCAGCCTGATGCCATTGTCTACCTGCTTTACCCCGCCTCACCCGAGCCGGATATCGCCATGTCCTCTTCTACTTCGCCTTCCTATATAGGTCGCTTCGCGCCGACACCCAGCGGCCATCTTCACTTCGGCTCGCTGGTAGCCGCTCTTGCCTCTTATCTCGACGCCCGGGCCGTAGGCGGTCGCTGGTTGCTGCGCATGGAAGACCTCGACCCCCCGCGCGAAATGCCCGGCGCACAGGCAGCAATCGTCGAGGGGCTGCAGCGCTACGGCTTCGAGTGGGATGGTGAAATGCTGCGCCAGAGTGAACGCCATCAGGCCTATGAAGCCGTGGTAGAGCGCCTGCTGCAAGCTGGACTGGCCTACCCCTGCACGTGCTCGCGCAAGCAGCTTGAGCCCTATCCAGGTGCCTATCCCGGATTCTGCCGCGACGCTCGTCACCCGCGGGAGAATGCCGCAATCCGTGTCCGCGTGCCGGATCTCGTATACCGCTTCACCGATCGCGTTCAAGGCCCATACGCCCAGCATTTGGGGCGTGACGTCGGCGATTTTGTGATTCGCCGACGCGACGGCCTGATCGCCTACCAGCTTGCAGTGGTACTGGATGACGCCTGGCAGGGTGTGACCGACGTGGTGCGAGGCGCGGACCTGCTGGATTCGACCCCGCGCCAACTGTACCTGCAAGAACTGCTCGGCCTGCCTAAAGCGCGCTACCTGCATGTGCCGCTTATCATCCAGCCGGACGGCCACAAATTGGGCAAGAGCTATCGCTCGCCGCCGCTGGAGGCCACGGCTGCGGCCCCACAACTGCTGCGCGCACTGCGCACACTGGGACAGGTGCCCCCGGAAGATCTCAGAACCGCCTCCCCACGAGACATACTGGATTGGGGCATTGCCCACTGGGATCCCGGCCTGATTCCTCGTACTCGCACCCTTGCAGAAGCGCAATTACGCTGAGCCATTTCAAACCTCAAGCAGCATGAATGAAGCGCAGCAGAGGCCCGACCAATAGCTTTTGCGTGGCGCTGGTGGCTTGCGATCTGCAGCTGCTCTACCATCGCTCCACCTAGACACGAGTTCCCGCATGTATATCTACCGATTGGTATTGCTCCTGGTGGTGGGGATCTATCTCTTCTCTCCAGCCATCATGGACTGGTGGATCGACCCCAACGGTGCCTGGTATCGCCCTTACCTGCTGTGGCTGATTCTCATCGTGGTGACCTTCATTCTTCAGAGCCAACGCGATGCAGACGAGCTTTAGCCTCGGCCACCTGATCCTGATCAGCGCGGCCTACCTGTTACTGCTGTTCGGGGTAGCCTGGGTCAGTGAGCGCGGGCTGATTCCGCGCTGGATCATCCGCCATCCGTTGACCTACACCCTCTCGCTGGGTGTCTACGCAAGCGCCTGGGCATTCTATGGCACCGTCGGGCTGGCCTATCAGTACGGCTACGGCTTTCTTGCGACCTATCTTGGTGTCTGCGGCGCCTTTCTTCTGGCACCCGTGCTCCTCTATCCGATCCTTCGGATAACTCGCACTTATCAGCTGGCGTCCCTGGCGGATCTGTTCGCCTTCCGCTTTCGCAGCACCTGGGCCGGCGCGCTGACAACGCTAGTGATGCTGATCGGCATGCTTCCGCTGCTAGCGCTGCAGATTCAGGCGGTAGCCGACGCCATCGGGATACTCACGCTCGAGCCCTTGCAGGAGCGAGTCGCGCTGGGCTACTGCCTGATGATCATGCTGTTCACCATTCTCTTCGGCGCCCGCCACATCGCCACCCGTGAAAAACACGAGGGGCTGGTGTTCGCCATCGCCTTCGAGTCGGTGGTCAAACTGCTGGCCTTTGGCGCCATCGGTCTATACGCGCTTTACGCGGTGTTCGGCGGGCCGCATCAACTTGAAATCTGGCTGTTGCAGAATCAGTCCGCCCTTGAAGCCCTGCACACGCCGCTCCAGGAAGGTCCCTGGCGCACCTTGCTGCTGGTTTTCTTTGCATCGGCGATCGTCATGCCGCACATGTATCACATGACCTTCACGGAAAACCTCAACCCCCGCGCGCTGGTCAGCGCCAGCTGGGGATTGCCGCTGTATCTGCTACTGATGAGCCTGGCGGTGCCGCTGATCCTCTGGGCCGGGCTCAAGCTGGGCGTCACCACCAACCCCGAATACTTCACGCTGGGCCTGGGGCTCACTGCGCAAAGCGAAGCCCTGACGCTGCTGGCGTTCATCGGCGGCCTGTCCGCGTCGAGCGGGCTGATCATCGTCAGCACCCTGGCGCTGTCTGGCATGGCGCTCAACCATCTGGTCCTGCCGCTCTACCAGCCGCCAACAGAAGGCAACATCTACCGCTGGCTCAAATGGACCCGGCGCAGCCTGATTCTGACCATCATCATGGCCGGTTATGGCTTCTACCTGCTGCTGGGAGCCGAGCAGGACCTGTCGAACCTGGGCATCGTTGCCTTCGTTGCCACTCTGCAGTTCCTGCCAGGCGTGTTGTCGGTCCTGTATTGGCCAACCGCTAACCGCCGTGGCTATATCGTCGGCCTGCTGGCCGGCATCGCTGTCTGGGTGGTCACCATGCTGTTGCCGCTGGTGGGCAATCTCGACGGCATCTACATTCCGCTGTTCAACGCGGTTTACGTCCTCGACGACACCAGCTGGCACCTGGCTGCAATCGCCTCGCTGGCGGTCAATGTACTGGCCTTCTCATTGTTTTCGCTGTTCACAGGCACCAGCCCCGAGGAACAAAGCGCGGCTGAAGCCTGCGCCGTGGAGAACATCCGGCGTCCACAGCGCCGCGAACTGACGGCGACCTCACCGCAGGAGTTCGCCGAACAGCTGGCCAAACCGTTGGGCGCCAAAACCGCCCAGCGGGAGGTCGAGCAGGCGCTGCGGGATCTGCAACTTCCCTTCGACGAACATCGACCCTACGCCCTGCGTCGCCTGCGTGACCGGATCGAGGCAAACCTGTCCGGTCTGATGGGGCCGAGCGTCGCCCAGGACATCGTCGAAAATTTCCTGCCGTACAAGAATGCCGCCGAAGGTTATGTCACCGAAGACATTCACTTCATTGAAAACCGGCTGGAGGAATATCACTCACGCCTGACGGGCCTCGCGGCTGAGCTCGATGCCCTGCGCCGCTACCATCGCCAGACCCTGCAAGATCTGCCCATGGGGGTCTGTTCGCTGGCCAAGGATCAGGAAGTGCTGATGTGGAACCACGCACTGGAAGAGCTCACAGGAATCTCCGCCCTGCAGGTGGTCGGCTCGCGCCTGGGTACCATCAGCGAACCCTGGAGAAGCCTACTGGTGGACTTCACCCAGCAACCCGACGAACACCTGCACAAGCAACGCCTGTCGCTGGATGGCGATACCCGCTGGCTGAACCTGCACAAAGCCGCCATCGACGAACCACTGGCGCCTGGCAACAGCGGACTGGTGCTACTGATCGAGGACCTGACCGAAACCCAGGTACTCGAAGACCGCCTGGTGCACTCAGAGCGACTGGCCAGCATCGGTCGCCTCGCCGCCGGGGTCGCCCATGAGATCGGCAACCCCATCACGGGGATCGCCTGCCTCGCGCAAAACCTGCGGGAAGAGCGTGAAACTGACGGCGAAATCGGTGAAATCAGCAGCCAGATCATCGAGCAAACCAAGCGGGTGTCCCGCATCGTCCAGTCACTGATGAGCTTCGCCCACGCCGGCGGGCGTCAGCACAACCTGTATCCGGTGTCTCTCGCCGACATTACTCAGGATGCCATCGGGCTGCTCTCACTCAATCGCAGCACCACCGAAGTGCAGTACTTCAACCTCTGCGACCCGCAACACATGGCCGAGGGCGATCCGCAGCGGCTTGCACAGGTACTGATCAACCTGCTCTCCAACGCGCGTGACGCCTCCCAATCAGGCGGCATCATCCGCATCCACAGCGAAGTGTCCGAACAGACCGTCTACCTGATCGTAGAGGACGAAGGCAGCGGCATTCCCAAATCGGTTCAGGATCGGCTGTTCGAGCCGTTCTACACCACCAAGGACCCCGGCGAAGGGACCGGTCTGGGCCTTGCGCTGGTCTATTCGATCGTGGAAGAGCATTATGGACAAATCAGTATCGACAGCCCGACAGATCCGGAAACCCTGCGCGGCACTCGTTTCCGGATCACCCTACCGAGGTATACCGAAGCAACAACTGCAGCAAGTTGAAGAGGCGATCACAGAAATCTGCCCATAGCCAGCCGTCACACCGCGAACAGCGGTTGACCCGGCACCGCGAAAGAAGGCAGCGCGCGCCCAGCCCTTTTGCAGCCGACGGTCACCGCGACCGCTTACGACAGGCCGTAGCCGCCTCCAGACCGTCGAGAGAGTTCTGATGTCACATATTCTGATCGTCGAAGACGAAACCATCATCCGCTCCGCCCTACGCCGACTGCTTGAACGCAATCAGTACGAAGTCAGCGAAGCCGGCTCGGTACAGGAAGCTCAGGAGCGCTTCACCATTCCCGGCTTCGACCTCATTGTGAGCGACCTTCGGCTACCCGGCGCACCCGGAACCGAACTGATCAAGCTCGCTGCAGGCGTACCGGTGTTGATCATGACCAGCTACGCCAGCCTGCGCTCGGCGGTCGACTCGATGAAGATGGGTGCTGTCGACTACATCGCCAAGCCCTTCGACCACGATGAAATGTTGCACACCGTCGCACGCATTCTTGGCGAGCGTGAGCAGGCGCGCGGCATCCCGGTACCGAACAGCGCTCCACAGCCAGCGAATGTTCCTCGGGCCGCAGCCAATGGCGAGATAGGCATCATCGGGCACTGCCCGCCGATGCAGGATCTGTTCAGCAAGATTCGCAAGGTGGCGCCAACCGACTCCAACGTACTCATCCAGGGCGAGTCCGGTACCGGCAAGGAGCTGGTCGCCCGAGCCCTGCACAATCTTTCCAAGCGTGCCAAGGCGCCGATGATTTCAGTCAACTGCGCGGCAATCCCGGAAACCCTGATCGAGTCCGAACTCTTCGGTCACGAGAAAGGCGCCTTCACCGGCGCCAGTGCAGGCCGTGCCGGGCTTGTGGAAGCTGCAGACGGCGGAACGCTGTTTCTTGATGAGATTGGCGAACTGCCACTGGAAGCTCAGGCCCGGCTGTTGCGGGTCCTGCAGGAGGGCGAGATTCGCCGAGTCGGCTCGACCCAGTCGCAAAAGGTCGACGTTCGCCTGGTAGCGGCGACGCACCGCGACTTGAAATCGCTGGCCAAGCTCGGCGAGTTCCGCGAAGACCTTTATTACCGCTTGCACGTAATCGCGCTCAAGCTGCCGCCGCTGCGCGAGCGTGGCAACGACATCGTGGAAATCGCCAAGGCCTTTCTGGCACGCCAGAGCGCGAGGATGGGCGGCGACGCCATGTACTTTTCCCGTGAAGCAGAGCAGGCCATCCGTCTCTATTCCTGGCCAGGAAACGTACGTGAACTTGAGAACGCCATCGAGCGCGCCGCGATCCTCAGCGAGAGTCCAGAAATCAGCGCGGAATTGCTGGGGATCGACATCGAACTCAGCGAACTGGACGACGATTTTGACGAGGCCTGCGCGCCCCTTGCCGCGAGCAGCAACAACGAGCCAACCGAAGATCTGTCGCTGGAAGACTATTTCCAGCACTTCGTGCTTGAGCATCAGGATCATATGACCGAGACCGAGCTTGCTCGGAAACTGGGGATCAGCCGCAAGTGCCTATGGGAACGCCGCCAGCGGCTGGGCATTCCTAGGCGCAAATCCAGCACCGTAACAGGGTAGCGCTTGTTACCTCGCACATGAGGCGTAACAGAAACCGGGTTCATCGGTAACGGAACCTGGTTTTTTTTACCCGGGAAACGCCACGAAAACTTATAACTCATTGATACATAACGATTTTAAAAAGTTGGCACGGCACCTGCTTTATATCCAGCACAACAACAATAACAAGCAAACCCACAATAAGAACAACACGTACCGGCTCTAGCAAAACAATGATAAGAAGGCGGAGGCGTAGCTAACTGATTCTTTTGGAGAGGACTTGCCAGAAGGGGTTTACCCCACAACCAGACCGAGAACAACAAAACTGCTCAAGCAGCGCCCGAACTGGATGGATCTTCGGATAATGGCAACTCAGCAACCAAAGCAATCCGTTTGCTTTTAGCTCCCAGCGTAGGAGCAAATCCCCAAAGGCGTGACCGGAGGGAACGAGCAACCCAACAAAAACAATACGCTCGGAATACTAATAACAACAAAGCACGCGACATCATTAAAGGGGAGCTTCGGCTCCCTTTGTGCTTTGCTGCGTTCCGCAATTTTTGACAGCTTTTTGCGCTTCGTTCACCATCCCAGCTTCCCGGTGCTAGAATCCACATTCGATCGTGGTTATTCGTCACGCCGTCCGTCATTCCGCCACACAGTGCCCCTCATGCTGAAAAAGCTGTTCCAGTCTTTTCGTTCTCCTCTGCGCCGCTTCCCGCATCCTCGTCGCACTCCCGAAATACTGTCCAGCCGACAGCACGCCCTGCGCCGCAACGAGATCAGCCGCCACGCGGTAAGCGTCGTCGAGCGCCTACAACAGGCAGGATACGAGGCATATGTAGTGGGCGGCTGCGTACGCGACTTGCTGCTTGAGCTAACGCCCAAGGACTATGATGTCGCTACCAGTGCGACGCCGGAGCAGGTGCGCGCCGAATTCCGCAACGCGCGGGTTATCGGCCGTCGCTTCAAGCTGGTCCATGTACATTTCGGCCGTGAAATCATCGAAGTCGCCACCTTCCGTGCGAACCATCCGGAAGAGGATGAAGAGGAGGCCAGCCATCTGGCTTCGCGCAACGAGAGCGGCCGCATTTTGCGCGACAACATCTACGGCACGCTGGAAGACGATGCCCAACGGCGCGATTTCACCATTAATGCGTTGTACTACGATCCCTCTAGTGAACGCATCCATGACCATACCCATGGCATGCAGGACATCCGCAACCGGCAGATACGCCTGATCGGCGACCCGGAACAGCGTTACCAGGAAGACCCTGTGCGGATGCTGCGAGCAGTGCGTTTCGCCGCCAAGCTCGATTTCGCCATCGAAAGGCATAGCGCCGCCCCGATTCCAGAATTGGCCGTGCTGCTCGACGGTATCCCCTCGGCCCGCCTGTTCGACGAAATACTGAAGCTGTTCCTTGGGGGCAAGGCCGAGCGCACCTTCGAGTTGCTGCTTGAGTACGAGCTTTTCGCGCCGCTGTTCCCAGCCAGCGCCGAAGCCCTGGAAGACGATCCCGAATATGCCGGCACGTTGATCCGCAACGCTCTGGCCAATACCGATCTGCGCATTGCCCAGGGCAAGCCAGTTACCCCGGCTTTTCTGTTCGCCGCGCTGCTATGGCCGGCGTTACCGGCACGGGTGGCAGAGGTCCAGGCGCGCGGCCTGCCGCCGATACCGGCCATGCAGGAAGCGGCTCACGAGCTGATCTGGGAACAATGCCAGCGCACGGCAATCCCCAAGCGCTTCACATTGCCGATGCGCGAAATCTGGGACATGCAGGAGCGCTTGCCACGCCGTCAGGGCCGCCGCGCTGATCAACTGCTGGAAAATCCCCGCTTCCGCGCCGGTTACGACTTTCTGCTGCTGCGCGAGAGCGCCGGCGAGCAGACCGATGGCCTGGGCGACTGGTGGACCGAGTATCAGGACGCTACCGATAGCGAGCGACGCAGCATGATTCGCGACCTGAGCAGCAAGGACCAACCCGGTAGCGGCGCACCGCGCAAACGCCGGCGCAGTGGCGGCCGCCGCAAGCGCGGTCCGGGTGAAGGCTCCCCGGCATCGGGTGAATGACACGTGGAGCGCATCTATATCGGCCTAGGCAGCAACCTTGCCGAACCACAGAAACAGCTTCGCGATGCGCTGCAGGCGCTGGACGATATACCGGCAACCCGCCTGGCGGCGGTTTCCTCCTTCTATTCCAGCGATCCGCTAGGCCCGCCGGACCAGCCGCGCTATGTGAACGCCGTCGCGGCGCTGGACACAGCGCTGCCTCCGCTGCGGCTGCTCGACGCCCTGCAAGCCATTGAGCTGGCCCAGGGCCGCGAGCGCAAGGCAGAACGCTGGGGCCCGCGCAGTCTTGATCTGGACATTCTGCTGTTCGGCGATCGGCTGATCGACGAGCCGCGCCTGCAAGTGCCGCACTACCACCTGCACGCACGCGCCTTCGTGCTTTACCCGTTGGCCGAACTGGCCCCACCGGACCTGCGCCTGGCCGATGGCAGGCGACTCGACGAATTGCTGGCCGCATGCCCCTTCGAAGGCCTCCAGCGTCTGGACTGAGCGTTCCGGCGTTCAGTAGCCGCCAGGTAACAACCGTTACACCGAGGTAACACTCACGATTGACTTAGCGTGCCGCCATCGGGACTATAAGCGCCCTCTGCCGGTACGCACCGAACCGTGCCTTGCGTCCTTCGGTACCACGGCAACTCCGATCTCTCAGAGCCTCGAAGAGGACGGCATCATGTCAGATGTAACCTTGACCACCCTGCGTGGCCTCAAGCAGAAAGGCGAAAAGATCGCCATGCTCACCTGCTACGACGCCACCTTCGCCAAGACGGCAAGCGAAGCCGGCGTCGAGATGCTGCTGATCGGCGATTCTCTGGGCATGGTTCTACAAGGGCACGACAGCACTCTACCGGTAACGGTCGCCGAGATGGCCTACCACACCGGCTGCGTCAAACGCGGTAACCGAGGCGCGATGATCGTCGCTGACCTGCCTTTCATGGCCAACGCCACGATCGAACAAACGCTGAACAATTCGGCAGTGCTGATGCAGGCCGGCGCGCACATGATAAAGGTGGAGGGCGCAGCATGGCTGGCCGAGTCCATCACCCTGCTGGCCGAGCGCGGCATTCCCGTGTGCGCGCACATGGGGCTAACCCCGCAGGCGGTGAACGTCTTCGGAGGCTATCGGGTCCAGGGTCGCGGACAGGCACAGGCGCAGCAGATGGTCGAGGATGCCAAGGCACTGCAGGCCGCTGGCGCGGCAATGCTGCTGCTTGAATGCGTGCCCAGCGAACTGGGCGCGCGCATCAGCCAGGCGGTGGAGATTCCGGTTATCGGCATCGGCGCCGGTAGCGATACCGACGGCCAAGTGCTGGTGCTGCACGACATGTTGGGGCTGTCGCTGAGCGGGCGTACGCCAAAGTTCGTCAAGAACTTCATGGCCGATCATGGCGATATCGCCAAGGCAATCGCCGCCTATGTCGCCGCCGTCAAGGCTGGTCAATTTCCGTCTGCCGAACATGGATTCTCCGCATGAACGTGGTAAGGACAATCGCCGACCTGCGCGCCGCCGTTACCCGTGCGCGAGGGGAAGGCAAGCGCATCGGCTTCGTGCCGACCATGGGCAACCTGCATGACGGCCACATTGCGCTGGTCAGGAAGGCAGGACAACGCGCCGACTTCGTGGTGGCCAGCATTTTCGTCAACCCGCTGCAGTTCGGTCCCGACGAAGACTTGGCCAGCTACCCACGTACGCTGAGTGCCGATCAGGACAAACTCTTCGAAGCGGGCTGCCACCTGCTGTTTGCCCCGTCAGTCGAGGAGATGTACCCCGCCGGCCAGGCGATGCAAACAATCGTCAGCGTCCCCGGCGTGTCCGAGGGGCTTTGCGGCGGCAGCCGCCCAGGACATTTCGATGGCGTATCCACCATCGTCACCAAGCTATTCAACATGGTATTGCCTGACCTGGCGGTGTTCGGCGAAAAGGATTTCCAGCAACTGGCGGTAATTCGCACCATGGTGCGCGATCTGAACATGCCGGTGCAGATCATTGGCGAGCCCATCGTGCGGGCAGAAGATGGCCTGGCCCTTTCCTCGCGAAACGGCTACCTCAGTACCGAAGAGCGCGCTACAGCACCGACGCTGTACCGCACGCTGAGCCAGCTGGCCCAAAGGATACATAGCGGCGAGCGCGATTATCGCGCCCTGATCGCTGAGGGCGAAAGCGCGCTGCGCAGCGCCGGTATGCAGCCAGACTATCTTGAAGTACGCGATGCGCTGACCCTGCAGCCAGCCAACGAGCAGACCACCCAGATAGTCATCCTCGCCGCCGCCTTTCTCGGGACAACACGCCTGATCGATAACCTTTTGGTCGATACCGGCACCCACTGACCCCTGCGCTCTGCTGCATAGAACTGCCCGGCCGGCGACCTTGATCAGCCCTGCCGGTTCGGGCACACTCTGCGCCGCTTGCGCACCCGGAGGAACCACGCTCATGCACGCCATCATGCTCAAGGCCAAATTGCACCGTGCCCAGGTGACCCACTCGGTGCTCGATTACGAAGGCTCCTGCGCCATCGACGGCGACTGGCTGGACCTGGCTGGCATCCGTGAATACGAGCAGATCCAGATTTACAACGTCGACAACGGCGAACGCTTCACCACCTACGCCATCCGCGGCGAGGAAGGCTCGAAAATCATCTCGGTGAACGGCGCAGCTGCGCACAAGGCCGGCGTTGGGCATCGCCTGATTATCTGCGCATACGCTCATTACAGCGAAACCGAGCTGGCCAGCTTCAAGCCTCATGTCCTTTATATGGGTGCCGACGGCGAGCTCAGCCATACCAGCAATGCGATCCCGGTTCAGGTTGCCTGAGCCGCTGTAACGACACATCAAACCCGCAACCAATAAATGTTGCGGGTTTTTTTATGTTTTGTGTTGGCCACTGCAGAGTAAACCTGCAATCTTCACCTTGCTCGACCGATCCCAGCATGGAGCACAGCAGCCTTCGGAACGCCGCGCAATTTTCCCAGTCAGACCACTCGCAGCGATGTAGATGTTTCACCCCAAGGCGGCATAGCAGCGTTCCAATCGCTGCTGCCTCTAATGGCACATCTGCCCACATGATCGAAGAAGATACCCGTGACATCGCATTGCCGACAGTCCGCCAAGCAAAGGAAGCCGCAATCAACATGAGCTATTACGAGAACCCCCTCGACATTACTCATCTATCGTCCTGGAAGGCGCTGGAAGAACACCGCCTGAGCATGCAGAACTTCAGCATGCGCTCGGCCTTTCAGGCAGACCCGGAGCGCTTCAAGAACCTCTCGGTTGCCTGCTGCGGATTGTTTCTGGACTACTCGAAGAACCGGATCACCACCGACACCCGCACATTACTGGTCAATCTGGCGCGCGAAGCGGGCGTGGAACAGGCCGCCCGGGCCATGTTCGAGGGTGAGCGGATCAACGCCTCGGAAAAGCGCCCGGTACTGCACACGGCCCTGCGTCGACCGATGGGCGACTGCGTAATGGTCGACGGAAAGAACATCGTGCGTGAGGTGCATACCGCGCTGGCGCAAATGACAGACTTCGTCACTCGCATTCACAACAACCTGTGGCGCGGCTTCAGCGACAAGACCATCACCGACGTGGTGAACATCGGCATCGGCGGCTCGTTCCTTGGGCCGCAGCTGGTTTCCGAGGCACTGCTGCCCTTCACTCAGCATGGCGTTCGTACTCATTATCTGGCCAACATTGACGGCAGTGAATTCCGTGAGGTGACTGCCAAACTGAACGTCGAAACGACGCTGTTCATCATTTCCAGCAAAACCTTCGGCACGCTGGAAACGCTGAAGAACGCCCAGGCGGCCCGCTCTTGGTACCTGGGCAAGGGTGGCACGGAGGAGAAGCTCTATCGCCATTTCGTCGCGGTAACCAGCAACCGGCAGGCCGCTGTCGACTTCGGCATCCGTGAAAAGAACATTTTCCCAATGTGGGACTGGGTCGGTGGGCGTTACTCGCTGTGGTCGGCCATCGGTCTGCCCATCGCCCTGGCCATCGGCATGTCCAACTTCAAGGACCTGCTGTCCGGTGCCTATAGCATGGACCAGCATTTCCTCAACGAGCCGTTCGAAAACAACATGCCCGTGCTGCTGGCCATGCTCGGCATCTGGTATCACAACTTCTGGGGCGCACAGAGCTATGCCTTTTTGCCCTACGACCATTACCTGCGCAACTTCGTCAAACACCTGCAGCAGATGGACATGGAGTCCAATGGCAAGAGCGTGCGCCAGGATGGCCAACCTGTCTCCTGCACAACCGGCCCGGTAATCTGGGGCGGCGTCGGCGCCAATGGCCAGCACGCCTATCATCAGCTGCTGCACCAGGGCACGCCCCTGATTCCAGCGGACTTCATCGTCCCAGTGGTCAGCCATAACCCGGTGTCCGATCACCATGAGTGGCTCTATGCCAACTGCCTGTCGCAGAGCCAGGCCCTGATGCTCGGCAAGACCCGCGAAGAAGCGGAGGCCGAGCTGCGCGCCAAGGGGCTGGACGAAGCCGAAGTGCAGCGCTTGGCGCCACACAAGGTGATTCCCGGCAACCGCCCGAGCAACACCTTGGTGATGGAAACCATCAGCCCCGGCCGTCTCGGCGCGCTGATTGCGCTCTATGAGCACAAGGTGTTCGTGCAGGGCGTGATCTGGGGGATCAATTCGTTCGACCAGTGGGGTGTCGAACTCGGCAAGGATCTGGGCAAGGCCGTCTATGGCCAGATGACCAGCTTCGACGCGCCGCCGGCCGAGGATGCTTCCACTCAGGGCTTGATCGACTTTTTCCGCGGGCGCCATCGCGGCTAAAGGCCGGCAACGGGCAATCAGCCATGACTGCCCGTTGCACCTGCTCACAGGGCCGCGCTGAACTCGTTTGGGCCAAGGCTGGAACAGCCTTTGGCTTGAGTTACCATGCAAGCATCTCATGCCATCCCAGAACCCCTTCATGGAATTCATCCGCAGCCGAATCGAAACCCAGGTCATGAGCCTGACCGGCCTTGCCCTCGGCGGGATCGACTACGAGAACCCGCCTGGTGACCCCGGGCTGTTCGGCCCGGACTCGGTGTGCTGGCGAGTGCATGGCGATTTTACCTCGATGCTGGTGGGTGGCATTTCGGCGTTGTTATTACAGGCACTGCATCCGCAGGTACTGGCCGGCGTCTGGGACCACTCGAACTTTCGTGAAGACCTGATGGGCCGCTTGCGGCGCACCGGACAGTTCATCGCTGGCACCACGTACGGCTGCCGTGAAGATGCAGAACGGCTGATCGCGCGGGTTCGGCTGATTCACCTCAGGGTCACCGGCCAAACCGCTGATGGCCGTCCTTACGCCGCCTATGATCCGGACCTGCTGACCTGGGTACATGTGGCCGAGGTGAGCAGCTTTCTCAAGGCCCACCTGAGCTACCTCAACCCATCGTTACCTGGCGTCGAACAGGATCGCTACTATGCGGAGGTGGCGTTGATCGCCGAACACCTCGGGGCCCGCAGCGTGCCTCGCTCGCGCAAAGAAGTCGCAGAGTATGTCGACGCCGTTCGCCCGCAGCTGTGCTGCGACGAGCGCTCCCGGGACATCTTGCGCGTGTTGCGTGACGCACCAAGCCCCAGCCTGATGGCCCGCCCCTTCGGCGGTTTGATGATGCGCGCCGGCATCGAGCTGCTGCCGGAGTGGGCCGGCGGTATGTTCGAACTGCAGCCCAGCTCCAGTGAGCGTCAGCTGGTCCGATTCGCCGTGCGGCGTACCGCGACGTTGTTGCGCTGGGCGGTCCGTAACAGCTCGGCCCAGCGTGCGCGCCGTCGTCTGGCCCGCATGCCCGGATAGTCAGGCTGTTTAAACACCACTGCTTTAGGAACCGCGCACGCTGAGGAACCGGCTTCCCATGCCATACTCCAAGACACTCAATTGCCTGGACTGAGACTGCATGCCTAACGGAGTGAAGCGCACATTCATTGGTGTAATCGCCGCCCTGGTCTGCTACGGCCTACTCGGCTTCCTTGTTCTGCCTGGCGTTGCGCAGCGGGTGGCCAACCAGCAGCTCACCCAGTACGCCACGGTACCGGCGAGTCTGGAGCGCATCGAATTCAATCCGTTTAGCCTGGAACTCACAGTGTTCAATCTTCGCCTTGGCGAGGCGGGTGACGAGCAGCTGGGCTTCGAGCGGCTCTATCTGAACCTGCAATGGAGCAGCCTGTGGCGCCGCACGCTGCATCTGGCCGACGTGGAGCTGGACAGGTTGCAGAGTCAGGTGCGATTCGATGAGAGCGGCACGCTCAATCTGAGCCAGCTATTCAAAGTGCCAGCGGCCGAGGAAGAACCCGAGCAGCCCGACTCCGAGCCCTTTTCGCTGCGCGTGGATCGCCTGCAGGTGACTGATGGCGCCCTGCACTTTGCAGACCGGCGCCCGCAGGAGCCGATCGATATCCAGCTGGATTCGCTCAGTTTCGAGCTGCTCAATTTCGCTACCCGGGCTGAAGATTCTGCCGCCGCAACACTGGTTGCCAATGGTCCGAATGGCGCGCGCCTCGAATGGCAAGGCAATATCAACCTGACACCCATCGCTTCCACCGGCCAGTTGAAAGTGAGCAATCTGGACCTCGCCACCGTCTGGCCCTATGTCCGTGAAACCACACCGCTGGTCTTGCGCAACGGCCGCCTTAGCTTCAGTGGCCAGTACCTGCTCGACCTCAGCGAAGGCACTGCTCTGGTAATGGAGGACGTCGAGGCTACCCTCTCTCCGCTCGAGATCGACAGCACTGACGGCAAACCCCTGTTACGCCTGGAGCAGTTGCAGATCAGCGAAACGTCGCTGGACTTAATCAAACAGCTGATTGTGGTCGGTCAGGTACGCAGCCAGAAGCTGGAAAGCTGGGTGGCACGCGAACGCGATGGCGAACTGAACTGGCAAAAACTCTTCGCTTCCCCATCGGCTGATGCTTCGTCCGGCGCTGTGGAGCAGACGACAGCGGAGGCAGCCGATAGCGAGCAACGGCCCTGGCAGGTGCTGCTGAACGAGGTGCAGCTACGTGATTACCAGCTGCACCTGGCCGATCGCGTTCCGGAAACCGAAGTGTTGCTTGAACTTGGGCCGCTCGCCCTCGACCTGAAGGGTTTCGACAGCCTAGGCACCTCGCCTTTCCAGCTGGAGTTGAACACGGGCATCGGCCAACAGGGCTCGCTGCAGGCCAAAGGGCAACTGCAACTGGAACCCACCAGCGGCAAACTGGCCGTCCAGACCAAGGACATCGACCTGCGCCTTGCTCAAGCCTACCTAAGCCCCTTCGTTCATCTGGAGTTACGCAGCGGCCTGCTGAGCAGCGCACTGGATGTCACCCTGACCGGCAGCGAGCCCTTGGCATTCGATGTGACCGGCTCCGCCGAGATCACCCAACTGCACACACTCGAAACCACCAAGAACCGCGACTTCCTGAAATGGCGGGAACTGCGGCTGGAGGGATTGAGTTACCGCCACCCCCAGTCCCTGACGATCGACTCCATCGCGCTGCAGCAGCCTTACACGCGCTTCATCATCAACCCCGACCTGACCACCAACATCAATGACCTGCTGGTAGAGCAATCCTCAACTGCGAGCCCCGGGGCGGACGCGGCAGCCGAGCCACTGGCCATACGCATTGGCGCAATCAAGATAGCCGACGGCTCCGCGCACTTTTCTGATCTCAGTCTGCGCCCCCCCTTCATTACCGACGTCCAGGGGCTAAACGGCAGCATCGGCACGCTGGACAACCGCCAGCAAAGCGCCGCTTCGGTCGACATCAAAGGCAAGGTTGACCGCTATGCGCCGGTCAGTATCGTGGGCCGCCTGACGCCGTTCGACCCCATGCAGAGCCTGGATATAGCCACTCGCTTCAAACAGGTAGAACTCACCACCCTGTCGCCCTATTCGACCAAATTCGCCGGTTACCGCATTCGCAAGGGACGGCTCGACCTCGACCTGCATTACCGCATCCAGCAGGGGCGGCTGAATGCCGAAAACAAGGTGGTGCTCGAGCAGCTGCAGCTTGGCGAAAAGGTCGACAGCCCCGATGCCGTCGATTTGCCGATACGGCTGGCTGTCGCGCTGCTAAAGGACACCAAGGGCACGATTTCGATCGAGCTACCAGTGCAGGGCAACCTCAACGACCCGCAGTTCAGCGTGATGCCAATCGTCTGGCAGACACTGCGCAACCTGGTACTGCGCGCGGCACAGGCACCGTTTAAATTCATCGGCAGCCTGGTGGGCGGCGACCAGACGGATCTCAGCCAGATTCTCTTTGCTCCCGGAGCGAGCGAGCTCGACAACCGGGCCCGCAGCGCTTTGAACACGCTGGCTACTGCACTGGGAGAGCGCCCTGCCCTGCGTCTGGAGGTGGAAGGCATGAGCGCCCCCGCCGCCGACGGACCATTGCTGGCCGAACAGCGCCTGGAGCAGGAATACCAGAACACCTGGTACAGCATTCTGCAGCGCCGTGGCGACAAGGTGCCGGCATCTGCGAGCGAATTGAAAGTACCCGAGGAGGAAAAAGCGGTGTTGCTCGAAGGCATCTATCGCAGCCGCCTCAAGCAGCAGCCACCAGCCGAATGGAAAGAGCTCGATGCGCCTGATCGCACCGCCAGGATGCGAAGCGCGATGATCGAACACTGGAGCGACAATCCGACGCTGATGCGCCGCCTGGCCCAAAAGCGCGCCAGCAGCATCAAGGACTACCTGGTGGATCAGGGACTAGCCGACCAGCGTATTTATCTGCTGGATACCGGAACGACCGAAGCGGCCGCGGGTCAGGTCGCGACGGTGCTGCATCTTGGCGTCGAATAGCCATGAATGCCAAGCACCCGCTGCTGATCTGCCTCTTCGGTCTGTGCGGTTTGCCCGCGCAAGCCGATACCATGCGCTGCGGCAGCAGCCTGGTGAGTACTGGCGACCGCGCCTTCGAGGTGGAGCGCAAATGTGGCGCCCCTACCTATCGGGATGTGGTGGGTTACACCCTCGGTCGCAATGACCGGGAGGAATTCCAGCTCGAAGAATGGGTTTACGGCCCGACCAATGGCATGTTCAGCATCCTCAGGTTCGAGGGTAACCGGCTCACGCGTATCGAAACACGCCGTAGCCGCTGAACGTTAAGAGGAGCAGGATCGGCATGAACAGACGGATCATCATGGCGCTCACGACCACGGTGCTGGTTGCCCTTCAGGCACAGGCGAGCTCAACTCATCGCTGCGGCAGTAACCTGATCAGTCTCGATGCCTCAACCGCCGAAGTGCTTGGCAAATGCGGTGAGCCTGCCAGCAGCAGCTTGGTCGGTTACAAAGAGGTTGTCGATGAGTACGGTTTTCGATCTGAAGTGCCCGTCGAGGAATGGATTTACGGCCCCACCCACGGAATGCTCTATTTCCTTCGTTTTGAAGGCAACAGGCTTCGCAAGATCGGCAGTGAGCGCGGCCGCTGAATGAAAAAACCCCGCCAAGGCGGGGTTTTTCAGGTACCGGACTAGCACCTATAACGGCAGTTAGTCGGCGGCTTTGAGGCCATCGGCCGACACTTCGCGAACACCTTCGACTGCCCTGGCTTTTTGAATGGCGGCTTCACGCTCAGCCTCGGTGGCCACGGTACCGGACAGCGAGACTACACCTTCGTTGGTTTCTACTTCGATATCCATGCCCGGTGTTTCATCTTCAACAAGCAGGACGGATTTGACCTTGGTGGTGATCCAGGTATCGGAAGCGGCGTCGCCTGCATCGTTCATGGTGTCGTTCGCTGCAAGCATAACGGTGTCTTTGGTCGCCACAGCAGAAGCTTCATCGGCAAAAGCCGCACTTGCCATCGGCAGAGTCAAGGCGCTAGCGATAACGGCGGCAGTCAACGAGTTCTGAATGGTCTTCATAGATGTCACTCCTGTTATTCATGATTTACGCGGTATTACTCCGACCGCGATGCATGACTAACAGCGCAAGCGGCATGCCAATTTATAGAAAAAATAAATCCATTTATTTTCAATAACTTATATATTGAGTGATGGCACTTTTAGCTTGCAGACTGCATGTTTTCCATGTTGGACACGTGCAACTTGCAATCAAAAATAAAAACTACATAGCCCGTTTTCAAAAAGGAATGGCCCGCCTAAGCGAGCCATTCGCGGCAGCTTCAACTGCCAGAAACCAGAACAGGCTCATATGAGCCTGTTCTTGAGCAACACGCCGGAACCGGCGCTTGCTATGTAAGGCTAGCCTCTCAGGCGTTTTGCGCCTTGGCCGCCGCTACGTCCTTGATCGAGAGTTTGATGCGGCCGCGGTTGTCCACGTCCAGCACCAGCACTTCCACTTCCTGGCCTTCCTTAAGGATATCGGTGACTTTCTCGACACGCTGATCGCTCAGCATCGAAATATGCACCAGACCATCCTTGCCCGGCAGGATGTTGACGAAGGCGCCGAAGTCGACGATGCGCTCCACCTTGCCAACATAGATCTTGCCAATCTCGGCTTCGGCAGTGATCGACAGCACACGCTGCTTGGCCGCTTCTGCCGCTTCCTTGGTCTCACCAAAGATCTTGATCGAACCGTCGTCCTCGATGTCGATCGAGGCCTTTGTTTCTTCACAGATAGCACGGATGGTCGCGCCGCCCTTGCCAATCACGTCGCGGATCTTGTCCTGATCGATCTTCATCGAAATCATGGTCGGTGCGTTGGCCGACAGTTCGCTGCGCGACTGGGCGATAACCTGGTTCATCTGGCCGAGGATATTCAGGCGTGCTTCCAGCGCCTGCTCCAGGGCCTGCTCCATGATTTCTTCGGTGATGCCCTGGATTTTGATGTCCATCTGCAGCGCGGTGACGCCTTTGGCGGTACCCGCAACCTTGAAGTCCATGTCGCCCAGATGATCTTCGTCGCCGAGGATGTCGGTCAGTACGGCGAACTTCTCGCCTTCTTTGACCAGGCCCATGGCGATGCCGGCTACCGGCGCCTTCATCGGCACACCAGCGTCCATCAGGGCCAGCGAAGCGCCGCAGACGGAAGCCATCGAGCTGGAACCGTTGGATTCGGTGATTTCCGACACTACACGAATGGTGTAGGGGAACTCATCGGGGCTCGGCAGCATGGCTGCAACAGAGCGACGTGCCAGCCGGCCGTGGCCGATCTCGCGCCGACCCGTAGCGCCCATGCGACCACACTCACCCACCGAATACGGCGGGAAGTTGTAGTGCAGCATGAAGGGATCTTTCTTCTCGCCTTCAAGGGTATCCAGCAGCTGTGCGTCGCGCGCGGTACCGAGGGTGGCGACGACCAGCGCCTGGGTTTCACCACGGGTGAACAGCGCCGAGCCGTGGGTCTTGTCGAGCACGCCGACTTCAATGTTCAGGCCGCGTACGGTACGGGTATCACGACCATCAATACGCGGCTTGCCGTTGACTATGTTCTCGCGCACGGTGCGGTATTCGATTTCGCCGAACGCATCTTTCACTTCACTTGCGGAAGGCTGGCCTTCTTCGCCTGAGAAGCGGGCGACGACCTGGTCTTTCAACTCACCCAGACGCGCATAGCGGTCCTGCTTGATGATGATGGTGTAGGCCTGGGAAATCGCCTCGCCAAACTCGCTGCGGATAGCATTGAGCAGCTCGGTGTTCTCGGCTTTTGGCTGCCAGTCCCAGGCGGGCTTGCCGGCTTCTGCTGCCAGTTCGGTAACGGCCTGGATCACGGACTGAAACTCTTCATGGGCAAACAGCACGGCGCCCAGCATCTGGTCTTCGGTCAGTTCCTTGGCTTCGGATTCGACCATCAGGACCGCGTCCTTGGTACCGGCTACGACCATGTCCAGGCTGGAAGCCTTGAGCTGTTCGTAAGTCGGGTTCAGCAGGTAGCCGCTTTCCGGGTGGAAGGCTACACGTGCAGCGCCAATCGGGCCGTTGAAAGGAATCCCGGAGATTGCCAGCGCAGCCGAGGTACCGATCATCGCAGCGATGTCCGGATCAGTCTTCTTGCTGGTGGATAGCACGGTACAGATGACCTGCACTTCGTTCTGGAAACCTTCCGGGAACAACGGGCGGATCGGGCGATCGATCAGGCGCGAGGTCAGGGTTTCTTTTTCGGAAGGGCGGGCTTCACGCTTGAAAAAACCGCCCGGGATCTTGCCGGCAGCGTAGGTTTTTTCCTGGTAATGGACCGACAGCGGGAAGAAGCCTTTGCTCGGGTCGGCGGTCTTCGCGCCGGTTACGGCAACCAGCACGGTGACGTCGTCATCGACGGTGACCAGCACGGCGCCGGAAGCTTGACGAGCGATACGGCCCGTCTCGAGGGTGACGGTCGACTGACCGAATTGAAATTTCTTGATTACCGGGTTCACGGTGTTTTCCTTCTCTCTGTTGACTTTCGGGGGAAATCTGAAGGAGAAGCCGGGAGTCGGACCCGTTCATCCCTTCGAAAAGCCAAAAGCTGAAAGCCCAAAGCCGTAAGCGGGATCGACCCGTCTTGCAACTTCAAACTTTCAGCTTCCAGCTTCCAGCTCGCTACGTCTTAACGACGCAGACCCAGACGACCGATCAGGGTGCTGTAACGAGTAGTGTCTTTGCTCTTCAGGTAATCCAGCAGCTTGCGGCGCTGGTTGACCATACGGATCAGACCACGACGGGAGTGGTGGTCCTTGCCGTTGGCCTTGAAGTGACCTTGCAGCTTGTTGATGTTGGCGGTCAGCAGTGCAACTTGCACTTCCGGAGATCCGGTGTCGCCTTCAGCTTGCTTGTACTCGTTAACGATCTGGGCTTTTTCTTCAACGCTAAGTGCCATGATGGGCTCCTTACAGTGAACAGGCCGGGACTTATCCCGTGTTTTAAAAGAGGTCTGACCGTGCCTGCCAACAGCCATCCTCGAACGCAACACACCACCTGAGCGCGTTGCGTATCGGTCATTCCGACCGAATCAGTCGACGCGGCGCAATACGCCCGTCCTCGCTCACTTCACCGATGCCGATAAAGCGGCCGTTATGATCCTGCACCCGTACCATTCCGAACTGCGGAGCTTCCGGAGCCCGCACCGGCTGGCCGTGGAGCCAGTAGAACGCACTGTGCTCCGAGAACTGCACCAGCGGCCAATGATCGAGACCGCTATCAACAGGGTGGAGAAAAGCGTCAACCGCCTCCGCCCCGCCTTCGGCGTGAGCCTGCTCGAGAGCCTCGAGGCTGACGGTCTGGCTCAAATCGAACGGCCCGGCCTGGGTTCGCCGCAGCTCAGCCACATGTGCCCCGCAACCCAACTTCTGGCCGATATCTTCGACCAGCGTGCGGATATAGGTGCCCTTGCTGCAAGCCACCGCGAGCCGGGCTTTGTCCGACTCCAGCGAAAGCAGCTCCAGGCGCGCAATGGTAACAGAACGCGGCTCGCGCTCCACTACCTCTCCGGCACGTGCCAGCTTGTATAACGGCTGACCGTCTCGCTTGAGCGCCGAGTACATTGGCGGTATCTGCTGAATTGCGCCACGGAACTGCGGCAGGATATTTTCCAGTTGCTCCTGACTGACATCCACCGGCCGGCGCTCGAGCACTTCGCCTTCCGCATCCGCGGTGGTGGTGGTGACGCCAAGCTGGGCTACCGTCTCGTAACCCTTATCCGCGTCGAGCAGGTACTGGGAGAATTTCGTCGCCTCACCGAAGCACAGCGGCAATACGCCAGTGGCAAGCGGATCCAAACTGCCGGTATGCCCAGCCTTCTCGGCGTTGAGTAGCCAGCGGACCTTCTGCAACGCAGCGTTGGATGTGAAACCACGCGGCTTATCCAACAGGATGATGCCGCTTACGGCACGGCGAATACGTTTTACCTGTGCCAAGCCTCAGTCTCCGAGATCTTCATTGTGCTTGCGGTCTTCAGCTACCGCACGCTCGATCAGCGAGGCCAGCTCCACCCCGCGACGGACGCTGGCGTCATAGTTGAAGTGCAGCTGCGGCACCGTGCGCAACTGCATTGCCTTGCCCAACTGCATGCGCAGGAAACCACTGGCATCGTTGAGGATTCGCAGGTTGACCTTCACCGCATCCTGGTCGTCATCCTTGCCCATGACGGTGATGAACACCTTGGCGTGGGACAGATCGCGGCTGACTTCGACAGCAGTGATGGTGATGAAATCGAGGCGCGGGTCCTTGACCTCGCGCTGAATTAACGATGCCAGCTCGCGCTGCATCTGATCGCCAATACGCTGGGTACGGCTGTAATCTTTTGCCATGACTCTTACCTTCTGAAAAGCCAAAAGCTGGAAGCTCGAAGCCGGAGACCACAGGAGTGGCTTCCGGCTTCTGACTTCCAGCTTCCAACTTGCGTTTGCTTACAGCGAGCGCGCCACTTCGACTTTTTCGAATACTTCGATCTTGTCGCCCGGTTTGACGTCGTTGTAGCTCTTCACGGCGATACCGCACTCCATGCCGGCACGCACCTCGGCCACGTCATCCTTGAAACGGCGAAGCGATTCCAGCTCGCCTTCGAAGATGACCACGTCGTCGCGCAGCACACGGATCGGACGATTGCGATGCACCATGCCTTCCAGCACCATGCAGCCCGCGACCGCGCCGAACTTCGGCGAACGGAACACATCACGAACCTCGGCAATGCCCAGGATGTTCTCGCGAACATCGCTGCCAAGCATGCCGGTAAGGGCTTTCTTGACGTCTTCGATGATGTCGTAGATCACGTTGTAGTAACGCAGATCCAGGCCTTCCTGCTCGACGATCTTCCGCGCGCCGGCATCAGCACGAACGTTGAAGCCGAACAGCACGGCATTGGATGCCAGCGCCAGGTTGGCATCGCTCTCGGTGATACCACCGACACCGCCGCCGATGACGCGAACCTGCACTTCATCGTTGCCAAGACCGCTGAGGGAGCCCTGCAAGGCTTCCAGAGAACCACGGACATCGGATTTGAGGACGATATTGAGCGTCTTCTTCTCTTCCTGCCCCATGTTCTCAAAGATGTTTTCCAGCTTACCGGCGTGAGCACGGGCAAGCTTGACCTCGCGGAACTTGCCTTGACGGAAGAGCGCTACTTCGCGCGCTTTCTTCTCATCGCTCAGCACGGTCAGCTCGTCACCCGCATCAGGGGTGCCGTCCAGGCCGAGAATCTCAACCGGGATGGAGGGACCGGCTTCCTTGATGGAGTTGCCGTTCTCATCAAGCATCGCGCGGATACGGCCATAGGTCGAACCAACCAGCGCCATGTCGCCTTGACGCAGGGTACCGTCCTGCACCAGCACGGTCGCCACCGGACCGCGACCCTTGTCGAGACGCGACTCGACGACCACACCGCGGCCAGGAGCCGACGGAGTGGCCTTGAGCTCAAGCAGCTCGGCCTGCAGCAATACTGCTTCGAGCAACTCGTCGACGCCCGTACCCAGCTTCGCCGATACCGAGACGAACGGCGTATCGCCGCCCCACTCCTCGGGAATCACATCCAGCGCGCCCAGACCGTTCTTGATGTTGTCTGGGTTGGCATCCGGCTTGTCGATCTTGTTCACCGCAACCACGATCGGCACGCCAGCGGCTTTCGCATGCTGGACGGCTTCCTGAGTTTGCGGCATCACGCCGTCGTCGGCCGCGACGACCAGAATCACGATATCGGTCGCCTTGGCACCGCGGGCACGCATGGCGGTAAAGGCCGCGTGACCGGGCGTATCAAGGAAGGTGACCATCCCGCGCTCGGTTTCTACATGGTAGGCACCGATATGCTGGGTAATACCGCCCGCCTCGCCAGAAGCGACCTTGGCACGACGAATGTAGTCGAGCAGCGAGGTCTTGCCGTGGTCAACGTGGCCCATGACGGTAACAACCGGCGCGCGGGAAACGGCGTCGCCTTCGAACCGCAGGTATTCAGCCAGCTGCTCTTCCAGGGCGTTGTCGCTGACCAGCTTGACCTTGTGGCCCAGCTCTTCGGCAATCAACTGGGCAGTTTCCTGATCCAGCACCTGGTTGATGGTGACCGGCGATCCCATCTTGAACATGAATTTGATGACTTCCGCCGCCTTGACCGACATCTGCTGCGCAAGATCGGCAACCGTGATGGTCTCGCCGATTGCGACTTCACGCACGATGGGGCCGGTGGGACTCTGGAAGCCGTGCGCATTGCGCTTCTTCAGCTTGGACTTGCCGCGACCGCCGCGACGATGACTTTCGTCTTCTTCGCCGGTGCGCGAGGTACGTCCGAGCGGCGCCTTCGCCTTGAGCGATGGACGATGCTGCGCCTGCTTGCGATCGCGACGCTCGTCATCTTCGTTGCGAACCTTGTCGACGCGACGCGGCTCTTCCTTTTTACGCTCGTCCACCGGAGCCACTGGCGCTTCATCTACAGCCGCTGCAGGTGCAACGACAGGAGCTGGCGCCACCACTGGCGAGCCTGCCCGGGCCTCGACTTCCGCCTGGGCCTTTCGGCGAGCCTCTTCTTCAGCGCGCTGGCGTGCCTCTTCTTCAGCCTTCAGACGGGCCGCTTCTTCAGCAGCACGCTGCTCTTCCAGCTCACGCTGGCGCTCGGCCTCGATTTCCTCGGCACTGCGCTTGACGAAGGTCTTCTTCTTGCGCACTTCCACACTGATGGTCTTGCTACCGGCCACTTTCAGCTTCGTGGTGGTCTTGCGCTGCAACGTAATCTTGCGCGGCTCATCGGCCTTGGCGCCATGACTGCTCTTCAAATGCGCCAACAGCGCCTGTTTTTCATTATCGGTCACTACTTGCTCGGCGCTGGTGTGCGACAGTCCTGCCTCACGCATCTGCTGCAGCAATCGCTCGACCGGTGTGTCGACCACTTGGGCCAGTTCTTTCACCGTGACTTGCGTCATGCATTTCTCTCCTCAGGCCGCTAATTGCTTACTCGAACCAATGGGCTCGGGCGGCCATGATCAGCTTGCCGGCACGCTCTTCATTGATGCCGTCTATCTCGAGCAGGTCGTCAATCGACTGCTCGGCCAGGTCTTCACGGGTGATGACACCCCGTACTGCCAACTCGACCGCCAGTTCCTTGTCCATGCCTTCCAGCGCGAGCAAATCTTCAGCCGGCTGAGCGTCCGCCAGTTTCTCTTCAGTAGCGATCGCCTTGGTCAGCAGGCGATCCTTGGCGCGTGTACGCAACTCATTGACGATGTCTTCATCAAAGCCATCGATGCCGAGCATTTCTTCAACGGGAACGTAGGCCACTTCTTCGAGGGAGGTGAAACCTTCCTCCACCAGAATCTGTGCAAGCTCCTCGTCGACGTCCAGCTCTTCGATGAAGTTACGCAGAATGTCGCCGGTTTCTTCTTGCTGCTTGGCCTGGATGTCGTCCTCGGTCATTACGTTCAGGGTCCAGCCAGTCAACTGACTAGCCAGCCTTACGTTCTGACCGCCGCGGCCAATGGCCTGAGCCAGGTTGTCTTCGGCAACGGCAATATCCATGGCATGGGCGTCTTCATCGACGATGATCGCCGCAACTTCTGCCGGAGCCATCGCGTTGATGACGAACTGCGCCGGATTTTCATCCCACAGCACGATATCGACACGCTCGCCGCCAATCTCGCCAGAGACTGCCTGGACACGCGAGCCACGCATGCCAATACAGGCTCCTTGCGGATCAATACGCTTGTCCTTGGAGCGCACCGCGATCTTCGCTCGCGAACCCGGATCACGCGAAGCGCCCATCACCTCGATCAGTTCCTCGGCGATTTCCGGCACCTCAATGCGGAACAGCTCGATCAGCATCTGTGGCGCGGTGCGCGACAGGATGAGTTGAGGGCCGCGGTTCTCGGTACGAATATCCTTGAGCAGGGCGCGAACGCGCGCGCCCACTCGGAAGGTTTCACGCGCGATGATGTCTTCACGGGCCAGCAGCGCTTCGGCGTTGTTGCCCAGATCGACAATCACGCTGTCGCGGGTGACCTTCTTGACCGTGCCGGAGATGATCTCGCCCAATCGATCGCGATAGGCCTCGACCACTTGCGCGCGCTCAGCCTCGCGCACCTTCTGCACGATGACCTGCTTGGCAGTCTGCGCGGCAATGCGGCCAAACTCGATGGATTCGATCTTTTCCTCGATGACATCACCGACCTTGGCTGACGCCTCACGCGCCCGCTCCATGTCGACGGTCAACTGATGCGCCGGATCATCGAACTCTGATTCGTCGACGACCGTCCAGCGGCGGAAGGTCTCGTAGCTACCGTTCTGCCGATTAATTTCCACACGCAGGTCGACGTCGTCCTCGAAGCGCTTCTTGGTAGCGGTGGCTAAAGCCAGCTCCAGAGCCTCGAAAATCACACCAGCCGGCACGCCCTTTTCATTGGACACCGACTCCACAACCAGCAGTACTTCTTTGCTCATCGTACGCCTCGCCTTTCGCAATCCATTGGGGTCCGCGGGATCCGCGTTTAATCGAAACGGGGAATAACGTTGGTTTTGTCGATCATATCGATCGGCAACAGGTACTCATGGTCATCAACCTGCACCACGACATCCTGCTCTTCCACTCCGCGGAGAAGACCCTGGAAATTGCGCCGACCTTCATAGGGCGAGCGCAACTTGATTTTGACCTGCTCACCAACGTGAGCAGCATATTGTTCTAACGTAAACAGAGGCCGATCCATACCCGGCGATGACACTTCGAGAGTGTAATCCGAGCTGATCGGATCCTCGACATCGAGAACACCACTTAGCTGACGACTGACCTTTTCACAATCATCGATCAGAATTCCGTTGGGATGGTCAATGTAGACCCTCAACAACGAATGGCGTCCCTGGGACAGGAATTCGACACCCCAGCATTGATAACCAAGGGCCTCGACCACCGGGGCCAACAAGGCCTGCAACTGTTCTAGCTTGCTCGACATCGAAGTCCCTCGCGCATGCTGTACAAATGAAAAATGGGCGAAACGCCCATCCCTTTGATCGCCTTTAAGTGCCGGCGACCTGGCCTGAAGCCAATAAAAAGCCCCTTGACAGGGGCTCTCTACCAACTGGTTGCGGGGGCTGGATTTGAACCAACGACCTTCGGGTTATGAGCCCGACGAGCTACCAGACTGCTCCACCCCGCGTCAAACTGGGCACGAATTATACGACCACACCTGGCAACAGGTCAACCAGAACGCTGAAAACAAGAAAGCCCGCATCTGCGGGCCTGCTTGTTTGGTACCGAGGAGGGGACTCGAACCCCTACAGCCTATGGCCACTACCACCTCAAGGTAGCGTGTCTACCAATTCCACCACCTCGGCAAAAACCCTTTACTGCTTCTCTTCTACCTGAGGGACTTCATCCGCACTACCACCCGCAGAAGGAGCCGACTCGAGAACAGGTACATCATCTGCCACTGGCTTGGGAGCTGGAACCTCCAGCACTGCCGGATCCGGCAAGCCAACTTGCGACAGCCGCCCAGCCTGCTGCGTCGCGAAGAACGCCAAACCAAGACTTGTCACAAAAAAAACGCCGGCAAGTATAGCAGTAAGCCGACTGAAAAAGGTAGAGGAACCTTGACTACCAAATACAGTTGCCGAAGCGCCCGAACCAAAGGACGCGCCCGCATCAGCACCCTTGCCCTGCTGCAACAGCACCAGCACAACCACACCGATGGCAACCAGCAGATGCACCACAATCACAACAGTCTGCAACATCTGATCAGTTCCCTGCAGCGCGACAGATCGCACCGAATTCATTCGCTTTCAGAGAGGCCCCACCTATCAGCCCCCCATCAATATCTGCCATACCGAAAAGCTCAACGGCGTTCTCCGCCTTTACGCTGCCGCCATAAAGAATACGCACGCCATTGGCGACACGCTCATCCTCCTGCGCCAGCTGCTTTCGAATGGCAGCATGTACCTCTTGGGCCTGCTCCGGCGTCGCCGTCAGCCCGGAGCCAATAGCCCAGACCGGCTCGTACGCCACAACCGCCCTCTCGAAGGCCGCAATGCCAACCTCAGCGACAACATGCGCCAATTGCCGACCTACCACCTCGAGCGTTTGCCCCGCCTGACGCTCTTCGAGCGACTCGCCGAGACATAAAATTGGCTTCAATCCACAACCAAGTGCCGCCGCAAACTTTCGGCTGACCACTTCATCGTCTTCACCCAGAACCAAACGCCGCTCGGAATGACCAACCAACACCCACTCACAACCCACATCGACCAACTGCGTCGCTGAGATTTCGCCCGTCAAAGCACCAAACCCAGGCTGCCCTGCACAATCCTGAGAACCGACCGCAACAGCCAGCCCTTCCAGACCTTGCAGAACCTGCGAAGCATGCACGCAGGACGGGAAAACCACAATCTCGACCTTCGACGGAAGCTCCTGTTCGCGAAGCGCCTCGATCAGCTCTGCGACGCTGGCGCGGGTACCGTTCATCTTCCAGTTACCAGCTACCATGGGGCGACGCATGCTTTACCTCGTCGGTCAAAGTGGGCGCAGATGTTACTCAACCGAGCAGAACCTGGCAAGCGCGAATCATGCACAAACTTCTTTCACTACACTTGCCAGCTCATTGGCATAACGACGCACTTCGACCTCATCGTCACCCTCGACCATCACCCGCACCAAAGGCTCCGTTCCAGACTTGCGCAACAGCACTCGCCCCCGCCCGCCCATGCGCTCGGTCACACTGTCGCTGGCGGCTTTGACCTGGGGATGGGCAAGCGGATCACGATCGCCAGCAAAACGCACATTGATCAACACCTGAGGGCACTTGTGCCAGGCAAGTCGCTCCTGAGCCAAGCTCTGCCCGCGACGCCTGAGCGCCAGCACGACCTGCAGCGAAGCAATGATCGCATCGCCCGTAGTGACGTGCTGTGCACAGACGATATGACCGGAATTCTCCCCGCCAAGTGCCCAGTCACGCTTGAGCATCTCGGCCATCACGTAACGGTCTCCTACCTTCGCCCGAACGAAGGGAATGTCTCGAGCCTTCAACGCCAGCTCCAAGCCGAGATTACTCATCAGGGTGCCGACGACTCCCCCCGACAGGCGTCCCCTTTCTTGCAAATCGGTGGCGATGATATAGAGCAACTCGTCTCCGTCTACCGATGCTCCGGTATGGTCAACCATCATCACCCGGTCACCATCGCCATCGAAGGCGATACCAAGATCTGCGCCGTGTTCGACCACGGCCTTCTGCAACTGGCCCACGTGAGTCGAACCGACATCGGCGTTGATGTTAAGGCCGTCGGGCTGCGCGGCAATTACCACCACTTCGGCACCAAGCTCACGGAACACACTGGGTGCCACCTTGTAGGTCGCACCGTGAGCACAGTCGAGCACTACTTTCAGCCCCGAAAAATCAGTACTGGTAGGCACGCTACTCTTGCAGAACTCGATGTAACGACCCGCGGCGTCATTGATCCTCGAGGCCTTACCCAGCTGAGCCGACTCAGCCACCGTCATCGGCGTATCGAGCAATTCCTCGATCATCAACTCGACCTCATCGGGTAGCTTGGTGCCACGCCCCGAGAAGAATTTTATGCCGTTGTCATTGTGCGGATTATGCGAAGCGCTAATGACGATGCCGGCATCGGCATGGAAGGTTCGCGTGAGGTACGCAACCGCTGGCGTGGGCATCGGCCCCAGAAGCAAAACATCAGCGCCGGCTGCGGACAGCCCCGCCTGCAGCGCCGACTCGAACATATACCCCGAAATCCGGGTGTCCTTGCCGATCAGAATGCGGCACTTACCCTGCTTGCGAAAAGCCATTCCGGCTGCCCAGCCCAACTTGAGCATGAAATCCGGAGTGATTGGAAACTGCCCAACATGGCCACGAATGCCATCGGTACCAAAATACTTTCTCATCTGAATTCCTATTCGGCCGCCTGTACGGCGGCAATCATCCGAACGACATCCACCGTTTCGGCAACATCATGCACTCTCAGGATATGTGCACCCTTTGCTACCGCCAGCGCTGCAAGCGCGAGACTCCCGGACAACCGATCGCCTACATCCCGCCCCAGCACCTGGCCAATCATGCTTTTTCGTGAAACACCGACCAGTAGTGGCCGCCCAAGCCCATGCAACCTGTCCATATGCTTGAACAGGCTGAGGTTGTGAGCCAAGTTCTTGGCAAAGCCAAAGCCCGGGTCCAGCACGACACGCTCGCTAGCAATACCAGCCGCAGCACAAGCAGCCATGCGCTCGGAGAGAAACGTGTAAACCGACTCGGTAACGTTCTCGTAGCGAGGGTCGTTTTGCATGTCGCCGGGATCGCCTCGCATATGCATCAGACAGACAGGCAGACCCGTGTCGGCCGCTGCATCGAGCGCACCATCGCGCGTCAACGAACGCACGTCATTGATGAGTCCCGCACCCAGGCGTGCCGATTCGCGGATTACCGAAGGTGTCGAGGTATCCACCGAGATAATCACATCGAACTCTCGAGCGATAGCCTCGACCACTGGCGCCACTCGCTCCAGCTCCTCCAAAGGCGATACAGCCCTGGCGCCAGGTCGCGTGGACTCGCCACCGACATCAATCAGCGTCGCACCGGCAGCCACCATCGCCCCGGCGTGGCGCAAAGCGGCATCCAGACTGGCGTGCTGGCCGCCGTCGGAAAAGGAATCAGGCGTGACATTGAGAATGCCCATCACCTGCGGGCAAGACAAATCAAGAACCCGGCTACCGCAAGGTAGCCGGGTGGGGCGCAACGTTTCTGTCATTTACTGGCCTTGCTTCAATGCTCGGCGGCGGGCCCACCGATAGGCGTATCCGGACGCGGACTTTCGGGCTGCACGGGCGCCCCAGGAGCACCCGAACCGCCTTCCCAATCACGCGGCTCGCGCGGGGGGCGGCCGTTCATAATGTCTTCAATCTGATCGGCGTCGATGGTTTCATACTTCATCAGCGCCTCAGCCATGGCATCCAGCTTGTCACGGTTCTCCGCGAGCAGGCGCTTGGCCGTTTCGTAGCACTGATCAATGATGCTGCGCACTTCAAGATCGATCATCTTTGCCGTATCGGCAGATACGTTAGTGTGCTGACTGCCCATGCTGCGACCAAGGAATACCTCGCCCTCCTCTTCCGCATACATCAGCGGACCAAGCTTTTCCGACAAGCCCCACTTGGTCACCATGTTTCTCGCCAACTGAGTTGCGCGCATGATGTCATTGGATGCGCCCGTAGTGACACCGTCGAAGCCCAGGGTCATCTCTTCGGCAATACGACCGCCGAACAGCGAGCATATCTGACTGATCAGCGCACGCTTGCTCAGGCTGTAACGATCTTCCTCCGGGAGAAACATCGTCACGCCCAAGGCGCGACCACGCGGAATGATCGACACCTTGTAAACCGGGTCATGCTCGGGCACGAGACGACCAACGATGGCATGCCCGGCCTCATGGAAGGCTGTATTGAGCTTTTCCTTATCCGACATGACCATGGTCTTGCGCTCGGCACCCATCATGATCTTGTCTTTGGCGAGTTCGAATTCCTTCATCTCCACCAGACGCTTGCCGGCACGGGCGGCGAACAACGACGCCTCGTTGACCAGATTGGCCAGGTCGGCGCCAGAAAAACCCGGCGTCCCCCGCGCAATGACCGCAGGCACAACGTCTTCGCCCATCGGCACCTTACGCATATGCACTTTGAGGATCTGTTCACGACCACGAATATCCGGCAGACCAACCACCACCTGGCGATCGAAGCGGCCCGGGCGAAGCAACGCGGGGTCAAGCACATCAGGGCGGTTGGTGGCAGCAATGACGATGATGCCATCATTCATCTCGAAGCCATCCATCTCCACCAGCAACTGGTTGAGTGTCTGCTCACGCTCGTCGTGACCGCCGCCCATACCGGCGCCACGGTGCCGACCGACGGCGTCAATCTCGTCGATGAAGATAATGCATGGCGCATGCTTCTTGGCCTGCTCGAACATGTCCCGCACACGACTGGCACCAACACCGACGAACATCTCAACGAAGTCAGAACCGGAAATGGTAAAGAACGGCACCTTGGCTTCGCCCGCCACTGCCTTCGCGAGCAAGGTCTTGCCCGTACCGGGCGAGCCCACCATCAGCACACCGCGAGGGATGCGCCCACCTAGACGCTGGAATTTGCCGGGATCGCGGAGAAACTCGACAAGCTCGCTGACCTCTTCCTTCGCCTCGTCGCAGCCAGCGACGTCAGCAAAGGTGGTCTTGACCTGATCTTCGGAGAGCAGGCGCGCCTTGGACTTGCCGAAACTCATCGGCCCCCCCTTACCACCCGCTCCGCCCTGCATTTGGCGCATGAAGAACATGAACACCGCAATAATGACCAGTATCGGGAAGCTGGCTACCAGCAACTGCGTCCAGATGCTTTGCTGCTCCGGCTGCTTGCCCTCGATCGTTACGTTGTTATCGATCAGGTCGCCGATCAGGCCATTGTCCTGGATCGCCGGACGGATGGTCTTGAAGGTCTCGCCATCGCTGCGTTTGCCGACGATCACGAAACCATCCACAGTCACGCGTTCCACGCGACCTTCCTTCACCTGCTCAAGGAAATCCGAATAGCTGAGCGTCTGCGGCTCAGTCGGGCTGGAGAAGTTGTTCATCACCGTCACAAGGACCGCGGCGATGATCAGCCACAGAATCAGGTTTTTTGCCATATCGTTCAATTCATTACCCTCTGGAGCAAACCTGCTATCGATGGCCCGCGGGACGGCCGGTTGGTTGCTCGGCCTAACTTACTACACAACTCGGGTGAACAGGCAGATTGGCCTGTAACTCCGTATGAAACATTAGGCGCTGGCGCACTCGCGACGGGAGAGCACATGCGCCTGCGTGCCTTGGCTACCGTACATCCCACCCATATTGGGGCCGCACCGGGAATCACAAGGTTCAATCTCACTATTTACCGATCACCCCGAGGATTTTCCCGAGCGGCGTAGGCGGTGAACCGCCTACTAAACAGAGGACCAGCCCTTAAAGACAGGATAGCGGATACATCTGACGGCCCACCAACAATCACCTATCTGTGCGGCTCGGGAACCTCTCGGTTACACTAGCGGCCGTTTATCCAGGGTTACGACGCAAGGGTCGAATTATGCCGCTCACCAACGAGCAGAAGAAACACTACAAATCCATCGGCCACCATCTGAAGCCGGTCCTGATCGTATCCGAAAACGGGCTGACCGAGGGCGTACTGGCCGAACTTGAGCGCGCACTGAACGATCATGAGCTGATCAAGGTACAGTTACGCATCACCGAGCGCGATGACCGCCGCGCCCTGATCGACGAACTGTGCAAAAGCGGAGGCTGCGAACTGGTGCAGTCCATCGGCAAGATGGCGCTGGTCTATCGCAAGAACCCCAAGGTCAACAAGCAACTATCCAACGTCCACCGCTATCAGGCCTGAGGCAGCACTCCGGAAGCACCACCCATGCGCATCAAGTCGCATGGGGCTTCCTGAAATCGGCTGAACGAGGCGGCTCCTGCAGCACCAGCATCAACCCGCACAGGCCGATGACCAGATAGCTGAACATCATCCACCTAGCGGATTCCCACCATTCCGCCCCGGCGACGAAGTAGCTGACCGCGAGCAGCAATACCGCTAAAAGCAACTGCCCACGGACATCCCGCCAAAGGCTCTGCAAGCCTGCCGCCTGGATCAGCACAAGCGCCTGCAGCACCACGCAGAACGCCGCGAACCCGACCAGTAGCGGCTGCAAGCTTCCGGAGATCTCTTCTACAAGCAGCGGCGCCAAGCCGATCTTGCTCAGCGCCGGCAGCACCACAAACTGCAGCAGCCAGAGGCCGCCGACCCAGAAAGTCTGGGCGAGCCGCCAACTGATGACACCTGCACGCATTGCTCGCGACTCAGAGATGGCGAACCTCGACAATCTCGAACTCGACCAGTCCGCTAGGCGTCTTCACCACCGCGACATCGCCTTCCAGCTTGCCGATCAACGCACGCGCGATGGGGGAGCTCACCGAGATCTTGCCCAGTTTGATCTCCGCCTCATCCTCGCCAACGATCTGATAGGTGACGCGCTCGTCGGTCTCGACATTGGCGATCTCGACCGTCGTACCGAAGATCACCTTGCCGGTGTGCGCAATTGCCGTGACATCGATGATCTGTGCGTTCTGCAGACGACCCTCGATGTCGCGGATCCGTGCCTCGACCATGCCCTGCTGTTCACGGGCGGCGTGATATTCGGCGTTCTCCTTGAGATCGCCAAGCTCACGCGCCACGCCAATGTCATGGCTCAGTTTCGGCCTGAGCACCTTGGTCAGATGCTGATGTTCTTCTTCCAAGGCGCGCGCGCCTTGGACGGTCATTGGATATTTGGTCATGCTTCGATTCCTGCATGGAGATCCTGCAGACGGCGCACAGTTTTTTCGGGCCCGAACTTGAGCGCCTCACAGATTGCCTGGCCACCGGCGATGGTGGTGGTAATACATATCTTGTGCTGCAGGGCGTTACGACGAATGGAGTACGAGTCGGCGATGGACTGACGACCTTCGGTAGTATTGATGATCAGCGTGACTTCGTCATTCTTGATCATGTCGACCACGTGCGGCCTACCTTCAGTCACCTTGTTCACCCGGCGCACCGGCAAACCTGCCGCCTCGATGAGACGCGCAGTGCCAACGGTCGCCACCACTTCGAAGCCAAGCTCAACAAGATCACGAGCAACCTGCGCGACGAACGGCTTGTCATCATCACGTACGCTGATGAACGCACAACCTGAGGTCGGCAGGATCTCGCTGGCGCCGAGCTGGGCTTTGGCGAAGGCTTCGGCGAAGCTGTCACCAACCCCCATCACTTCCCCGGTTGACTTCATTTCCGGACCAAGGATGGTATCGACACCAGGGAATTTGGCAAAGGGGAACACCGCCTCCTTGACGCTGAAGAAGGGCGGAATGATTTCCTTGGTGAAGCCGATTTCGGCAAGGGTCTTGCCCGCCATCACGCGCGCTGCAACCTTGGCCAGCGACTCACCGATGCACTTGGAGACGAACGGCACGGTGCGCGATGCCCTCGGGTTCACTTCCAAGACGTAGATGTCTTCACCCTGTACGGCCATCTGCACGTTCATCAGACCGATCACGTCGAGCTCGAGCGCCATCTTGCGCACCTGCTCGCGAATCTCGTCCTGAATGTGCTGCGCCAGCGAGTAGGCCGGCAGCGAGCAGGCCGAGTCACCGGAGTGAACACCCGCTTGCTCGATGTGCTGCATGATGCCGCCGATGACCACGTCGGTACCGTCGCAGACCGCGTCGATATCCACCTCAATGGCACAGTTGAGGAAATGATCAAGCAACACCGGGCTGTCATTGGACACCTGCACCGCTTCACGCATGTAGCGCTTGAGTTCTTCTTCCTCGTAGACGATTTCCATCGCCCGTCCGCCCAGCACGTAGGAAGGGCGCACCACCAGCGGATAGCCAATGACCTTGGAGGCGGCAATCGCTTCTTCTTCGCTGCGCGCAGTGGCGTTCTGCGGCTGACGCAGATTGAGGCGCTGCACCATCTGCTGGAAACGCTCGCGGTCTTCCGCACGGTCGATGGCGTCCGGACTGGTGCCAATGATCGGTACGCCAGCCTCTTCCAGTGCGCGGCAGATCTTCAGCGGCGTCTGGCCGCCATACTGCACAATCACGCCCTTGGGCTGCTCGACGCGGACGATTTCCAGCACGTCCTCGAGGGTCACCGGCTCGAAATACAAACGGTCGGATGTGTCGTAGTCGGTGGAGACGGTCTCAGGGTTGCAATTGACCATGATGGTCTCGTAACCGTCTTCACGCATGGCCAACGCCGCATGTACGCAGCAGTAGTCGAACTCGATGCCCTGGCCGATACGGTTCGGACCGCCGCCAAGGATCATGATCTTGTCGCGCGACGAAGCGTTGGCCTCGCACTCTTCCTCATAGGTCGAGTACATGTAGGCGGTGTCGGTGGCAAACTCGGCCGAGCAGGTGTCGACTCGCTTGTACACCGGCAACACCTTGAGCTTGTGACGATGGCTGCGCAGGTTCTTTTCGGTCACGCCCAGCAGCTTGGCCAGACGTGCATCGGAGAAGCCCTTGCGCTTCAGTTTGCGCATAAGGTCGGTGTCGATCGACGAAAGACCCAGGGTCTTGATGCGCTCTTCGTCTTTGATCAGATCCTCGATCTGCACTAGGAACCAGCGATCGATTTTGGTCAGCTGGAAGATCTCTTCCACGCTCATGCCGGCACGGAAGGCATCGCCCACGTACCAGATCCGATCCGCGCCCGGCACCGTCAGCTCGCGCTTGAGGATGCTGGTTGCATCGGGCGCGCCAGCCTCGATCTTCGGATCGAAGCCAGCCACGCCGACCTCCAGACCGCGCAGCGCTTTGTGCAGCGACTCCTGAAAAGTACGACCGATGGCCATGACTTCACCGACCGACTTCATCTGAGTGGTCAGGCGGGCGTCAGCCTTTGGGAATTTCTCGAAGGCAAAGCGCGGTATCTTGGTGACGACGTAGTCAATCGCGGGCTCGAAGGACGCCGGAGTGCGACCGCCGGTAATGTCGTTCTGCAGTTCGTCAAGGGTGTAACCCACCGCCAGCTTGGCGGCAATCTTGGCGATCGGGAACCCGGTGGCCTTGGAAGCCAGAGCCGAGGAGCGCGACACACGCGGGTTCATCTCGATAACGACCATGCGGCCGGTATCCGGGCAGATACCGAACTGTACGTTGGAGCCGCCGGTTTCAACGCCAATCTCGCGCAGCACCGCCAGAGAGGCGTTGCGCATGATCTGGTATTCCTTGTCGGTCAGGGTCTGTGCCGGCGCCACGGTGATGGAGTCGCCGGTGTGCACGCCCATCGGGTCGAAGTTTTCGATGGAACAGACGATGATGCAGTTGTCCTTCTTGTCGCGGACCACCTCCATCTCGTATTCCTTCCAGCCGATCAGCGATTCATCGATCAGCAGCTCCTTGGTCGGCGACAGGTCCAGACCCCGGGTGCAGATTTCCTCGAATTCCTCACGGTTGTAGGCGATGCCACCGCCAGTGCCACCCATGGTGAAGGACGGCCGGATGATGCAGGGAAAGCCGACCTTGTCCAGCACGCCATAGGCTTCGTCCATGTCGTGGGCGATACCTGACACCGGGCACGCCAGGCCGATGTCCTTCATGGCCTTGTCGAAGCGCGAACGGTCTTCGGCCTTGTCGATGGTATCGGCGTTGGCGCCGATCATCTCGACGCCGAACTTCTCCAGAACACCGTGCTTCTCCAGATCCAGAGCACAGTTCAGCGCGGTCTGGCCGCCCATGGTCGGCAGCAGGGCGTCGGGGCGCTCCTTCTCGATGATCTTGGCCACGGTGGCCCACTTGATCGGCTCGATGTAGGTGGCATCGGCCATGGCCGGGTCGGTCATGATGGTGGCCGGGTTGGAGTTCACCAGGATGACGCGAAAGCCTTCCTCTTTCAGCGCCTTGCAGGCCTGAGCGCCGGAGTAATCGAACTCGCAGGCCTGGCCGATGACGATGGGGCCGGCGCCGAGGATCAGGATGCTTTTGATATCTGTACGTTTTGGCATGGTTCTCTCGAATTCTGTGCTCGGCGGGCTTAGCGGCGCTTGGCCATGACATCGATGAAGCGGTCGAACAGCGGCGCGACATCATGCGGACCTGGGCTGGCCTCTGGGTGACCCTGGAAACTGAAGGCGACTTTGTCGGTACGCTCGATGCCCTGCAGCGTGCCATCGAACAGCGATTTGTGCGTGGCGCGCACATTAGCCGGCAGGCTCGCCTCGTCCACGGCGAACCCATGATTCTGGCTGGTGATCATCACCACGCCCGAATCCAGGTCCTGAACAGGGTGGTTGGCACCATGGTGCCCATTGGGCATTTTCACCGTGGTTGCGCCAGATGCCAGCGCCAGCAGCTGATGACCAAGGCAGATACCGAATACCGGCGTATCCGTTTCCAGAATTTCCTGGATCGCCTTGATGGCGTAGTCGCAGGGTGCCGGATCACCAGGACCGTTTGCCAGCAGAATGCCGTCTGGATTTAACGCCAAGACTTCACGGGCAGAAGTTTGCGCAGGCACCACGGTCAGGCGACAACCACGCGCGACCAGCATGCGCAGGATGTTGTACTTCACGCCGAAGTCGTAGACCACCACGTGATACGGCAGCTCGCTGGCAGGGATCTCTGCGTGCTGGTTGCTTTCCAGACACCAGACGGTGGAGCGCCATTCGTAGCGTTCCTTGACACTGACTTCCTTGGCCAGATCCATACCCTTCAGGCCCGGAAAGCTTCGCGCCAGTTCCAGCGCCTTCTCTTCGGTTGCGTCTTCGCCCGCCAGGATGCAACCGTCCAGAGCGCCCTTCTCACGAAGAATGCGAGTCAGGCGGCGGGTATCAATACCCGCGATAGCGACGGTACCGTTTTCTTTGAGGTAGTCAGGCAGTGATTGCTGGTTGCGCCAGTTACTGGCCAACAACGGCAGGTCGCGAATGACCAGCCCCGCGGCCCAAACCTTCCAGGACTCGGCATCCTCCGGGTTAGTGCCGGTGTTGCCTACGTGCGGGTAGGTGAGGGTCACGATTTGCTTGGTGTAGGAAGGGTCGGTAAGGATTTCCTGATAGCCGGTCATGGCGGTGTTGAACACCACTTCACCTATCGTGTGGCCATCGGCACCGATGGATTCGCCGCGAAAGATGCTGCCATCGGCAAGGGCCAGAATGGCGGGCGTAGTGGCTGGCTTAGTCAAGAGACCTCCCAAAGATCAAGGCTGGAGCAGGCGCAGATTGTAAAAAAGCGGGATGACGTGTGAAGGTCATCCCGCTTTTTATTTGAGTCATTCTGCGCAACTTTTAGTGGACACACTAAAGCGGGAAGCTTACAGAAATCACCCCTTCCGGTCCAGCCGAAATCGGCAGAGCCGCTACATTGGCAAGCACTCAGCGCAAGCCGAGCACATCTTGCATGTCATACAGACCCGCCGGCTGCTGCTCGAGCCACAACGCCGCTCGCACCGCACCCTTTGCAAAGGTCATGCGACTGGATGCCTTGTGCGTGATTTCAACCCGCTCGCCTTCCGTCGCGAAGAGCACCGTATGATCCCCAACCACATCGCCGGCACGCACGGTCGCGAAGCCGATGGTGTCGCGCTCACGCGCACCCGTCTGCCCCTGCCGACCATAGACCGCCACTTTCTGCAGATCGCGCCCCAACGCCGAAGCCACCACCTCCCCCATGCGCAGCGCGGTTCCAGAAGGCGCATCGACCTTGTGACGATGGTGTGCCTCAATGATTTCGATATCGGCCTCGTCACCCAACACGCGCGCCGCCGTATCGAGCAGCTTCAGGCAGAGGTTGACCCCTACGCTGAAATTGGCCGCGAACACGATAGGGATATCCCTGGCCGCCGCCGCCAGACGCTCCTTTTCTTCCACGGAGAAACCGGTCGTACCGATCACCATCGCCTTGCCAGCACGTCGGCATACTTCCAGGTTCTTCAGGGTGACCGAGGGATGGGTGAAGTCAATCAGTACATCGAACTCATCGACCGCCTTGGCCACATCGCCCGTCAGCGGCACGCCTAGACGTCCGATCGCCGCCAGCTCACCGGCATCCGCGCCAACCAAGGTACTGTCTGGGCGATCGATCGCCGCGGTCAGCCCGGCCGCGCCAGCCGTCTGCTGCACCGCCTCGATCAGGGTCTTGCCCATGCGCCCGGCGGCGCCCGTTACTGCAATACGTCGCATAAGGTCAGCTCCAAGCTGCAAGCCTCAAGCTGCAAGAGATCCCTTTCAGGCCTGCAGCTCGCCGCACCAGTCAAACATCACCAAAAAAGCGCTTCACACCCTCGAACCAACCACTGGCCCTGGGCGAATGGGACTTATCGCCCTGAAGCGTACCGCGGAACTCCTCGAGCATTTCGCGCTGACGCTTGCTCAGGTTGACCGGTGTCTCTACCACTACCCGGCACAGCAGATCGCCCGCCCCGCCACCGCGCACCGGCGCCACGCCCTTGCCGCGCAGACGGAACTGCTTGCCGGTTTGAGTGCCCTCGGGGATCTTCAGCTTGACGCGACCATCAAGGGTCGGCACTTCAAGCTCGCCGCCCAACGCCGCATCGGCGAAACTGATCGGCACCTCGCAGTACAGGTGCTTGCCGTCGCGCTGGAAGATCGCATGCTCGCGCACGTTCACCACCACGTAGAGATCCCCGGCAGGGCCACCCTGAGTCCCCGCCTCACCTTCGCCCGAAAGACGAATTCGGTCGCCGGTATCGACGCCTGGCGGCACTTTGACCGAAAGCGTTTTTTGCTCTTCCACGCGCCCCTGGCCATGACAGGTGGCGCAGGGGTCCGAAATCATCTTGCCGCTGCCATGGCAGCGCGGGCAGGTCTGCTGAACCGAGAAGAAGCCCTGCTGCATGCGCACCTGACCAATACCGCCACAGGTGGTACAGGTAACGGGACTGGTGCCCTTCTTGGCGCCTGAACCGTCGCAGGTTTTGCATTCGGCGAGCGTTGGCACGCGAATCGTCACCGTCGTGCCACGCACGGCCTCTTCAAGATCCAGTTCCAGCGTGTAGCGCAGGTCGCTACCACGCTGCGCACCGCCGCGCGAACTGCCGCGGGCACCGGTGAAGAAATCGCTGAACACGTCGCCGAAGATATCGGAGAAGTTAGCGCCGCCATAAGCCGCACCAGCACCCGCCCCCATCTGCGGATCGACACCGGCGTGGCCATACTGGTCGTATGCCTGTCGCTTGCTTGCGTCGGAGAGCACTTCATAAGCCTCATTGGCTTCCTTGAAACTCTCTTCCGCCGCCTTGTCACCCGGATTACGATCAGGGTGGTGCTTCATGGCGAGACGACGGTAAGCCTTCTTCAGCTCCGCCTCGCTGGCGCCGCGCTCGACACCCAGCACTTCGTAATAATCACGTTTGGCCATAAATTTCCTGAACCTTCAAATTCGTACCCTCCAGACACGCCGACGCGGGAGCAAGCCCCCGCGCAGCGGTCACACCTGCCACGAACGGATCGCGGCAAGCCGGTGAGGAAGACAGCCGTCGCGGTTGGCGACCAGCTGCTGCACTCCTCCGCCCATATGGGTCACTTACTTGTTGTCCTTGACCTCTTCGAACTCGGCATCGACCACATCGTCACCAGGCTGCGCATTGTCGCCAGCCGGCTGGGCTTCGCCCTGAGGCTGTTCGGCGTACATCTTCTGCGCCAACGGAGTGGAAGCCTGGGACACCGCAGCGATCTTCGCCTCGATCTCGGCCTTGTCGTCACCCTTGATAGCCACTTCAAGCTCCCCGATGGCCTTCTCGATGCTGGCCTTGTCGTCCTCGGTGGCCTTGTCGCCCGCCTCGGTGATCATCTTGCGGGTAGCATGTACCAGTTGGTCACCCTGGTTACGCGCACCGACCAGCTCTTCGAACTTGCGATCTTCCTCGGCATTGGCCTCGGCGTCGCGAACCATCTGCTCGATCTCTTCCTCGGACAGGCCAGAGTTGGCCTTGATCACGATGGACTGATGCTTGCCGGTGGCCTTGTCCTTGGCAGAGACGTGCAAGATGCCGTTGGCGTCGATGTCGAAAGTGACTTCGATCTGCGGCACACCACGCGGCGCCGGCGGAATCTCGGCCAGATCAAAGCGACCCAGCGACTTGTTCTGCGACGCTTGCTTGCGCTCACCCTGCAGCACGTGGATGGTCACCGCGCTCTGGTTGTCGTCGGCCGTCGAGAACACCTGCGACTTCTTGGTTGGGATGGTGGTGTTCTTCTCGATCAGCGGGGTCATCACGCCACCCATGGTTTCGATACCCAAGGTCAGCGGGGAAACGTCCAGCAGCAGCACGTCCTTGACGTCGCCGGCCAGTACCGCGCCTTGGATCGCCGCACCCATGGCCACAGCCTCATCCGGGTTGACGTCCTTGCGTGCTTCCTTACCGAAGAACTCGGCAACCTTCTGCTGCACCAGCGGCATACGGGTCTGACCACCGACCAGGATCACGTCATCAATCTTGCCGCTGTCGATACCGGCATCTTTCAATGCGATACGGCAAGGCTCAAGGGTGCGCTGCACCAGATCTTCCACCAGCGCTTCCAGCTTGGCGCGAGAGATCTTCACGTTCAGGTGCTTCGGACCGGTCGCATCGGCGGTGATGTACGGCAGGTTGACGTCGGTCTGCTGACTGGAGGACAGCTCGATCTTCGCCTTCTCGGCCGCTTCCTTCAGGCGCTGCATGGCCAGTGGATCACCCTTGAGGTTCATCCCGGTTTCTTTCTTGAATTCGTCGACGAGATAGTCGATCAGGCGAATGTCGAAGTCCTCACCACCGAGGAAGGTGTCGCCGTTGGTGGCCAGCACTTCAAACTGATGCTCACCGTCGACATCAGCGATCTCGATCACCGACACGTCGAAGGTACCGCCGCCCAGGTCATAGACGATCACTGTGTGGTCGCCCTTGGCCTTGTCCATGCCATACGCCAGCGCAGCCGCGGTCGGCTCGTTGATGATGCGCTTGACGTCCAGACCGGCGATACGACCGGCATCCTTGGTGGCCTGACGCTGACTGTCATTGAAGTAGGCCGGTACGGTAATCACCGCCTCGGTAACCGGCTCGCCAAGATAGTCTTCGGCGGTCTTCTTCATCTTTTTGAGAATTTCCGCAGAGATTTGCGGAGGCGCCATTTTCTGGCCGTTAACCTCTACCCAGGCGTCATTGTTGTCCGCCTTGACGATCTTGTAAGGCACCATCTGGATGTCTTTCTGCACGACTTCTTCGTCGAACCGACGACCGATCAGGCGCTTCACCGCGAACAGAGTGTTGTGCGGATTGGTGACAGCCTGACGCTTGGCCGACTGAC